>Ga0075152_10001927_pt1 | contig 14853 bp, 17 predicted proteins | sample JI61114C2DNA_FD_70964 | JGI IMG/M metagenome (GOLD analysis project Ga0075152, IMG submission 70964) | Wastewater effluent complex algal communities from Wisconsin, to seasonally profile nutrient transformation and Carbon sequestration -... | ecosystem: Engineered > WWTP > Effluent > Algae...
CGAGTTATTTGCTGGCGACACCAATTATCGATGAAGTTGATTTCTTCACTGCTGTTGTCGACTTACTGATAGTTAGTAGTAGTGTTCGTGGTGACTATGGTTGTGTTAGTGGAAGGAATCACTGGAACTTGTGGATATTTAGGGGGTTGTGGGGGCTGCCAGTTACTTTCATTCACATCCGTGGTGATAGTGGTGGTATTTATGACGGTCACTGGAGGGGTTATAACAGGGGGAGGCACGGAAGGTGGTGGGTTCGGAATAAAAGTGGTGTTGATAGTGGTGGTATTTGTCGTAGTGGTGTTGAAACTGGGAAGAGGTACGGGAGGTCTCCAGTTTGGGTTGAATGTATTATTAACTACGGTGGTATTGACCAGAGTGGTGTTTCCCGCGGTGTCAACAACAGAATTGACAGTCGTCTGGTTGGGGTTGGTGAAGTTAGGATTGAGAGTGATTCCTGGGTAGTACTGGGTTGTTATGGTCGTGGTATTCTTTGTGATTGTATTGTTCCCAGCCGTAAAATTCTTTTAAGTCCATTTGGGATTGAACGCTGAGTTGTTTGTGGTGGTGACGACATTCGTGGTGGTCGCATTCTTCTTCACTGGCGGATTCAACTCCTGTACTGACACTATTTCAGAGGTCTTTGTGGTCGTTATATAAGTTATCTTGACTTCTTGAATACTTCCGTCGGGGAGCAAGTACTGCACGCGGTAGTTGTTAGTTCCGGGGATAGCTTCGATCCAAACAGCAATAATCTGAGAATTAACGATGTTGGGCAGCTGGTTCTTAACGAATTTATCGACTTCCTGGAAGACAGGATCGGAAGCAAAGGTTTGGAAGATCTGATAACCGACGACAGTCGTGGTTACGGTGTTGATTGGTGGCGGGGTAGGGATAGTTGGGTCGAACTCGAATGAACCGGTATCGACTTTGAACACCAAAGTAACTTCCACGACCGTCTTGGCACTCGTAGTGTAGCGAATTCGGTAGCTAGTTCCGAGGTTGGGGATTTGCATTGTCCATACTGCGTTGACTTGGGCACCAGCGAGCTCGGGTTTCTGAACTCGAGCATACTGATCGATCTTGAGGAAGGTTGGGTCAAGTCCGAAATTCTTAAGTAACTGATACCCGTCGGGAGTTGTCGCGAGAATAGTCTGGGTGGTGTTGACTGTTGTCTGGGAGGAGTTTGTGGGAGTATCGGCGATTCCTTTTTGCTGCTGATAAGCCAAGTTAACTTCAACAAACTGTCCATCCTGAGTGAGGAACCTCGTCCGGTAGTTAGTCAGGCCTTCAGGAGTATAGGATGTCCACACCCCTACGATATTTGAACCTCTTAGACTTGGCACGTTCTCCTGGACATATTGCTTGACCTTTTGGACGCCTTCGTTGGTCTCAAAGTTTGCAAGAGCTGTCTCCTGAGTAGCAACCTGTGTAGTAGCCGAAGTTGATGTTGTGCTGCTAGGTGTGGCTTCGCTCGGTGGAGTGGCTTGATCCACATCGATTTCAGTAAAAGCTCCACTGTTCGTACGATATCGAATCTTGTAGCTGGTTCCACCGGTAGCAATTGGTTTCGTCCAGACACCGACTATCGTGGCACCGCTTAATTGTGGAATCTGCGACTGGATTTGTTGGTCACTCCTTGCTACATTCGTGTCAGAACCCCAGTTGGTGTAGACAGTATAGCCATCGGCTATGAAGGTCTCTGTGGTTGTAGTTGTGGTGCTGGAGGAGCCTGTATTTAGTGTCGGAGTTTTTTCTTGTATTGCTTGAACTAAAGAGGGATTTGATGCCCCTCCAGAAGACGAAGTTGTTGTGGTTGTGGTTGTGGTAGTCATAGTGGATGCTGGTTGGGCGGGTTGGGCAGCCTGGTCGGACATCATGCTTTGGGAGTCAATGCTAAGCTCCAGAATATTTCCAGAGGATGTCTTGTACTGAATTTTGTAGCTCAACCCCGAACCTTTCTGAACTCTTACCGAGACAATTTGGGCATACTGGATCTCAGGCACTTTCGACCTTGCATATGCATCAACCTTCATGAAGTCAGGATCTGCCTGATAGTTTAGAAGTGGGGCAAACCCATCACTTGAAGCAACAGGAGGAGCAGGTAGTGGAGACGGATTCGTCGCAGTCGCTGCTGCTACGGCGGCGGCAGTCGCAGCAGTTCCCATAACAGCAAACGAAGTACGACTATTTCTCACTGACGACACGACGAAGATTGAATCTGCCTTGTTATTGTAGGTTGCCATGACCTGGAGATCAGTGCTGCCATCAATTGCGTACTGCATCCGATAGCTACTGCTGTTCTGCCTTTCAGCTTTCGTTAGAGGTCCATTTCCAATTTAATTCTTCTCCGCACGAATAAGTTGATCGACTCGTTGGACAACCTGGTCACTAAGACTGGCGGGTTGCCAAGTACCATCTGACGAGGCGATGCTGCTGCTTGCTCCGAAGACGTTATTGTTTGTTACAATTTGTGGTGTTCCACTGGACCTCCAGGAAATAATGGACTTTGTTCGGCTGGAAGGTTCAGAATAGACAATGGCTTCGTAGCTTCCAGAGGCCGTCTGATAAGTGATACGGTAATTGAAGCTTCCACCGTTATCTCGCATCTCAGCCCGAACTACCTGCGAATTGAGAAGTTCATTGGCGTGGTCATTCTTCACCATTCTGTCGATACTCACGAAGTTGGCGTCAGCGAGATAGTTTGGGATGTCAGAATAACCATCACCGCTTTGTAGTAGCCTGCGGCGTGAAGATGGTTGTGGGGTCACTGCCGCATTAATCGTAATCATCTTATTGTCGACTTGGTAGTTAACTCGGTAGGAAATCGCATCTGGAGTCCTCAGCACATCGTAGACAACAGCGTTGGCCAGCATGGCAGGATATCTGTTGCGCAAGTATGCATCGAGCTTCTGGAAGCTGGCATCGGTTTGGAAATCGGTTAAGGGTTTGTACTGTGAGTCTGGTGCCTTGGGGATAAGTGGAAGGTTCTTCCTCTCGAGCACAAAGAAATTCGATACTCGGATGGTGTTGGTCCATGGTTGCTGATACACTATCACCTCGTACCTGCCAGTTGGAGAGTCGTAGTTTATCTTGTGATTGGAACCAGATACCACTTGCTGCTGTGCATCTATGATTGTTGCGTCGGCCAGCTCAACCGGGTACTGCGAACGAGCAAAGGAATCCGCTTTCGCGAATGTAGTACTCATGCGATCAGTTACAGATTGATATCCTCCAGCCAAAGGGAATTTGGCGGAGGAACCGTTGGTACTGGCTGCATCTGGACTAGCTGCACCAACCTTGGCATCTGTTGAAGTAGTCTACTTGAATGACGACAGCTTGGTGGTGTTTGTCCAGGACTGTCTGTACACAACTGCCTCGTAGCTTCGGTTGTCCTTTGTCTGATAATTGATCTTATAGTTCATACCCGAGACGACTTGGGTCCTTACCGAAGTGACAGTCGCGTCTTTCAATTCTTCCTTTTTGAGATCACGAACAAACCTGTCGACTAGATCGAATTCTGGGTCGTTGCTGGGGATGCTCGGAGCTCCGAACGCTCCTACAAGCGGTCCACTTTCAGTAGCCAACGCTGCAGTTGCCCCTTGTCTATCCTTCCTGACCTTTCCCCAATAAACTTCTGTTATCCCAGAAGAAGGATCAGCCTGCTTAGTTACAGATAGGTAGTTATCTCCATTAGCTGTATAGAACAGTCTGTAGTTTTGATTGTCCTTCGTCGAGCCGACATCGTTGAGTATGGCTGAAAGAAGCTCCGTGGGATGCTGGGATCTGACATACCCATCGATAAGCTGAACCCTTGGGTCGTTGGCGAACTCCTGCAAGCTCTGAAAAGCCATTACTGGCCGGTTGGAGTTCCCAGCAGCAAAGGCGATAGCAAGCAACACTGGTACCACCAGTGCTAATCTACACGCCGACATAAAATCAAAGTTTAAATATTATTCTGTCGTATAGGTCAGCAGGCTTGAATTGCTCGTCGATAAGTACACTTGGACAATTGCTTTATACGCAAAGCCTTTCGGAGAAAGTGGAAGGCAGCGTATCAGCCTCAAGTAATATACTGAAAGCCGGCTAGATACCCCGAACACCTCCGAAAATGGCGCTGCTGCAAATTAATAACCAAACCTTTCCAACTTTAGAACCACCAGCAATTTTGGGAAGTATCAGAAATAATCAGCGCACTCCATGTAGCCTGAACCCCAAAACACAAAGCCTCCACAACAGACCGAGAACGACTTTGATTACCTATTGGTGCTTGACTTCGAGGCTACCTGCGAGAATAACGTGAAGCTGCAGCCGTGCAGTGAAATCATTGAGTTCCCCGTGAGAGCAGTGAGGGTCTCAGATGGTAAGCTACTTGATGCAACCTTTCACTACTATATCCAACCGACCTTCAACCCAAAACTCACCAAGTTCTGCACAGAACTAACAGGCATCCAGCAAGAGCAGGTCGACAAAGGCGTCACCCTGTAGGCTGCAATTGGATTAATTCACAAATGGCTGGAGCAAAACAATATACAGCGGTTCGTTTTTGTCACGTGTGGGGACTGGGACCTGAAAACCTGCCTTCGAGAGGAAGCTCTTCAGAAGAAAATCGAACTGAGGGAGTATTTCAAACGGTTCATTAATATCAAGAAGATGGTGCCACCTCCGGCCTACATCAAGAACCCGCATAAGTAACCGGTGTCGGCTAACATAGCTATCGTGCCAAGTCAATGACAGAAATGCTCAAGATGTTCGACTTGAAACTATAGGGACGCCATCATTCAGGCATCGATGATGTGTACAACATTGCGCAAGTTGCCATGGAACTCCTCAAACGAGGCATCAAGTTTACGGAGAAGGATGTTGCGAGGATCCAGTGATCGTGTCAAACACTTGTTGACCATTCTTGCGTTGGGATTCATCGGAAGACGCAATATGTAACATTCGTGGGTATCTCACGCTAATCATTAATGATTGAGCAGCCAGCTAGCGAGTCAGTTCGCTCCAAGATCATCGAGTCGCGGAGCTATGGACTCATCAACTGCTTGGAGGTCGGTGAGTATGGTCAACCACTCATTCTTGTCATCCACGGATCTGGACCCAAGAACTCTGCGAAGACTTATGAGTTTTTCCTTTACGAGTATATCGCCAGAATCTCGTTTCTAGAGCGCTTCTACATCATCGCCATTGACTGCCCAGGTTATGGCCAATCCACAGGCAGCAAGGAAGCAATCAAAACATTCCCACGGCAATTGTTGGAAGAGATATTAGAAGCTCTCCACTATAACAACTACTTCATACTCATGGGCCACTCTCAAGGAGGAGCTGCAATATTTAACGCAGTCCACTAAAAACCGTCGCTGTGCGAGATTATGGTGCAGGAAAGGCCAGTATGTGGGAACATACAAAGATTCAGAGGGTTCGAAGTTCCAACATTGCTCATCTACGACATCGAGGATGATGGGCATCCTATATGGCAAGGCAAGCTTCTCTATAAGGAACTCAAGAATTCTGAATTCTATACGTTCCGTAGTAGTGTCACACCTTATTGGGTATCCGATCACGTCTGGGACCATATTCTGCAGTTTATCAATCGGTGGATCAGGAAGTCGGGGAGCACTGCAATTGGTCAGAACCGCTCGAATTACAATAACAGGTCATTGTCTGTTCGGACCAGAGGGCAAAGTCTACGTGCCCAGCCGAAGCCAACCCGGTCGTTGGAGCGAAGAGATCAAAGACCTCCATAACCAAAGGTTTATCGAGTGGAATAGAAGATAGAATAACGGTCAGAAATGTCTGAAAATGTCACGCTATAGCAGATGCGCTAGCTGCAGGAGATTGAGCAGTCTTTTTACTCATCTTCCAGCAACGAAAAGCAGCCTGCAATCAAGGCTTCTCAAGAAATCGGAAAGGTCTTTCGAAGATAGAACGAAACTCTTCAGAAAGAAGTACCAAAGGAGAGTCTTCAAGAACTTCCCAAGCAGAAAGAACCGATGCAGTAACCTAATTCAGACTCTCCGAAAGGATCAAAGAATGCTGAGCTCGAATCACCAAAAGTTGCTGTCAAGGAAAACGCAGAGGATGCCCACCGTTGTTCTCTGTGTCTACAAACTTTCTATCATCCAACCAAAACCAACTGCAATCATCTATTCTGCTCAAAATGCATCACCGAAGCCATGCTGGTCAACCCAAGATGTCCCCTTTGTCGACGTGCAATCACAACACAACACGAGATTAAGGAACTCCACGAAGAGCTGGTGAAGAACATGGAAGCAAGTGTGCTCAAGCAGCGCGATCTTGATTTCCTCCGGTTTAGACGCATGATGCAAAGCATCGTGTTCATCGAGGTCGGCAACAACTCTGTCGAGCTGGCAACCAAACAGTCAGCTTTCACTAAGACCAAGAAGAAGTACAACTGGGAACTGTTCGCTCTTTAGCCTCGAAACCTCCGATTCGAGTACGTCTAGTTTAACATCAATATGGGGGATCCAACTGCAAAGCCAGTTCGGGTGAAGAACGCTCCATGGGTATACTAGTCGCGTGGGACGTTCGGCTTTAGTTGCGAGATACGGGTAGTGCCCAAAAGTAACTAATATGCAGCAAAAACCATCGTCTACAGAATAGACATCGAACCTGGAAGGCACTCCCAGAAGGTGGCGTTGCGCAAGAAAGAGTTCGAGAAGCAGCCATGATGGTGTTCTCATTCGTCGATAATTTTAATAAGATGATTTAGCCGGTTGCGAGCTACAATTTGGCGACTCGTCGAAGATCTTTCACGAACAGCGCTAGCCCTTTCAAAGGAGAATATCGACAACCGGATAGGTCGGTAGAAGCGACTGCTTGCTTCTCTGAGGTGTTCGACGAAGCAATGCAAGCTGTTGCTACCCTGATGCTAACCTTCACACCAACACCATCGACTGTATTAGGCGAACTGCTTCTTGAAGAAGAGCTGTGCATCAAACAGTTAGTCAAGACGAATACCCCTAGAAGAAGAGGGCGTCCTAAACTGTAAGTCTCACCCGGAAGGACAAACCATTCAACCTCGAATGGTGTCATGAAACTGCAAGATTACATCTATGAACTTGGCATGCCCGACGAGACGCAGACCATTTACAATCAGCTCCGATAACAATCCCGTGAAATATTCTTTTCTGAGTCTCACGTATTCATCGAGGAAGGTGAAAGGCGAATCAAAGAGACCTGTCATAGACGTTGTGAAAGCACAAACAACACAGGGCTGCTTCTTCCAGTCGATATTAATAATCCCTTCTTCTTTTCTCTCAGGAATTCAATCCAAACAGATAGTCCAAACACAAACATCTCAGTGAACCCCGATTCCCCTTAGTTTATGGCCTCTTCTCGAATGAGTTCGGATACGACCCTTTACAAACATGGCTAGGAAGACACCAATACTTACTGGCCAAGCATTCCCAACGCAGTCGAAGAGGATTACCCTTCCCTCGCCAAGTTCATGAAGCTTCCACTGGATGATCATGAATGTTCGCAATACCCACTTCGCGCTAGAGTTGAGCTGGGTGACCTGACAAATCTGCTGTGAGTATCTGTTAACATGGTCTGGCAATATTTTTTATTGATAGTTTTATGACAGATAGCCAGCTAAGCATTGAGCTCCAACGAAGTCCACTCGACAGCAGTTCTGAGGCCGAGGAACCGCAAAGCTACCTTGTGGATAGACTCAAGTACGAAAACTTACTCAAGGAAGAGGCGATCTTCAAAGCCTCCAAGCTTATTCAGGAGTTGAAGGAAGAGGCCGATATGCTTCGGAGGGCTAACCATCAACTGGCACAGATTAACGCAAACAAGACGAATGAAATTAAGGAGTTGGAAAGGATGTTGCGTGGGTGCTATCGAGAAACACAACATGAGAAAGAGGTGGAGGACTTATTGCAGAGGCTGCATGAAAAAGACTTGAAGATAAGGAAGCTGCAGTTAATCATACGCAAGGAAGAGATCGGTAGATCATAAAAAGAAGTGGAAGCAAGGCATCGGACGATCTTTGAAATGCAAAATCGAAGTGGAGACGAGAACCATCGCAGATAGAACTGCCGTACTGAGAATGAATCTCACAGTCCGCATACCAGCACCAAACATGGACACCGCTCAGCATAAAAATAATCCTCACCGAATCGAAAGTATTTCAGTTCAGCAGTAGCCAAGGTTACACCAACAGCCGGTAAGCATCACTCGGGAGTAGACACCAATCTGAGAACAGCCTCAACTGCGAAGCGGAAAGTTCCTCAAGGGCAGCAGTTCGAAAAGACGACTGAATGCAAAACTGAACCTGCTTTGGCAGAACTGGAGATTGAAGTAAACAAGTTGAGAAGCCATATCGAGCAGAAAGACGAACAGATTCTACTGCTCATGAAGCGGAACAAAGCGATCGACACCATCAAGTAAAGTGCGACAATGGCTTACAACGTACACAAGCAACCGCGCTATCGGAACGCTAGAGACTACCACTTGCACAAAGTTCAGTCCCACAGCACTTCCTCTTCTATTTATCCGTGTTGAACAATTAATAAGTTAGATGCCTCTTTACGAACTCATTGTCATGGCTAAGTGTGGACCCGCCAAATCCACTGCCAATCTGGCTCGAAACGTATCCACCAGCATCTTCCAAGCGGGAGGGAACGTCCGGGAGGTCAAGATACTCGGTGATAGGTACTAGCACAGACATATGCAGAGTTATCACAAGACCACGTCAATGCAACGATACAAAAGCATATGGAGTGGGGAGATTTCTGCAGATACTCTTCGACGGGAACATCGTATGCAAAGAGCAGGCAATTGAAAAGGCTCAGAAGAGTTACGAGACAATGAAGATTGACGTCTTTCGAGTTTAGAACTTCTACCGTCGCACCCAGGAGTACACCAAGGAATTTCGACCTGACGAGTCTATGATCCGCAGCAACAGTCAGAAGAAGGAACAACTTGTCGATAAAATTCTGCGAGTCAAGCGAGAGGAACCTCTCTGATGATAAATAGGGCTGCTGACCCAACGAAGCTCTTTCACCGCATATTCACGATCCATATCAACTGCTCGAGCTGCTGCTTTTGAAGGCGCCTGCCAACCAGGCTATCACCACTCCGATCACGATGACTAGCAGGATGAGTGCCAAGCAGATCTTCTTATTCTTCCACCACATCTTTCTTTTCACTGCTCGCGCTGTCTTACTCAGATCGTAAGAGGTGTCAGCCATGGTTCTAGTCTTCTACACCAGAATTTCGATTTTTTCTCCACGGTCTATGGCTTTATCCAGGTTCTTTAGTGAGATCTGTTCTGCCTCAGAAAGTTCCCTACGTTCAACTAATTGCCCTACTTTTGAAGCAAGCAGAATTTGTCCACTTTGGTTTTATCGTTAAAGAGCGCGATCCGGTCTTCGAGTATCTTGCGGAAGTCCGAGAGCGAGAATGGGAGGGCAGCGTCCCTTTTCGCTTTGGGATATCGATCGAAAAACTTATCTTGGATGTCTCGAAGGAAGGAAATGGCAATGCGCATTTCGTACTACATAAGGTCTTGCTTACCTCGGTCTCGACCATTACCAAGAACACGTAGTTCTCTTTGATGTACGAGTAGAAGTTGTACTTTGCCGTACCGAACTGAGCGTACATTCTCGATAGGTTAAGCCGCTTGAGAACATCAAGTGCGATCTGCTCAAAGTTGCCGGTGAACGGCGTGTAGTTGCAGAGCACTGCGTCGTTGCCTCGAGCCACCAAAGCGTATATGAGCGACATATCGGTATTAGTTATTGGAGTATGTAGCTCTTATAGCACTTATTATCAGAAGTCATTCAGCCGATCAGGGTCAGGGCAGAAAGCGACATCATCCTAATGCCTATCAGAGGGCTGTAGCCAAGTTATTCAGAAATTACATGCTAACTTCGTGTAATAGAATATTATGGGAGCAAGGTAAGGTTCGATGGAAGGCTGCAAGAGCAGTTTCAGCGCTGATTCATCTAGTCCGAGTGGTCGTGTCTCGACAGGAGAAGCTTGTCCGGGTCATAAATCACCCTCTTTTGCAAAAGCAAGCTGTGTCAGGAAACTATCCATCATCCCAGATATGAAGATAGTCAAGAGTGAGGATGGTTAATCCCTTGACATTGCCGAATGGACCTAACCTGACTACGATGTGATTGACTAGCCGATTCAAGTGCAGACTATTCCGTGTTTAAAGAACGTTATCTGCGTTCATGACCTCAATGAAATATCCCCAAGTTCAAGGCTATAGAAGCTTGCTGCACCATAAAAGATCTATTCCCACGAGAGACGGATCGGAATAACCAGCCAAAAGAATATCATTAGCAAAAAGTAGATTCTAAGCCGAGAGGACTTGCAGAAGGAAAGGTACGGAGGGAAAGGAAAGTTACAAGGGAGGGGATGCTTACCAGTCTCGGAAAAATCCAAGCTAGAAATGGAGAAACCACTCACCGATCGCTAAACAGAACTGATTAAGACGACCGTTAATTGCATAAAACCTGTCCTGTTAGAACGAATTGAATTCTAGAATGGAATGTGCTACTAAGGCTAATGGTTAGGAGGGAAGAAGTAAGGCAAAGGCATTCAGTATTGGCCTGATGGAAGCCGGTATGAGGGGAGCTTTAAAGAAGGGCAAGCCAATGGATGGGGAGTTCTTGTACATTCTGATGGATAAGTTTACGAGGGGCAGTGGCTGAATGACAAGGCCAACGGATTTGGCACTTACATATCTCTAAATGGCACAAAGTATGTTGGATAATGGCTTCATGACAAAAAACACGGTATTGGAAATGAAGGATTTTATGACGGGTCTGAGTATTAAGGGGAGTACTTTTAAGGGAGGATCCAAGGGAAAGGAGTGATGCGATTTTGCAATGGAAACGTCTATGAGGGAGAATTTAATGAGAACGAACCGGATGGCGAAGGTAGTAATACTGTTAAGTTAGGTTAGTTTATATGGACAAGCGAGAAGGAGTATAGAGGAAGCTGGAGACGAGGGAAACTTTGCGGACGGGGTATTATGAGCTGGAGAGATGGCAACAAATATATCGGAGAGTACTTCGATGATCATAAACATGGGAATGGAATATACCTCTGGAAGAACGGATGTAGCTACGATGGACAATGGGCGAAGGGTGTTCAGCATGGACTTGGTACATTTACAACGAAATAAAAAAAGTCCTATACTTGCTCGTGGCAAAATGGACAACCAACCGACCCTAATGTTCTACTTTCTCTGTGTCGATCATGAGCATAAAAAGCAGTAAATTAATGACTGGGCTTAGTCTTTAATTGGCGACCATCTTTCCTCTGCTGTTGATCAGCAATATCGTTTTGGATACTCCCAACGAACCCCTTCACCAGGTCTGTATGTTAGCAATCGGCAGATTTTGCTGTTCTCCAAGAATATTTCGTAGAGTGTTGCTGATACTCTGAGTCAATAACTGTGCCGTAAAGCATAATGGGTTGATTTGATTGTAGCGCATCACTGTAGTAGCCTCCTCGTCTTTCGAATGGGGGTGGGAAAGACAATGGAGCCCAGCTCTTTAAAGTAACCATCGAATATTGAATGGGAGAGATGAGGCTCAACAGTTCAATCAGCATGTATGATATAGACAAGCATCCTGAAGAGGGGTGTTTTACCCGATACGAGATACTAACCCCAAGAGTCGATCCATGATCTACATTGACAATCTGATTTCATTTGTCACTGATTCAAGCGAGCAGCAGAAAGTGTCACTCGAGATACTTCTTCTTCAGCTTCACCAGCTCGCTAAGCTCCTTGTTTTCGAGTCTGCTGAGTTGTGGGAGGATCTCAATAGCCAACGTCACGTACCAATAGAAGTTGCGGGTCGTTGGTGAACCGGTTATTGATTAATTGCAGTCTCTCGCTATCCTCCAGCTTCAGTTTATCAACGAACCGTTCCAGCTCGGGTTGTTAGTTTGACGTAATCGCTGCTGAAATCTATGATGGTACAGACACTACTGCTTTTTGCTTTTGGAGCAGATCGGCGGGAAGTAAGTGCTTCTTGACTAGTCGATTGACCAGGTGCTCCGAATCTGCGAGCATGTTCTTCGCTGCGAGATTGTCCACGTAAGTTGAGCTGATCACTCTCGGGTTTGGTACGATTTTATGCTATATCATAATAATAGATGGTAAGGTTGATCGTGCAGCAGCACATTTCCAACTGAACCCGCACTCTGGTTTTAAGTTTAAGCTGATGCTTTGGTCTTTGTTCAAGATTTAAGTCACGACAAGAGAAACGGACCCCTTTCGAGTGGTAACCCATAGGCAAGTTGATATCGCCTCGAGCCGAGCGATGAGAGAATGCTTATTGAAAAAATGTTCATGGAAAGGATGCCGATTTTCGATAGTATAAAAAAGCCATTTGAGGAGCCATGGCAGATCTGTCGGTGATGTGCTCTGAAGCGTGATGCTAAAGTTTGGATGTGTTCCTGCTGTATGTTTGGCGTGCCCGAAGATTCAATGAATCCACTGGACACACCACGCATGAACCCCCAAGAACGAATACCCAAGTCATCAGCATGGGTTTCTGCGAATGAATACCAGCATTGTTTCGCTACAGGGCTCAAACTGCGAGGTTCTCTTTCCGGGCCTTCAACGACAACACGAAAATTAAATATCAACACTCACAGCGATGATTTTTTAAGATAGTCTTAAAAAAGCTTCAACTTTAGTCTTAAGTGTCAACAACTGTCCAAAGTTTATAAATTGTTTGAACAACAAAATCCACAAAATGGGCAAGGAAAAGCTTCACATCAACCTCGTCGTCATCGGACACGTCGACTCCGGCAAGTCCACCTCCACTGGCCATCTCATCTACAAGTGCGGTGGTATTGACAAGCGAACCATTGAGAAGTTCGAGAAGGAAGCTGCTGATATGGGCAAGGCCTCTTTCAAGTATGCTTGGATCATGGACAAGCTCAAGTCCGAGAGGGAGCGCGGTATCACCATCGATATTTCTCTCTGGAAGTTCGAGACTGCCAAATACCACTTCACCATCATTGATGCCCCAGGCCATCGTGACTTCATCAAGAACATGATCACTGGAACCTCCCAGGCTGATTGCGCTCTGCTTATGATCGCCTCACCTCAGGGTGAGTTCGAGGCTGGTGTCTCGAAGGACGGTCAGACCCGCGAGCACGCTCTTCTCGCCTTCACCCTTGGTGTCAAGCAGATGATCGTCTGCATCAACAAGATGGATGAGAAGACCGTCAACTACTCTGAAGAGAGGTACCTCGAAATCAAGCGTGAGGTTTCCGACTTCCTCAAGAAGGTCGGCTACAACCCCGACAACATCCTCTTCGTCCCCATCTCTGGTTGGGTCGGAGATAACATGCTCGAGAAGTCTGCTAACCTCGGCTGGTACAAGGGACCCACCCTCATTGAGGCTCTGGACTCCATTACTCCTCCCAAGAGGCCCACTGAGAAGCCCCTTCGTATCCCCCTTCAGGACGTCTACAAGATCGGTGGTATCGGTACCGTCCCAGTCGGACGTGTCGAGACCGGTGTCCTCAAGCCAGGAATGAACGTTACCTTCGCTCCTTCTGGCCTGTCGACCGACGTCAAGTCCGTCGAAATGCATCATGAGGCCCTCCAAGAGGCCATCCCAGGCGACAACGTCGGATTCAACATCAAGGGTCTGTCTGTCAAGGATATCCGCCGAGGAAACGTCACTGGTGACTCCAAGAACGATCCTCCCAAAGAAGTTGAGACCTTCCTCGCTCAGGTTATCATTCTGAACCACCCCGGTCAGATTGAAAACGGCTACACCCCCGTGTTGGATTGCCATACCGCCCATATTGCCTGCAAGTTCCAGGAGATCGTCTCCAAGATTGACAGGCGTTCTGGAAAGGTTCTGGAAGAGCTCCCCAAGTTCGTCAAGACCGGTGATGCCGCTATGGTCACCTTGAAGCCGACCAAGCCTATGTCTTGCGAGGTCTTCAACGAGTATCCCCCTCTTGGTCGTTTCGCCGTCCGTGACATGAAGCAGACTGTCGCTGTCGGAGTCATCAAGGGCACTGAAAGGAAGCAACCCAAGAAATGATGAATTTGTCCCATTATTCGATGTGCCAATCTCCAATGCTCATACTCTAATAGTTAACATAAATTATGGTAAACCGATTGGGTGATCTGGGAGGCTACCGACGTCTGGAGTCGGAACGAGAGAACAAAGTCTATTCTTACTTGGGCGACCCGATGGTTGAACTCAGTCGTGAGACCGACAACCTCTTGCGCAAGATCTAGTTCAATCTAACACAAATGAAAGCACAAAAGGACACCTACCAGCGCGATACAACATCCCGGTCTGAAAAGTGAGTTTCTTGCTAACAAAGCTAAACCTTTTCTCAGTACCAACGAACTTAAGAACTGAACCGCAAGGACATATCAAAAGTGAAGGAAAACATAAAAAAACTGCAGGAGCTGTCTGAAAACTGCGATAAGGATTCCGAGGACTACAAGATTAGAAGCAAGGAGGCAACGAAGTACCTATACCGGTTGAGAGAGTGTTTGCAGACTCACATCAACTCAGAAAACGAACTCAACCGAACTGTGGAGCTTAAGAAATAAAGGGCTCAGAGGATGGTGCCTCCAGGATTGAGGCTAGCCGATATTGAGGATGGGCAATATTCAGCATAAACCAAAAATGCTGCTTCTGATCTGCTGCAGAAACTCGAGTAGTTGGAACGGCTGGCAAGGTCAGTCAACGATTGCGTAAGGATGATGGAGGACATCCAATTTCTTGTAGACCTGCAGAAGAAGAAGATCGATATAGTGGGAGATTAACTGAGAGTCGCCAACCAATATTTAGACAAAGCCGATAAACAGCTCGAAGC
>Ga0075152_10001928_pt1 | contig 14852 bp, 16 predicted proteins | sample JI61114C2DNA_FD_70964 | JGI IMG/M metagenome (GOLD analysis project Ga0075152, IMG submission 70964) | Wastewater effluent complex algal communities from Wisconsin, to seasonally profile nutrient transformation and Carbon sequestration -... | ecosystem: Engineered > WWTP > Effluent > Algae...
CACTGGCGTGAGTTCACCACTTGGTCGAAAGATGCCTTTCGATCCAAAATCAACGAACTGCTCGATGGGTTCGGCTCTAAATTTCAAATCAGTTTCGCCTGATTACTTACAAACAGCGGCAAAAGAAGGCCGCTTTCGCAGCGACCTGTTCTACCGGCTTAACGTTTATCCGATCCAGATTCCGCCCTTGCGCGAACGGATCGCCGACATTCCGCCACTGGTCGAAGCCATGCTCGCCCGCTTCTGCACCTTGTACGAGAAAAAACTGCTCGGCGTCAGCGACAAAACCATGCAGGCAATCACGCGTTACCAGTGGCCGGGCAATGTCCGCGAACTGGAAAACATGATTGAACGCGGCGTCATCCTCGCGCCGCAAGGCGGCTGGATCGAACTCGAACACCTGTTTACCCACGTCGGCGAAATCAAGAACTGGGAATGCCAGATTTCAGCGGGTGGCAATCTGGAAAACAAGCCGGCCCCCTCCTGCACGGATGCACTAATCGACGCCATACTGAGCAGCGGCATTCCATTCGAGGAACTGGAAACGCGCTTGCTCGACGAGGCCGTGCGGCGCGCCGAGGGCAATCTCTCCGGCGCGGCACGCCTGCTCGGCATTACCCGCCCCCAGTTGCAGTACCGCCTGAAAAAGAAGGAAGGCGCTTAAGCCAGCGCAAAGTCGCTCGATGGAGATCAGACAACGATGAGTAATCGCGCCCCCGCCGACAGCAGCGGCTGTATCCGTCTCCACTGGCCTCACGCCAGTACCCGTCATCGCCTGCCGGACATTCAGGAACTGGCGGCGCGCCTGCAATTTCACCCGGGCAAGGGTGAAATCCGTCTCGACAATCAGCGCATGCTGCTGCTCCACAACAGTTCAATGGCGGCACTGCGCCGGGAATTGATCGAAACCGTCGGCATTGAGAAGACACGGGGCATCCTGACCCGCATGGGCTACCTTTCCGGCATGAGCGATGCCGATATGGTGCGCAAACTGAAACCAGGCAGCAGTGATTCCGACGCTTTTTCGATTGGCCCACAATTGCACTCGCTACAGGGTTTTGTCGCGGCAGAGTCGGTCATGATCGACGTCGATGTCGAAACCGGGCATTTCTACGGTGAATTTATCTGGCACAACTCCTCGGAAGCCGAGGAGCACATTGCCGCCTACGGCATCGGCAACGCCCCCGTGTGCTGGATACAGCAAGGTTACGCCAATGGTTATGTCAGCAATTTTCTCGGCCGGCAAATGCTGGTCCGGGAAGTTGAATGTAAGGCAATGGGCCACCCGGCCTGCAAGGTGATCGGTAAATCGCTGGAGCAATGGGACGACCCGGACAAGGATTTACGCTACCTGCAAGCGCAGGAGTTCGTGCAAAGCCCGAGCAGCAAGATCTTTTCCTTCAGTCACCTGAATACCCGCTCGGAAGCGCGGCAAGACAACATCAAGCTGGTTGGCGTTTCGGCGGCTTTCAATGCCGTCTGCCACATGATCCAGCGTGTCGCACCGACCCGCGCGACGGTCCTTTTTCTTGGCGAAAGTGGCGTTGGCAAGGAACAGTTCGCCCGCACGCTGCATAACATCAGCCCGCGCGTCGACCAGCCCTTCGTCGCCATCAACTGCGCTGCAATCCCGGAACAACTGATTGAATCGGAACTGTTCGGTGTCGAAAAAGGCGGCTTCAGCGGCGCCAGCCAGTCCCGCCCCGGCCGCTTCGAGCGCGCCGATGGCGGCACATTGTTCCTCGATGAAATCAGCACGCTCAGCCTGGTGGCCCAGGGCAAATTGCTGCGCGCCTTGCAGGAAGGGGAAATCGAACGCATCGGCGACACCCGCGTCCGTAGTGTCAATGTGCGCGTCATTGCCGCCACCAACGAAGACCTGCGTGAACTGGTCGAGGCGGGCAAATTCCGCGCCGATCTGTATTACCGGCTCAACGTCTTCCCGGTGCGGATTCCCCCGCTGCGCGAGCGCAAGGAGGACATCCTCTTGCTCGTCGAGCACTTCCTCAACCGCTACAGCGCCCTGCACCAGCGCAAGGTTTCGGGGCTGACCGAAAGCGCCATCGAAGCGCTGATGCTCTATGCCTGGCCGGGCAATATCCGCGAGCTGGAAAACATCATCGAGCGCGGCGTCATCCTGGCGCCCGACGCTGGCGGTATTGATGTGATGCACCTGTTCACCAGCGGCGAAAAAATTTACCGCGACCCCGAAAATGCTGAAAAACCCGGGTTGACCGCAGCAGACACGGCAACGCCGACACTGGCCGAACAACTGCCGGCGCTACTGCGCGCCTCACTGGCGAATGGCGAAATTTCGATGGATGCGCTGGAAGGATTAGCCGTTGATGTTGCGGTCGACCTGGCCAAAGGCAATGTTTCCACCGCTGCCAAAATTCTCGGCACGACCCGCGCCCGTGTCGCCTATCGTCTCTCCGGCCGAAAAGTGCCTCACCCGCCGGAACAGGACGGCTGAGGCGACGGATAATTGCGGACTAGATCAGTCCTTCGGCCCGCAGCGCTTCCTGTACCGCCGGCCGCGCCATGACGCGCTGGTGGTAGGCAGCCAGCGTCGGCCAAGGGGTCAGGTCGATCTGCAGAAACCGAGTCCAATTGACGACGGTAAACAGGTACGCATCAGCGACGCAGAATTTTTCGCCCATCAGGTAATCACGACCGCTGAGCGCTTTTTCGACGAAGTCGAAACGACGTTCAAGATTGGCCCGAGCCGCCGCTTTCCAGTCGGCCGAGGCCTGCGGATTGAACAATGGGCTGAAATTCTTGTGCAGTTCGGTACCGATAAACGTCAGCCATTCCTGAACCCGCGCCCGGGCCAGTGTAGCCGGGGGCGGCAGCAAACCGGCTTCCGGTTTCAGATCCGCCAGGTATTGAACAATGGCCGGCCCTTCGGTCAGCAATTGCCCATCATCGAGGCGCAAGGCCGGTACATAGCCTTTCGGGTTGATCGCGAGAAAGTCGCCTTCGCTGGCCGTCAGGTGGGTGGCGAGATCAACCTTCTCCAACTCATGCGGCAAGCCCAGTTCGCAAAGGACGATATGGGGTGAGAGTGGGCAGGCGCCCGGGGCGTAATAGAGTTTCATTTTTTCTCCAAAGTCGAACAGCGAACTCAGTGCGGCTACCGTTTTGGGTAAAGCCGCCCGTCAAAATCACCCAGCCGGGGGAATGGTAGTGGCACCGCTGCATCAATCCGCAACAGCACTTCAGCGTAGTCATCCAGCAACTGCTGGCGCATTTCATAAGAAATATAGGGTACGTGATAGGCCACAAACGGCGGTAGCACGGAGAACCCGCAATAGGCCAGCGCACCGCGCATGATCGGCCGCAACAGTTCGTCCATTTCACCGTGAATGGCCTCGGGGCCGTACATGTGCGGCTGACCGCCGAGGCTCAGCGTCAGCATCGCTTTCTTGCTCGCCATGCCACCCTTGTCGTAAAAGCGCTTGCCACCGTAGAAATGGCCGGAGATGAAAACACGGTCAATCCAGCCTTTCAGCATGGCTGGCACCGAGAACCAGAAAATGGGGAAATTAAAGATCAGCAAGTCGCACCAGTCGACCTTGGCTATCTCGGCCTGAATATCGGGGGCAATGCTGCCGGCCTCGAAACCTTTCCGTTGTTCCAGTGCATAAACGCAGTAATCCGGATTGGTCGGCGCGGCGAAGTCGGCCTGTGAGGCCACCGGGTTCCAGTTCATCGCATACAGATCGGAAACCTGAATCTCATGCCCTGCGGCCTGCAAGGTCTTGATGGCCTGATCCTTCAAGGCGCTGTTGAATGAGTTGGGCTCATAATGGGCGTGGACGATCAGGACGTTCATTTATTGCGCCGGCAATCGCTTCAATTGGCCGCAGCGGCCAGTCGCCGGGCCTCGATTTCGGCCTGCCGAAGCTGGTTGGCGGGAGTGCCGCCGATGCTCCAGTCGGCGGGTGCCACCGGGACAATACCACCGCGCACGTTGGCTCGCGGCGCACCGAGAATATCGACCAGCAGATCGGTAAAACCTGAGAGCAGACGCTGCCGGTCCTCCTGTGAACGGCCTTCCAGCAGGATAAAGGAGAAGTACGGGGCGACCTGATCGTGCTGGCTCACTAGCTTGCCACCGACGCAAAAATGCTGCGGCGCATGTTCGGTCACGAAGACGCGAACGCGCTCAATCGGGCAAGCGAGGACTTCGGCAAACAAGGCACTGGCCTTGAGCAACAGCGTCTCGACCTTAGCCGCTGTGTGCTGTCCCTGCACCAGATGGAAATTGAGGATCGGCATTTTTTCTCCTTTTTTACGGTAGACCGCGACGACGACCGGCGTCGAGCATCAGGGAGGAACCCGTCATCGCCGAGGCTTCCGGCGCCAGCAACATCTCCAGCGCCCAGGCGACTTGTCCGGGTTCCGTGAAGGCGCCAATCGACGATTCGGCGCGCATGCTGTCGAGCACGGCTTCTACCGTCGTCCCCAACATGAGGGCGCGGTCGGCCGCCACGCGGCGCAAACGTTCGGTATCGGCCGGGCCGGGCGCCACCAGATGTGCCGTAATGCCGCGCTCGCCATAAGCCAGACTCATCTGCCGCACGACATTGACCAAGGCGGCATTGCCGACCCCGGCCGCCGCAGCATAGGCAGTCGGCTCGAAACCGTAATGCCCGCCAATCGCCACCAGACGGGAATTTCGGCTTAAATGCGTGTCGACCGCACGAACCAGCCGCAGGAAGCCACCGACCTTGATATTCACCGCATCCACCAGTGCTTTCGTATCAATGGTCAGCACCCCACCGCCCACCGCTACGCCCGGGCCATGTACTACCATGCGAACCGGCCCGGGGATGGCGGCCTTGATCACCTCAATCGAGGCGTCATCGGAAATATCGGCGGCACAAGGCAGTAGCCCCGGATTTTTAGCCGCCAGTTCGGCCAGTGACGAAACATTGCGGGCCACCGCCAGCACGCCCAGACCACGGGCGAGAAAGCGCTCGACCATCACCGAGCCGAAAGCACCCGTGGCACCAACGACAACGACCCATTCCTTGTTTGCTGACATCTTCGGGGAATCTTTCAAAAAGCCGGGAATGGCCTGGGCCATTCCCGAACAGGCAAATCAGACAGCGGCAAGTTTGAGCAAGCCACGTTCCCGGGCCATGGTCATGGCGGTGTCGACAATCATGTCCTCCTGACCGCCGATCATCTTCTTGCGACCCAGCTCGACCAGAATGTCACGGGCCGGCACGCCGAAACAATCTGCCGCGCGCTGGGCATGTAGCAGGAAGGTCGAATAAACCCCGGCAAAACCCAGTGTCAGCGAAGAGCGATCGACCCGCACCATGTGATCCATCATCGGCACAATCAGGTCTTCAGCCATGTCCATCAGCTTGAACAGATCGCAACCGGTTTCAATGCCCATCCGCTCGCAGACGGCAGCGAATACTTCCAGCGGCGTATTGCCCGCGCCGGCGCCCAGTCCGGCCACCGAGGCATCGATCCGGCTGGCGCCCTCTTCGATCGCGGCAATCGAGTTGGCGATACCCATGCCCATATTGTGGTGGCCGTGGAAGCCGATTTCGGTTTCCGGCTTGAGCACCGCACGCAGGGCAGAAACTCGTGCCTTGACGTCAGCCGGCAACATGTAGCCGGCCGAATCGGTGATGTACACCGTCTGCGCGCCATAGGATTCCATCAGCTTGCCCTGCTCCGCCAAACCTTCCGGCGTGTTGAGGTGAGCCATCATCAGGAAACCGGTGGTGTCCATGCCCAGCTTGCGGGCAAAGGCGATGTGCTGCGGCGAGGTATCGGCTTCGGTGCAATGGGTGGCGACGTGCACGCTGCGCGCGCCGCAGTCATAGGCCGACTTCAATTCCTTCATCGTCCCGAGGCCGGGAATCAGCAGCACGGAAACCTTGGCCTGCTTCATTTTCGGCACCACGGCGCTGAGGTATTCCTCATTACTGTGCGGCGCAAAACCATGCTGCAGCGAATTGCCGCCCATGCCGGCACCATGCGTCACCTGAATCAGCGGCACGCCGGCATCGTCCAGCGCGCTGGCAATCTTGACCATCTGCTCGATGCTGATCTGCTCGCGCTTGGCATGCATGCCATCACGCAGGCACATGTCGTGAATGATGACCTTGCGGCCCTTGAGACTTTGATCGGCACTCATTACGCGACCTCCAGTGGCTTGAGCTGGATGGTTCCAGCAAGAATCTCCTGCGCGAACATTTCAGCGGTACGCGTCGCAGCAGCCGTCATGATGTCGAGGTTGCCGGCGTATTTCGGCAGGTAGTCGCCGAGGCCCGCCACTTCCATGAAGACCGTGACGCGATTGCCGTCGAACAGCGGCCCATTGACCAGTCGATAGCCCGGCACGTATTTCTGCACTTCCGTGATCATGGCCAGCACCGAGGCGGTGATACGGGCCTGATCCGGTTCTGCGTCAGTCAGACAGGAGATGGTGTTGCGCATCATCATCGGCGGCTCGGCCGGGTTGATGATTGCCAGCGCCTTGCCCTTGCGGGCCCCGCCGACGATTTCGATGGCATTCGAGGTGGTGTAGGTGAACTCATCCAGATTAGCCCGGGTGCCGGGGCCAATCGATTTCGACGCCAGGCTGGCGACAATCTCGCCATAGCTGACCGACTGCACGCTCGATACGGCATAGACAATCGGAATCGTTGCCTGCCCGGCACAGGAAATCATGTTCACGTTCATCTCGACCTTTTCGGCATGCGCCTTGAGGTTGACCGGAGGAACGCACAAGGGGCCGATGGCGGCCGGGGTCAGGTCAATCATCATCACACCCAACTCGTTCAGCTTGCGCGAGTTTTCGGCATGGACGTAGGCACTGGTGGCGTCGAAAGCGATCTGGATATTGTCTTCCAGCACATACGGCAAAAGACCGTCGACGCCGGCCGCGGTGGTTTTCAGCCCCATCTCGCGGGCCCGGGCGAGTCCTTCGGATTCAGGATCGATACCGACCATCCACACCGGTTCAAGGACCGGACTGCGTTGAATTTTGTAGATCAAGTCGGTGCCAATATTGCCCGAGCCGATCAAGGCGCATCTGATTTTCTTCATATATTCCTCAGTAACCGGGACGAGTTATTTCGCAGACGTTTCATTGCGCTGGCCGATGGTCTGCCCACCGACCGCGAAGTTCTCATCCGCATGTTCGGTGATCAAAATCCGCACCTGATCGGGGCGAACTTCGAGCGACTCGACCAGCGCCGCGGTCATGGCGGCAATGGCCTTGCGTTTCTTTTCAACGCTGCGCCCTTCAAGCAAGTGCATTTCAATAATTGGCATGTTTTGTCCCCTCCTTGTTTTTACTCAATAAAGCGCATTGAGACGCTGCCCAGTTCCTGGAAGCGCGCCACGATGCTGTCGCCCGGTTTGACCGGAATGGCTTCGGTGATGCCGCCGCTCATGACAAAGCTGCCGGCCGGCAATTCCTCGCCCAACTCTTCAAGAATATTGACCAGCATGGCGATGGCTTCGGCCGGGTGACCCAGCACCGCCGCTGAAGCGCCGAGCGTGACGATCTCGCCATTTTTTTCCATCACCACCCCGAGGGTGCGCAGGTCAATATCGGCGGGATAACGCGCCCGGCCACCGCCAACATAGCGAGCGGATGAGCCGTTGTCGGCCACCACGCTGGGCAGATCGAACTTGAAGCTGGAGAAGCGCGAGTCGATGATTTCCACTGCCGGCAGCACGTAGTCGGTGGCATCCAGTACGTCCTGACGCGTGCAGTTCGGGCCTTTCAGCGTTTTTTTGGTGACAAAGGCAACTTCGCATTCGACCCGCGGATGCACCATGTCGGATGTCTTGATCGCCGAGTTCTCCGGACGCGCCATGCGGTCGGTCAGAAAACCAATCGACGGCACGTTGACGCCCATCTGGATCATTTTGGCCTTTGAGGTCAGGCCGGCTTTCCAGCCGATCAGCTTGTGGCCCTGGGCGATGAAGCGACGGCGCAATTCGGACTGCACGGCATAGCCGTCGGCAATGGTCATGTCCGGGTATTCATCGGTCAGCTTGGGAATGGCGTAAGCGCCCTTTTGAGCGCCCTCGACACGCTCACACAGGCGCACGATATCTTCGCGTGAAAGCGTCAGATTCTTCATGCCTGGCTCCTTCCGGAAAACTTGACCCGGCAACTGCCAAGGCCGCCGACGGTGCACACCAGTTCATCGCCATCGACCACCGGCACCAGCGCCGATTGCGAGCCGGAAAGAATAATTTCGCCGGCCTTGAAGGGAATGCCCAGTTCGCCGAGCGTGTTGGCCAGCCATGCGACGGCATTGGCCGGCGAGCCTTGCACGGCGGCGCCGACACCGGTCGAGAACAGCTCACCGTTTTTCTCCAGCACCATGCCGGCCAGCGTAATGTCGAGCTTGCGTGGATCGCCCCGGGTCTTGCCCAGCACGTAAACACCGCACGAGGCGTTATCCGCCACGGTGTCCTGAATCTTGATCTTCCAGTCGGTGATGCGTGAATCGACGATCTCGAAACAAGGCAGCACGTAATCGGTGGCGCGAATAACATCCATCGCCGTGATGCCCGGCCCTTTCAGGTCAGCCTTGAGAACGAAGGCCAGTTCGGCTTCGGCTTTCGGCTGAATCAGCGTCGCCAGGTCGATGGTGTCGCCTTCCTGATAGACCATGCCGGAGAGCAGCATGCCGAAATCAGGCTGATAGACCCCGAGAAAATCCTGCACCGGCTTGCTGGTCGCGCCGATCTTCTTGCCGACCAGGGTTTCACCAGCCTGCAGGCGGCGGGCGACGAAACACTCCTGGATTTTGTAGGCATCCTCAATGGTGATATCCGGCTCGCGCTCCAGCAACGGGCGAACCGGGCAGCAGGCGAGCCAGGCTTCGTAGAGCTCGTCGCCGTAGGCGGTGATTTTTAGTGGGTCCATATTTGGCCTCAGAGCTTCACGCAAATATTTCTTGTCTCGGTGTAGAACTCGAGCGAGTGCACGCCGCCCTCGCGACCGATGCCGGATTGTTTGGAACCGCCGAAGGCCGTGCGCAAATCGCGCAGGAACCAACTGTTGATCCAGGTGATGCCGACTTCAACGCGGGCCGCGACGTGATGGGCGCGCGCCAGATTCGTCGTCCAGATCGTCGTCGCCAGGCCGTAGTCGTTGGCGTTGGCTTTGTTGACCACCTCGTCTTCGCTGTCGAAAGGGCTGATATGGCAGCACGGCCCGAAGATTTCCTCGCGCACGACGGTGGCCGTTTCGGGCAGGCCGGTCCAGATCGTCGGCTGCACCCAGTGGCCGTCGGCCAGATCGGCCGGCATGTTCGGCACGCCGCCGCCGGTGACGATGTTGGCGCCCTCAGCCTTGGCTTTGGCGAAGTAGGACATGACTTTCTGCTTGTGCTCGGCGCTGATCAGGGGGCCGTAATTGGCGTTGTGATCGTCCGGCCGGCCGAACTTGACGGCCTCGGCTTTGACCTTGAGTGCCTGCACGAAGCGCTCGAAAATCGGCCGCTCGACATAGACGCGCTCCGTGCCTAAACACACCTGACCGGAGTTAAGGAAAACCGAGCGAAAAATGCCGTCGACCGCAGCATCGAAGTCAGCATCGGCAAAAACGATCCCGGCATTCTTGCCGCCCAATTCAAAGGACACATCACGCATGCCTTCGGCAGCGGCTTTCATGATCGCCGTACCGGTGCGGGTTTCGCCGGTAAAGGTGATGGCATCGACGAGTGGATGCTGGGTGAGGAACTCACCCGCCGAACCGGGGCCGAAACCATGAATGACGTTGAAGACGCCTTTCGGTATACCGACGCTGTTCATCACTTCGCCAAGCAGCGTCGTGGTCAACGGCGTTTCTTCGGAAGGTTTGACCACCACCGTGTTGCCGCAGGCCAGCGCCGGACCGACTTTCCAGGTCATGAGCAGGAACGGCGCATTCCACGGCGAAATAACACCGACCACCCCTTTCGGCACACGGATGGCGTAATTGAGGGCACCGCGCCCGTCCGGCGTCGCCATCTGGAAGGATTCCGAGGGCACGTTCTTGACGACATCGGCGAAGACCTTGAAGTTGGCCGCGCCGCGCGGAATGAAGGCGCTGGTCATGACATGGCGCGGCTGGCCGGTGTCGGCCATTTCGGCCTCGACAAAATCCTCAAAGCGCCGGGTAATTTCGTTGGCAACACCGTAGAGCAAATCGACGCGCTGGTCGGTATTCAGACCGCCCCACTCGCCCTTGCGTGCGGCATGCGCTGCCCGCACGGCCGCATCGACATCGGCCCTGGCCGCCTCGGAAATACGGGCGATGACTTGATTATCGAGCGGCGATCGCTTGTCGAAGGTCTTGCCTTCCGCGCCGTCGACAAACTCGCCATTGATGAAATTCTTGATCAGGTGCACAGCATCTCCTTGCTTGACTGCTCGCCGCCACGGCGAAGCGGAATAGTGTTTTGGCATCGGTTCTGTGCCGAATGAAAATCAGTCTAGAGGGGGCCGGCCAATACCGTCCAATACCTTATTTCGTCCCGTTCAATATCAATTAGGTATCGAGAAAATAGGCGAAATTGCAGGTTGACCGCAGCAGCATAAAAAAAAGCCCTGCATCAGAAAACCGAGGTAGGGCCAAGCGTCACGGATAAAGAAACCGCTTCGTCAGGCAGCGGCGCGCAGGCTATTGAGGCCGGGCGTCCGGAAGCGGATCTGGTCCTTGTGACCAATGCCGTTTTCACTCAGGCTGGCCGCGAAATCCGGCGTCCAGGGTTGATTCGACTTCAGCCATTCGACCTTTGCCCAATCAACGCTGGCCGCATCCGGATCGGGCTGGGTCAGCGCCGCCAGCGGCCCGTCGACCAATTCTTTGAAACTCATCTGCGGTGGAACGCAGAACAGGAAAGGCGCGGCAAACAACAGGTGGTGATCCCAACTGACGTAGACCAGTTGCTTGCCGTTGAAATTGGCCTGAAGGTCGCGCGGTACGCCGATATATTCCCGGATTGAGGTTAGCGCCATATTGATTCTCCTGTTTTCACGACCGGCTTATTGATTGGAGGTGGCCATACCGCGCCACTGCTGGAAGTTCTGCTGATCCTGCGAACCATCGTAATCGCCGTTGTCCAGCCCATCCTTCAGGCTGACCCAGTCCATCCAGGCCGCCAGATCGCCATTGTTCGGTTCCTGGAAAAGTTGCGGCATCGGCAGCCAGGCCTGAATGTATTTCTCCGGTTCATTGGCAAAAATGTCCTGACAGCCATCCGAGCAGAAGTGATATTTCTCGCCCTTGTACTCGGCTTCGCGGTGACAACTCATCGTCGGATCATCAGGCTCGGTGAACACCACCGGCAACTGACAGGTCTGGCACAACTTGGCCAAGCCGTAGTTCTTGAACGGCGTGCCGGCCGCGGCCAGTTTCTTGATGTGATCCCAACGCGGGCGGTAGTACTTGTCGAAGGTATCCGGGTACTTCTTCGACAGCCAGTCCATGTCTTCATCGCAGGGAATCCAGCTATGGAAAGAGGTGCCAAAGCTCCACTGGTAAAGACCGAGCATAAACTGGTGCGACATGTGATCGATTGCCTTTTCGGCATCATCCCAACCTTTGGGGGCACGAATGCCGTAGCGGGCAAGATCGCGGAACAAGGCACTGCCATTCTCGACACCATAAATATTCCACGCCTCGCGCCAGGACATGACGCGCTTGGGCAACATGTAATCCATCATGGTGCTGACCAGACCCAGGACGCGGAAGCCGCGCCAGAACCATTTGTCGATCCAGCCCTGAACGATGGGCAGATTGGCCGGGTCTTGCTCGAGCATGAACTTGATGCATTCAAGACCCAGCGTCATGTGGCGCGCTTCGTCGGACTGCGCCGAGAAGCCGAAGGTCACCGTCGCCATGTCGCCGTTGTAAGCCGCACCGGACATGAAGGGCACGAAGAGCAGATTGGTCAGCACGTATTCGAAGCTGAAGCCGATGGCGATCATGAATTCGAACGGGCCGGCCGACATCGAATCATCAAAGAAGGAACGTGCCACCGAGGTGTACCAGATACGGTCGCGCTGATCGGCAAAGGCGTGGAAGCCGTTGTAATACTTGTTGTAATTCGACATCGCATGAATCTGCGTCTGGGCGTGGCGAATCTCGTCAATCGACTGCATCTGGCAGGCGACCATCGTACCGACGCCGGGGAATTCCCGCCCTGCCCGGGCAAAGCCCTTGTGCGCGGCATATTCACCAGGACTGATGGCTTGCAGGAAAATTTTCAGGGCACTCAGATAGCGGGCATCGGTGATATTGAGATGGCCGTTGTTCTGGGCATGGGCATCGATGATGGCGTAGAACTTCCGCTCTTTTTCCGCCTGGTATTTCCAGTAGGCGTCCATGGTCAGACGGAACGGGTCTTCCCATTTATCCCAGTCATGAACCTTGATGCCTTCATAGTTCACATAGGGGAAAATCTCATCCTTGGTGTGATAGCTGGGTTCCCAGCCAAGATCGCGGGTCAGGAAGCGGTATTTCTCCTTCAGCCCCAGTTTTTTCTTTGTGACTTTTGTGTCCATCGCAGTCTCCTTAATTGTTCCAGCAGAGTGAGAACGTGTCTTCGTCCTCATCGACATAGCCGCTGAGCGTGATCAGATTGATCTGTAATTCCTGCAGATCGAACGCCCGGCCCAGTTGTGCTTCAATCGTTTCCCGCCGAATCAGCATCTTCCCCGGCGCATCGATCTTGACCATCGCCGGTTCGCGATTGACCACCGCCAGAGGGTTGTCGATGAGGATGGCCTCGATAATCGGCCGGGTGTCTTCGTTGGCTTGCAGTGCAATAAATACCTTGGACATGGTCATCTTTCAGAGGTCGATGCCGGTCTTTTTCAGACGGGACTTGAAAGCCAGCATTTCCTCGCTCATCGCTTCATCGGTATCGGCGCCCAGCGCAATGTTGACCACCGGCTGCAGCACGGTTGCGGCACGGCTACTCCACTTTTGCGTCCACTCCTGCAAGAGCGCGCGGTTATCCTCAGACTCGGCGGCGGCAATCTTCATGACCGAATCAACCCACTTGCGGGTTTCGTCGAACCAGTCGTTCATGAACTGCGTCAGCATAGCGACGGCCGAGGCACCGCGGGTCGACAGAAAGTCATCGACGATGCGTTCGTAAACCAGCGGATAGAGCAAGCCGTCGAGGGCGACGTTCTGCGCCACAAACAGCTCAAACGGATCACGCAACACCAGACAGTCTTCAACATAGCGGCGCAGCGGTTGCCAGGCTTCGCCTTCCATCCAGTCAGCCTTGCCTTCGCTCAGCGCCTCGGTATCCCCCAGCAGCAAACCAAGACGGGAGAGGTACTGGGCAATACCCAAGTGATCCATCGCGTGATAGATGCAAGGCTGGGTGAAGGTGGTGCCGAAACCGTAGCCACAGATAAAGGTGTTGTTCATGTTGGCCCCCCAGGCGGCATGGCGCAGCGGCACCAGCACACGCAGGGCAATACGCTTCAGCTCTTCCGGCAGCATCTCGACCAGGCCACGCGATTCAACGAAACCGAAATTGGCTTCGGTCGTTTCCTGTTGCCGGGCGCGGGTCAGCGTGTAGGTGCTGTAATAGAACTGGCGCGGATCCTTGAGGGCATACCAGTCCTGCATGGCGATTTTGGTAATGCCTTTATCGTAAAGCTGCTGCTCGGGCGCCCAGGTCGGGCGGTAATGCAGATTTTCCGCCGCCTGAATGTCGTAGCTGCCTTCCTGATAACGGGAGGCCGGCTTGTCACCGAAACGGCGTACCAGATGATCGAAAGCTTGCCGCTGTTGCTGGATGCTGACCGTACGTAAATCAATTTGCATGGCTGTCTCCCGGTTTAGCTGACAACGGTCAAAAAGGTTTCATGCAGCTTGCGCTGCGGGTAATCCAGACCCTGGCCGAAGTTGTCGAAGGTCCACGTCATCGGTTCGTAATCCGGATACGGCTGATAACCGCCCATGAAGGTTTCGAAACGATTGCCTGAGGGATCCCAGGCGTAAATGGTGCACCCACGGGTGACACCGTGGCGGGTCGGGCCGATGTCGACCGGCACCAGATTCATCGACATGATGTCGCCAGCACGCAGGACTTTTTCCCAGCTATCCATCAGGAAAGAACAGTGGTGCAGCTTGCCCGGTTCGGGGTATTCGGCAAAAGCGATGTCGTGCACCTTGTGCGAGCAGGAGAGCCAGATCGCGGCATTGCTCTTGCCGTCCGGGGTCAACACGCTTTCAACCAGATAAAACCCGAGCACTTCGGTAAATATCTTTTCCACTTCAGCGACGTTCGGTCCGTAGAGCAGCGTGTGATCCAGACGAACTGGCGCAATACCATGTTCCGCTGCCTGATTCCAGGGGGCCGGATTAATCAGGCCGCTGCCGTTACCCACCTTGGTTTTCTCGGCATACAACTCGATGAAGTGACCGGAAGGCAACTGAAAACGGACGCGCTCGCCGGTTTCCAGCATCTCGCCAGCGGGAATGCGCTCGGTCTTCAGGCCATAGGCTTGCAGGTCGGCATCCAGCTTTTCCAGCGTCGCTTTGTCGAGCACTCTGAAGCCAAAAAAGTCGAGACCTGCCCGATCCGATTGGCGAATCACATAACTATTGTGGTCGCGCTCGTCCCAGCATTTGAAATACACCCGACCTTGGTCATCACGGCCGGTTTCGACCAAACCCAACACATCGCGATAGAAAGTTGCTGCCTCTTCCAGATCCAGAACCCGGACCTGCGCGTGTCCGGGGCGAAGTACGCCTGTCATTGCCATTGCTAGTCTCCTCTATATTTTTGACGACTGAAAAACACTTTTCTCAACAACTCGCTGATATTTCCCGGTCCAATATCCAT
>Ga0075152_10001931_pt1 | contig 14837 bp, 22 predicted proteins | sample JI61114C2DNA_FD_70964 | JGI IMG/M metagenome (GOLD analysis project Ga0075152, IMG submission 70964) | Wastewater effluent complex algal communities from Wisconsin, to seasonally profile nutrient transformation and Carbon sequestration -... | ecosystem: Engineered > WWTP > Effluent > Algae...
TTGGTGATTTCGCATCAAATCCGGTGTTTTGAGGGCAACTAATGCAGATCTCCTTGAAATTGTGGTAGCCTGCATCGCAGAAGCAATTCTTTCCATCGAATGTGGAATACTCTGGGCAATACACATCAACACATTCAGCACCGCGAACGACTGTGTTTTTAGGGCATACAGCCACGCAGGTTCCATTGGATAGGATTGGGTGACCAACACAATCGGAGCAAACTCCCTTGGCAATGAGAAGGTAGTGGAAGCCGATGGTATTGATTGTATTTGTGTAGATTGGACCGATTTGCAGCTGGAACGAGTCAAGGGAGGAAGTGAATGAAATCGCGTTGGTTGCGTCGAAGCTGAACGAAGAAATTCCGACCAGATAGCTCTCGATACTCTTGATGGCATTTTTTGGGATGTTGATCGAGAATGTAGCACTGAGGAAGTTTTGCTGTATGTATCCTTCAGAGAACAGGAATCCAACAGCGTTTGGTTGGAAGATAACAAAGCTACCGAAGATGCTGGTGATAAGGCCCTTGGTCAAATTACTGATTCGTGCCCAAGCACCGTTGGGGCCATATGCGGAAGGTTCAACAATCATACCGAGGGGAGCCCATTATTTAGAGCTGACATCGAAGCCATTGATGAATGGCTTAACTATCAGGGATGCGTTATTGCCGTATTTCTTGGGGTTGCGGAAGTTGTAAGAGATGATTGTATTATCGCTCTTGTCCCTACCCATAGTTGCCGCGCCAATTTCAAGATCGTCGCGATCAGTAGCCAAATAATTAAGCTTGAGCGATTTCCAATTCGTCTTAGTCCAAGGGGTGCTTATGCTGATGGGTAGCTTCGAGGTGGAGGTAGGCGTTGCCAGCGCGACGAGGCTGAAGTTACTCGTCTGATCGCTTTCGAACCCTTGAAGTCCTAAGATTATTTTTTGTTGGTACCTAATGCAACCTGAGGGGTGCGGCTGAAGCTGTCATCGAAAGGCAGCTCGTAGCGTTGGTTGGAAGCAGCTGTGTTGAATTGGTAATTCCCCGGCTAAGTTGTGAGCATGATGTGCTCTGCGTAGAGTTAAAAATGTACCGCTTTTGAACTTGATGTTTTTGGGGATCTAAATCGGACAGTCCCTAGCCAATCCGACCAGCAGCAGCGCCAACACCACCGCTACTCGCATAGTGTTTCTTCTAACCATTAATAATTAATATTAGTCGGTTAGCTTGAAAGGCTCTGAAGGTCTACATGACCGAAAGGAGGTCCGGCGGGGATGATTCGGACCATCCAAAAGGTATCCTCAAATCCAGTGCAAGCAGTTTCCAACTGAGGCATTATGGCTCGATATTCCTTAGAACCACGAAATATGTTCAGCGTCCACTTAAAATATCAATTCGCAGTTTACTCGGATTTGCGAAGAAGGCCCTCGTAATACGGCCTGGCACCTCAGCCAAAGGTAGTTTCGTTTCCAGTCTGCGAGCCGTCTAGCCTTCACTTCGCGGAAATACATCTAGCTATCGAATATTTCCGAATTTCAGAAGGGCAGCTTATAGAATGATAGCCGATGAGACTGCACCATCCAACCCCCAAACTGTGGCACTTATAATCACAAGAAACTGAGGTTATCACTTTAACTTGCGCAGCAGTTCCACAATGCGACTATTGGGAATGTTGTCCTGGATGATCTGTTGAAGCTCCAAGATGACGCTGCTCATAGTAACAGCTTAGCGCCCGCGCTTTTCTTCCTATTCCTATAGGCGCTTTTTTAAAATTCCGTTCTTTTTCTTAAGCTTAACCATGGCTTCTTCGTAAAAGCCTGCTGCCTACCCCTTAACCAAGTTGTACGTTATTCGTTAAGGAAGCAAGCTTCTCTCGTAGCTTGCCGTTCTCGGCTGTAAGACCACTCAGTTTAGCCGAGTAATCGTCACCACTTCCGTTGCTGCTCGGCATCGCTGTCAGTCGTTGCAACTTTTCCGTGAGCTCTAGGTTGCGACTGTAGTAGGTCTTGCTGTCTTCTTTGGCGCGCTGGCAATCTACATTCGTACAGTAGTCCACCGAAGTCTCAGCAATGGTCTTGAACTGATAGTTGAGTTCAACTCCCAGTGCTTCCCTGTTGCTGTCTTTCATGGATCGAGTGAATTGCTCCTTCTCTTCCAACTACTTCCGGAGGCGGTGCTAGCATTCCTCTAGTTTTGAAGTCAGCCGATTCAAACGTTACTACTTTTCGCTGGCCATCAGCACCATCTCCATTTTCTCATTCAGCAGCTCCTTCTGCTTCTCCTACAACCGCAGACAATGGTCCTTGAGATTCTTGGTTACAGATTTGTCTTGGTTCATCTTGCTTGTGAGCTCTTCCACGTTGTGCTGACTATCCTTGAGTTGTTTGCGCAGCTTCTCTACCTCGTGGTTGTCCTCGTACCTCGAGAGCTGTTACTTGGCAGTGGCAAGCTTAGCCTGCATCTCCTCGATCCTATCCTTCGCACTCATCTTTTCCTTTTGCAATGCGAGTCGAAGCTCCTGTACTTGGTCATTGAGTTGGCGCAGCTAGTTATCCTTGTTGTCGAACACGTGTTCCAGTTCCTCATACTCACCCATCTTTTTTCTCAGCTCGTCGACTTCGTGCTTGTAAATTGACGATTCATGGCGCAACGTGTCGTTCTACTCGCTGAGTAACAGCAGCCGCCCATTCAGATTTTTTATGCTGGCGTCTTTCTCCTGAATACTAAGCTCCAGCTATTCGATGGTGGTCAGCAACTGTTCAGTCTAGGAATGCTTCTTATCGCTCTTGGCGTGGTGCTGAAGGATGGTCATGAAGAACATCTGGGTCTACGGGGAACACTGCTTGATGGTCTCGATCACAATGGTATCCTGGATCAGCGTCTCCACGATAAAGCGAATCAACTCGAACAGTTCATCCTCGTCATCATCGTAGGCTATCCGTTTTAGGTTGAGTTGCCGAGTGGCATGCTTGTGCTCCTCTGCCAACTACCGAACTTACTTGAATAGGTGTGTCAAGGAGGTGAGTTTCTGCTACTGGTACGACACATCCTAATCGATTTACGGTAGTGGCCTGAAGTTGATTAGCAACTGGGTGTCCTACTTGAGCCTACATTTTGCCTTGCGCCTTACATTTTGCCAAAGAAGTCATGCAGAACTGCTCCGCTGAACAGTTCGTCAAGTGATTTTGGGGGACGCTCCAATCCAACCTGTCCGAGTAGATCGAGCACTGCAGCTTATCTTTAGCTTTCCTTCATTCTATAATAACCCACCGCCGATAACTTTAATACAACGCATGAGCGACGAGCCCGAGAATACTCAATCCCTCCCCAAGACGAAAGGGTCCAACCCCAAGACTGAGAAGATAAAGAAGGAATACTATGCGTACCTGGAACGCAGTGGTATTAGCATCGGCTTCCAAATAATCTTCAACGAGATCGTCGGCAAGGGCATAAAAGAGAGCGAGGTGTTTGATTACACAGCAAAGCGCCTCCGAGACTTCAAGGAGATCGTTGAGAAGAATAAAATTCGTGAGGAGATCGACAATATCAAGTGAGAACCTCAGCTGACCTTTGTGTGTGCGCAGCGCGAGCTCGTTACCGATCTGGTCTTGGAGAACTCCTTAGCGTAGATTCCGCTTTCGCAGTAGTTATCGTAGCTGAGTATGAGGTACCGGTCCAGCCTTTCCATAACATCTGCAACGGCAGCTCCATCAGTCGTTATGGTGACGGAGCGACTTTGCAGCTCACTGATGCGAGACTCCACCTGAGCAACCTGTTCCCGCCATTAACTCAGACTCTCATGGGCATAGTAAGTGATAATAGTCTTCAGAGTCTTCTCCCCGTAGAGGTTGTTCAAGGCAGTTTCCAACTTTTGCTGCAACCCAACAATTTCTTCGTCAATCTTGGTGAATTCGTCCACGGTGCTTTCGTTGTAGTTGGAGAGTGACTTGACCAGCGAAGCTTCAATTTCATCAAGGTAGCGGTCGATATGTTGGGTGAGGCGGTTGCGTGCTTACAAAATCTTCTTTCGAATTTCTGCTTCGCTGCGCTTTTTGCATTAGTAATGCTGCAAGAAGTCTTCGCTGGCAGCAACTAGTATCTTTTCCAAGGCTCGGATGTTATACTCGATTTCAGCTACAACTCCAGTGAGACTAACCTAGATCCAAACTGTACCTTTCGTAATCGCCGTGTGTTTTCTATGCGCGGTGTTCCTAAGAGTGGATCTTGACGCAGATTGGGCACATCGGCAGGAAGCAGGAGGGTGATTTGCAGAAGTTGAAGATACTTTCGTCGGGATGGAAGGCGCAGCGCACTCCTGAGGTATTGACCAGTGACATTCCGAAAACAATATTTGTTTACTAAGCGTAAATGGTTGTTGTGATGCGACAGCCACCAACTCTCAACAAACACGCCCAAACAGCGATTACCAGGAGATAATATGCGCCACTGCGCCATTACACTAGCTAATTATAATAACCTCGCAAACTTAACGGATAGCAGCAGCATGAATACCGAATTCGAGTAGGTTGGTCGGGAGCTGTGCTCAAGCAAGATGGAGGTGGAGCACCCGCTCTGGAAGAGTAGGTCCGTCAAGGCCCCCTGTGACAGGTTCATTCCACACCGACAGCAACACAATGCTGCGTGGGTGGATCCCCATCAATAAATGCAGGGCTACGAACGACTGCTCACAGAGAATCTCATGCGCAACAGTCACACCAAGTAAAACAATAGTCGGCTGCTAAATTACAAGAAGCCTCAGGTGGAAGAGCCAACTCTCAGTTCAACGGTTTATGACCTGCTGAGCAAGAAAAGCGAAAAAGTGGATAGCTCTACGATGAGAAGCGTCTCTCTTGTGCCTGAAAAGATTCTGGATGCTCCAGAACTCCGAGACGATTACTATCTCAATCTCATGGATTGGAGTCCATCAGGTCAGCTCGGTATTGGGTTGAACAACACCATTTATCTCTACACGCCTGCTGAAATTAGTGAGCTCTGCAGGTTGGAAGAGGGCTACGTCTGCAGTATTTCATTCCAACCGCACAGTCAGATGGTTGCAATTGGAAACTCTCTTGGAAACATCGAACTGTACGATGTTGAAAGAAGAGCTTTAGTTAGAACTCTCAGAGGGCACATGAACCGAGTTTCATCTCTTTCGTTCTCAAGTCTCCTGTATTCTGGCTCAAAGGATACTCTCATTCACGGCTACGATATCAAAGCAGCAAACCCCATTGTTATGAGACTCGAAGGGCACAGAGGAGAGGTCTGTGGATTGAAGCAAAGCCCCAGCGGGCTGGCGAGTGGTAGCAACGACAACCTCGCAATGGTTTGGGACATCAATATGGGAAGAGTGAGACATACCCTCGCAGGCCACAAGGCAGCAGTTAAAGCCATTGCTTGGTGCCCTTGGCAACGAAATTTGCTGGCAACAGGAGGAGGAACTACCGACAAATCAATGCGCTTTTGGAATGTCTAAACTGGAAAATGCTTACATACCGTTAATACTGAAAGCCAGGTTTGTTCGCTTATCTGGAACAAGAATGAGCGCGAGATTCTCAGTTCTCATGGATACTCAAACAATCAACTCTGCGTTTGGAAGGTACACCATCAAACTTATTCAGTACGGCGAATTTTCCAAGATCGTTGAGCTGCATGGCCACACACAACGAGTGCTACATTTAGCATTGGCTCCCGACGATTCGACAGTGTGCAGCGCCTCAGCCGATGAAACTCTGCGTTTCTGGAAGGTCTTCAATAACCAGAAACTGAGCCTGCACGACGATAAGAAGTCGCCCAACCGACTTAACCCCACGCACTGCTCGCTTAGGTGATATGCACATATAATCCTAACTGATGAATTTACAGTTCAAACTCTGTCCCAAGTAGTTCAATCGCAGATTGGGCCCACATAGTAAGCTGGCACTCAACGACGACGCATCCATGGTAGCCTTTTCAGATCGCGAGCACAATCTGTTGCTGTATCACCGACCTAACCATCGAGTGGCGGTGCTACATCAAGGCGAACACCCAATTCAGCAAGTGGTCTTTACGAGAGACTACCTACTGGCCAGCTAGAGCACATGCCATGAAGTTATGGTGTTCAGCTTGAAGAGTACCCTTTTAGGATATGCAGCATTCAAACTCAAGAAAAAGCTAACCAGTCACCGCACTGCCATCAACAAGCTGGACTACAATAGCAACCGGCAGCTTGTACTCAGCCAGTCCAGTGAGGCCTGTATCCTTTGGAACGCAGCCACCCTTACCAAAGAGAAGACGCTCAATTGTTCGACCAGCTTCTTCGCAGATTCGGTATTCACGTTCAACGGTCAGTACCTAATCAATCTGTTCGACGATGCAAACGTATTCTTCTGGTGCCTCGATACGTTCGAACACACCGAGACCTTCGTGAGGGATGTCGACGGCAAGTGTGTGCTTGCCGCTTCTCGCAATCAATTCCTTGCAGTAGCTGACGATAAGAAGCTGTTCATGACTAACTTTGTCTACGACAAGATCAACTTCCAAGAGGTCGATTCGAATAGATTGCCGGGCACTATTCAGCAAGCTACCTTTTTTGATACACTGCTATTAGTGAGAACCAGTAACGGCCTCTATGCGGGGCCAGTGAGCTAATCCTACAAGATCCAAGTGAAGCTGGAGAGTATTCTACCGGGTGCCAGATAGTTTGCGACAAGCTACTCCAACGACTTCATCGCTATCATTAGCTCTAGCAACGATATCTTCGTGAGCACAATGGATCAACAGCAGTTTATGGTGCCGGTTGGAGAGATCGAACATAAAAAAAACCCACTGAACAATGGCGGTTGCTATTGTGCTGGCGGCTTCTGCAATCGATAGGGTTGTCCCAACGCAATAATATTGCCTTCGCAGAACAACCTTGCACAGAACGAGCAAAATCTCGAAAAGATCTACAAATCAGCGTTAATCTCACCTTAAGACCTCAAGTAATTCTCGAGGGAGAAGCTCTGTGAGTTTATGAGACGCAACCACCGATTTGTGGATAAACATCGTGCTCTTACATACAAGTATCTGCTGCAGCTACCTGGTCATCTCCTCGGTTTCAAAAGACTGCTCAGGGAGGGTGTACACTAATCTACAAAGATGCTCCCAGCCAGATACCCAATCAAAAATTTGGTGTTGCTCGAAAAGATGAAAGTCGAACTGAGCCTGCTCGCCCACTATTCTCCAGTATTCGCCGAAGCAGACTATCTCCCATGCTTGGTGTTTCCTCTTGTCAGCGTATTGGGGGAGGATTAGCTGTTATGCTTTGAGGTACTGCACCGACTCCTCACGTACTGGTTGCAGTTCCTCTTCTAAACCTTCCCAGTAGCCAATGCGGATGTCCTGCAAAATATCGAGTAGTTGCTCGAATAGATTGAACCGACCATCTTGGAACACTTCTAAAAGACAGGTCTATCAGTCACAAAGCTTGTATGGGAGTTGCTCAGCAGCTTCTTCAGTGACGTCCTCGATCGCTAAAACTACCTCAGCCTGGTGGACACTCTCTTCTGTTACCGACAGTATCCCTAACTGGTATTCTTTACCGTCATTGCCTTTATTGTCCAAACTAAATCTGCGATCCTCGCATTGCGTGACAATGCTGAACTGGACCACTTTTTGAACAGTGAAAACAATCTCCACATCGGTAAATTCTTAAATACACTTCACCGACTTCACTCTACTCATGGAGGCAAGGTTCGATACCAGTTCAAACTTGTCGTGCCATGGGGTACCAAAGACTACGGACTGTTGGATAAGTATCCTCGCTAAGCAGTGGAAATCTATCGATCGAAGCGCCAACTCGACCACAAAGACTATGAGTATGAACTGGAGAGGCAGCGCTATTGCGACATCATCCAATAGAAGATGACCAAGGTCACTATTGATGAGAAGCGTCGTATTCATCGTGAGGCTAAACTCTCTGAAGCGCATCTCTTGCGATTCTAAAACGAGCAGAAGAATATGCTGCCACAGGCCAAACCTGATGATCGCAAACGTATCAAGCAGATGAAGGAAGTGATCGGTTTGATGCAGGAGAACGTGGCGACCCAGGAGAAGGTCGTAAAGAACCTCAAGGATATTCCTGTTGCCATTCCCGTCAAGGATACTCGTGCCGAGAGTCAGCATATTGACATCATCGAGAACAAGCTGATCAAGATGATGATCAACCAGCCACCTCAGCCCATTGTTTCACATTTGGTGCAGCCCCTGATCGCCACTGAATCTGCTCGTCCCCAGCAGCTGACTAAGACCAGGATGCATGCTTAGCTGGTTGACGGTCTTCGTAACATTACCGAGCTTGAGAAGAAGAACCAGTAGAAACGATGGTAGTCCGAACTGGCCAAGGTCTACGAAGGAACTCGCTGACGTTCGATTTTAACTAACCTGCTAATATTAATCGATGAATGAACCTGAAGGGCGACTGCAACACTTCATGCAGTCCTTCGTTGAAGATGTCGCTCGAGACCTGCCTCGACTGCCTTCAGAGCTGGTTTAGGAGTACATGGTGAGAGCAACACGACTTCAATCCTTCAGATAAGTTTGGGCGGATACCATCATGCTTTCAGACGGAGACTTGAGAATTTAGCACAACGGCTTGCCGAAGTAACAACATCACAATCTATACCACACCAAGACTCTCAGGATCTTCTTCAACGTCATCGAGGGGAAGGTTTAGCTTGCAATAGATATGATTGGCGTGTCGGTCCAGTTGCTATTCACCAACAGAGAGGTCTGCCTTCACTTCCCAAAGTTCAAGGAAATAGAAAGAGTACTCAATAGGAACGTTGTGAGATCATCTGCTGAAAGGCTTTCATCACCAAGACCTCCGAACAGAGCAGCAGTGCCCGAACCGAAGACCCCATCTGTCTGCTCGGAGACCGTACTGGAAAGGTTGGACGCCATCCTAAATTTCAAGCATTGGGATCTGCTTCAAGAGCTTAACACTCCCCCAATCGACTACATCAATAGTTCAAGAAGTGGGGTTGCGAATTGGAAAAAATTTCATGAGAATGCTAAACCTATCCTCATTGCAATGAAAGAGGAACATTCATCGGTGCAGTCATCATCTGCGCAGAACGACGAATTCGAACTGTTCCCCGACAACAAAGTTCCATCTTCCAGCCGTCTTGTTGCTAACACACAATCACAGCGTCATGGGATTAGCTCTTCATCGAGGAAAAATTCTTTTCCTAAAGAATAGGACGAGGAATGAAGGATTGACACCTCAGCTGCTTGTGATTTCGACGTGCCTGGTATAGCCACTATCTCACTGCAATACCCATTTAAACATAATTTTATTCAATGGACCTGAGACGAACCGTCCCTGTCAAGAGTGTTTCCAGTAAGAGCCGTTCTAAGGGCTCCAAACGCCAACGCGAGTTCGTGGAAGGTAGCTGCCCCACTCATGCAGTCTATACCGAAGGACCCATGCTCTCCGGCAGGTTGAGCTTCAAGCCAAACAAGAACAGCCAGGGCGCTGTAAGCCGAAAACCCTCAAAAAGCAAGCCCACGCAGTAGCTAGTTACCGAAGCCAAGTGCAACAAGCTCAAGCAGTACATCAACCAAGTCCCCGCATTTTTCAAAAAGTACCTCTCGCACTTATTCAGTGACGCACCCACGAGACCCCGTTAGCTTCGTAAGAAAACCACGCCAATGAATAAGCACAGCCACGACAAACTGAAGAGCTCCGTAGTACACCACACCGAGGTGCCTCAACCTCGTGCGACCTAGCTTCCACTCTTCTGTAAGAAGTATGAAATGTTATCAAATCCTAGAGTTCCAAACGCACGAGACTGGTCGCACACATGAACTTTCCGAGATGCTTGATGGGCGCACAGTGCAGAAGCTGCCACTCGACATCATCCAAAATCTCGAATGTCTACGGCTCAACAGTGAAAGGAACAGGGAGCATGTTTCCAATCGCAGACCATTGAGGGTGTCGCTTCGAGATTAGTATGATGAGTTATCGAGGAACTTCGGCAAGTCGGTGATGCTACCAAAGAAAGGTGAGTCGTGTTCGAATTCACTGTAGCGTCCCAAAGAAGAATGGAAGGAGGATAACCTTCCTCTAACTCCAGATGAGGTGTTGATGCGATTTCCACACTACCTTACGCGGGACGAACGAAGATAGATAAAAGAATTCGACTAAATCTATTTCATCGGACATCGTGCTCGGAAGCGGTAGAAGATTGGCTAAGAGGAAGTAATATACGACAACAGTGAGTACTTTTGAGTTAATTCCAGTGCTGAGTACAAATATGTGCTGAACGATCATATCGCCTACCGATATGAACTGATGTAGTACTTGGGCAAGGGCTCCTATGGCCAAGTGTTCAAGGTGTTCGATCACAAGAAGAAGGAAATGCTGGCACTGAAGGTTATCAAGAATAAGAAACGTTACTACAACCAAGCGCAAGTCGAAATTAAGATTTTGCTGGCAATCCGCGAGAACGACACCGAAAACACTTCCAACATCGTCAAGATCAGGGACTTCCTTCGATTTCGCAGCCACATGGTACCACAGCTGGCCTATTGCAGTGCATCATCTTCGAGCTGCTCTGCGACAACCTCTACGAGCTCATCAAGCGCAACGGCTACAACGGGCTTGATATGGAGCTCATTCGACGATTCGCTATTCAAATTCTCGTCTCGCTCAAGTTTCTCAAAGAGAGGAAAATCATCCATTGTGATCTCAAACCCGAGAATATCCTGCTTAAGCAACCCGATAAATCAGGCATCAAAATCATCGACTTCGGGTCCAGCTGCTACGAGAAGGAGATTCTCTACTCGTATATCCAGTCAAGGTACTACAGAGCCCCGTAAATTACCTTGGAAACCGGCTATGGTTCAATGATCGACATGTGGTCGTTTGGTTGCATCTTAGCCGAGCTTTATCTGGGGTCGCCACTATTCCCTGGCGATAATGAGTACGAACAGGTAAACTACCTAGTAGGGACTCTTGGGTTACCACCTCAATCAATGCTTAGAGCTTCCAAACGGGGAAGTAAGTTTTTCAATGAGGATCTCAGCTTCCCTCCCGAAATGAAGACTGTCAAGCTGACGAATGGCTTTGGTAGAAAGCTGCACTAAATCATTCCTCCCGAAGAGGAACTGTTCCTGTAGTTCCTTGAAGGTATTTTGAGATGGGATCCACGTGAGAGAATGACTCCAAAATAAGCTCTCTGCCATTAGTGGATTACGAAGGGAATGCCTGAGGACGTGAGAAACGCTCAGTTTCACTTCAAGGACTAGCAACGATCCAAGAGAAGCAACCATCTCTTCCCAAATGAGTCGAGATAACTCAAGAAGAAGCCAAAGAGTAGGTAAAGAGACGGTCAACCATCGAGCAAATCAAAGAGCAAAAGCCGTTCCAAAGAGATCTCGGTACGCATTAAATAGACCGTCCGAAACGACGAGGGTCTCCGCCGCTAAAACCAGTCGATTCCAGTGAAGATTAAACTGAGCCTGGAGACAAAGACGAAGCTAAAGGGAGAGAGTGAGCCGAAAATCCACATCCAAATCAACAAGCCGAAGAAGTCAAGGGAGTTCTTCCGGGAGAAGTGATAGCGAACGCTCCCACCCAATTATAATAAAAGAATAAAATAAAGTTGATTCGAGGGTCAAGCATGTTCAAAAGGACGTCGGAGGGAACGTTTCCGTCGTCTATTTCACCCGTGCGATAACGCTGCAGCCGTTCCATGAGGCCCGACCGTCGATGGTTGGTGCTTTCCAACCAAGCTGGCACATCCCATTAGACTTCCATAGAAACATTAGTTTTTTGGGCGAGAACGGGTGGATCAGATCGACCACCCAATAACCACGAGCAGTGATGGTGATGACAGTGAAGTGAGCTCAAAAGTACGTGAGATAGCCTAACGGTAATGGTTGGGCTTGAGGGTTGATTATGTCAATGACGAAGCTTGAGTGCTTGACAGAAGAAGCGAGCAGTACGGCGGGAAAGCAGTCCCAGGCGTAGTGCAGCAGCCATCAAACATAGATTCAATATAGGGAATTCAAATTGAGTACAGCCGGTTCTTTTTGAACTTCCAATCGACGCAGTCGAAGCTGTCCAGCTGGAACTCCTCGAAGACCTTGAGGCGTCTGAATAAGATGAAAACCCTTACCTGACGGGAATGGCCGGGCTGCTGATTGGCTGTTCCACCATTCGCTCTAGCACGTCGGCATAACTAACACTTATGCTCGATGGGCGCCGGAGGGCGATAGGCTTGGCCGCAGGGTGTAGGAACTGACATCTCTCGCCGTACTTGCAACAGCCGGTTCGCTGGAAGTTCGCGCACACCTTTGTTCGGTAGTTTCGCGGAAGATGCTGCTTGTTTCTGAGCTCATTGCTGCCATGGGCAAAGCAGCACTGCTCACGGAAAGGGCACTCCAGTCCGAGCGTCCAGTAGCGGCACTTCTGAATTAGCGAAGCATCGTACCTCAGTCTTGTATTTGGTTGGAGTAGCGGCCGGGAAGGGTTCGAACTCACTGGAGCTATCAGCAGCCTCGGTGGACGCTTCCTCCAGTAGCGGTTCGATGAGGCTGAGCCACTCTTCCCGGCCCTGCTCGACAATTTGACTCATATGCTTCGACTCTTCCAATATTTGTTTATAAAATCCTAACCTCTGTTACTGTTTAAGTTCGGTCGGAAATTCTCCTTCTGGCGCTTTCAATTGCGCAAGGCAGGCAGGTCAGTTCCCTTCATCGCAATTCCGCAGCAACTGAAAAACCTATTTGAAGAGGCCATTGGACATGGAGAAAGTGGTGTTGAAGCAGCAAACCTAACAAATCAACAGGTCCCCCACCCCATTCGTAATTCTTCAACAATCCTAACTGACACCAACGATCACAGGTTCGCCAGCTATTCCTCGATGAGCTTCAGACGAGCTTTAATGAACAGGTAAAACTCCTTCAGGTCCAACTTTCGGTACACATCTAACCTCGAGATATCGTCTTCCTTATTCTTTCGAATTAATGCAGCATACTTCTGCTCATCCATCTCCCCTTTTTCTGCTAGCTCTCCAAAGCGGTCTTTCGCTGCGTTGAGCGCCTTCACTAGTTCAGGGCTTTTGCTCACTTCTATCATCTTCTCCAGGTAAGTCAGGCAGTTACAGAATTGAGGCAATTCCGGTCGTTGTAACTCGACTCCAAATTTCTCGAGGACTTTGATTGACTCAGCAGTCCGAGCGATATCGGACACCTCCCTGACTTCGTTCAAGTCAAAGGTGTTCTTGACAATAATCATCACCGGTGGCTCTCCCAGCTCAACTTTCATAAGTCGAATGCGACCAAGGATGAACTGTTGCAACTCCACTAAATTCAGCTTTTTGTATATTTCGAACAGTTTCTGGTCTTGCTCAATGTTATTGGTTACAAGCTGCCGGTACTGCTCTGGAGTCATGCCTGCCTTCTTCTTCTCCATGACCTACATCGACGATAGGTTGTACCATTTTATTCTTCATAATTAAGTCCTGAAGATCCTCCGCTTGGTTGCGATTTGCCTTGTCGACTGTGGTGTCGCCCATAATCTTATCCAGCACTCCTTCAAAGTCAGTGAGATACTTCACACTAAAGCACTGTGTTTCTGGACTCTTAATCTTAGCCGGATCTATGTAGTCGAGTGGGGCTGATAGAGCAGCCAGTGCTTGACTCATTTCAGGGGTGCGCTTCACATACTAAATATGAACTGCATTTACGAATAGCGGATACTGGCTGAGGTCGAACTGTTTGCTTGCAACTGTTGTTGCTCCCTGCTGTGGACTGACCTTCGGTACTGTTGAGGGTGGTTGTTCTGTCTTCGTGGAGGTTTGTCGTGGAAGTTAGGAAGGTGGTTGCTGAGGCTGAGGTTGGATTTGTGGGGTTGAGGGCTTTTTTTCTATAGGTTGAGTTTGCTGCTGCTGCTGTACAACCTGTTGCTGTGGTGGTGCCACCAGGGAATTGAGCTATTGGACAGTTACCTGCACTCTAGTGTTGAGAAAAGCTGCCATTTGCGGGAAATTCTGCAGGGTGAAAACCTGTGCAAGTCCTTGGTCTCGCTGGATGTTAGACTGAAGAAGATTGGCATATTGCTCGTTGGGTAACCTTCCAGCCTTTCTTGAATTCTCCAAAAATCCCTTCTTTTTCATAATCTCGTCTTGGATTTCCTCTATCAGGCGTTTGTTGACTTTAAAGGCATAGCTTTGGTTCATAGCCTTGTCGAGAACATCGTCCATTCTAGCCAAATAGCTGATACAGTCTGAGTATATCTCCGGCCTGACAATGTTATCAGGAGTAAACCCTTGAACCGATACTGAAGCCATTCTCCGTTGGCTCTCTTCGGTACGCTAGGCATAAAAGAGAGGAATCAAGGCCTGTTGTTGTTGTGGTACAGGTGCTTTTTGTGGTTGTTGCTGTACTACTATTGGTTGCTGATGTTGAGGTTTTGGTTGTTCGATGGGCTTCACGGTCTCACTATGATTGATGAACCTCTTGAGAAAATCAGTTTCGAAAGTGGGATCGTACACGTACTCTGGAAACCGCTTCATCATAATGGTGCTGATCTTCGTCTTAGTAACTCTATTCCTTGGTGTCCTCATATTGAACTGGTATGTTATCTTCACATTCCCACTTTCGGCAACCCCCTAGACCATATTCTTGTTCGCAAAATCCGCAAGTGAAATCTCGACATATGCAAGCACACTATTGAACACTAGCATCTTCTTCCCCTCAATTTTAACCTTGACAACCTTCTTGGTGATTTCCTTTAGGGCTTCCTCAGTCACTTTCAGTAAGAAGTCCACATTACACGTCCCTTCGTTAATCTCGAACACTGATCGAGCGTTATTTGACTCTTAGAAGTAG
>Ga0075152_10001932_pt1 | contig 14836 bp, 12 predicted proteins | sample JI61114C2DNA_FD_70964 | JGI IMG/M metagenome (GOLD analysis project Ga0075152, IMG submission 70964) | Wastewater effluent complex algal communities from Wisconsin, to seasonally profile nutrient transformation and Carbon sequestration -... | ecosystem: Engineered > WWTP > Effluent > Algae...
CCGGGATATATACGGCCGCATGCGCCTCCTCGGGACCGTGACCTCGCCCTTCGTCCGCCGCGTCCGCGTCATCGGCCTCGAGCTCGAGCTCGCGCTCGAGTTCGTCGACACCACCACACCCGAAGGTCGGGCCGCGCTCACGCGGCTGAGCCCGCTACAAAAGATCCCCGTGCTCGAGGTCGGCGGCGTCGGCGTGCTCGACTCCCACGCGATCACCGAGCTCCTGCTCTCCCAGCACGGCCACGGCGCCCTGCGAGCCCCGCACCCCGCGACCCAGATCTCCGAGGGCAACGCGATCCACGCCGCTGACGGCGTGCTCGATGCCGGCGTCCGCCTGTTCTACTGCAAGCGCGACGGCGTCGACCCCGAGACCCTGCCCTTCATGCGCAGCGAACGCGAACGCATCGAACGCACCCTCCCCTGGCTCGACCGCCACGTCCGCGGCCCCTGGTGCACCCCCGACGACGGCTTCGGCCTCGCCGAGCTCGCCCTCGTCACCACCCTCGAGTGGCTGCGCTTTCGCGGCGTCGCCGACCTCGCGCCGCATCACAACCTCCTCGCCTTCCTCGGCGCCCACGCCGGGCGCCCCTCGCTGCTCGCCACCCGTCCGCCTGGGACCTGACCTTTCGGTCAGGTCATCCGCGCCGGTGCGGGAGCCCGCTGACCCGGTCGACCGCCTCGCTGGCGACCGCCGGCTCGCCCGCGTGGCCTGAGAGCTTGGCGAGGGTGCGCTCGAGGTTGAAGACCAGGGTGCGCTCGTCGGTGAGGGTCGGGTCGACGGTCTGGCGGAACATCGAGGCCAGGGCGTGCACGGCCTGGTAGGCGCCCTCCTGGTTGTTCTTCTCGTGGTGGAGCTCGGCGGCGCGGGTGAGGGTGGTGGCCTGGTCGACGAGCAGGCGGCCGCGGACGAGGCCCTCGCTGGCGGCGCTGGCGAGGACGCTGGTGAGTTCGACCTGGGTCTTGACGGCCTGGCCGCTGCGCTCGAGGTAGGCGAGCTGGACGTTGGCGACGGAGGAGCCGGGGGCGACCTGGGTCTCGGGGAGTCCGGGGCCGGTGTCGGAGCCGAGGGCGATGAAGATGGCGCCCTTCTTGCGGCTGAGGAAGATGGTCTCGACCGACACCGCGATGGCGCCGCCGTCGAGCCACTTGAGGGCCTTGCCGGGGATGCCGTAGACGCCGACGATCTTGAGGCCCCTGGCGGGGCGCAGCTCGAGCTTCATGTCGTGGGCGAGCTCGGTGACCATGGTGTCGAAGTCCTCCTCGAACACCTTCTGCATGCGGCCGGCGTCGGGGAAGAAGAACAGGTTGCCGCCGCGCACGCTGCTGATCGCGGTCGCCAGCTCGGCGCCGAACTGCACGCCGACGCCGACCGTCGTCATGCCGACGCCCGAGCGCGAGGCGTCGCGGGCCATGCCCATGAAGCTCTTCGCGTCGGTGTTGCCGACGTTGGGGCGCTCATCGGTGAACAGCATCACGCGGGTGCTGCCCTTGAACCGGCGCGAGCTCGCCAGCTGGAAGCCGACGGCCAGGCCCTCTTCCATGTTGGTCGAGCCGGAGCTGACGATGCCCGCGATCTGGCGGACGATCGCGGCGCGGTCGGTGACCCGCGTCGGCTGCATGTACACGTGCGAGCGGTCGCCATAGAGGACGATCGACAGCTCGTCGTCCGGCCCCATCTGGCTCGTCACCTTGATCAGCGACTCCTTGACGAGGTCGAGCGGCTGACCCGACATCGAGCCCGACTTGTCGATCACCGCGACCAGGTGCAGCGGCGCCCGCTTGAAGGTCTTCGGGTCGAGGCCCGACGAGAAGCCGAGCTGCGCCACGTGGCGCACCTCCGGCTGGACCAGCAGCGCGGCCGGCATCGCCTCACCGATGGCACACAGGGTCTGCATACACTTCGTGCGGGTCACCAGCGGCAGGTCGTGCTCGCTGAACAGGCCCTCCGGCGTGAAGGTGTTGGGATGGGGGACTTCCCCGGCCGCGACGCGGTCGCGGAAGAACGCGATGTCCTGCGCCCCGCCCGGCGTCGCGCCCATGCTCGCGTCGGCGAAGTCATAGGCCATCTTGGGCGCGGGGGACATCTCCATCATTCGATGCTTGCGCTCCTCGCGGTCCGGGCTGCGGCCCTGCGCCCCCGCGGGCAGGAACATCGTCGCACACAGGGCGAGGCCAGAGAGACGGGCGAAGGAGCGGGACAGGATCTCGAGGCGCATGCGTCGGCCTCGTACGCGCCACTCGGGCCGCCGATCTACTTCGGTCCGCCGAACCAGTCCGCCGATCTACATGTTCGCCGGTCCGCCGAACCAGTCCGTCGATCTACTTGTTCGCCGGTCCGCCGCACCAGTCCGTCGAACCAGTCCGCCGATCGACCCGCGAGGTCGGTCCGCCCCCTGGCCTGCGCTCGCAGGCGCGTCTATAGTCGCCAGTCTCGTGCTGGTCGCCTGCGCACTCGGTCTGCTGCTCGCGGCCTCGCCCGCGGGCGGCACCGCCGTCGATGAGCCCGGTCCGCCGGACCTCATCATCGGCGGCAAGGAGGCGCGCGCGCGGCGGGCCGCGGGCGAGTTCGCGGCCCGCCGCTATCCGCAGGCGGCACGCGACTACGAGGCGCTGTTCGCCGAGTTCGACGAGCCTGACTTCTTGCTCGCGGCCGGCCGCAGTCGGCTGGCCGCCGGACATCGAGCGCACGCGGTCGCCCATCTCAGTCGACTGGTCGCCAGCGGCCTGCTGACGGCGAGCGCGACCCAGGTGGCCTACGGCGAGCTCGCGGCGGCGCAGCGGGGGCTCACGCCGGTGACGCTGCGCGTCGCGTTGCCGACCGACCTCGACCACAGCCCGAAGGTCTCCGCCGAGTATGTCGCCCCGTTCGCGGCCGAATCGCGGCCCGCGCTCGAGTTTCCGCTGCCGGGCGGCCCGGGACCGGAGCGAGTGTTGCTGCTGCAACTCGACCCGGGCGCGTGGCGGCTGCGGGTCGACGACCCGGCGCTGGCGCCCGTGGACGTCGGGATCGACGTACTCGTCCAGCGGGGCCACGCGCTCAAGCTCGACCTGCGACCGCGCGAGCCGGGCGAGAGCTCGCCGCGACTGCGGCTGCGGCTGGTCGGCGTGCTCGGCGGGCTGGGTGGAGCGGCGCTCGGGGCTGGCATCGGCGTGACGGTGGTCGGCGACTTGCGCCTGCGACGAACGCTCGCACGCGGGTCGGGGACTTGCCTCGAGCAGCCCGGGTGCAGCCAGGATCTGGCGGACACTGCCGGCCTTCGCAGCCTCGGCGCCGGCATCCTCGGGGCCGGCGCGGGCGCGACGATCGCCGGACTCACGGGGCTCATCCGTGACCCGGAGCGGCGCCGACGGCTCTGGCTGAGCGAGCTGGCCGTCGGCGGCGCCGGCATCCTCGGCGGAGGCGTCGCGGTCGCGCTCGCCGCCCGCGGCTTCAATCGCGACCACGTCGAGGACGACCCGCTGGGGCTCGTCGAGCGACGCGCTGCCCAGCACACCGTGGCCGCCGCGGGTCTCGGCCTCGGCGGTGGCCTGGCCGTCGCCGCCGCCGTCGCCCTGCTGCACACCCGCAGCGACCGGCAGCGCCGGCCCCGGCCGGCCCTCGGCCTGGGCCCGGGCGGCGTCCGAGTGAGCGTCACGGGGCGATTTTGAGCGCGACGCTCAGGCTGAGCGGAGCGCAGGCAGCCTCGAGCGACCTGCGACGCGTCGGCGTCTTCGCACGAGCTTCGCGCCCGCTACCGCTGGAGCGCTCGAGCTACTTGCGACGCGTCGGCGTCTTCGTGGGGGTGGTGGCCGCGGGCGCCTTGGCCTCGGACTCCTGGACGCCGCGCCTGGCCGCGGCGCCGGCGTTGGCGTCCTCGCGATCGAAGCACAGGTCGCCATTATCCTTCTTGAGGATGTCGATCTGGTCCTTCGCGGCCTTTTGATACTGGGCGCTGGCGCCGGACTTCGGCCGCAGCAGCGCCTCGAAGTAGGCGATCGCGTTCTTGCACTGGCCGAGCTTGGCGAAGCCGAGGCCCGAGTAGTACAGCGCGTCCGCCACGATCGGGTCGTCCGCGTACTCTTGAATGAGGCGGTAGAACTGGCCGAGCGCGCTCTTGTAGTCGCGCTCGCTGAAGAAGGTCAGGCCGACCTTGAAGTTCGCCTCCGGCAGCTTCGGGTCGCCCGGATAGCGCGAGATCACCGTGCGCCACAGCTGGCGCGAGAGCTTGTAGTTCTTGCGCTGGAGCTGACGCTCCGCCTCCGACCACAGCTCGTCCTTGCCCTCGGGGATGCTCGTCGCCTCGTTGAGCTTCTCCTCGAGCGTGCGCAGCCGCTGGTCGACCTCGGCCCGCAGCTCCTGCTGCGCCTGCTGGCTCGACGAGGACACCAGCTCGGCGTTCTCGGCCGCGCCGCGCAGCTCGGCGGCCTCGACCTCGACCCGGTCCATGCGCGCGCCGATGCCGGCCTGGCTGCCGCGCAGCAGGGTCTCGGCCTGGTCGAGCTTGCTCTGCAGCTCGGCGAGCTTGCGGTCGGCCTCGGCGAGCTGCTCGTCGAGGGTGGCGCCGCGCGAGTCGGTCGACTGCTCGATCTTGCTGAGCTTGGCGGCGAGGTCGTCATGCTGGGCCTTGAGGACCAGGCAGCCGGACGAGCCGGTCGCGCCGAGGGCGGTGAGCACGAACATGGCCCCCAGCAGAGCGCCGCGCGGGCGGCTCGCCGAGGGACCAGGATTGGAGGAGCGGGAGGCCTTGCTCACCAGCACGAGCTCACTGCCAGACGAACTGGACGCGGCGGTCCTTGGCCATGCTCGCGTCATCGGTGCCGGACGACTCGAGGTCACCCTTGGAGACGACGTTCATGCGAGTCGGGTCGACGCCGAGCTGCTGCAGGAACTCCTTGACGTTGTTGCCGCGCTTGTCGGTCAGCATGATGTTGTACTCCTCGGTGCCGCGCGAGTCGGCGTGGGCTTCGAGGATGACCGCGCGGGTCTGGTTGGTCTTCATGCACTCGGCGAGGCCCTTGAGCTTCTCCTGGTCGGCGGGCTCGAGGTTGGGGCTGTCGAAGCCGAAGAACAGGGTCTCGACCTCGGGGCAGGGGCTGGCGCCGCCGCCCTCGGAGACGCCCGAGAACACGCAGTTCCCGTTGTCGCAGATCTCGTCCATCGCGCACTGGTCGTCGGTCTGGCACTGGGTGCCCATGGGGCCGTCGCCGCCGGGGCTCGAGCAGCGGCCGGTGCCGATGTCGCAGGTGCCGGGCTGGCAGTCGAGGTTGTCGGAGCAGGCGGCGCAGGCGCCGGCCTTGCAGACGGTGCCGCCGGCGCAATCGAGGGTCTGGGCGCAGGGCTTACCGATGCCGTCGGCGCCGACCGGACCGCCGACGATCGCGGCGGGGTCCTGGCAGCGGAACTCGGCGCACTTCCAGTTCGCGCCGTTCGGGCCCTTGCCGTTGCAGTCGGTGTCGATCTTGCAGTTCTGGCACATGCCGTCGACGCACTTCTCGTCGAGGTCCACGTTGCAGTGCTTGTCCTTCTTGCACTGCGGGTACGGCGGCGGCTTGCACGCCGTGGTCGACAGGCCCATGACGGCGACGCCGAGGGCGAGCAGATGTGGAGTCAGGCGGGACAGCATTGCGCGCATTGTGGCGGCTCCGGGAGGGCGAGGGAAGTTTCCGACGAAAGCGATTTTTCGGGGGCAGGGCCGTGGCGGCCACAGCGTCCGAGGGTGCGTTGACGGGCGGCCCAGGCATAGCCTTGCACCGCGCGTAGTGTCAACCACAGCGCCGATCCACGGGTCGCTCCAGGGTGCGGGCTCCAGAAGGATCCCCCGACCGATCTCCGCCACGGATCTCCCGCACGAGCGCGGGCTGGATCTGCCGGGGAGGGCCCCGACCCGCGCGTCTCGGGCGGCGAGGACGGGGCCAGGGGCGAGGCCGCGAGCTGCAGGGGCCGCTCCGGGCCGCAGGCTGTCGTACGACACGCTGCGCAGCTCGCGCGAAGCCTGAACGCGGCCCCGAGGACCTCGGGCGCCGCGTGGCTTTTGCTTCTGCATCAGCTCTGGCATGGTTCGCCGCCATGGCGCCGGTCGACCACAAGACGATGTTCGAGATCTACCGCGAGACCGATTATAATCGCGCCTTTCGCTGCGTCTTCTTCACCGACCTGGACGAACACAATCGCGGCAAGGAGATCGCCCGCGCCGCCGCCGGGGAGACCGTGTTCTCCGGCTTCATCGCCGACGAGCGCAAGCCCGCCGCCCGCGAGGCGATCGAGGGCATCGTCGACGACCTCAACGCGATGGACGGCGACGACGCCTGCCTGTCACCCGGCGAGTACCAGCGCCGCCTCGGCGAATTTCTCGTGCCCTGACCCCGGCATGTCGTCCGCCCTCGCCACCGCGGCCGTCCGCGCCGCACTGACCCCTGCGCTGGTCGCCGCGGTCCTGGTCCCGGCCTGCGCCGCCGAAGCCGACACCGAGCCGGCCGAGCTCGTCGAGCTCGGCGTCGAATTCGACCTGACGCCGCGCGCCGACCCGGCCCGCGCCGCGCCGCTGGCCTGGCTAGCCCCGACCCTGTGTGCGCAGGTCTATCGCGTCCGCATCGACGAGACCTACCCGCCCGGCCTCGAGGAGCGGCTGCACACCCGCGCCGAGCACAGCGATAGCTTCTTCGTGATCTCCGGGCCGCTCGCGCAGGGCCAGGAGTTCGTCGGCCGCCTGGTGTATCGGGGGCCCAAGACCCAGGACCGCCCGGTGCTGCGAGACTTTGCGATGTCGGCCGAGCTCGCCGGTCCGGCCTCACCGGACGCGCCGTGCCGCGAGCGCACCTGGGACCCGGTCGAGGACGCGCTGGCGCTGGGCTGGCCGCAGCTGCCGGCGCGCCTGGTCGCGCGCGGTGAGACCTGGCGAGGCGCCCGCGTCGAGGCGACCTGCAACCGCTCGGCCTGCGTCGACCCGAAGACCGGCGGTGGCGGCCGTGACAATCACTTCCGGCCGTGCGCGACGATGTCGTGGCGCGAGCGGCTGGACGGCCTGTACACCCTCGGCGACGAGCAGGTGGCGCAGATCTCCAGCTTTTGGAGCGACGGTCATCCGCTGGGGGAGGCGCTGTGGAGCGAGCGCAGCGTGGTCGTCTCGGTCGAGCACGGGCGGCTCTTGCACAGCCAGACGCTGATCCACCACGGCTACTCCGGCATCGAGCGCGAGGTCCGTGTCGACGCGATCGACGGCTGCCCGGGTGGCCTCGTCGCCGCCGGCTGGAGCCCGGACCCGGCCCTCGTCGCCGCCCGCGACGCGCTGCTCGCGGCCGCCGAGGCGCCCGGGAGCGGCCAAAATCACTCGAGGAAGCAAACCCCGGAGCGGGGGCGTTAGGAGCCGATGGACAAGATCGTCATTCACGGCGAACAGCGCCTCACCGGCGAGATCCGGATCCTCGGGGCCAAGAACGCCGCCCTCCCGATCCAGTGCGCCGCCCTGCTCACCGACACGCCGACCACCCTGCGGCACGTGCCCAGGCTCAGCGACGTCAAGACGATGGGCGAGCTGCTGGTCGGCCTCGGCTGCACCGTCAAGGGCGACCGCACCCTCGTCATCGACCCCGCCGGCGTCGCCTCGGGCCCGCTCGAGGCCCCCTACGAGCTGGTCAAGACCATGCGCGCCTCGGTCACGGTGATGGGCCCGCTGCTCGCTCGCTACGGTCGGTGCCGGGTGTCGCTGCCCGGCGGCTGCGCGATCGGTGCCCGGCCGATCGACCAGCACCTGCGCGGCCTCGAGGCCCTCGGCGCGAAGATCCACATGGCCCACGGCTACGTCGATCTCAAGGCCAGGCGCCTCAAGGGCGCGAACTTCAGCTTCGACGTCGTCACCGTCGGCGGCACCCAGAACGTGATGATGGCCGCCGCGCTGGCCAGGGGCACCAGCCGCCTCGAGAACTGCGCCCGCGAGCCCGAGGTGCAGGAGCTGGCGATCGTCCTCAACAAGATGGGCGCGAAGATCCACGGGGCCGGGACCTCGGCGATGGAGATCGAGGGCGTCGACATCCTCAACGGCATCGACCACGCGATCCTGCCCGACCGCATCGAGGCCGGCACCTTCATGGTCGCCGCCGCGATCACCCGCGGCGACGTCTTGCTCGAGCACGCCCCCATCGACCACCTGCACCCGGTGATCGCCAAGCTCGAGGAGGCCGGCGCCATCTGCCGGGTCGAGCCGCGCGGCCTGCGGGTGATCGGCCCCGAGGCGCTGCGACCGATCGACCTCGTCACCCGGCCGCACCCCGGCTTCCCGACCGACATGCAGGCGCAGATGATGGTGCTCGCGACCGCCGCGCACGGCCAGAGCATCATCACCGAGACCATCTTCGAGAACCGCTTCATGCACGTGCCGGAGCTGTGCCGGCTCGGCGCCGACATCCACGTCAACGGCAACGTGGCGATCATCAAGGGCCCGGCGAAGTACACCGGCACGACGGTGATGGCCACCGACCTGCGGGCGAGCGCCAGCCTGGTGCTCGCCGGGCTGATCGCCAGCGGCAAGACCGAGATCCGCCGCGTGTATCACCTCGACCGCGGCTACGAGACCCTCGAAAAGCGCCTCCGCCAGGTCGGCGCGAAGATCCGCAGGTTCCATGGCGCCCCCAACTGACGGCCTCACCATCGCCCTGCCGAAGGGGCGGATCTTGACGCAGGCGATCCCGCTGCTGCGCCAGGCCGGGCTCGACCTCACGCCGGTGCTGGCGAACGGACACGACCGCCGCCTCCTCTTCGACCTGCCCGGCGGGGTGCGCGTGCTTTTGGTCAAGCCCGTCGATGTCCCGACCTACGTCGAGCACGGGGTCGCGGACCTCGGTGTCGCCGGTTACGACACCCTGTGCGAGGAAGCGCGTGACCTCTACGAGCCCGTGGACCTGGGCGTGGGGGCCTGTCGGCTGGTGGTCGCGGAGCCCGCCGACCGCCCCGTGACCCTGCGTCGGGGCATGCAGCTGCGGGTGGCCACCAAGTATCCGCGCCTGGCCCTGCGTTACTACCGCTCGCGCGGGATCCAGCCGGAGATCATCCCGCTCGCGGGCTCGGTCGAGCTCGGTCCGATCACCGGGCTCTCCGACCAGATCGTCGATCTAGTGGAGAGCGGCGAGACCCTCCGGCAAAATAACCTGCGGGAGGCAGATACTATTCTTCACGTGACCAGCCGGCTCATCGTCCATCCGGCGAGCCTCAAGCTCAAGCCAGCGGCTGTCACCCGCATCATCCGCACTATCCGCATCATCGCCGCGGCCTGCGCGGCCGACCTGCCCCCCGCGAGGACCGCATGAGCAAACACGACGACCCGGCCCTGGTCCGCGCGGCCCTGATGCAGCGGCTCAAGGTGCACACCCGCATCAGCCAGCAAGCGCTGGGTCCGACGCCCGAGCAGCGCAAGCGTTTCGCCTCGTCGCTGCCGGACATCCTCGCCTTCGGCGACCGCCGCTACGCAGCGGCCCACGTGGTGCTCGACTGGGACCACCGCATCCCCAGCGAGGCGCTGCTGCTGCGGCTCTATTTGAGCTACACCGACCGCGAGGCGGCGGAGGTCGAGGTCGCGTTGAAGGCCCGCGACCGGGAGATCGACGCGGGCAACCTGTACCCGGAGTTCGACGTCCCCGACTACGGGGAGATCGACGCCAGCGAGACCTACGTCGGCCTGGTCCGCCCTGGCGGCACCGAGGTCGAGGAGCTGCGGTTCTTCAGCGACTGGCGCAAGAGCGTCCAGCAGCCGGTGGTGCGCGACGTCCTGGCGGCCGTCCGCACGCACCCCGGCTACGAGCGCTCGATGAAGGAGCGCAGCCACGACAACCTGGGCCCGCCGGTGGTGATCGGCTGGTCGCCGCCCTGCCTCGCCAACTCGAAGCACTGGGCGGTCGAGGTCTGGCTGCTGGTCGACTTCGACGGCCACATGGGCCGCGCCCACGTCTTCATGGTCGACAGCAAGCTGCGGACCGTGACCCGCGAGTTCTTCACCGAAGTGCAGATCGGCTAGCGCTCGACGGAGCCCGGCGCGCTCTCGTGAAGCGTGACGGTCCGGGCCAGCTCGGGCGCCAGGCGCGGCAGGGTCAGGAACAGGACGCCGCCGTCGAGGTGGGCCTCGCCGTGGGCGCCGTCGACGATGTCCGGCAGCTGCACGCGACACAGGAAGCTCTCGAAGCCGCGGTCGACGCGGAAGCCCTCGTGCCGTCTGCGGGGCATCGCGGGACGGCCATCGACGCCGGGCCTGCGCTCCTCGCTCCTCGGGTACGCCCTCAGGGTCAAGGTCGCGCCGTCGATCGAGATCTCGAGCTCCTCGGGGTCCATCCCCGGCAGCTCCGTGCTCACGCGAATGTAGGCGTGGTCCTCGGCGACGCGCAGCGCCGGGAAGGCCATCACGGGCTCGCAGGAGGCGCACGGCTCGCCAGCGCAGCGCCCCGAGGGGTCGCAGGGCGCCTGCGTGAGGGTCGGCTGCTGGGCCGTCGCCTGCGCTCTACAGAGTTGAAGGTACATGGCTCGCTCCCCCGGTCGTCCATTCGAGGAGCGGCCTCACGAAATTGTGTAGTACCCGAAGCTGCGGATGCCACTTTCACCTCCCTGTCAGGGCCCGAAAGATCCTCGCGGACGCGGCCCGTTGCGCGTCAACCTTGCTGGCTCGCCCCCACGGCCCGTCGAGCCCGGTTAGAGGGCCTGTTTAGCGACCGCGAGCCCTGCGCAGGCGCTGCTCGTTCGCGGCGTGGTCCGGGGTCGGCGCCGCCTCCGGAGCGTCGGCGTTTCGAACGCTCGCGGCGGCCAGGACGCCTAGGCGATCGCCTGGCCGCGTTGATACACCGCGGCGATCAGCGGCGAGCCGGCGTGATAGACGAGGTCGCGATAGTCGGGCGTCGCGAGCACCAGGATGTCGGCGCTCATGCCGACCTCGAGGCGACCGAGCTCCTGCGCGAGGCCCAGCGAGCAGGCGGCGTTGTGGGTCACCGCGCAGACGGCCTCGGCGGGCGAGAGCTTGCAGCCGTAGCAGGCCAGCGCCAGGACCAGCGCCAGGCTCTCGAGCGCGCAGGAGCCGGGGTTGCAGTCGGAGGCGACGGCGACCGGGACGCCGACGCGGACCAGGGCGCGGCCGTCGGCGAAGGGCTTGCCGAGCACGAGGGAGGTGCCGGGCAGCAGCGTGGCGATGACGCCGGCGTCGCGGAGGGCGGAGCGCTCGTGGTCATCGAGGTGGAGGAGGTGGTCGGCGGAGAGGGCCCCGAGCTCGGCGGCGAGCAGGGCGCCGCCGGTGTGTCCGAACTCGTTGGCGTGCAGGCGCGGGCGCATGCCGAGGGCGCGCGCGGCGAGGAGGATCTGGCGGGACTCGTCGGGGGTGAAGGCGCCGCGGTCGCAGAAGACGTCGCAGTAGTCGGCGAGCTGTTCGGCCGCGACCGCGGGGAGGATCTCGAGGCAGACGCGACGCAGGAATTCGGCGCGGCCCTCGGGGCCGCCGCGCAGCTCGACGGGCAGCGCGTGCGCGGCCAGGCAGGTCGTGCGGACGCGAGCACCTGTCTCTTGCGCCAGGCGCCTGGCGATCCGCAGCTGGCGCAGCTCGGTCGTCAGGTCGAGGCCGTAGCCGCTCTTGATCTCCACCGTCGTCGTGCCGCTGCGCTGCATGCGACGCAGCCGGGCCGCGCTCTCGGCCAGCAGCTCGTCGTCGCTCAGCGCCCGGGTCTGGCGCACGCTCGAGAGGATCCCTCCGCCCGCGGCGAAGATGTGCTCGTAGTCGGCGCCGCCGAGGCGCTGCTCGAGCTCGTCCTTGCGGTCGCCGCCCCACACCAGGTGCGTGTGGCTGTCGACCAGCGCCGGCAGCAAGGCCTTGCCGCGGCAGTCCACCTCGCTCGCCCCGCGCATCGCCGGCCGGTCCCGCTCCGCTCCGAGCCAGGTGATGCGGCCGCCCTCCATCACCACGCTCAGGTCGTGGCGCACGCCGAGCTCGGCCTGCGCTGCGCCGGCGCGCGACCTGTCCTTTGGGCCATCCGCGAGCGTCAGCGCCTGGGCGGCGGCGACCAGGACCGTCGCGCTCACGTCGCCTCCGCGCCGCCGTCCGCGTCGAGGAGGGTGGTCCGGCCGGGGATGCGCACGTCGTGCTCGCGGGCGAAGTCGAGGGCCTCGTCGTAGCCGGCGTCGACGTGGCGGACGACGCCCATGCCGGGGTCGGTGACGAGGACGCGGGCGAGGCGGCGCGCGGCGCCCGCGGTGCCGTCGGCGACGACGACCATGCCGGCGTGGAGGGAGTAGCCGATGCCGACGCCGCCGCCGTGGTGGACGGAGACCCAGGAGGCGCCGGCGGCGGTGTTGAGCAGGGCGTTGAGGACGGGCCAGTCGCCGATGGCGTCGGAGCCGTCCTTCATGGCCTCGGTCTCGCGATTGGGGGAGGCGACGCTGCCGCAGTCGAGGTGGTCGCGACCGATGACGATCGGCGCCTTGACCTTGCCGGTGCGCACGAGCTCGTTGAACAGCAGGCCGGCGCGCTCGCGCTCGCCGTAGCCGAGCCAGCAGATCCGGCACGGGAGGCCCTGGAACTGGATCTGCTGGCGGGCGAGCTCGATCCAGCGGCGCAGCGCGACCTTCTCCGGGAACAGCTCGAGGATCGCGCTATCGGTGGTGTAGATGTCCTGCGGATCGCCCGACAGCGCGGCCCAGCGAAACGGGCCCTGCCCGCTGCAAAACAGCGGGCGGATGTACAGCGGGATGAAGCCCTTGATCTCGAAGGCGTCGGCGACCCCGGCCCGCTGCGCCTGGGCGCGGATGTTGTTGCCGTAGTCGAAGGCGATCGCGCCGCGGTCCTGCATCCCGCGCATCGCCGCGACGTGCTTGCCCATCGCCGCGACGCTGCGCACCACGTACTCCGCAGGGTCGCGCTCGCGCAGCTCGGCGGCCTGCTCGAGGCTCATGCCGTCGGGCACGTAGCCGTGCAGCTCGTCGTGCGCGGAGGTCTGGTCGGTGACGATGTCGGGGATGACGCCGCGGCGCAGCAGCTCGGGCAGGACCTCGGCGCAGTTGCCGAGCAGGCCGACGCTGAGCGCCTCACCGGCCGCGCGCGCGGCGTCGAGCAGGCGCAGGGCCTCGTCGAGGTCGTCGCTCTTGCGCATGAGGTAGCCGCTGGCGATGCGTCGCTCGATGCGCTGGGGGTCGACCTCGACGCAGAGGATGGCGCCGCCGTTCATGGTCGCGGCGAGGGGCTGGGCGCCGCCCATGCCGCCGAGGCCGCCGGTGACGACGAGTCGGCCGCGCAGGTCGCCGCCGAAGTGCTCGCGGGCGCAGGCGGCGAAGGTCTCGTAGGTGCCCTGGACGATGCCCTGGGTGCCGATGTAGATCCAGCTGCCGGCGGTCATCTGGCCGTACATCGTCAGGCCGAGGGCCTCGAGGCGCTGGTGCTCGGCGAGGGTCGCCCACTTCGGCACGAGCAGGCTGTTGGCGAGCAGCACGCGCGGGGCGTCCTCGTGGGTCTTAAAAATTCCCTGGGCGCGGCCGCTCTGGACGATCAGGGTCTCGTCGTCGCCGAGGTCGCGCAGGCTGGCGACGATGCGGTGGTAGTCGGGCCAGGAGCGGGCGGCCTTGCCGGTGCCGCCGTAGACGACGAGGCGCTGCGGGTCCTCGGCGACCGCGGGGTCGAGGTTGTTCATCAGCATGCGCAGCGCGGCTTCCTGCTGCCATCCCTTGCAGGACAGCGTGGAACCATGGGGGGCGCGGACGATCGGTGGCATGGCCGGGCGATCGTAGCCGCGGCGGGCGGCGCCGCTGCGGCCGCCCGCGTGCGGACTTTCACGGGTTTCAGCGGATCCAGAGGATCGGGTCCTTGAGCACGTTCCAGCCGATGCAGCCGACGTGGATCGACGGGAAGTTGACCACCGCCGCGACGTCGATGGTGCTGGCGGTCGGCAGCGCGACCGGCGTCAGCGCGGCGTTGAACACCGCGCCGGCGTTGTAGTGGGGGTTGCCGTTCACGCGCGGGGCGTCGTTGGCGGACTGGACCAGGATCAGCTGCTGGACCGTGTGACAGCCGGGCGGGTTGTTCCACGGGACGCCGTTCCAGCTCCAGCCGGTGTCGCTCGGGGCCAGGCCGGTGGCCTGGTAGTTGACCGCGGGCACGTTGTTGTAGGGCATCACGGCGTAGGTCGGGTCGGGTTTCTCGGCGAAGATCCAGAACTTCGTGCTCTCGGACACCGCGACCTGGGTGTGCGGCAAGCTGTAGTTGAGCTTCGACAGGTCGCTGAGGTGCACCAGCGAGATCCACCCGCCGCCGTCGACCGTCATGTCGCAGTAGACCTGGAAAGACTCGCCGTCGCCCGCTCCGTCGGGGTCGATGCTGTAGACCCCATCCTTCGCCTCGGGCTGCGCGTCCTTGACCTGCTTGCAGCTCTTCGGCACCACGCACACCCCCGCCTCGCAGGCGGCCGTCTCGCAGTCGGTGTCCACCAGGCAGCCCTGGCCGAGCTTGCAATCGCTGCAGCTCGCGCCGCCGCAGTCGATGTCGGTCTCGCTCCCGCTCTCGAGCCCGTCCATGCAGCTCGGCGCCTTGCATAAGGTCGTGCACGCGTCCGACTCGTCGCCGTCGCCGTCGTCGCAGTCCTCGACCCCGACCTGCACGCTGCCGTCGCCGCAGCTCGCCAGCGCGCAGGTCGTCAGGCAGGCGTCGCTGTCCTCCTTGTTGCCGTCGTCGCAGACCTCGCCCTCGTCGACCTGCAGCTTGCCGTCGCCGCAATTCGGGGCCGCGCAGTCGTTGCCGCACTTGTCGTTGTCGACCTGATTGCCGTCGTCGCAGCCCTCGCCCGGGCCGACGAAGCCGTCGCCGCAGGCCGCGTTCTTGCAGCCGCTGACGCACAGGTCGTCATTCGCCGC
>Ga0075152_10001935_pt1 | contig 14830 bp, 16 predicted proteins | sample JI61114C2DNA_FD_70964 | JGI IMG/M metagenome (GOLD analysis project Ga0075152, IMG submission 70964) | Wastewater effluent complex algal communities from Wisconsin, to seasonally profile nutrient transformation and Carbon sequestration -... | ecosystem: Engineered > WWTP > Effluent > Algae...
GAAAGGCTCCCCAATTTGGAACGAGTGCACCTGTTTCCATTCTTACGACAAAAACGAACGTTATCACTGGCCGGCAACATCCCCCACTTGAAGCTTCGACTCGACAAGAAATCTTACAACTTATTGAACAAATGCCTGATTTACAACCTCACCTACGATGACGAGAAGGAACACTTCTTCCAGCACAACTTCCGACACCAGCGGCTTATGGAGTTCTCGGATATGAGTAACATTATCAAAATCGGCATGCTGGAGGTGGAGCTGGTGGAACTCAACCAACTCCTCAGGTTGGCAGACTTCGAGTTTTGGTTCATGCGTGATCTGCTCATGGCTAAGCGCATGCACGTCAAAGCCAAGCATCTCGCACTCTTGGAAAATAGGGAATCGCTGGTCACTGGGGACAGGTTGGAGGACCCTTTGCAATACCAACTGGACTTCTGCTTCGAATCATAACCCAACTTCGATAAGAAAATGTCTGTGGAAATTCAGCGGTTAAATATTGAGTTACGGTTACAATCTTTCATGAAAATCGGTGGGTTCGTGGTATTGGATGCCGATTGCTTCCCACCAACAACAGTTCTGAGCGACTTGCCAGCCATCGTGTGTAACGTCCATGCCAAGAACTGCACAATAGTACTCATGCAGAATGAAACCCATTGTTTCTATGCCAGTGGCGACATCGGTTACATCTGGCTAAGAAACCGCTTTACCAACCATGAGCTGCTGAAGCAGCAGCACGAACAGCGGTAGTGCCCAGACGAGCATGGGGTCTACACTAGCAATGTGGTGTTACTTCGAGGATTGGAGCTAACCAAGTGCCTCACCACGGACACCGTCATCAATTCTCAGGCACTCGGAAAGGATCGGTTTAGGAAGCTATCAGGCCCTATTGTTGCTTTCGTGAGGATCAATCACGTCCTCAGACTGAACGCTAACCATGAGATCTATTACAACACGGTCATGGAATACTCGCTCGAGAATACGAGTATTGTGCTCAGCTACGCTGATATCAGCTAGCTGATGGCAGGCATGCAGAAGAAACAGGGTTCTGAGGTGGGACATCAGCCCTAACAAGCTGTGGTTCCAGCACCACCACCAGTACCTCCAGCGCCAGCCAACCCAAATAACAGCGAAACGAGCCACACACTGATAATATCGAACCTGGAGATTCAAGTCCTGCTGTCATCGCCACCTGCACCAGTGATGTTACTACAGCTGCCCGAGTGTAAGGCAATAGTAAGACAGTGGACTGCTGGTACTAACATTCAGTGCAAATTTGCGAGTCGCCTGCAGTACTGGAACTTGAAGGTCGGAAAATGGTAGCCCATCCTGGAGGACGCCCAACTGAACATATAGATTAAGCTAGGAAACACCCGTGAACTTCTGATTTAGTGTAAGTAGAGCCTTGTTGCCAACGTCTCGGTGGAGTGTGTGAGACTGGTCAAGAAGCTGCTGCAGGATATCAACTCACACACTCAAAGTCGATAAAAGAGGCTCAGCTCAAGCGCGAGATCCTACGACTAAAGTGCTCCGATAGAAAGACGTCGTCCGGAAGATCAATTGGAGAGAATGTCACCTTACATCATCCGCAACAGCTTGGGGTGTGCATTGGAAGTCGAAAGCGAGGACGGCCAACTAAAACAGTTGCTCCAGTCATCTGAGGAAGTTTACTACCAGACAGCCTCGCTGCTCGAGCAGACCAGCTTCCGGTCGAACCAACCGAAACGGGTCAAGTTGACTATCCGGTAGGAGCAGTAGCTGAATGAGATCGGGCAGATAGATTTGGATAAGGTTAAGAATAAGGTGCTGCGCATTGACGAAGACTAACGTTCCTACGACATCGTCTTCGTTGCCGAATACCAATAGATAACCAAGTGCGTGACAATCAGCAGCGCTTACGTGGTGCACAACCTTACCGAGCATCCCATGACGATAGGCTTCAATGAGATGACCAGACCGTTGGAGATCCAGCCCAACGAGAAGAAACCACTTCCATACAACATCAACTTTTCGGAAGAATCGTTTGAGCTGAATTTCCCGCATTTAGGCCCGACCAAAGAGAACTTTAAGTTTGAGAGTAAGAGGATGATACCCAACTACGAACACTATATCCTCACGGAAACTGGTAGCTTTAACTGCAATGTCGAGTGTGAGGAGGATACCACCACCAAGCTCACCATCATCACGATCAGTCCGCTTTTCGTGTTTCGGAATAGCCTTCCGTGTATGCTAACCCTGCAAGTTGTATGGAAACAGCAAAACAATAATAGGCTCGTCACAGTTGAGCTTCCGAGTCAACAGGAAAAAGGGTTCCACGAGTTTGGATCGAGGGATACCGTATCGGCTAGGGCCAGTATTAAAGGTTTCCAGTTCAGCCATATGACCAAGATCTACGATCACGCGGATCGTAACTATAAACTGGAGAGGCTGTCCTTCAGCGACTATCGAGGTACCATAGGAGGCATCAATATCAAGCACTCCCGAAAACACCGGGTGAAGAGATATACCTTTCATACTGAATGCTTCCTCATCAACGAAACACCCTACAACCTGTACTGCTACGAAGGTGGGAGGTTAATGTCTGGTCAGCGCCTTCGTGATATCGCAGAGAGCTATAGCAAGGTTGTGGTGCTGGATAAGGCAAAGGAATTCTCACTCAGCCTTGGCGAAGGCGAACCCAACTGCAACATCAGTGAAAACATTGAGCTGAAGGTGGGCAACCGAGGAATAGATTTACACCAGAGTAATCGTCTGCACGAGCTAGCAGTGTTCATTAGCCTGGAATGCGTTGATCACACCGAAGAACTGTATTCGACAGTTGTGCAAGTCTGGCCCCGCTACATCTTGATCAACCGCTGCGATCGTGAACTGCATTTAAAGCAGTTCCTTGGAAGCAGAGTGCTGAAAGTGCCAGTGCAGGCTCGCGTGCCCATTGAGTTCGAGGACCTTAAAAAAGCTCAGCTGGTGCAGATGAAGCTGGATGATCCCAATTATGACTGGATGTACAGCGAGGCGATTAATTTCAAGAACCCACCAAGTTCAATCATAAGTTTTTCGTGTCGAGGAGTTCATGATCATGCACTGAAGAAGTGCCTGAAGTTGGAAATCGTGAAGGAGTACCAATACTATTACCTGCTTGTCGACGAAATCAATGATCCAGCAGACTCTCTCATACGCATCGAAAATGGGCTGAAGTACGTGAGGCTCAACATCTACCAGAGTGTAGTCAATCAGCTGAACCCAGTGTGGATCAACCAGAAGGGCCTCGAGATCAAGGAAGGTGGAGAGGCACAGTATGCTCTAGATTACCCAAACCTCGATATGAAGTTAGTTGTTGAACTTAACTTTGTCGGACCATTGAGATCGGACTTCGACGATGACAAAATTGAGGTGGATCTGTCTCGTAAGTCGCTCAACCAGGAATTCAGGAAGAGTAACCCTGAGACCGGCAGGCATTACTCCTTGAAGATGCAGCTAGAGACAGCTGGACCGAAGTCCACTCTGAAGTTCCTAGAGAAGGATGAAGATCTCCAGGACGAGTAATAGGAGCAGGAAGTGACACTACACTTGGCTATCAGCATAAAGCAATTGGGGCTGGCTCTGATTGGAGATAATGGTCGCCAGCGATGCGAGTTAATCTACCTATCGCTGAAGCAGTTCGGTTTGATTGTACTGGAAAAGAAAGACCTACGCATAATCCAGTTGAAGATCAAGAGCATCAGCATTGAGAATAACTGCAACCATAATACCAGCATCCCGGTGATGCTTACCCCGTGGAAAGAACAGGAGAATCATCGATCACCCCGTCCTTTCCTGGTGTTTCTCGTTGAGCAGGGTCTCAAGCACAAATCGATAACTGAAATCAAGTCCATGAGAATGTGCTTACAACCGACCAGCATCCGCATCGACGACGAGTTCATAGAGAAGCTCTACGGGTTCATCAAGATGATTGGAAGCAGTACCGGAGCAACAATCGAGCAAGTGGATATGGCCACGCTAGTCAACAACAATGTCGAGTTTGCTTGGGAGTCAAGCGAGCTGAAAAACTTGCAAAGCTAAACCTTTATTCAATAGCTCGAAATCGCAAAGATATCGCTCATTATATCGTTTTCGATGCGACCCAAGGACTCCAGCTCCAACCTGCTCATTTACAACATCCTCAATTCGTTCGGGGTGGCTCTTTCCAAAATATCGGAATCCCCCATCACCTTCTCACACATCATTCTCTACTCCCAGAACATCAACCAAATTAAGAAGCAGCTTGCTGAGACATACTGGGGGCAGTTCACCAGAGGCATATTTAGAGTCATTGGCAGCATCAACGTTATTGGAAACCCATACAGTCTTGGCAGGTACTTTGTTGAGGGGCTTGTTGAGGTAGTCGATAACCCTGTGCAAGGATTCATTAAAGGCCCCATTGAAGGGACGGTGGGAATCATTACTGGAGGTGTAGGGTTAGCTAGAAATGTCGTGGCAGGAACCTTCAACAGCTTCGAACTTATTAGTTAAAGCATGTCAAGTGGGCTATCTGCTCTTTCGATGGACCGGCAGTTCATCTAGCGACGCGAAAAGATTAAGAATCATGAGAGCCGTCATGTGTTTTCCGGACTTCTCTATGGAGGTTACTCGCTCTGTACAGGAGTTGAGTTGGCAGTGACTGGTCTTTATAGACAGCCAGTGGAAGGATACCGGAACAATGGAATGATCGGAGGAGTGTCAGGAACCTTAAAAGCTTTTTCTGGCCTACTGACTAAGCCGTTGGCTGGTCTATTCGAAGGCATCAGCAAGACATCGGAAGGAATAAAAAACACTGCGTTGATGTTTCAGGATGGCCCGCGAACACAACGCTAGCGAACTCCACGGGTATTCTACGGGTAGGAATACCATTACAGCAACTACAACGCACTGCATTCTGACTGCATAGCTATATTGGAAGCAGCCTCTACTCGCTTCTTGAATATGGTGGTGCTGGCAATCGAGACATTCGAATCAGAGGACTTCCTTCCGAGAGTATTGGTTGTAGGTAACGATTGGCTGTGCCTTGTCGACCTCGAAAAGAAGAAGCTGGAGTAGGATATCGCAACCAGCCGGATGAGCAGTGTGAGGTTAACAGTAGAGAGCATCATTGTGGAGACTAAATAGGGTGACGAGTTAATACTGCCGTCAGACAGCCAAGACCTATATGAGAAACTAAACCTGCTTCTCTATCTGAACAGCTCGGGTTCAGAAGAAATTTGATTGAGGATGAGTTCTTTTCTATTTCCGTCAATAAATTGAAAACACTCGAATAGAGAGATGTTTTGGAGCAGTATTGTGTAAACAGAAACGTGACAAAACCTAAAAAGCATGTCAACAGCCACTGTTTATTTACTTTCCTTAAAATGGAATCATAAGAATACACTTACTTTTTAAATGGAGATAGGACAACAGAGTTTCCTGTCGGCCAGCAGAGATTTGTAGGAAGGACTTCAACGAAAGGACCAACAGCGGGGTTATATTGCTTCTATCTTATTACTACTGATAGCTATCTGCTATATGTATCACTCGCTTTTCAGCTCCAGGCCACGATGGCCACTCCCTTCTGGTACAGCGCTGTGCGGTTATCACCACACTTCAGCTTGATGCTCAGGATGATGTTCTTACGGCTCACGTTCAGGTACACCGGAATCAACATCTCGTCCTCCTTGACCACGTTGCGCTTCTCGACCTTGACCCATCGGAACAGGAGGGTCGGCAACACCGATGAGATCTCAGATTTTTGTGGAAGTGGTGCTAACACGTTCGTGTCTTTGTCCCAAGTGGCACCTTCAATGCTCATGCCGGTGAGCAAGAAGCAGTCATCTTTCATGTCTTCGTTCCGATAGATGGTCACACAAGGCTCGAGTTCTTCCAAGGACCAGCTGAAACGTTGAGCGACAGCCTGTCGGGTTGCAGTCATGTATGCTTCAGGGTACAGCAATCCACCGAACCAGACTCCGCTTCGCTGGTAGTTAGGCGTTATCATCAACCTACTAAACTGTTAGAGTCGTTTCTTGAGATCGAGAACGTATGGACTTAATTGAAGGGTTGGGTGCACTGTAAAGGTAACCCATCCCTTGGGAATACTGTCTGAGTGAATATCCTTTGCAAGGGCTTTGAGGATATTTGTAGCAAGCAGCTTGCCCTCACAGAGATCCTTGACCTAGGAATTGTTCTTAAGAATCACACTGAGCAACTTGCTAGCAACAGTAACCTCCCTCTCCAAGAAACGGAAAAGTGGATCGTTTAGGGAGCCTTCAGTACGCTCCATCTTAGCGAGGTTACTTGGGAGGATTGTGAAGTAGCTCTTCACTTTTTCGTACACTTCCTTTAGCCAAGCCACTTGCTCACTGCCCTCTTGCTTCTTCTTCTTCGAAAGGGTAACTTGCTCCTCGTTGACGTCTTGGAGCTTGAACAACATTGACATCATTCTTTCGGTCTGCTGAGATTTGAGAATCTTCTCGACGTTTACAGGGAGGCCACTCCAAGCGGGACTCTCCGAATCAGGTAATTTTTCAATCCATGTGAGGTATTGCGAGTATTTGATTCCTTCCGGCATCTTTAGTGCCTCAACTTCTCCTTCAGTGCCCTCCATATTGTACAGTGGTGTGTTCGAATCGAAGCTAAGCGGCGTAAAGAATTTCTCGACCAAACTGACCAGCACCTTGCTGTCGTATTCGTTGTCGATCTTGCCTCCATATAGGTTTTGAATGAGGATGGTCTTGAAGGCATCCCAAGGAATTTTGTCGATGTCAACGTTGTTACGACTTCCCATGTTATCAATGTACTCGTCAATCAGATCCAGTGCACATCGTTGATCGGCTTCGTTGAATTCATAAACCTTGGTCCAACCGATGGGAGTATACCTCAGCCTCTCGATGATGACAGCATGCAGCCAACCTAGAAGGAAATGCAAACGTGACCTTTCCATTGGTAGCTTATCGGAGCGGCTGGGGGAGAGCACCGTTTTATAGGTGCGCAGCAGAGAGGCTTTGATTCCATCTGGTGGCTCAAACACGAGCTTGAAGGATTGGCGAATGAGCGTGGAGGGAATCTTTGGAGAAAATTCAGCAGTGAGGAACAGACGGAAGTTCGGGTGCGGATTCAATCCATGAATCTTCTTTTCGAGCTCTGAGAGCCAAGTGGGAGCTAGATGCACATTCTTCAGCATGACCCAATGACCCTGTTTGACTCCTTCCTTGATAGCCCGTTCTGCTAGATCGAACCCTTCGCTGCTTCCGATAGCAACTGCCAGTAGTTTATTGTTAAGTTCCTTGCTGGTGCTTTCCACCTTGAAGCTTGGATCGAAACCTGGAGCACTACTAAGCAGGATAGACTCCTTAGCCTTGCAGGAAGCAATAACCTTCTTTAAGTCGAGTGTTTGATCATCAATGCACTTATCTCCGAGCACAATCCTCAACAGTCCATGAGTAACGATGTTGAACTTATCCGGCCTGAAGATTTTCATGATGATGCAGTTGATGAGCGCACGCTCGCTCTGTGATACCTTTCCGCCGACCACTGGAATATGTTATTCTGGGTTGGCACTTTCCAGGAACTGTTTCCACTGTGTTGAGTTCTTCTCCATATCCAGTAACAGTTCCTCGAATACCTTGCAGTGCATAAGTTCCTCGACCTGCTTCAGCTGGTTATCAGTGAGGTGCCCGTCAAGAATGTTGTTGCTGAGGCTGGTTTTGAGGATGATGGTCGGTTTGTATAGGTAGCTGAACAGTTCGGTGGTTTCTTTCTCCAGTTTGATTTCGGCGAGTTTAAGTGCGAAGATGTTGACATCCTTCGTGAGCAGGGAGTTGCACACCCTCAAGAAGACGCGCTCAAACAGGAGATGGTTGATCATTGCCTTACGTTTATCGAACTCCTTCTTGTTGATGCTGTTCAATCGTTCTTCATTTTCCAATAGAGAAAAGATAGTGTCCATGAAGAACTGCAGTGAGTATTCGTAGAGGTAGTGCAAGTTTGACATGCCCAGCAGCGCGAAGAAGATTTTGGAGGCTGCCTGTGCCAGCGGTTTGTAACTGTTGGTAACGGTCTCGACTTCGGCAAGCACATCATTGGACTGCTTCATCTCTTCAGTCACCTTACTGGCTTCGGTCTTCAGTTTCTCCAGAGTAGTGATGACGGACTCACTTTCCAAGATAGAACCCTGCACGTGGTTGAGTGCATCCAGCAAGGAATCTTCGAGTTCTCTGAGCTTGACGATGTATTCACCTTGCAGCTTCATGAGATTGAGTCGCTTCTCCTCTGTATCAGGTCGTTCGTTCTTGAGTAAGATATTCAAACACTGGTCTTCCAGCGAAGAAGGCGTAATGGTGAAGTTAACAAAGGTAACTCTGGAGCACAGATCGGGTGTAAACCTGGCATTGCTGTCACGAGTTATCATGTACATTGAGAAGTTGGAGCTGAAATCGATTTATTGGTCGCCAACTCTAATGAGTACACGACCTCCAGTCTTATAGATCTCTTTGTTGAGTACTGAATTGAGAATGGGATCGACTTTCTCCACGTCCTGCACAATGAGTGGGAAACCGAAACGCAGGGAAGTTTCCAAATTCTTCATAAAGGAATCGTCCACGAAGGATGATAGGTTGTATTTCTTCGAGCTCAGCATGGAGGTGATGAATTACAGCGCCTGTCCCGAAGGATCAATGATGAGGGGATAGCGGTTGAATCGCTTCAAAATGATAGCGTTTTCTGTGCACAAGTCGTCAGACGGCAGTTTATGTGATTTCCATATTAACCTCTCTCCTGCACTCGATAGGTACTCAATAAGTGAGATATCGTTACGGAACCTGATCTCTGAGGACTCCAATGTTGTCTTCCATGCTCCCACCAATAGCTTGCGGTAGTAATGGTCGAAGAAACCAATGTAGCTGAGGAAGGCACTCGACAGGAACACATCTCCGAGCATAGTTGCCAACTGTTCCTTGAAATTCTTGCTGCTGTCCTCCCAACGGTGTTTCTCGGATTCCAAGTTGTACAGGAGACGCTTGCTTCGGCTCACCTTGTCTTCCACTCGCTCCATGTCGGTTTGGATGTTCTGCTTCTCCTTGATGAGCGATTCATACTCCAATTCCAGCTGTTTGGTCTTCTTCTCCAGCATCAGGATTGTAGCGCTGACTTCCTCAGCCTTTGCTTGCATAGACATTCCCTACTTCTCCAACTCGGAGATCTTATTCTTCAAGGGTTCAACTTTGGTGAGGATATCAGCGTATTTGATTTGTGACATCGCCCACACAGCGATGGCACCGGATGCTGAAGAAGCTCGCTTGAGTTCATCGATGTTCCACTCCGGAGTATTCATGTATGTTTGAAGAATGTAGTTCTTCACTTTGAGTGGAATATCGCTGGTCTTGAGATTGACGATATTGCTGATAAAGTCCTTGGCCATAAGCGCCTTGATAGCGGGCCATTTCACCTGTTCCTTGGCATTGTACTCCTTTGTGATCATATAGTACACAGGCTTTAGAGCCAGCTCTACTTTGTCAGGTGGTCGAGCGTAGGCACGGATGGTCTCTAGATCAGCGCGATTGATTGACTCCACGCTCTTCTTGGCTGCTTCCAATGCAGGCTCTGCTTCAGCTAGCTCTTCCTCGACAAGCTTCTTATTTTCAGCGATTTCTTTTTGTTTGACATCAAGTTCAGCCTTGAGTCGGGTGCTGAGTTCTGCCTTTTCCTTAGCGTTGGTCTTTTCGGTAACGATAAGTCCCATCTTAATGGAGGCCTCTCTCTCTTTCTTCTCGAGTTCGAGTTTCTTGATATCCAGACTACCCTGCATCTCTAACACCTGGTTCTCGGTTTGTTTCAGTTTGTCCAGACCTGAGTTGAGATGGAGCTGTTGATCTTCAAGCAGTGACTTCTTTTCGTTGTAGAGGGTGGTGAACTGTTTGATAAAGTCCAAGAAATCTCGCGGAGTGATATAGTTGAATTTTTTGGCAGATTTGGAGAGTCTGTGGTTGAGCTCACCTACAGTGTTGTGGATATTCACGATAGTGTTGATGACCACATTATGCCTGAGTTCGTCTTCTTTGATTGGGGTTGTGAACGATGACTCAATGGGGTCGATGGTCAGAGTGAATTATTTAGCAACTTGGTAGAGTCCCTCCTGAGACCAATCACCGAACCAGTCAATAACACATCGATTAAACAGGGCTGGCGAGGAGGCCGTTCGGTTTGAGAAGTCTGGGTTGTTGGGATTCATGGTGAAGACTACATGGAGATTTCTCTGAACATTCTTAATGAAGTTTCGGTAGAGCTGGTCATCGGCATCCATCATCTTGTTGTGCATAGCAGCTTCCTTGAACTGGTTGATCAGTGCAAGGTATTATTCACCTTCAAAGAGACCTGGAATTTCTCCACTTGCCAGCAGTGCATTCATCTTCTCTAGGAAAGCTGGTGAGAGACAGTTGCTCTCGTCGAAGATGAAACATATCTTCTCGTTCTTCACACCAGCACGCTTCATTACACTTCGGAGATCCTCGTCGAAATCACTTAAGCTGTAGTTACGACCTGCCTTGATCTGGAATACGCTGATGCCATTAATCCAAGAAACAAACCTGGAAAGAGTGGTCTTACCCACACCTGAAGAGCCTACCAGCAAACAGTGACCCAGTGGTTGGCGAAGCACTCGATCAATACGCAGGATATGTTCCAGAACTTCGTCGAACACTACAATTGGCACGTTGAGTTGCTATTCGTAGAAGGAGCGCAATCTCCCCTCGACGTGCTTACGCAACTCGTTTCGCTCCACAGATACGTAGTTCTTCTTGAAGAAGTTACTGAAAAGCACGGGACGCTCTAAGCAGGTAGTGTTGACATTGGGGAAGTTACGCAGGGCAACCTCGTCTATGAGTTTGTCGCACCACTGTTTCTCGTCTTCCTGAACTAGACGATCCTGGAACAGACGCATGGCTTCGTGAGACCAGAGCCTCACCAAATCTTCGATAGTGTCCATGTTGTCGATGGCTTCATTTAGGGCATACTTCCAGCGGGTGAGTTCACGAGGCGAGTAGATGTAGTGGGGTTGGATATCAGATGTAAAGTGCTGTTGGGATTGTGCATAGAACTCAATCATAGCAAGGGTGAGACAGTCGGCGAAGCCTCTGAGGGAAAGGTTTCGCTTGAGCATGGCTTTGTTAAAGGTTCCGAAGATCTGTTTGAGGGAGTCAAAACCGGGGAAATCCACCAAAATGAGTGGGCAGTGTCTCAAGAATCTTGGAGAAAGTGGTTTACGACCGATATCTGTTGGAGGGTTGCAAGCACCCACAAACTGAATCCTTTCGAGAGACACCCACTGGCGGTCACTAGTTCGCCAGAACCCATGTTGTTCGGTGAGCTGCCTCAGGAACGTAATCACAGTCATGGTTGCGTATTTGTCAGTATCGGGGAGATTAATTTCGTCACAGAACACGACCAACCACTTGTTAGGTTGCTTCGGTCGAAGAATAATACCAGCAACTGTCTTGACGTATTCGCAGTAATGGTCGAATTGCTTCATGATGAGTGCAGGTGATGTCGAAGAGCTGAAGTTGACGAAGATCATTTCAAATTCTGGAAGGGACTTCAATGTTGACATCAAAGTCATCGTCTTACCAGAACCGGGAGGTCCACACAGAATAAATGGTCGGTGTTCAGAGAGCCAAGAGCAAAGAATTTCCTGATGGCGGAGAGTATCCACAGTTGTGATGATCAAGTCAGCATCGGTGACTCGCTGTGGGTCAATCTCAATAGTAGGCACTTTCTTTTTCCAGAGTGACCATTCACCGTCCTCAATCTTCACTTCGAAATCGATGAGAATGTATGGAACTCCTGCAGCGCCTTCAACAGCGCCCAATTGAGGTGGTAAGCTAACGTCTCTTGGGATGATTGCTGCAATTGCTTTGGAGTAGTCCCCACGACGTAGGAGAGTCATGGAACCTGCTACACCCCACATGAAAGCTTGAAGAGTCCATTTTCTCATGTACTTAATGAGCACCTCATCATCAATCGACAGCTCGGGATGGCTTTCATTGTACTCCAAGACATTGGAGATACCCTTTCGGATGAGTGCGAAGGTTGCCTCTATAACCCTGATCTTGGTAAATTCCATGACGTGCTGCATTGAGGAAGCCAGTTCGATCGCCTGAGAAGCGAAACTGTTATCTCCTTCAAAGAAGTATTCGATGACCTCAACACAACGGTTCCTCACATCTCGGATGGGGTTGCTCACCTGTTGTTGCTATTGCTGGGCCTTCTCCTTCTTCTTGTCCTCGTCATCAGACACCTTCGGTATAGTATCATAATCATCCTGTCGGAGTCTGCAGAGATAGTGATGGAATAGCATCCTGTATGAGATGATTTCCTCGCTGAACCAGACCATACCACATCGTGAGACAGTAGCCAGTGTGGCGTATTTGAGGGTCTCCACTTCGAACATAATCCTGACATTGGGTGGAATCTGGATACGCTCACCGTTGGGAAGAGTGAGTAACTTGTTGTCGTCCAGCACAGAATTAAGATTTTCTGCCCATTCGGGATCCACATCACCATCAAAGATAATCCAATGGCGTTTGTTGAGTTCACCGCGCTGGTTCTCGGCAATTTTTCTGAGTACTCCTGTGAAGACTCCATCAGTCCATTCGAGCGTAGTGGAGTCAAGTCGCCCATAAAGTTCGTCCTTGTTGATGGCCTTGGGATCGATAACGTAGGCTTCGCCCTTAATCTTGTCTGACCATTCCATAGCCTGAAGTAGCAGTTGCCAAGCTTTGGTCTTTCCGCAACCGGAAGGACCAACCATCATCAGCCCATGGTGAAGCCGTTGAATCTGGAAAAGCTGCAGCACCTTCTCAATAAACTTTTCTTCTGGGAGCAGGAAGGTATGTCCGCATATCTTGGCAAGGTTGCCTCGGAGAGTCGGTTAGAGAATTGCCGGGATAGACGATCCTGGGAATACACCTCGTAGCAGTGTCGACAGTAGCGGAATATCGTCAGCTATGAGCTTGGGCACGACAGTCTCGCAGACCGATCGTAGTAAAATACGTTGCTCAAACTCCTCAAGCTCCTTCTCGCCGTATTTGCTGATATCGATGTTCTTTGCTCGAGCTATACCGATTTCCTCACGCTTCATATTACCAGCAGAAACCAGCACACTCTTGAGCGCTCGCAGACCAAAATCGTAATGCGGTTGGGAACTTAGCTGATCGTTACACAGTTCAAACAGTGACACAATCTTACCGGCAAGTTGTTCAGCCGTGCGATAGCCCTGTGAATAGAGCATAACTTGCGCAATGAGCTCACGATCAGGCTTGACCATGGCCATCTGTCGGAACAGTTGCTTCAGGTTTTCTGGAAGGTTAGAACGGCCAGCATAGCCTGGATTCATCGTCACGAAACTACCCATTTGGGGATTTAGTTTGACTTCTTTGTTCATCAGTTAGATCTTCGAAAGTCGTTCTCGCAGACCAGTCTGAATGACCAGAATTTGCTGAGAGCAGGCAGAAAGCATACGCTCTTCTAATCGATTGAACTCATCAAAGCATCCCCATGCACCTACCTGACACAGACCGATGAAGATACGACCCATAGCATGGAAGTCGAATGTCTCGTCACAGTTGAATACGAGCACAAAACGACCAAGTTGTGCACCTAGTGCCTTAACAGACTCAGTCTTTCCGGTACCTGCCGGACCGAACGGTGCACCACCCATTCTGAGATGCAGTGCCTGGGTAAGAGTAAGGAAGCACCGATCGGTAAGGGGTGTCTGGACTAGCTTTTCTCCCACACCAAGGTACTCGAAGCCATAGTGGAAGTTAGCATTGGCCATTTGGATCAGCAGCTTCTTGAGGATATCCTGCTCCTTGGGGTAGTATATCATACGCATGAAGTACAGCCAAGCAAACACCTTGTTGCTTACAATGTTGTCGCGGATGAGAATACGGACCACGTCACGTTGATGCACGAAGTCAGTGATGGCCTGCTCGAATTTCTGTCGCAAATCTTTCTGAAGGTTTGCCATAACACTTTCAGCGAGTACTGCTAGGAAGTTCAAGACGTAGTTCTCAACAGTCTTAAGTTGTTCACCACCACCATTGATGAGAGCGGTCTCTACCTTGAAACTCCAGAGCACTTGGAGGCCGAGTAGCACGACCTGAGCTGGATACCTTTCGATGATTCTCAGTAGTTCTTGGTTGATATTGTCTTTCGCCTCCTCTTCAAGTGCAGTAATCTCCTTGATGCTGGATTCGAGGTTGGCGGCAAGACAGAATCGCATTTCATTGTCCACCTTGGTAAGCCACACATTAATCTTGCTGTCCTCCGTAATGTTGACTGGTTTTTTAAAGTCTACAATTTCTCCTTCTCGGCTGGTCATCTTCAGGACAAGTTCATTTCCGTCAACCTTCTCGGCTTTGAGTGAAGTGATACCAGCGTACATCTTGGTGAAGTGGCGCTGCACAATTGCCACATCCTTGGAGTTACCAATAATTTCCAGCAGATCCTCGTCTCCAACGAAATAGAATCGGGCAAAGGCAGAACGCTGAGTTTCTAGATAGTCACCCAATGCTTTCTGGACGTTTGCTAACAGTTCGCTTAGTCTTTCCAGAGTCTTATGCAGTCCAGGAATGTTCATAATTTCGATCATGTTTGGTTTGGCAGACACCTTCTTCATCAGTGAAGTGAACTCAGCGTCGATGCCCTTGAATCTGGTGTATTCATTGCTAAGCATCTCCTTGATGTCGGAGCTGCCCATGAAGATACCCTCCAGATACACCCAACGCTTCTGCACGTCAATCCACGTGTCCATAGTTAGTTTAACCTTCTG
>Ga0075152_10001936_pt1 | contig 14827 bp, 17 predicted proteins | sample JI61114C2DNA_FD_70964 | JGI IMG/M metagenome (GOLD analysis project Ga0075152, IMG submission 70964) | Wastewater effluent complex algal communities from Wisconsin, to seasonally profile nutrient transformation and Carbon sequestration -... | ecosystem: Engineered > WWTP > Effluent > Algae...
TTCCCATAGGCGAGATAGGATTACTCAGCCACACATTGAGAAAAATCTGCAAGGCCAGAAGCAGCAGTCCGGCCAGCCAGAACCACCAGAATGTCTTTTCAAACTTTGACTCTTCCATCGGTCAAATGTCCTCCAGTAAAAATTCGGCAATGGCCTGCCCCATTTCGGGCTTTACCACTGCGCTCATATGATTTCCCGGCACCCTAAAATGCCTGCCCTGCGGCAATGCCGCAACCAAGGCTGCTGCCGAGCCATTATCGTCGTCCTGCTCGCCACACACGACTGCTACGGGCATATCAAAACCACGAATCGCGTCTTCTGACGTGTCGGCAAAGCTGTCGAGCAGCAGGTTCAGCGCGATAGGATCGGCTCCTGTGGTTTTCACAAATGCCGCCGCCATAAATTCGGGTGAACCACGCTCGTGACCATCAAGATTTTCGAATACACTTCGGAAATGTGCCTTGCGCTTACCGGTTTGCGTCAGACCTTCCAGCCCCATTCCGGCAATCACAGCACGGCGTGGGACGCACCCCCTCGCAAGCATTCGCGACACTGTCCGACCGCCGAGGGAGTAGCCGCCAAGGTCGAAATCCTTGACACCCAGTTCCGCCAGCAAAGTGAACTGATCATCTGCCAATATGTCGACTGGATAATGCATCGGATCGTGCGGCTTTGCGCTGTCACCATGCGCACGCAGATCAGGCATGATCACGCGGAAACCGGCATCGGCCAGCAAGGCGGCATGCCCATATTTGATCCAGTTGGTAGCAGCATCAGAAACGAAGCCGTGGATCAGGATCAACGGGCGTCCCTCGCCCACTTCATGCACCGCAAGCCGGATTCCGTCGCTTGCTTCAATAAACCAGTGTTTCATTTCGGCCTTTTAGCTTTTTCCCAGCGTTCGACCAGTGGTGGATGTTCGTCGCTGCGCATCCGATCCAAATGCCTTGTATCGAGCCATTCTTCAAGGATTGCTTCCGCGCCAAAATGGCTGGTGGGGAAAAAGCCTGTCGGATCGTCCAGACTGCCGACGGTATTGTCGCAGCGTTCTGAATCTGGATATTCAAAGCCAAGCGGCGTCCCGCATTCGCGGCAATAGGGGCGCCTGGCGATCTGCGAACTCGCATACCAGTCGGGCTCGCTCAGCCAAGTCCGCTGATCTTTTTGCAAATTGATAAATGCTGCAGCAACACCGCCCGTCGCGCGTTGGCACATACGGCAATGGCACAAATAGGCTTCGCGGTTCTCAAGGCTCAGCCGATAACGCACCCGACCGCATTGGCAGCCGCCTTCATGAATTTCAGTCACGATTGCGGCCCTAAGAGCTTAACCCAATCCTCCGGAGACCTCGGCTGCGTTTCGAGCGCTGCGGCGTCTTCAGGAATGATGACCCATGGCTGTTTGCTTCCTACCCAGAAATGCGCGAATGGCACCAGCTCATTGCTATTATCCAACGTTCCGGCGCGGATCGCTGCCAACGGATTTCTGTCATTGGTGGTATAAAGGCGAGTCAAACATTTGGAGCAGCCAAAAACCTTCACTTGCGCACCAGAAGGCGCGCTATATTCTCCGCAGGACGTATCACCTGAGACCGAAATATCGGCCGGAAAAACGGCGAGTTGCAACCCGAAGGCGCTACCAGTGCGGGTCTGACAGTCAGTACAATGGCAGGCATAAAGTTTGAAACGGAAACCGGGTTTCACGGAATAGCGAACAGTACCGCACGTACAGCCGCCTTGAAGCGTTTCCATATCTATAACCTTTTGATTCCGTTTTGGCTGCTACCGATACCAATCGGGAGCCGCCGCTTATTTCACTCAGTTTCCCGAATTTCCGCGCCCGTCCATTTTTCAGGATCAAATCAACCGTGCGGCATGCTCATCGCTCCTTAATAGCTGTTATCGGGCTATCATTTTGGTGTCGCACGTCAACCGCTCCGTGCATCATGGTCGAAACCTGATGAGCATTTGTCTTGCTTATAATAAGCATTGCTATTACTTCTCTTGGTTATGAGTGAAGATTTGGGTTTTCTGATTGGTGACACGGCTCGGCTGATGCGTCGTGCCTTTGACGAAAGAGTTCGCACTCAGGGCGTTACTCGCCCGCAGTGGCGTGTTCTTGGCTTACTCAAACGATTTGGCGGCAGCACGCAAATTGCACTCGCCGATATGATGGATGTCGAACCGATCACTCTTGGTCGAATGATAGATCGATTGCAGGAAGCGGAATTGGTCGAACGTCGGGCCGACCCGTCGGATCGGCGCGCATGGCGGGTCTTTCTAACGCCAAAAGGTGATATCCGATTGGCAGAGTTGAAACCAATGGCCGCAGAATTGTTCGCAGATGCTGTCTCAGGTCTTGATGCCGACCAGCAGGAAAAGCTGGAACAGATGTTAAATGTCATGCGGTCCAACCTTACCAGACATCCTGCGGAATTTACCCATGGCTGAAGCCGATCCAAAAATTGAACAACAAATGGCAAGCGATGTAGCTCGTTCACGGCCAAAGCGTAAGTGGCTGAAATTGCTTGTCTTGCTGTCGGTGCCTTTGCTGTTGATCGGTGGAGGCATCGCCTATTATCTGGCGAACGACCATTATGTATCCACTGACAATGCCTATGTGCAGCAAGACAAGGTGTCGATTGCAAGTGAAGTAGGTGGTCGAATTGTCAACGTTTCCGTGCATGAAAACCAGCATGTCGATGCAGGCGACTTGCTGTTCCAGATCGATCCGGAACCGTTCAAGATTGCCATTGCTCAAGCCGAAGCTTCGATTGCCGCAGCACAGGTCAAAGTTGTCACTTTGCAGACCGATTTGGGCAATAGTGGCGTCGATATTGCCAGCGCTCGTGAGGATGTGGCCTTTTACACACAGGAATATCAGCGCCAATCGGCGTTGATGGAGCGGGGCTTTACTACCAAAGCGCGATTACAAGCTGCGGAACACGCATTATCAGACGCCCGCAGCAAGGTTTCGCGTGCAGAGGCCGATGCCCGAATGGCCAAAGCTGCCTTGGCAAGCGGGGCGGCTGCGCCTGGCGTCAATCCGGGTGTGCTGGCAGGTCAAGTTCAGCGCGACAAAGCCTTGCTGGACCTGTCCAGAACCGAAATCCGGGCATCGACGAGTGGGACAGTCAGCCAAGCCGATCGCTTGCAGGTGGGGCAGATGATGGTGCAAGGCCTTCCGGCGTTGACCATTGTTACTGACGGCAGAGGATGGATTGAGGCTAATTTCAAGGAAACCGATCTTGCCGACATGCGTCTTGGTCAGCCGGCCGAAATCCGGTTTGACGCCTATCCGGGATTGACGCTGAAGGGTCGCGTTGCAAGCATAGGTGCGGGGACCGGATCAGAATTCTCCGTGCTGCCTGCCCAAAATGCCAGCGGCAACTGGGTAAAAGTAACGCAACGCGTGCCAGTACGGATCGAAATTCTCGACAAACCGCGCCGCAAGATGATTGCAGGACTGTCAGTTCATGTCCGCATCGATACCAGCAAATAGCGCCGCGCAAACTCAGGCAGCATTGCCTGTAAAACATCGCGGGCTGCTAACGCTCGCGGTGATGGGCGCTTCCATAGTTCAGATACTCGATTCAACCATCGCCAATGTTGCCATACCGGATATGCAAACCAGTCTTGGCGCTACGATTGACAGCGTAACCTGGGTGCTCACCAGCTATATCCTCGCCAGTGCAGTCGCCATGCCCGCCGCTGGGTGGCTTTCGGATAGGATCGGTTCGCGCCGCCTGTTCCTTTTCGCAGTCTCAGGTTTCATCCTCTCTTCAATGCTGTGCGGGGTCGCAACCAGCCTGGTTCAGATGGTCCTGTTCCGGATTTTACAGGGCATTTCAGCTGCATTTATTGGCCCATTATCGCAAACCATATTGCTCGACATCAATCCTCCTCAACGCGCGCCGCGCGCTATGCAAATCTGGGGCATGGGCATCATGATCGCTCCCATTTTCGGTCCTATGATCGGTGGCTGGTTGACCGAAAGCTATAATTGGCGCTGGGTTTTCTACATCAATCTCCCGATTGGCATTCCCACTCTTGCTCTGCTTTGGTGGCTTTTGCCAACGCGTCCGATAACCGACCGAAAATTGGACATATTCGGTTTTGCAATGTTGGCATTAGGACTGGCATCCTTGCAGTTGATGCTCGATCGCGGGCAGCATGAAGATTGGTTCGAAAGCTGGGAGATCATCATCGAGCTGGGTTTAGCAATCTCTGCATTTTGGATGTTTACCATTCACAGCATGAGCACGAAAAAACCTTTGTTCGATCCGAAGATGATCGCGAACCGTAATTTTCTGACAGCTTTGCTATTCGGAATGCTCATCGGATTGACGATGATCGGGCTTTTCGCGCTATTGCCGCCAATGCTGCAAAATATCTACGGCTACACAGTATTCGATTCCGGCGCGCTTTTGGCGCCGCGTGGCATCGGGATTTTGTTTGGCATGGTAATAGCGGGCCGACTGATAACCAAGGTCGACATTCGCGGGATCATATTTACGGGATTTTCACTGGTGGCTTTGTCGATCTGGATGATGACCGGATGGGCCATCGAAATGGGCACCTCGCATTTCATCACCGTTGGCCTTGTGCAGGGACTGGGAATGGGAATGACCTTCATGCCCACCAATGTCATCGCCTTTTCCACATTATCGCCTGCTGTACGGACCGATGCATCAAGCCTGCTCTATCTCGCCCGAAGCTTGGGTGGCAGTTTGGGAATATCAATATTCGTCACAATGCTGACGCGAAATATGCAGATAAGCCATGAGGAACTGGCAGGACGGATAACGGCTTCAAGCTTTACCGTCGTCGACCCGTCAACCGCAGATCGTTTTGGCTCGCTTGGTGAAGCAATGTTGCAGGTGATGGATTTGGAAATAAACCGTCAGGCCGCAATGATCGCCTACCTCAGCGATTTCCAACTGTTATTCTATATGGTTCTAGCGTTTCTACCTTTAGTGCTGATTCTGAGACCGGCAAAGCCGGGGATCGACCCCACACCACAAATGCCGGATTAGGCCGAGCGCTTTTCCAGCCCCTTTTGTTGCATGCGCCACAGCACCATCTCGATCCGGTCCTGACCAAAAAATGGTTCGCCGTCGAACACCAATGTCGGCACACCCCAATGCCCGCCTGCTTCGAGCGCGGCTTGATTGGCGTGGATTTCAGCGTCCAGCGCTTCTGCATCGGCTATAGCTTCAGCATCAAGTTCTGAAAGGTCCAGTCCGGCACGCATCGCAGCGCCTGCCAAATGATCGCCCTCGTGCCAATTTTCGGCACCTCCCCAGATCAGCTTCCCGGCTTCGTGCGCGAAGGCCAAACCCTTGCCGCGCCGTGCTGCCGCCTGCCCCAATCTGGTCAGTCGATAGATATAGGGCTGCTCCTCGGCGATCTGTCGTGTCATCACATTTTGCACAATCGGGTCAGGACGCGGCGGCCCAAAGGGAATGCCGTAAAACTGCGCTACGCGAAACATGTCGGTGAAAGTGTAGCGCAACCAGTTGGGATGGTTGCGTTCAAAAAATGCGGGCTCGCGGATCGCCAGCGGATAGACCGGGCGCAAAGCGATATCGATATCCCACTCCTCCGCAATCGCCCGATAACGGCCAAGAGCGAGATAGCTATAGGGTGAGCGGAAAGAGAAGTAGAGGTCGGCATGAAGTGTCATGCCGACCATCTTGAACGTCTATCAAGCCTTCTTCAAGTGCCTGCGGCCAAGCAATTCTGCAATCTGCACCGCGTTCAATGCTGCACCTTTGCGCAGATTGTCAGAAACGCACCACAGGTTCAGGCCGTTGTCGACAGTGGAGTCGTCGCGCACGCGGCTGATGAAGGTTGCATAGTCACCGACACATTCAACCGGGGTGACATAGCCGCCGTCTTCGCGTTTATCGATCAGCATAACGCCAGGGGCTTCGCGCAAAATTTTCTGCGCATCTTCTGCGCACAGTTCATTTTCAAACTCGATATTGATCGATTCACTATGGCCGACAAACACCGGAACACGCACGCAAGTGGCGGTGACTTTAACCTTGGGATCGAGGATTTTCTTGGTTTCGACCACCATCTTCCATTCTTCCTTGGTCGAGCCATCCTCAAGGAACTTGTCGATATGCGGAATGACGTTGAAGGCGATCTGCTTGGTGAATTTGGACGGTACCGCCGGATCGCCGACGAAGATATTGCGCGACTGTTCAAACAGTTCGTCCATCCCCTCCTTGCCCGCGCCAGACACCGACTGATAGGTGGAGACGACCACGCGCAGGATCTTGGCGGCGTCGTGCAAAGGCTTCAGGGCGACCACCATCTGCGCGGTCGAGCAATTGGGATTGGCGATGATGTTGCGCTTTTTATAGCCGTCAATGGCGTCAGGATTCACTTCGGGAACGATGAGTGGAACATCAGGGTCCATGCGATAGAGCGAGCTGTTGTCGATCACCACACACCCAGCGGCCGCGGCCTTGGGTGCGTAAATTGCAGTCGCGTCCGATCCGATGGCGAACAACGCCATATCCCAGCCAGTCCAGTCGAAATGCTCGATATTTTTGACGGTCAGCATCTTGTCGGTTTCGCCATATTCCACCTGATCGCCAGCAGATCGCGACGAGGCGACAGCGGCGATTTCATCTGCCGGAAACTCCCGCTCGGCAAGGATATTGAGCATTTCGCGGCCCACATTCCCCGTGGCACCAGCAACGACTACGCGATAACCCATTTCAGACTTCCTTCAAATTCGAACATGCTATCGGGACATAAAAAAGGCCGGGGTCCCTTTAGCGGATCCCGGCCCTTTCGGTATCTTGGTTTTACTCAACCAGACGGGATCAGCCTTTGGCATCCTGTTTGGTGGTAATCTTGCGTTCGGCGATACGCGCCTTTTTACCGGTGCGGCCACGCAGATAATAAAGCTTCGCACGACGCACAGCACCACGGCGCACGACTTCGATGCTTTCTACATTGGGGCTATACAGCGGGAATACGCGTTCTACGCCTTCGCCGAACGACATTTTGCGAACGGTGAAGTTCGATCCCATGCCCTTGTTCGAGCGCGCGATGCATACGCCTTCGTAATTCTGGATACGGGTGCGTTCACCCTCAATGACTTTCACGCCAACGCGCAAAGTGTCACCGGCCCGGAATGCCGGGATGGTTTTCTTGGTGGCAAGTTCGGCAATTGCCTCTTGCTCAAGCGTCTGGATCAGGTTCATGGCCTGTCTTCTTCCTTCTTCACGCCGCGCGCCAGAGGCAGGTCAGTCCCGAGCGTTCTTGTAACGCTCCCAAAGGTCTGGCCTGCGTAACCGTGTGTCGTTCTCGGACTGGCGTTTCCGCCACTCTTCGATCTTCGCATGATCCCCCGACCGCAGCACTTCAGGGATCGTGCGCCCTTCCCATATAGCAGGTCGGGTATAGTGGGGATATTCGATAAGCCCTTGTTCAAAAGACTCATCATCCCCGCTTGAAGCCGCGCCCATTACGCCGGGAAGCAGCCGAATGCAAGCATCTAATAGCATCAAAGCGCCCATTTCCCCCCCGGAAAGGATGATGTCGCCCACACTGATCTGCTCTATTTCCGGACGGGCGTCGAACAGCCGCTCGTCAAAGCCTTCGAAACGCCCGCAAATGATGGTAACGCCGGCGCCAGAGGCAAGCTCGCGGATGCGCCTTTGCGTGATGGGCCTGCCACGCGGAGTCATGGCGAGGATGGATAAATTCGGCGCTTTTTCAATAGCCTGATCCACCGCCGCTGCCATGACGTCAACCTTCAACACCATCCCCGCCCCGCCACCTGCGGGGGTATCGTCAACGGTGCGATGCTTGTCGGTTGCAAAGTCGCGGATTTGGATAGGAGAACAAGCCCACTTCCCTTCCGACAGCGCACGGCCAGCCAGCGACACGCCCAAAGGGCCGGGGAACATCTCTGGGTAGAGGGTGAGGATTTGGGTTTGGAAGGTCATTTCAAATTCACACGCCGCACAACTGAGTTGGCTATAAGCGCGATAGGCACGCATCCTAAGAGCGCATAATAAACCCAAATATTTGGATTGGGCGTTGCGCCGCAGTCATATTTCCATCGACCGTCAAATGGCCAAATTCCGTAGACGGCAGCAACTGGAAAAGAAAAGCTTACCAAAGCCGCTGCTCCAGCGCTTAACAGCCAATGCCGACTTTTTAACGTCCAGCCTATCGCCGATCCCAAAATAAGCGCTAGAACGACAATTAGAGCAGCTTGAATATACCATTCTGGCCGGTCGACCCTGCAAACGGTCAATGGAATCATCAAACCGTCCAATTCTCAACCTTCAACCCCGGCACATCAGCGAAGTCTCTGGTATTTTGGGAAATTATCGTCAGCCCCAATGAGAGCGCATGCGCCGCAATCAGCCGGTCGAAATTGCCGCGTTTAAAGGGCAGTCGGGAATAGGCCATCGCGGCTGCTACATCAAAGTCCACTACCGGAATTTCCGCAACAAAGGCTGCCAGCAACTCTGATTCCGGCAGCTTGCCATTTTCGCTGCCCAACGCGACTTCGGCGTAAGCAATCGTCGATATTACGATATCGCCTGCAGCCTCATTGCCCACCCGCTCATTCAGCTTTGGAAAATGGCCGGAAAACAGATTGATGACGCTGTTTGCGTCCAGCATGAATTTCACGCTGGACGCTTTTTGTTGTGTTCAAGCAAATGCCAATCGCGAGGCGAATCCTCGAAGTCATAGCGTGGCAGTTCTTTCAGCCAAGGAGCTTTACCTGCAAAACCGCTGATGTCGATTTTGCGCTTTGGCGCATCGGCCGGTTCGAGCAAGTAGCGGCCATTTTCCATTGTGATGACCATTTCAGTTCCTTCCTTCAGCCCAAGCGCCTTGGGCAGACGCAAAGCCAACGAATTGCCCGATTTAAAAATCTTGGCACGATGCTTTTCGGTATCTTTGGGTGCGGGCCGTCCAGCAGACACCACGCCATCCAGAACGAATGTCGCCCGTTTTTCCCGCAAATGATTGTTGTCGGTCATTACAAATTCCGTATATACAGATTGTATATACTATTCTGCAAACCCCGCGTCAATCACAATTTTGTCACCCCATTCGGGTACGGCACGCTTAGTCATGGGGACCATGAATTTCTTGCGGTCGGGCTTTTCTATTTCAATTATGTCGCCAGCGCCGAAATTTTCGACGGCAACACAAATGCCAAGGTCGGTACCGTCGGTTGAAACGCAAGGCAACCCTATCAGATCGCTATAGTAATATTCGCCTTCACCCAGCGGCGGTAGTTCGTCGCGTGATACGGTTAGGAGCGTGCTGCGCAGCGCCTCGGCGGCGTTGCGGTCGGTGATTTCGGCAAAACGCGCGATCGCGCCGCCCTTATGCGGGCGCAGCGATTTTAATGTCAGTGCACCGTCATTAAAGCTTTTGTACCGTTTGAGGCTGTCCACGCTTTCGGCGAACAGCTTCAACCGGACATCGCCCGTCACGCCATGCGCACCAGCAACGGCGGCAAGCGTGACGGTTTTTTGAGCCAAGGCTTAGCCCTCGGCCTTTTCTTCGCTGTCTTCTTCAGCAGCGGGTGCTTCTTCAGCTGCGGCTTCGACAGGCGCCGCTTCTTCTGCGGCAGGCGCTTCTTCGGCAACGGCTTCAGCAGGTGCAGCTTCTTCAGCGACTGGCGTTTCCTCAGCAGCCGCTTCTTCAGCAGCAGCTTCCTCGACGGGAGCGGCCTCTTCAACAGCAGCAGCTTCTTCGGTGACCTCTTCCACTGCCGGAGCGGCGGCCGCAGCAGCCTTGGCTTCTTCAGCTTCAGCCAGCTTAGCAGCCTTGTCTTCAGCGCGATCCTTGGCTTTCTGGCCAGGTTCACCCTTCTTCGCATTCACCTTTGCTGCACGTTCCTTGACGCCAGCGGCATCGAGGAAACGGGCTACACGGTCCGAAGGCTGCGCACCAGCGGCAAGCCAATGCTTCGCACGGTCGGCATCAAGAACGATACGTGCAGCATCATCCTTGGCGAGCAGCGGGTTGTAGCTGCCGATCCGTTCGATGAACTTGCCATCACGCGGCGCACGCGCGTCGGCAACGACGATTTTGTAATAGGGGCGCTTTTTCGAACCACCACGCGACAGACGCATTGACAATGCCATAAGATTTACCTTTACCTTTCTGAATCAATATATTGAATTTAAAAGAAAACTATTTCTTGCCGAGCAGCTTGGCCAGATCGGGGGGAAGCCCACCTGCCCCGCCGCCCATACCGGGCAGACCACCCATTCCCTTGGGCAGCGAACCTTGCGGAAGGCCGTGCATGCCTTCCATAGTTGCGCCCAGATCGCCTCCGGATTTGCCGAACATCGCCGCCAGTCCTTTAAGGCCACCCATTTTGCGGATGCGCTTCATCGCGCTTTCCATTTCCTGATGCATTTTCAGCAGACGGTTGACGTCCTGCACCGTTGTTCCCGAGCCATTGGCAACGCGGATCTTGCGTTTGGCGTTCAAGAGCGCGGGCTTCTCACGTTCCTTCAGCGTCATCGAACCAATGATTGCATCCATTCGCAGCAGCACCTTGTCGTCCATGCCGCCCTGCGCCATCGCCGCCTTGGCCTTTTTCATGCCCGGCATCATGCCGGCAATCGCCCCCAGACCGCCCATTTTGGTCATCTGACGCAATTGCGACCGCAAATCGTTGAGATCGAACTGCCCCTTCGCCATTTTTGCGGCGATTTTTTCGGCTTCGTCTTTCTCGACGATTTCGGCAGCGCGTTCAACCAGGCCGACCACGTCGCCCATGCCGAGAATGCGGCCGGCAACACGTGCCGGGTGGAACGCCTCAAGCGCATCCATTTTTTCGCCGACACCGGCAAATTTGATCGGCTTGCCGGTCACGGCCCGCATCGAAAGCGCCGCACCGCCACGCGCATCGCCGTCCATTCGGGTCAGCACGACGCCGGTCAAGTCTACCTGCTCACCGAAGCTTTTGGCGACGTTGACGGCATCTTGCCCTGTCAGCGAGTCGACAACGAGGAGGATTTCCTGCGGGGTTGCCGTGTTTGCAACGGCGCGCATTTCGTCCATCAATTGTTGATCGACATGCAGCCGACCAGCGGTATCAAGCAGCAGAACGTCAAATCCCTGAAGCTTGGCAGCCTGCAATGCACGCTTTGTGATATCGACCGGTTGTTGGCCTTCAACAATTGGCAAGGTCGCCACGTCGATCTGCGTGCCAAGTGTTGCCAGCTGCGCCTGCGCCGCCGGGCGGTTGACGTCCAACGACGCCATCATCACCTTCTTGCGCTCTTTGTCCTTGAGCAACTTGGCAATCTTCGCGGTTGTCGTGGTTTTACCCGAGCCCTGCAAACCGACCATCATGATGATCGCGGGCGGAGCAACGGCAAGGTTCAGCTCGCTTGCTTCCGAACCCAGCATTTCGACCAGTGCGTCGTTGACGATCTTTACGACTTGCTGGCCTGGGGTTACCGATTTCAGTACCGACTGGCCGACGGCCTGTTCGGTGACTTTCTCGACAAAATCGCGGGCGACAGGAAGTGCGACGTCCGCCTCAAGCAAGGCAACGCGCACTTCGCGCATCGCTTCGCGGACATCATTCTCGTTCAGCGCACCGCGACCGCGCAGGCGGTCAAACACGCCTCCTAAACGATCACTCAGCTTGTCAAACATCATTGCTTCCTTAAGCCCCGGGCTAAACGCGCAAAACGCCGGTGGGCGAAACCTCGCCGACCAGCGTGAACGCATTTTCGTCCGCATGTCGAAAAAGGGCCGAAGCCCAATCTTGTAGCGCACCTAGCGCAACTATTGTAGCAAAGCAATCCCTTGCTTCGAACGACCTCTGAACATTGTAACGCCACGTATAAAGGAAAAACAGGATTAACCCAATCTTGACCTTTTTGAGCGATTTACGAAGCCAGAACAGGGCAAAACCGATATGAGTGTCAACAATCAGACTGCGGTTACCGAAACCGAAGATATAGGTGTAGAACCGCAAAAGCGCATGTCGATGGTGAACACGCTGCTGGTGGCCTGCGCTATTGGCATGTTTGTCTATATCGGTGGATCGGTTGCGACCCAGATGGTGCGGCAATATGCCGGAACAGCACCGGGCACCGATCAAGCTATGGTTTCGGCCCTTCTGCTCAATATCGCTCTCATTTTGCTAATCTGGCGCCGCACGACCGCGCTCAGCAGCGAAGTTGATATTTACAAGCAGGCCGAAGTGCGCGCAAAACATCTTGCGATCACCGACCCTTTGACCAATCTTTTTAATCGCCGCGCTATCAAAGAAAAGACTGCCGAACTGAGCACACGTTCTTCGCGTCGCGGAAAATCAATTGCATTTTTGATGATCGATCTTGATGGCTTCAAAAAGATTAACGACCTTTATGGCCATGACAGTGGCGATCAGTTGCTGCGCGAAGTTGCTGACCGGATGCGCGACACCGCACCGCCTAGCAGCATCCTTGCCCGTCTGGGCGGCGATGAATTTGGCATCTGCATGGTTTTCGAACCCGAATTTCCGGAAACGGTTGACCGCGTTGCCGAAGATTTGATCGAAGCAATGGCACGACCGGTGACCATCGGCGACATCGACCATAGTGTGACTGCATCCATCGGCATCGCCCGTCCCGAACTGGACTGTGATTCGATTGACATGCTGATCCGTCGATCCGACATCGCGCTTTACGCCGCAAAGAAAAACGGCCGGAACGGATTCTGCTGGTTCGAAAGCGGTATGGAAATCGAGCTGCGCACACGCAACTCGTTGGAAGCCGATATTCGCGCAGCGATCCCCAATGACGAATTTGTGCCTTATTTCGAACAGCAGATTGACCTGCAAACAGGCGAACTTGCAGGGTTTGAAATGCTCGCGCGGTGGGTTTCTCCGGTTCGCGGCCTGATCCCGCCCGACGAATTCATCCCCGTTGCCGAAGAAACCGGCTTCCCGGCAAACCGGCTTGAGGTGGAAATCACCGAAAGTTCGCTGTTCAAAAATCTCAGCCTTGCGCAGTCGATCGTCGGAAGCTTGAAAAACCAGGGCATTAAGATTGCCCTCGACGATTTCGGCACAGGCTATAGCTCGCTCGCTCACCTGCGCGCGCTGCCTTTTGACCGGATCAAGATTGACCGCAGCTTTGTCTCGACAATGGAAACCAACCCCGAAAGCGCCGCGATTGTCAGTGCAATTGCGGGACTTGGAGCCAGTCTTGCTGTGCCGATCACTGCAGAGGGTATTGAGGAAGAAAGCCTGATCCATGCACTGCGCGATCTGGGCTGCTCGAAAGGCCAAGGCTGGCACTATGGCATGCCGCTGTCGATTGAACAGGTCACGACACTGCTTGCCGAGCGCAATTTGTTGCAGCCGCGCAAGAGCTTGAATCTCGGCGAACGGGAAGATGCCGTTTTCCCCGTAACGCGCACAGCTGCCGGACAATAAGCAGAGCCTTTTGCTGGACCGGTTCCGCGCTATGTCCTAATGCGCGCTCATGACTGCGACGCGCTTTCACAAGATGCATGGCCTTGGCAACGATTTCGTTGTCATTGACGCGCGCGAACAGCCGGTCGAGATGTCCGCTGCCAGAGCGCATGCGATAGCCAATCGCCGTACGGGCATTGGCTGCGATCAATTGATTTTGCTTGAACCTTCCGAAAACCACGACGCGCGGATGCGGATATTCAACGCTGATGGTGGCGAGGTTGAGGCCTGCGGCAATGCCACGCGTTGCGTTGCAGTTTTGCTTGACAAACCGGCTATGATCGAAACCAAAGGTGGATTGCTGCAAACCGAGCCAGCGGAATCGGCCGCCACCGTTTTCTTCGATCAACCTGCCTTTGATTGGGAACTGATACCACTAGCCATGCCGATGGACACGCTGGCGATGCCGGTGGGCTGGGATAGTCTGGAGCAGCCGGTAGCGGTTAACGTCGGCAACCCGCATGTGGTGTTTTTCATCCACGATTTAGCGGCAATTCCAGTCGAACAGCTCGGTCCGCTGATCGAGAATGACCCGCTGTTTCCAGAGCGGGTGAATGTCAACGTTGCACAAATTGTCGATGACCATCATATCCGGCTCATAGTCTGGGAACGTGGGGTTGGTCTGACGATGGCTTGCGGAACAGGTGCGTGCGCCACAGCCGTCGCCGCAATCCGCACCCGCCGCGTCACTTCCCCGGTGACTGTCACCCAAGCAGGCGGCGATTTGGAAATCAGCTGGTCTGAGGGCGGTCCAATCGAGATGAAGGGGCCAGCGACACATGTCTTTACCGGCGAAGCTGACTGGAGCCGCTTCGGGTGAACGCGCCGGAAATCATTACCCTTGGCTGCAGGCTCAACCTTACGGAGAGCGAAGCGCTGGCGCAGCAGATTAGCGATGGCAGCGACCTTGTCATCGTCAACAGCTGCGCGGTTACCAATGAAGCTGTACGCCAGACTCGACAGGCAATACGGCAAGCGCGAAAACGCCGTCCCGACGCGCGTATCATTGTCACCGGCTGCGCCGCGCAGGTTGAGCCCGACACATTCCGTCAGATGCCCGAGATTGATGCAGTGCTGGGAAACCTAGAAAAGCAGGATGCCGGCTTGTTCAGTGACCGCTCGCTGGACTCGCGGGTATCCGACATCATGGCAGTGCGCGCCAATGCACCGCATCTGGCTACCGCCTTTTCCGGCCACACCCGCGCATTTGTGGAGGTGCAAACCGGTTGCGACCATCGCTGCACTTTCTGCATTATCCCTTTTGGTCGTGGCAATGCGCGCTCGGTCCCTGCTGGCAAAGTGATCGCGCATATACAGGCGCTGGTGGACCAAGGCGTGCAGG
>Ga0075152_10001940_pt1 | contig 14808 bp, 15 predicted proteins | sample JI61114C2DNA_FD_70964 | JGI IMG/M metagenome (GOLD analysis project Ga0075152, IMG submission 70964) | Wastewater effluent complex algal communities from Wisconsin, to seasonally profile nutrient transformation and Carbon sequestration -... | ecosystem: Engineered > WWTP > Effluent > Algae...
TCTTGTGATAATCCGTTTTTTAAATCTTCTTCTATGATTTGTTCAATAAAATTCAGAGACTTTTCTTCTGTTGACATAATTATTTCGTAATTTTAGCAAAGATATAAAAAGTTTGTAGTTTATCGTTTATGGTTTTGAGTTCGTTAACCATAAACTCCCAACTATAAACAATAAACATAAAAAATGGGAACAATTAAATTACAGAATATTAGAACTTTTTCCTTTCATGGATGTCTTGAAGAAGAGGGAAAAATTGGTTCAGATTATAGAGTTGACCTCGAAATCAAAACTGATTTACGAAAATCTTCACTCACAGATGAATTGAAAGATACGGTTGATTATGTACTTTTAAATCAAATTGTGGTAGAAGAAATGGATATTAGAGCTAAACTTTTAGAACATGTTGCTCATCGAATCATCACAAGAATCTTCAAGGAAATTCCATCTGTTTCAAGAATTGTGTTGGCAGTTTCTAAACTAAATCCGCCTATTGGTGGTGATGTTGAAGCTGTTACTATAGAAATGGAAGAATACAGGAATTGAATTTAATTACGAATTAAAAATTACGAATTACGAATTTTTAAAAAATTTTAATTTTTAATTATTAATTATTAATTGTTTTCTATATTTGCAATCCAATAAATAATTGGCGTCGTGGCCGAGCGGCTAGGCTGGGCTCTGCAAAAGCTCCTACTCCGGTTCGAATCCGGACGATGCCTCAAGAAGAGATACAGAAATGTGTCTCTTTTTTTTATTTTAAATTTTTAGAAAAAATTAATTAAAGTTGTGTTCGAATCCGGACGATACCTGAAGAAGAGATACAGAAATGTGTATCTTTTTTATTGTAAATTTTTAGAAAAAATTGATTAAAGTTGTGTTCGAATCCGGACGATGCCTCAAAAAGAGATACAGAAATTTGTTTCTTTTTTTGTTTAAATTTTTAGAAAAAATTTATTAAAGTGATTTTCGAATCTAGGCTTTTCAAAATTATTTTATTATTCTGAAGGACGAATAATCTCATAAAATTATAATATTTTAATAACTATTGGCTTCAATTTTATTGCAGATATACCACAATGAATCTCTGTAACGATATCATAAATAATGATTTCGTCATTTATTCTAGAATTTTTGTTTATTATTTGAAATGCATTACTGTCAATTCTATTTCCTAAAACTTCTATTTCATTTCTGTCAGCAATTTTTATTTTAAATTTTCTGATAGTGATAAAATCTTGTTGTAAATTTTTATCTTCAAATTTTACTCGTAAAATTGCTTGATTGAGTTTATTCTTTTGTAATCTAATATAACTTTCATCATTATAGTTTAGGGTAGCAACAAGATTTCCAAGACTTCTTATTTTAAAAAGATGTTTTTCTGTTTTCTTTTTACCATTCTTTAGAACAATATCCACAGTAATAATTGTTTCTAAACCATTTCCAGCATTAAGATTGTAAGTGTTTTTAGATATTAAAGATAATCCTTCTCCGGATGCTTTAAAAGATTTACAATTTGGTACTTCAATAGATAAACTGTTCGGAATTCCTTTGTAAACAACTTTAGATTCTTTGTTTACAACAATATCTTTATCCGTGTGTTTTATAACAGAAATCATATCATTTTGACCGTAAAATGAAAGAGTTGAAAAGAAAAAAAATAGAAATAACTTATTTTTTAAATTCATCATTTTTTACAATCATTATTTCAATACTTTCGAAAATTTTTAGATTACAGCTAAAACAATCAATATTAGATTTAAAATCTGTAATTGTAAATCTAGAATTAATTGGAAGTTTATTAATTAAATCTACAACTTCGTTTGTGAATTTATCACCTTCTATTATTAATTTTTTATCTTTTATTGAAACAGTAAATTGTTTAATTTCAAAACTTAAATCGTAAGCAAAATCATTCGGAAAACCTATAGATAGTTCTGCACCAATTAACTCCTTTTTAGTCATTAAAAGAATGGATTTATTGCAATTTAATCCATTAATTTTTCCATATAATCGTGGAATATTTTTTATTCTAAATTTATGTTCTTCTTTTATAGATGAACTATCATTTAAAATAATGTCTAAAATAATAATGGTTTCTATTCCTGAACCTGGAATTAAAATATACTTTCCTTCTGAAACTTTTGATAAACCTTGTGCTGTGGCTGTAAAAGATTTACAATTTGGAACTGCAATTGAGATTGGATTAGGTAAACCTCTATAAACTACATTCATTTTATCAGCTGAAACAACACTACTATTTGATGTTTTCACAACCGAAATTGTATCATTCTGTCCATAAAACGACATCGAAATAAAAAGGAAAAATATTTTAATTAGATTTTTCATTTAAAATCAATCCTTCAACTGCTCCAACTTCTCTTTTATCATTTCTTTTTCTTTTGGGAAGAAACCTTGAGCCATTAAGAAACCTCCAAAAATCATTAGAATAATACTGATAACTCTTTTTATCTTGTAAATATTGTGTGGTGTCATTCTTGATTTTAGTTGTTTGGCAACCATTATTTTTATGATATCAACTGCGAAATAAGTAAGGATAATACAAGCTATAAAAAGTACAATTCTATTGGTTTCCATGTTTAGTTTTGGACCAAAAACAATGATAATTCCCATCCAGAAAGCAAGTACTCCAATATTGATGAAGTTTAGTAAAAATCCTTTGAAAAATAAACCTAAATAATTGTTTTTTTGGATATTATCATCTTCAAGTTCTTCATCAAGTTGCTTTTTATAGTTTTTCTTTTCTTTTATGTAGGATATGATTCCATAAGCAAACATCACTGCACCACCAAAAATAAATAATCCTGGATCGTCCTTAAGTTTTTGAAGTATTTGATTGGTAGAAAAATAAGCTATTAAAATAAATATGAAGTCAGCAAAAACTACACCTAAGTCGAAAACCATTGCTGCACGAAATCCTTTTGTAATACTGGTTTCAAGAAGTACAAAAAAAACGGGACCAACAGTAAATGCAAGTAAAATTCCCCAAGGTATGGCAGATAGAATATCGTTAATTATCAAGTGACTTTTATTTAGTGATTAGTAATGTAAAACAAAAATAAAAAAACTAATCACTAATAGCTAATTACTCTTCACTAAAATCATATCCTTCTTTAATTGTTCCGCCTGCGATAATTTTTTGATTGATTTGTTTTGGCTTACCAAAAATTCTAATATCGCCTCCAGCTCGAACTTTTGCATCAACTAAATCTGTTGCGAAAATATCAGCATCGCCACCAGCATTTGCAGTAATTATTGTTTGATTTGTTTGTAATTTTTTGGCTTCGTAAATTCCGCCAGAATTTATTAAAACATCTTGATTTTTAGCAGTTCCAGATATAGTTACAGTAGAACCATTTCCTATTCTAGCAGTAAGTCTATCTACGTTAATTTTGATTTTAATTTGCGCTCCTTCTTTAGCTTTTATATCAAATGCTGTAGCTTCAAAAGTGGCTTCCGAAGAAATTCTTGAACCTTCATTAGCTTCTAAAGCATCAATATTTTTAAAATAAACCGTTGCCGAAATATTATCGCCTGAAAGCATTTTTGTTAAACGCATTCTGATTTTTAATTCACCATTTTTATTAACAATTTCAACATCTTCCGAACCTGAACCATCGAGAACTACTTTATTTTCATCGGAAGGAATTAGTAAAACTTCAATTTGATCAAAAGAAGTTACTTTATTAAAATCACCAACACTTTTTTCTGTTTGTGAAAAAGCTATTGAACTTATCAATAAGAAGCTATAAATTATTTTTTTCATGATATTTTTTTTATTAAAGACAATAAGAAAACTGAAATGTTACAGTTAGTTACTCATTCTTTCTTAAAAAAGTAAAATCTAATTGTTTTTTAACCAAATCAGCATTCTTAACTTTAACGTAAACTTCGTCGCCTAATTGTAGTAAACTCTTAGAAATTTCTCCAACTAAAGCATATTGTTTTTCATCAAACGTGTAATAATCATCTTTAATTTCACGAATTCTGCACATTCCTTCACATTTATTAGAAATGATTTCTACATAAATTCCCCATTCGGTTACACCAGAAATTACACCCAAAAACTCTTCATCTTTGTGATCTTGCATGTATTTAATCTGCATGTATTTAATCGAATCGCGTTCGGCATTTGTGGCTAAACTTTCCATATTACTAGAATGTTCGCATTTTTCTTCAAATTCTTCTGCAGAAACCGATTTTCCTCCATCTAAATAATATTGAAGTAAACGATGTACCATAACGTCAGGATAACGTCTAATTGGCGATGTAAAATGGCTATAATAATCAAAAGCTAATCCGTAGTGACCAATATTTTCTGTTGAATATTTAGCTTTACTCATCGTTCGAATAGCTAACGTATCAATTAGATTTTGCTCTTTCTTACCATTGACATCTTCCATTAATTTATTCAATGATTTTGAAATGTCTTTTTTATCACGTAAATCCATTTTGTAACCAAATTTAGAAATCAAAGCTTGCATTGCAAAAAGCTTGTCTTCATTAGGTTCATCGTGAATTCTATAAACAAATGTTTTCTTTTGTTTTCCGATAAATTCTGCCACTTTTCTATTCGCTAAAAGCATGAATTCTTCTATCAAATGATTGGCATCTTTTGAAACTTTGAAATAAACACCTTCTGGTTCACCATTTTCATCTAAATTGAATTTTACTTCCACTTTATCAAATGAAATAGCACCTTCATTCATTCTCTTTCTACGAAGAATTTTAGCTAATTCATCTAATTTTAAAGTAGCTTCTGTAATTTCATCGGATGCATTGTATTCTTTTCCGGTTAAAGAAATTTCTGCAGGAATTGTTGAAGATTTGGTTTCAATAATAACTTGCGCTTCTTCATAAGCAAAACGTTGGTCAGAATTAATAACCGTTCTACCAAACCATTGATTTAAAACAGTTGCTTTATTATCAATTTCAAAAATGGCTGAAAACGTATATTTTTCTTCATTTGGACGAAGTGAACAAGCAAAATTAGATAATACTTCTGGCAACATTGGCACAACTCTATCAACCAAATAAACCGAAGTTGCTCTATTATAAGCTTCATCATCTAGAATGGTTCCTTCTTGTAAATAATGTGAAACATCGGCAATATGAATTCCGATTTCGTAATTTCCGTTTTCTAATTTTTTGAAAGATAATGCATCATCAAAATCTTTAGCATCTTTTGGATCAATAGTATACGTCAAAGTATCGCGTATATCACGACGCTTTGCAATTTCTTCTGTATGAATCGCAGTATCTAATTTTTGTGCAAAAACTTCGACATCAACCGGAAAATCATAAGGTAAACCATATTCAGCAAGAATCGCGTGAATTTCAGTATCGTGTTCTCCTGGTTTTCCTAAAACATTAATTACAGAACCAAAAGGTGAATCGGCTTTCTTTGGCCAATCTTCAATTTTTACAACAACAACATCACCTTGTTCAGCTCCATTATATTTATCTTTTGGAATAAAAATATCGGTGTACATTTTAGCATTGGCAGTAGTTACAAAAGCAAAATTCTTTTGAATGTCAATAACACCAACGAATTCTGTTTTAGCTCTTTCAAGAACTTCAATTACTTCACCTTCTGGTTTTTTACCACGACGACGGTTGTAAACATAAACCTTAACTTTGTCTTTATCTAAAGCGTGATTCAAGTTATTTGTAGGTATAAAAACATCGTCTTCAAACTCGTCGCAAATAAAATATGCAGTTCTTCGAGAAGTCATGTCGATAGTTCCTTCATAGTAATCTTGAGAAACAGCTTTTACTAAATATTTTCCGGGCTCACTTTCAATAATAACTTTTTGTGCAGCTAGAATTTTTAAATCTTTAATAATTTCGTTTCTGCTTTTGGTATCATTTAATTCAAGAACAGCACATATTTGCTTGTAATTGAAAGGTTTATTTGCGTTTTGTGATAGTATTTTTAAAATCTTTTCAGAGAAAGTTTTCTCTTTTTTTCCAAACTTTTTTGGGAATTTACTCATAATCTTTTTTCTAATAAGGTTTAAAATTACGAAGAAGAAAATAGAAAATAGAAAATAGAGAATAGATTTATCGAAAATATAACTTTTGTATCTTTATAAAAAAATATAAATGTCTGAATTCATAACTGTTGCTACATTTAATTTTGCTCACGAAATCATGGTTTTAAAATCTATTTTAGACCATGAAGGAATTCCGTATTTATTTCAAAATGAAAATTTAATAGCTGTTGATCCTTTAGCAAGTTATGCCTACGGCGGAATTGATTTAAAAGTACATCCAAACGATGTTGAAAAGGTAAAAGAGATTTTAAATAACTTAAATACCAATTTAGAAATAGTATAGTCTATTCTCTATATTCTATTTTCTTTTCTCTAAAAATTTGAAAGTTTTCAACATCTATTAAAAATAACAAAAACAAAATTTAAATTTAAATTAATTTATGATGGTTATTATAGCGTGTTAATTTGTACAATAACTTTAATTTTTAAAAGTTGATTTTCAAGTTATACTTTTTTATATCGATTTATCAACATAGTTTTAAGAAAGTAAATCATTCATTTTGAAGTAATTTTTAGATTTCATTAACAGTTGTTAACAAGTAAAAAAACAAACATTTTGTAGATAACTTTGATTGTTAATTTCTGTTGAAAAAGTAGTTTTTTGTATTGATAACTTTTCTAAAAATTCACGAAACTAAATTTGGATTTTTAATACCAATTTTTGATTACAATTAATTTACATACAACCAAGAAAAACTTCTAATTTTCTATTCAAAGTTGTTAACAATTGATGTTAATTTAACGTTAACTGATTATCAACGAATTACAAATCACTATTAACAATGTAAAATTTTAACATTTGAATTAAATAAAATATAATGATTTACAGCTACTTATAAATATATCTTAGTAACAATATTTCCTTAACGTAAGTAAATCAAGCAGTTATATTTTTATAAAAATGAAATGGAAATACAAATAAGATTAACTAAATTTGTTTCCACAACTACAACATAAATTATTATGAAAATCTCTATCGGAAACGATCACGCAGGACCAGATTATAAAAAAGCAATTGTTCACTATTTAACATCAAAAGAACACGAAATTTTAAACCACGGAACCGATACTTTTGATAGTGTAGATTATCCAGATTTTGGTCATCCTGTTGCTACAGATGTTGAATCAGGAAAAGCTGATTTAGGAATAGTAATTTGTGGAAGCGGCAACGGAATCGCAATGACTGCTAATAAACATCAAGGAATTAGAGCAGCACTTTGTTGGACCAAAGAAATTTCGGCGCTTGCGCGCCAACATAATGATGCAAATGTGGTAAGTATTCCGGCGCGCTTTACTTCGATTCAACAAGCGATTGAAATTGTAGATACTTTTTTAAATACTGATTTTGAAGGAGGAAGACACGCAACTAGAGTTAATAAAATAAGTTGTTCTTAAATGAATAAAATTGAAAAATTAACTGATGAACAATTAATAAGTTTATTCCAAAATCAGAATATTGATAAGGAATTAAAAAAATCAATAATAGCTGAAATTGACAGAAGAGATTTAGAGAAATTTGTTTCAACTGATAAAGAAATTGATTTTAAGGAAAAAATCACAATCCTATTTACAAGTTATTTTTTATACAAAAGACATTTAGAAAAATCATCTCAACTTTTGAGTTTAGGTAATAAAAAAGGATATAAACAATATTGGAGATATTTTATATTCGGCATAATCTTTTACACCATTATTTTATTATTGGTTGCAAAATATTATATTAAACCATATTTATTAAATTAATGGAACACAATCACGTTCACATACATAAACATGAAGTAAAAGGAAAGAATTTAGTTTTTTCTATTTTACTCAATTTACTAATTACATTATCGCAAATTATTGGTGGAATTATTTCGGGAAGTTTAGCTTTGATTTCAGACGCTTTGCATAATTTTTCAGATGTAATTACCTTAGTTTTTAGTTTGATTGCCCATAAATTATCGCGACGAAAAGCATCTATTGATCATACATTCGGTTTTAAACGTGCCGAACTTATAGCTGCTTTTGTAAATGCATCAACCTTAATTATTGTAGCCATGTTTTTAATTTATGGCGCAATTGAAAGATTTTTTCATCCGCATCCAATCAAGTCAGGTTTAGTGATTTGGATGGCACTTTTAGGTATTACAGTCAATGGAATTTCGGCTTTAATGCTAAAAAAAGATGCAGAACACAACATCAATATGAAATCGGCCTACTTGCATTTATTTACCGATATGTTGGCTTCGGTTGCGGTTTTAGTTGGCGGATTATTGATGAAATATTTTGGATGGTTTTGGGTTGATAGTGTGATGACCATTTTAATCGCCGTTTATCTAATAGTTGTTGGAATTGATTTGCTCAAAACATCAACCAAAATGCTAATGCTTTTCACGCCAGAACATATTGATATTAAGGAAATAGTTAGAGAAGTTCACAAAATTCCTGGAGCTGGAAAAATGCATCACATTCATGTTTGGCATTTAAACGACGAAGAATTACATCTCGAAGCACATTTAGACTGTTCGGAAGATATAAAAATGAGTGAATTCAACAATTTACTGCATCAAATAGAACAAGTTTTGTTTACGCAATTCCACATCAATCACATCAATATTCAGCCTGAATTCAAAAAAGAAGATCCAAAAGATTTTATCGTTCAAGATTAAAAGATATACGAAATGACCAATATAAATTTCATTCAAAGCCAAGTAAACACAACACCTAAAAATATTGAAGCAACCTTAAAATTGCTTTCAGAAGATTGTACAATTCCTTTTATTTCGCGTTATCGAAAAGACCAAACAGGTAATCTTGATGAGGTTCAGGTTGAAAACATTGCCAAACTTTCTAAACAATATGATGAAATTGTAAAACGAAAAGACAGCATTCTAAAAACTATTGAAGAACAAGGACAACTTTCACCAGAATTAAAATCGAAAATCGAAAAAAGCTTTGATTTACAAGAAATTGAAGATTTGTATTTACCATATAAAAAGAAGAAAAAAACACGTGCTGACGTCGCTCGTGAAAACGGATTAGAACCTTTAGCAACTTTGATTTTGGCTCAAAAAAATGATGATATAGATTTTCTATCAACACAGTATATCAATAAAAATGTGCCCAATGAAGAAGAAGCATTGCAAGGTGCAAGAGATATTGTGGCAGAATGGATAAACGAAAATATAGCCGTTCGTCAAAGTTTACGAAGATTGTATAACAGAAAAGCAGTTATTGAAACCAAAGTCGTAAAAAAGAAAGCTGAAGAAGAAGAGGCTCAAAAATTCAAACAATATTTTGATTGGGCAGAACCATTAACTAAAGCGCCATCACACCGATTACTAGCAATGCTGCGTGCAGAAAATGAAGGTTATATAAAACTAAAAATCGAAACCGATATAGATGAAACTTATGATTTAATTGACGAATTGATAATAAAAAATGCTAATAGTCCATCAATTTCACATGTGCAATTAGCTATTGAAGACAGTTATAAAAGATTACTTCATCCGGCAATTTCTAATGAAGCTCTACAAGAAGCCAAAGCAAAAGCTGATATCAAAGCAATAGATGTTTTCGCTGGAAATTTAAGTCAATTATTACTTGCGCCACCATTGGGTGAAAAACGAATTTTAGCAATTGATCCTGGATACAGAAGTGGTTGTAAAATAGTTTGTTTGGATGAAAAAGGTGATTTATTGTACAACGAAACCATTTATCCGCATCAGCCACAAAATGAAACAGCAATGGCGATGAAAAAGATAAAATCGATGGTAAACGCTTATAACATCGAAGCAATTTCCATCGGAAACGGAACTGCCAGTCGCGAAACCGAGTTTTTCATTAAGAAAATTGCATTCGACAAACCAGTTCAAGTTTTTGTAGTTTCAGAAGCTGGAGCATCAATTTATTCAGCAAGTAAAATTGCTCGTGATGAATTTCCAAATTATGACGTAACCGTTCGTGGTTCGGTTTCTATCGGAAGACGACTTTCAGATCCGTTGGCTGAGTTGGTAAAGATTGATGCAAAATCCATTGGAGTTGGACAATACCAACACGATGTTGACCAAACAAAATTAAAAGAAGAATTAGATACCGTTGTGGTTCGCTGCGTGAATTCAGTTGGAATTAACATCAACACAGCAAGTAAATCGTTGTTGAGTTATGTAAGTGGGATAGGAGAGAAGATGGCTGAAAATATTATTGCTTATCGTTCCGAAAACGGTCCATTTGAAGACAGAAAACAAATTAAAAAAGTGCCAAGATTGGGTGAAAAAGCTTATCAACAAGCGGCGGCTTTCGTTAGAATTCACAATGGAAAAAATCCTTTAGATAATTCTGCTGTTCATCCAGAAGCTTATCCAATTGTGGAGAAAATGGCAAAAGATTTAAAGATTTCGGTAAACGAATTAATCGCCAATAAAGAAAAAATTGCTTTAATAAAACCTGAAAATTACATTAACGAAACCATCGGAATTTTAGGAATAAAAGATATTCTGAAAGAATTAGTAAAACCAGGACTAGATCCAAGAAAAGCTGCCAAAGTTTTCGAATTCGACCCCAATGTAAAAACCATAAAAGACGTACGCTCAGGAATGATTTTGCCCGGAATTGTTAACAATATCACCGCTTTTGGCTGTTTTGTTGATATTGGCGTAAAAGAAAGTGGTTTGGTACACATTTCACAACTAAAAGCAGGCTTTGTGTCTGATGTAAACGAAGTGGTAAAACTCCACCAACACGTTCAAGTAAAAGTCGTTGAGGTTGATGAAGATAGAAAACGAATTCAGTTGACGATGATAATTTAAAATAAAAATCCCAAACACAAATTAAATTCGTGTTTGGGATTTTATAAAACTAATTGTAAACTATTTAGTTTCTTCTTTTTTAGAATCTGCAGGTTGATCTTCACCTTTTGCTGCATTTTTAAATTCTTTAACTCCAGAACCTAATCCTTTCATTAATTCCGGAATTTTTTTACCTCCAAAAAGTAGTAAAACAATCACCAAGATTACTATTATTTCTGTTGTTCCTAATCTTCCCATGATGTATAATTTTTTTGCTTTCGCAGATTTTTAATTAAAAATAATATGCAAATGTAAAAAGAAAAAATAGGAATATTAATTTTCATTAAAATATTTGCATTTTAACTACGTTAAATCTTTCACAAAGAAAACAATCACAAATTTTCTATATTTGTATGATAATATAAAAACATGTCTGAAAAACGTCTGAAAAAAGAAAAATTAAAGAAACACTTATTTACTAAAAACCGTTTGGTAATTCTGAATGATGATACTTTTGAAGAAGTTTTTTCATTGAGATTAACTTTAATGAATGTGTTTGTTTTTGCTACACTTGGAGCAATTATAATCATTTTTTTAACGACATTATTTATTGCTTTTACTCCTTTAAGAGAATATATTCCAGGTTATCCTTCAGGGAAACTTAAAAAAGAAGCTACCGAATTAGCACTAAAATCGGATTCTTTAGAATTTGCCATCAAAAAAAATGAAGCTTATCTAGAATCTATAAAGAAAGTTTTGACAGGAAATTTAGAATATGCCAAAGTCAATAAAGACTCTATTTTAGCAATATCTGTTGATACTTTACCCGATTTGGAATTAACAGCATCAGAATCTGAAATGGATTTAAGAAAACAAGTTGCTGAGGAAGAAAAACAAGCTAAAGAAGAAAATAAAACTTCTAAAAAGAAGAAGAAATAATGTCAATAAAATCAATTGCAGCTAAATTATTTGCAAAAAAAATTCATAAGCAAACTCAAAAATGGGCTTCAAATCCTATTGAAACGCAACAAAAAGTTTTTAATGATTTAATTCGTCAAGCTAAAGAAACTCAGTTTGGAAAAGACCATAATTTCAATGCAATTCAAACTTTTAAAGATTTTGCCAAACAAGTTCCAATAAGAGATTACGAGGAATTAAAACCTTACGTAGACCGCGTTGTAAAAGGCGAAGAAAATATTATTTGGAAAGGAAAACCCATTTATTTTGCAAAAACTTCCGGTACAACTTCGGGCGCAAAATATATTCCACTTACTAAAGAATCGATGCCTTTTCATATTCAAGCTGCGCGAAATGCCATTTTGAGTTACATTCACGAAACAGGAAAAGCCGATTTTGTTGATGGAAAAATGATTTTCCTACAAGGAAGTCCGATATTGGAAGAAAAAAACGGAATTAAATTAGGTCGCCTTTCTGGAATTGTAGCGCATTTTGTTCCTAAATATTTACAAAAAAACCGAATGCCAAGTTGGGAAACCAATTGTATTGAAGACTGGGAAACCAAAGTAGATGCTATTGTTGAAGAAACCTTCAACGAAGATATGGCAGTAATTTCAGGAATTCCTTCTTGGGTGCAAATGTATTTCGAAAAATTACAGCAAAAAGCACAAAAACCTGTTGGAGAACTTTTCAAAAACTTCAATTTATTTATTTATGGCGGCGTAAATTACGAACCTTATCGTTCTAAATTCGAAAATTTAATTGGACGAAAAGTAGATTCTATAGAATTATTTCCTGCTTCTGAAGGATTTTTTGCTTATCAAGATTCTCAGAAAGAAAAAGGAATGTTGTTGTTATTGAATTCGGGAATTTTCTACGAGTTTGTAAAAGCAGATGAATTTTTTACAGAAAAACCTAAACGATATACTATTGGCGAAGTTGAACTTAATACAAACTACGTTTTAATTCTTTCTACCAACGCCGGACTTTGGGCTTATAATATTGGCGACACCATTCAATTTACAAGTTTAAAACCTTATCGAGTTATCGTTTCGGGTCGAATTAAACACTACATTTCGGCTTTTGGCGAGCATGTAATTGGTAAAGAAGTAGAAACCGCTTTGCAAGAAGCTATGGAAAATACAGATATTCGTGTGAATGAATTTACCGTTGCACCACAAATTGCTCCAAATGAAGGATTGCCTTATCACGAATGGTTTATCGAATTTGAAAACGAACCAAATAATCTCGAAGAATTTGCGTTAAAAATTGATAATTCCATGAGAAAACAAAATGTATATTACGATGATTTAATAGTTGGAAAAGTATTGCGCACATTAGTAATAACAAAAGTTTCTAAAAATGGATTCCAAGAATACATGAAATCAATTGGAAAATTGGGTGGACAAAATAAATTACCGAGATTGTCTAATGATAGAAAAATAGGAGATTTTTTTAGAAAATAGAAAAAAGATGATAGAAAAAAGACTGTTTTGGGTTTTACTCCTAATTTCACAATTTACTTATTCTCAAATTAAAGGAGTTGTAAAAGACAGTATTTCAGGAAAACCAATTCCTTATGTAAATATTTGGATTGAAAATGAAAATAATGGAACAACATCTGAAGAAAACGGAGAATTCAACATTTCAATTTCTGAAAAAAGTAAAAAATTTATTGTTTCAGCCATTGGATATAAAAAGAAAACAATAAAAATTTCTGAAGCTAAACAAATTCTACTTTCGCCATCAGATGTTCAAATAAAAGAGGTGATAATTTCCAATAGAAAAAATACTAAAGAAATTGAAATTGGAAAAACAAAGAATTTAATTTCACAAGCATTTGAAAATGGACCAAAAATAGACGTGAAATACTTTCCTTATTTGACATCGTACAAAAAAACAAAATATCTAAAAAAAATCATTTTAAATACAGATAACAGAAAAGAAGAAGCAACCATCAGAATACATTTGTATAACCTTGGAATAGATGGTTTGCCCGATAAAGAACTCTTAAATAAAGATTTAATAATTACCATAAAAAACGGAGTTAGAAATAACAAAATTGACATAACTTCATTTGATATAAAAATGCCAATAAACGGTGTCTTTGTTGGTTTTGAAAAACTAATGATTGAAAGCAATAAATTAGAAAAAACTTCATTTGATACCAATTCTCAAACCACAAAAATTCACAAAACATATTGTCCTTATATTTTATATAATAATGTAGAAAGAGAATATAAATATACTTTTCAAGGAGGAAAATGGATAAAGAAAACGATAGATTCTTCATTAAAAACAACGATCGATGAACCTTCAATTAACCTAATTCTAACCAACTAATCCATAAAATCAGTATATTTGCAGGTTAGAAAACAAAATTTAATGAAAGAAATTAAAAACATTTCGCGTTCTCGAGCGCAAGAATCGTCGGCAGCTATCGAACGATTGTACATTACCATGAGACATTTATTTAACAGAGGTTTTTACAAACCAATGGGTATCTCAGGAGAAACTTTAAGAGAAGCTTTATTAGAGCTTCGACCAGAAATTTATGGAAGTATTGCCGAAGAAAAAGTAGAACTTAACGGTTTACTTTATGTAATAGAAAGACTTCCAGTAGGAATTGAAGAATGCCGTTACATCAATTTAACTTCAGATGAAGGTTATTCAAAATCACATTTTCAAGCCATTGTTCCACCAAAACGTAGAAGAAATTGTTACCGTATTGATGAAGAACAAATGAATGTTGAAATCACTCGCGGACGTTCCGATATTTATGATATTTTGACGCATTTGACTTTTATTTTCATCGAATCACACAAAATTAAAGACAGAGTTTTAATTGATGAAGAAGGTAGAATTTCACGCGATTGGCAAAAATTAGAACAAGCCGCTTTACAAACAAAAAAGCTAACTCAAATTGAAAAAGAGAAAGCAATTTCCCATGCTGCAAATGTGCTAGGAAGAACGTTTGTTGAGGTTTTAGATATTTATGATTCTTTTGG
>Ga0075152_10001941_pt1 | contig 14802 bp, 23 predicted proteins | sample JI61114C2DNA_FD_70964 | JGI IMG/M metagenome (GOLD analysis project Ga0075152, IMG submission 70964) | Wastewater effluent complex algal communities from Wisconsin, to seasonally profile nutrient transformation and Carbon sequestration -... | ecosystem: Engineered > WWTP > Effluent > Algae...
AAGATGGACCCCAAGCATCTCTATCCCAAAAGCTCATCGGTGGAGAACATAGAAGAAATAGAATAGGAAGAAACTGCTGCAGCTGCAGCCGATACCTCGTTGGAGAAGGAAGCGCCCGGAAACGTTCGGGACGCTACCTTTAAGAAGGTTAGCTTCTATGAACTCCCTCCTGTTGCAGCCAAACCGCAAAACATGAAATCCAGCATGCTTCGTAGCACTCCCTCCAAAAAGAACCAACGACCACCTGAAGAAATCCCTCCATCGAAGAGCTTCAAGTCTGGCATCAGATCACGAAAGCATGTTGACAAGTCGACCGATGTTGCAGATAAGACTGGTTCGAATTCTTAGCTTATGACTGGCACTATGAAGGATGAAATTCGAAGTTAAACGAGCAAGGGCTATGAAAAGCGGTAGGATGAGATGTTGAAGGGCGTCTATGAAGGTATAGTTTAGATCGAATTCAGGAGCATACGTTAATGGTAAGAAATGCGGAGAGGGTAAGGAGACTTTCCCCAACGGTTGTGTATACGAAGGTAACTGGAAGAACGATCGCATGCATGGAAAAGGGCGCATGACAAAACCCAACGGTGATTGGCATGAAGGCAATTGGAAAGATGGTCATGAGCATGGGAAAGGTACAAAATTTGATGCTAATACTAACCGTACAACTACTGGGACTTGGGTTTACGGCAATCTTGAAGGGCACGCCTCAGAGGAATGGGAAGATGGTGCGAAGTTCGAAGGAAATTTCCATAATAACCTCAAAAACGGACCAGGGAAGCTCGAGTTTAAGGACGGCAGTTACTATGAGGGTAATTTTCTCAACAACGAGATTCATGGAGAGGGAAGGTACTATTGGCCAAATAACCGGACCTATATTGGGCAATGGTCTCACAATCAGATGTCTGGTCATGGGGAACTGGTATATACGAATGGCTGTACCTATACGGGTGAATTCGAGATGAACCAAAAGCACGGGGAGGGTGAATTCGTGTGGCAGGACGGCAAGAAATATATCGGCAGCTGGTTCCGGGGGAAACAGCACGGCCATGGCAAGATAATTACGGCAAAAGGAGAGGAGAAAATCGGAGAGTGGTGCTAAGGCAAGCGTGTCCACGAAGGCTCGAGTCACAAATCGCCGTGAAATAGTGTTTCATTTGCTGAATATCATTAGCAGCAGCCGTTTGTTATGGGGGTTGGAGGTTGTTGCGCTCGACGACGATACTTAGTGTTGTTAGGCTCCTTCCCTTTTAGCGATAGAACAATTTTTCCCACTTTGGCCGCGAGGTTATGCTTGAATGGCAATTTAGTATTGGAATGCCGAATAACACTCTCCACATCTGGTGAACGGGAAGTAACATAGATTCCTTTTCTTGGTTTCAATTCATCGCTATCCAGGAACTTAGATACGCGGTTTATGTATCGGCTTTGTTTGGGGATCTCTTTTGATCTGGAACTAAGTTGAATACTCGTCCGGTAGGTTGATTGCAGACCTCTTTCGGGATTCTCGAAGTTTTCCTGTTAAGCCTTTCCCGAGTGATACTTTTACTTCCTTGGAACCAGGTTAATGGTACGACGGCGGTGTAAGAATGGCTCAACTAATTCATCATGTAACTTCTCATATTCGGAGAGCAGTGTGCACGCACCTAGCTCTTTCGGACGAAGGTAAAACTTCCTATCTACGAGTTGCAATAGCTCACGGGTTCTGTTGCGTAGGGTTCCCTTCTGGCTTTCCTTATGAGATATCAATGCTTTACGTTTTAGTGCTTTACAGCTTTAGTTTTCTGAGGTGTCCTCATTTAGGCCGCGAGGTCGTCTATTATTGAAGGTCTGCAACTTCAAACTACTGCGCCTCATTATGAGCCGACGCGGAGAGCTGTTTAGTGTTGGAATTCGCATTTCTGTGTCAACTCGGTTGCATTCAATGGAATAAGCAGCCTCCGTTTGGAAGTTGAGGCCGCTGGCATCGGGACGTTGTGAGTTCTCTTCAGAGGGTATTGCATATAACCATTTCCTCTAATCAGAAGGAGGCTCCGTGTACGTTTTGTTAGCAGTATCTGCCAACGATATCATCCTCCTGGGTACAAGTATGTGAGGAACCTCATTTGGACCTCTTAGGTCATTGCTTCTTTCGCGAGCTTCCCCACCTCTTTCGGTCTGACAGTATCTCTCCCAGTGTTCCAGCTCAGTACTCATACTTGTTTCTGCACTCTTGATAATTTTATAGAGATGGGTAATAGAAATATTCATTGCGCTTGGTAAATAGATCATGAGCAACTGAGCTTGGTGGCGAGGAAAGTACCCTTTTCGTTGTAACCGTTCCAGTTGACGTTGTCTCCGATCTTTCCCTTGCATCCTTGAGTGCATGGAGCGGTGTACACCTTGTAACCATTGTGGAGTGCATACCAGTTCTCTCCAGTCTCGACAACTCGGCCAGATCCGGAAAGGACATTGGAGCTGGCAGCATTAGCGAAACATCCATCATCTCCATCTCGACGACCATGACCTGCTTTGTAACCTGCATTTCCTGCCTTGAAGGCACCAGTACCTGCTGGGAAGAGGGCAGAAGGGCTGACGTTTCCAGCTTGGGAGGCAGAAACAATTCGGTTTCCACTGATTCCAGCAACGGGGCTGACCAGAGCATTGTATGGGCTTCCAGGAGCAGCGCTGACTGGCAATCCAGAGCCAGCACCACGGCCAGTGGTTCCAGGACCAGTACCAAAGACGGTGCCAGGAGCATATGGGTTAGCAGTTCCAGTAGCAGCGTTTCCAGTGACGCCTGGGATAGCATAAGGACCGGTGCCTGGGATGTAAGGATATGGGAAGTTTCCTCCTTGTCTTTGGATGCTCTCGTTGATTTCCTGATCAGACAAAGCCTTTTCGGTACGGGCACGCTCGATAGCGACCTTAGCAGCGTTGATGAGATTCTCAGCATTCCTAATTTGCACGGCTAGATCGTCACAAACTGACCTGGCATTGTTGACATTGTTCTCGGCGAGGCCAAGCTGTTCGAGCAGAGTGTTGACGTTGTCATCAAGAACCTTCTGGTTGTTCTTGAGTTGGAGGAGAGTCTGGGTAGCCTGATTCAACTGAGATTGATATCGGCCGAGGGCAGTTTGTCTGTCGCCGAGATTTTTCCTCAGCTCAGCAAGTTTCTTGCCAAGGTCTCCAATGCTGTTCTTGATGTTATCAATATTATCGGCAGCAGCCTTCTTAGCATTCAGGAGGTTGTTGAGCTGGCCATTAAGGTTCTTGAGCTTGTTGTCGAGGCCTGGGAGGGTGTTGGTGATCTGATCAATCTGAGAGTTAGCATCAGAAATAATCTTGGGAGCGTTCGTCTTTGTGGCTTGGAACTGGATAAGCTTAGTGTTAAGGTCATCCTGCTCAGCAAGGGCATCAGCAAGTTCACGGCGAGCCCTTTCAACGCGGTCCTGGTTCTTGTTAATATCATTCTTCAGCTTAGCGAAAGCAGCGGGCCAGTTATCGAGAATGGCTTGGGTCTCGGTGACGGTCTTCTTGAGGGAAGTGATGCGAGAATTAGCACCATCAATGGAGTTCTGAGCGTCGTTGATAGCATTGGTAAGAGCAGTGATGTTGGCATTGACATCGTCAAGATTCCTTTGGGCGGCAGCAAGTGCGGGTCCAGCATTATTCAAATTGTTTTGGAGGTCATTAATGTTGGCGTTCAGACCAGCAATGTCGTTATTAGCGGCATCAATCTGGCTCTGGATGTTGGAGAGATCAGTAGTTACGGTGATAATCTGCTGACTGTTTCCTCCTTGCTGATTCTGAGCGTCTCTGAGAGCGTTTCTGGTGTTTTGAAGGTAGTCCAAAGCGTTGTTAAGGTCGTTCTGGGAGTTACCAACCTGGTTTTGGAGGTTGTTGTAGTTGGTGTTAGCCTTATTGAGGGCATCAAGAGCGTTGGCGAGTCCCCTCATAGCGGCTTCCTGTCGAGCAACGATAGCAGCATCCTCTTCGGGGTTTGAAATTGGGGCAGATGGGCGCCGAGCACTGGTGGATGGTGCATCAGGAGGAATGATACTGAGCCTTCCTGGGGTCGGATAGACCAATGCGGGCAGGACGACGGTAACTAGGTTGGCATCAGGACCATTGCTTCCCCTTGTGGTAGCACCAGGTGCAGCAGCAGTAGAGCCTGGGACATACTGGATGCTTGAAAACTGAGAGACTGGAAGTCTTCCTCCGTTGGTAATTGTTGTGGTAGCACCAGCCTTGGTACCAGCGGGAACAGTTACGAGGGCATTTGCGTTGGTTCCTGAGCCAGCAAGTACAACAGTCTGCGATCCCTGGTTTCCGTTAGAATCGGTGTAGAAAACTTGAATTGCTGTTGGGGTAGCAGTGGTTGGAGTACCAGCAATCATCGGTCCATTGACGACACCAACCCACGATGGCAGGTTACTGTAGGTGAAGGTGTATCCGGCAGAGCTGACTCCTGCAATGTTATTGTACGAATCGCCGATACCGCAACCAAAGTTGATGACATTTTGCTTGCCAGCGGTAATGGGAATGTAGGCTCCGCGGTTGGTGCGGAACTCACCACAAAGGACTACAACGAGCAGCAGTCCTGCGAGAAGGAGCTTGTTCATGTTGTTACGAATAAAATTATTGATTTGAAGAGATTGCCGCAGGTGTTTATAGGTGATAATTTTCCCAAATTTTATCTTCAGCGTGCTCCCTAAATCATTATTAATCAACGCAACTAGCCAAACTATCCTTTGAGAGTTGCTTTCGCTCGAGAAATGCAACTGATATACGTTCGCTCTCCAGTGCTAGGGTATCTACAGCCGTTTTGCTGATAGAACCGCAGAATACTCCGGTACCTCTCAAGGTTTGACAGCTAATAGGAACATCAGCAGCTCATCTTGGTGACTTCTCATACCCGCGGATTGTAATTAGAAACCGATTCCTTTTAAAAATTCGTACGAATGCGTCGTTAGGATCTGGATTCTCCTTCAAGAAGTGTTTCTCACTTTCCCCAAGCATTACCCTTGAAGCTGGCATCCTCTCGTCGTTCACGATCGAGCTCTGCTTTGCTGACATTTTGACTGGTTTACGGCGCCGAAATCCCCAACTTAAACGGTCTGACCGAACCTGCAGGCGCAATTGTAACAATTCAAGAAGATTGGCACTAATCCGCTCTCCAGTCCTCGCCGGGCTGCTCCGTTGATTTAAACATAAAGCATAATCTACCGCCGATGCTCCTAACGTTTACGTATGAGTTTTCATTACCCGATAACACCGCTGGCTGGAAGGCAGTAGGGTTTGACCCCGCCGAGCGACTTTCAGTTATCCGGCTAATGTCGATTTGAGAATTGTTTGTAAGAGTCTGCGTGTCTTGACCCTTCTAAAAGGCCTCCAAAGCCGAGCCGTAGCCTTCTTCCAATAGTTTCGGGATGCATCGTAAAGCGTTACTACAGCAATAGCCAAATCGATGTGCTTGACACGTTTCGGCAGTCGATTCACAATAGAAGCAGCAGTTCAAGGCGCAAGCCATAAGAGCCTCCTTGGAAGTGCCAGCCGTGCTTCCTGTCGTTTATAAATCCTCGATTGTTCAACAATTTAAAAAGGAATATGCTGATGAACGTTATTTTCCAAACACCTTCGGAACTATATAGTGTTCGCATTCTCAAGGCAAAGGCAGCTCTGAAGCCAGCAATCACATGATTTTCTTGGCGAGCACGGGGTCTTCGAGCTGGTCAACCATTCGTGAGAAGTCAATACCCACCAACGTTGGCCGATTTCCATGTGCTATAAATTGGTAGGCAGCAGGTATCTTTCGTAGTCTCAACGATTTCCTTGATTAGCACTTGCCCTCGATGAGCTTGTTGTTGTTCCGGAACAGTCTATGCACAAAAATAGCCTTCCCATCGCCTACGCCCAGCCAGTACTCCCGTCGGTCTGGTACATCTCCACCGAAGCGCAACTTTCTCAACGGAATGGGTATGCTGAATTCTTTTGAATAGGGCTCTTCCGGGGATCCAGTGAGCACTGCCAGACTAAAATCGTTGGAAACGATAAGTCCCTTCGTATGCAACTGCACTAGATGGAACGGCCGTTCGATGAGCTTCACTACCTGACCTGATTCCAGTTGATACAACACAATTTTTTGCTAGATTTTGGATGCGACTAGCAGTGTTGTCTGCTCAAATAGTTGGAAGTTTGAAGGTAGTTTTACTTCATCAATTCGGAACCGTTCCTCCGAGGTTTTCTTCTTCAAGTTGATTTCTACAACTGCGAAATCAGTCGTAACTAGCAGTAACTTATGCTTCTCCGAGAAGTGTAGGAATAGGGCTGGTGGGAGATTCAGATGCTTCACTAATTCAAAGGTCTCCTGGTCGATGGAAACTACTGTGGTTTGCAGGTCGTTACTGTAGGCTAAGTAGCGACCCTAAGCGGAAAGTGCGAGTTCGGTCACAGGTGCGAATACTTGAAAACTCACCAGAAGGTCGAGCTGGGACTCTGATTTTCGCCATAGCTCGAATCTTGAGTATTGGTTGACCAACATCAGATGTTGGCTGGCATCAGTTACGACGAGTTGCTTTGCTGGGAGAGAGGGTCTATTGGTATACTCTCCTGTAAAGTTGCCGTTGTTGAGCGGGTAGTAACATAGATCGGTGGTGATTCCACCAGACAACAGCACATCACTGCCCAATAAGCAGAGTGAGTAGATATCATGGCTCTGTCCACGGCACTGTGAGCTTACTACAAATTCTTGCCCATTGAGCTGTCTCACGCAGATTATCCGTGAGTCTATACCCGAAGCATAGACGCAACCGTGTTCCTCACTTCCAACAATTGTAAGGATTGCTGCTTGATGTTTTTTGATTTGCTTCACCAAAGTTAGGTATTGCGTTTAGTAGATGGATAGGCAGCCATTGGCATCACCCACGTACAAGTGTTCTTTAAGTTCATAGCAGCAGGTGAACTGTCCCTTCAAAGCTTTTCCATGTCCCCGAATGCCATCCTTTTCCACATGGTAAGGCACGTCCTTATGGCTTATCAGGCCGTAGTTAAGCTCCTCCAAGTCCCATTCGAGCGTATGGGCTTCATGGTGGGTATACACTTTCCCTTCCCTGATTGTTGTCGAAATTGGTGGGTTCGATAACGAGTGGGTGCGCCACCGACTCAAATCGCACATCCTCACTGTAGAGGTACCGAATAGGGCGATCTTGCCATCATTCACCACAAGCCTCTCGCATTCCCCAAACCTCACCAACTCATCGAAGTAGATCTATTGTTTGTGATGCTTCACTCTGTACAGCTAGCTATAGCCCTTCCTGCATACTGCAAGTAGGTCCTTGCCATCGAAATGCATGGCCCGTACACCTTCCGGATACATTTCCAGTGCCTGCAGATACTACAGCTGACCGCTGATGCTTGGCTCTTTCTTTTCGAGCTCCATGATAAAACTGTTGATATAAATAATCGACCATTGGACTGCTTATAATCGATTGCATGAGCCATCCATACCTATAGTCCGAGGACGAAGATGTTGTGGAACTTGGTGATTTCTCGCGAGTTCTCAGCAGTCGTTCCACCAAGCCCAAACATGCTCACGCCCCGAGCTGTTAGTATGGAGATGATGGCGAAAACCTTTCTACAGAGTTCAACTCCGACCTACCTGAAATTTCAACGGTAGAGCCTGCCGCTGCAAAGAAAAGGCCGGCAGGACTACTGTTCAAGGACTTAGGGCTCCCTCGGAAAAGCAATGCATTGGATCGCGAGCTGGGTCGGTTAGAGGCACCTTCACCCAAACCGAACCACAAAGAATTCAGTGAACGTAATTCGTAGTTCACAGTGGAGGTAATTCAACTGCTCGAACTGGTCAGCAGCATAGAGGAACAGCACAGCAGCGTGATATCCCAGTTTCAAGAAGCCGCTGATGAACTGAAAGAGCAACTGCAGGTGCGCAAGAAACGGAATAAAAATATGAACGTAGAGTTGATCCGAATGCGCCGAGAGCTCGCCGACCGTCGCCGTGAACTCACAGCAGTCATTCGTGTAATGCAATCAAGTGCCGGACGAACTGTACCATACCACACGCAACAGTTAGCACTTCCCCTTACTGTATACGATCGCAACTACTACAACAACTAGCGACCGCAGGATGTCAGCCCACCACAGATCTCACCTGTAGGCTCCAAGTAAAAGAACAAGATTACGCTAATTCCACAACTTCCCAGCTTTAAGAATCGGTGCGGCAGCAATAAACTATTGATGCGCTCCTGAGTCCTTTACCGAACACTGCTTACCTCTAAATTATAGGTCAATATTTGGGTTGATGGGGTGCATGGCCACAGGAGTCGGCTCGATTGACATGAATGTTATACACTTCCCCGCATTTCTTGCACCTATTCTCATTGTTGATCTTCATTATCTACACCTCCTTCTGTTCGTTTTCGTGGAGTTTCTGCTGGTAGCGGGTGTAGGCATCCTTGCTGATTTCTTCATAGCATGATGAGGTACTTCCACCTTTGTGCAACGCTTCGATATCTGAGGGCTTCTTCATTCGGATCACCGAGGAGTCCAGCACGAAGAAAGGGTCTTTTATGGGCTTGAGCGCTTCGTACATATTGCCGTATTGCTTTCGGAAGAGATTGAGGTTGTGCTTAGCATCATACTTCCCTTGCAGTTCGTTCACTGTGTTAGAGCAGGGTCTACCGAGGTCAGCAACGATGATCTGCCAACGCAAGCCGCCATTCTCGACAATGTAGTCGAACAAGTAGCTGTAGAACTCCTTGTCAAAACCGTGGTACTTCTCCATCAAATTGGATTCACGAATAATTACATAGAAAGAATAAGTCAGAAGTCATAGTCGTTGTGCGAGATCGAACGCGCATGGCTGAGGCCTTCAAAGAGTGTCCTACGGTTTACAACGAGCCTCGGCACAAACGCTTTGGTGAGTTCGGGTGTAGGAGTGTGCCGACGTTTTTCAGGTTTGCCTGGTAGAACGCAGGAAATTGGCGGAGAACGCAGATTTGCTAGGCGGTGCCTTCGAGAAGCCTTCATTCGTTCTGCTCCCACGTAGTTTGGCATCGATAATTTATGGTAGACAAGTTGTAGTTGTTTCTATTGCTGAGCTTTCTTTGCACCGAGGTGCGGTAGGCTGAAATCCACTTCAGTCTTATTATTCATGGGTTTGAAGTTCAGCAGGTTGCTGGTACGTTGATGGCTGGCCACTTGCAACTTCAGCAGCTCTTCCCGGTTAGATCGGACCTTCCGAGTGAGATTCATCGCTGCTTCCTTCACGTTGAACCCGTAGCTCTCGCTCTCCGGCTACTCAGCAAACCCAATCAGGTCTGCTCGAGCCTTTGCTTAGAGATTATACTCCATAAAAAATGACAATACAAATCGGGTGTTGCTGGCAACGGCTCAAGCTACAAGCCTCAAGCTACAAGCCTCAAGCCCTTCAGAATCTCAATGCACCGGTTCTGCCAATATGTAAATAAATTTAATATGACATCTGTAACGACGCCTCAGCAGATCCTCCAAAGTCCACTGAACAACTCCAAAGCAAAGTATCATTGGTCATTTGGAAAAGCCAGCAGATTCCCCACCAAAAAGCCTTCGTATTCGAACAATTAATGCTAGGTGTGAGTCCTACTACGATATTCCCACTACGAAGTCAAGGAGAGCCACGTCCTTCGGGTCTGGTAAGCGAACTTCCTTTGTGCTGACAGTGGACTCACCCTCCCCAGTGCTCTACGATACTTGCATGAGCTTTCGTGAGACTCTTCGAGGTGCATCCTTCAGCAAGAATCGATAGTAATGCAAGGAGCAGGGCTACATTCCGACGGGAGTACTGAACAACCCAGGACCTGGTACTTATCGAGAACAGAAAGCAAAGAGCATAAGATATTCGCTGCGACCGCGTACTGCCTATCCCAGCAACTACTTCATCAATGACAAGGAGAAGACTCTAACTCCTGGACCCGGAACCTACTAGTAGACCCTGAATCTGGACCCTAAGGGTTACATGTCCAGTCGAGTTCCGAATCCACAACGCACTACCTTGAGTCTCAAGGAAGGAAGGTTTCGAGATAGCAGTACTATAGCTGACTAACATAGGCACCATCACTCCAGGTCCTGGCTACTACAAAGATCGCAATATCATGAATAAGTAGGGCCAGTATCTGCTATCGATCAACCGTTCAGATGGGCAGCGGCCATTCCTTCAGGACAAACGCTAATTGCGCTTGGATGGCAACCGCTATACGCCAGGACCAGGCTACTACCGTATGCCTTCAGACTTCGGCCACTACGATAAGCCGTTGTTGTAGACTTTGGATGCGAGTATGCAGCAGCCTGTCAGGCCGAAGAGGCCAATGACAGCAAGAAAGTGACTTACCACTCAACTTAATAACCATATTCGCTTCACCCCATTGATTATAATAAGCAGAATATGGAGGGATCCCGAGACCTAGCTATTCAAAAGATCAAGGAATACCGGTTGAAGTACCAAGGAGCGAAGGATGCTACTACTAAGTATCAAGCTGCTGATGGCTTCAAAAGCGCACTGATTGGCTTGACTGTAGCTCTGAAGACTGAAGAAAATGAAAGTATACGGTTGGTGTGATGCAGCAATCAAGAATGAGCTCAAGAAGAAGCTTCCAGAGTTGGAGATGGAACTCATGACCATGTTCGAAGCCAGCAAGATTCAGAAGCCCGGCCCTCCGAAACAGCAACCTCAGCAATCCCAGCAACCACAGCCAAAATCACAGCAACAACCGCAGCAACCAAGTTCTAACAACGGTCCACCAGCTGAGATGAAGAAGGAACCATCTGCCAAGACGCAGATGTAGACAAACCTAGAAGGTGCTATCGTCAGAGAGAAGCCAAACGTGAAGTGGGAGGATGTCGCTGGTCTAGAGCAAGCAAAGAAGGCACTCAAGGAGGCAGTGATCCTTCCCATCAAGTTTCCATAGATCTTCGTTGGTCAACGTCGCCCATGGAAAGGGATATTGCTGTACGGGCCACCAGGTACTGGAAAAACGTATCTGGCTAAGGCTTGCGCTACCGAAATGGAGCAGGGAACGTTCTTCAGTGTTAGCTCTTCTGATCTGATGTCGAAATATGTTGGTGAGTCCGAGAAGACAATCAAAACATTGTTCCAAATGGCACGTAACGAAAAACCCAGCATTATCTTCATCGATGAGATCGATTCGCTGACTGGTAATCGGTACTGGCTTCGAGTTATATAGATCTGACGGAGAGAATGAGGCCTCAAGAAGAGTCAAGACTGAGTTTCTTGTGCAGATGGATGGAGTTGGTAACGAAACTACAGGAGTGTTAGTGCTTGGAGCTACTAATACTCCCTGGTCGCTCGACCCAGCTATCAGGCGACGTTTCGAACGGAGAATCTACATTCCACTGCCGGAAGTACGAGCAAGGTTAGGCCTGATTTCCAACCTGATCAAGAATAACCCCAACGAAATTTCTGAGGAAGATTTAGAGCTGATTGCTGAAAAGACCGAAGGGTATTTTATTATGTTAACACAGATTCTCAGGATCAGACATCTCAGTGTTGGTGAGGGACGCTATGTTTGAGCCTCTCCGTTTTAGCCAGAGCGCCAAACGATTTGTGAAGGTCTTCGAAGATGGTCAAGCGAAGTGGAGCCCATGCCCTGAGCAAGAAAACAAGCCTGGCCTCGAGTATAAAAACGGTTCGATGAACGATCTTCCTGCTGGTTCACTGCGCCTTCCTCACTTGAACCTGCATCACTTCGAGATGGCACTATTGAAGAGCAAGCCAAGTGTCAGTCTCAACGATTTGGGCCGTTACATTGATTGGACAAAGGACTTCGGTCAGGATGGTTGACCGGCAATGATTCAATGCTCCGCAACAACATTTAGAAAATCTGGCGCTGAAGTGTAGAACTAAATTGGAGCCCTTATAACCCAAATTTAAGAGTTGTAGCGGATGGCTGCTCGTGGCAAGAAGAGCTCAAAGAAGGAGAAGGAAGACTTGGATTGCTCCATAATCGACGCTGAACAATTCGAGAACGAAAAGGAGTTCCGACGGATTGCCCGACCTCGGCGCTCAATAAAGAGTGAGGAGGATAAGCCTCCAGTTGTCACAGAAAGCAATAGCAATAAGCAGGTTGCAAGAAGGTAGCAACAACAACAGCTATCGATGCCTGAACTACCGCTCAAAAGGTTTAGGGATGCTAGCTTTTAAGAGCCATCCAGGATGAACAGAAGTTAGTCGATTCCGAGAAAATTCACAGACGCGATGTGGAGTCGATTGTCCGCAACGGCCCGCAACCGTTGTCAACTACGATTGGAGACCTTTCGAAAGGAGCTAGCGGGCGAGGAAGGACCAAGACTAACTCAGCCACAAAAAGACGCGGTCGAGCGAATTTTCGCATGTTTAAGCCAAGCCGTTGAGGAGCTCGTTTAGGACACCTCACAGAACTTCAATGAGGCTGAGCAGAAGGTACGCAACTTCCAGTAGCACGATCAATACGAGTTCATTCGTGTGCTCTCCTTGAAGATTGAAAGCCTAATGAAAGAGTCATACCCAAAGAATGATCCCAATCACCCTGATGGTTACCCCAGCCGATTTAACACGCTGTTTCGGAACTTCCGTGATGATCAGAACAAAGAACTGCGCAGAAAGATTCTGTCTGGGAATATGACCTGCCATCAACTAGTGAAAGCACGGTAGGAGGAGTTGTGGAGCACTTAGAAACGCCAGGAAAAGTAGCACGAGGATAAGAAGTTCTACGATTCGCGAAAGATGAACCTTCCAACCTACACCGAGCCGCAGGAATAGAACCACATTGACTACGTGCTTCCGGAGATTCGCTTCGAGAAGAAGCGGGTGGAATCCTGCGAAGAATCCATTGAGTCGAGGATATCATTTATCAAGGAAAAATTGACAAAGCAAATGGCCGAGATCGAGATCGACTGGTTGGACTGCTTCAAGAAAGATCTGAAGGACCTGTCACCGAAGCTCGCAGAACAACTTTCACAGGATTTTGCGAGAACGATGAGCCGCCAGCCAAGCATCTCCAAGATGCAAATGGAGGAGCCTCCGTGCCCCTGATTATTTCTCGTATACTCCTACAGAAATTAAATAACCTCACGTGAAGATGATGAGTTAGCCAAAACATCAAACCGATTGAATCAAAAGGCGAAGCTGAGTTCATGTGGGACCAACAGTAGTGCTGTCAATAACATTATATGAGCAGTTTTTTGTCGGGAGTCAACGGTCACAAACTTCGTAGTCTCAGGCAACAGCTAGGCTTAGTTGAAACTCTGGAGACCTCGAGGATGGATGATCTGCTCGATCGCATCCAGCACAAACAACGGGAGCTTGGATGTAGTGGGTTCCTCGATCGTACCGAAGCGTCAACCAAGGACTCGTATCTCAGCGTGAATGTTTCGCAGAGAAATAAGCTCAAGGATATTGAAGTACGTCTCACGAAGATGCTGGAGGGTACGGAAAGTCGACTTCAATCGCATTTGGCAAGCAGTTCGCAAGTTCCTCCGCAAACTGAACTGGCGAAGGTCTTTGCCAGCTACCGCAACCACCTACTAAAATGACACTGAAGGAGCATCTATCATAAAAACCCTTTCATTTGTACTTGGGGTTACCGTTCCAAAGATCTCCGAGCGGCATGATGAACAAGTCGATTGGCTCGCGGCCGCTCGCCTGATATGCCTTGATGGCTGGCAGTTCCTCGAAGTTCTCTTTGAAGTTCTGAAGTTCAGGAATCTGACTGTATTCGTTTGGGAAGAGTCCTTGAATGTAGAAAGTTGTCTCGTAAATGAAGAAATCAGCGATGGTGAGGTAGCCAAGAAACCACCCTCCATGACTTGATTGGAATGTCTTTCTGAGACTTTCCATGTATGACCCTCTGAGGTACTCCGAACATTCCTTCATTAATAGTTTCTTATCGCTGGCCTAGCCTTGCGTGAGGTAGTGGTTAACCTTATCGCACATCCGATTGCGATGTGGAGCGAATCGGGAAAACAACTCATCAATACGACACTGGTCGACAATTGTATGTCCAAGTAGGTCGATACGGCCAGCCTTTTTACACAAGTACTTTGCAATGGCGATGGGTTAAGCCACCATGAAACCGTTATCGTCCAGGACAGGAAGGTTTGTTGAAAGGCAGCGTTTCTTGACTTCTTCAACCTCCTTTGTGAAGTATCGCATGGGACACTCTTCAGTTTTTTAAACGTACTCTAACTTCAGCACTTCCATGAGGTGGCGAAGTGGCTGTGCGATTCCACGTACCTTCCAATACCTCAGTACCATGGGTCTTGCGCCTGAAGTTTGAGTCTGCACTTCGTTCATGGTCGGAAAATTTAATATTTAACAATGAATCGGGCATCAGTAAAGTAAAACCCCTTTCTTCCACACCCCAGAAATCGGGCCTTTGTGAAGCGTTTGGTACGTGCCCTTCCCCTCTGGTATGTCATCTTGGAACTCGCCCTCAAAGATTTCGTTGTTGGTTAGTGTTAGTTTCCCTTTTCCGTGGCGTTTGTTGTTCCGAAAGTTTCCTTCATATTTGTTCCAGTAAGAGCCCACTTTTGTGAGATTGCGGTAGTCAAAGGTTTGCTGTAAGATCTTTGATTGTTCATTATAATCCCGACCGTTACCTTCCTTTGTATTTCTTTTCCACATGCCTTCAAAGATAAGCTCCTTTTTTGAATTGAAGAGTTTGCCCTCTCCTTATATTGCTCCTGCTATCCAATTACCTATATACTCCCGACCGCCAGGGTAGATCATCCTTCCGTAGCCATGCCGCTTTCCTTCCAACTCCTGACCCT
>Ga0075152_10001943_pt1 | contig 14796 bp, 9 predicted proteins | sample JI61114C2DNA_FD_70964 | JGI IMG/M metagenome (GOLD analysis project Ga0075152, IMG submission 70964) | Wastewater effluent complex algal communities from Wisconsin, to seasonally profile nutrient transformation and Carbon sequestration -... | ecosystem: Engineered > WWTP > Effluent > Algae...
CCCGCGCACCGTGGCATGGACATTTTTGGCGCGTTCGCGGATCACCCGCTGGCGCCCGGCCTCGGATACGCGGAAGGAGCAGTCTGCGAGTTCGATGGCACTCACATGCCCGACGACGCGGCCCTTGTCCGGACCCTCTGCCGCTCGGACTGACAGATAGCCGGTCTTGTGCAAGTTGAGATAGACGTCACAGAGCAAACCATTGGTGATTGGCATAACCTGATCCTTGTTCTGGCCCAGGGCAAGCTGTTCGAGCTTGGTCATGGTCAGAGAGGGGGTTGAAAGGTAATGACGACAGAGTACGCCATTGCCTATGCCATTTCTGGGAAGGCTTTCCGGTCAGAATTGGGACAGGGACTGCCCCCTGTCCCTGCGACAGTTACAACTCTACCAATTCATCCTGCAACGGAAAGTAGATCGCCGTCCGTAACGGAAGCGCTTCCGACTGAAACAGGTTCGCATACCGTTGCAGTTGGGGGCGGAAGGATTCGGCGCGCGTGGCAAGGGCATCACGGCCAACGCCATTGGCGAGCCGCACGGTCTTGTAATCGATGATCCACCGCTGGTTATCAAAAACGAATGTGCGGTCGATTACATGATTTGAAGTGCCCTTCTGACCAAGACTCGTCCAGGCCTCTTCGGCAGCACCGTGAAGGTGATCCGCCAGGAGCCACTGGCCGACCTCGCTGTTCAGCGTCCGAATGATTGCTTCCGCAGCCTCGTCAGAGCCCGCGATAGCGTCCTGCGCATGCCCTTGGCGAGTAAGCCAACGCTGCCAGGCAGGCTGCAAAGCTTTGACACGACTGATAGGCCAGTTCGCCAGCCCATCGACGACGATCTGTTGCAATACACGGTGCACCAGGGTGCCTACGGATGCTTCCAGCCGTTGCGCGCCTTCCAGAGCTTCCAGAGGGAGCGGAGGATTGTCGTTTTCAATTGCCTGGCCCTGACCTTGCAGCAACGTGGGCGTTGCCGGCTGACGAAGCCGGATCAAAGGCGGCACAAAGGCGCTAGGCGTGTTCGCTGGCAACTGGTTGGCGTCTGCCTGCACGGCCAATGCAGCCGCTGCGAATACGGGTTGTGCAACGTCGTTCCAGATCAGAGCAAGCAAGCTACCCGAGGCCGGGGTGCTGAGCCCGTCAAATTTGGTGAGGTCGGACTTGGCCACCCCAACCAGATGGAGCTTGCGGATTGCCCGCGTCGCGGCCACGTATAAAAGGCGCTCGTCTTCATGCGCAGCGCGTTCGTTTTCGAGACGCCGCAAGGTGTCATAGGGGATCGGGTCTTTGCCGGTGCCCTTGCGCCTCATCGGAGCAACAAGCAGATTGGTGTGCCCATGAGGACCAGCAACTTCATCCCACAGCAAAAGAGGCGTGTCATTCCCCCCGGTTTCGTGGTCCAGTCCGAGGACAATTACCGTGTCGAATTCCAACCCCTTGGATTTGTGGATGGTCATCATTTGGACCGCATCACCCAGGGGATCAGCCGGCGCAAACAGCTTTGCTGCGCGACTGGCCAGCTCGTCGGCATCAAGCTGATGCTCGAAGGTCAGACTGTCCATCAGATCAAAGAAGGCAGTGACATCGGCCATGGCGGACGGCAAATCAAGACAGCGAGGACCATCCAGCATCAGCCAAACCCCCTCAAGCCAACGGCGGGGAGATTGACGGTCGCGATTAGCGAATGCCTGCTGGAAAACAGAACGGACATGCAACAGTCTCATCTGCCCGTCTGCGGAGAGGCGTTGAACGCGCTCCTCCTCATTCATCAGTTTCCAGATCGTCTGGGCATGGTTGTCGCCGGCGAGGGCATGCAGGTCCGCCAGCGTCAGGCCGCACCAAGGGGCGCGCAGGACAGCAAGCCAGTGCACCCGGTCAGCGCGATGGCAGAGGGCGCGATACAGGGTGAGAAGATCCTGTACGTGTTGCCGTCCATCCAGGCCTTCGATATCGACAGCCTGGAAGCGCAGGGAAGGGCTTCTGTGTCGGATTTCAGAAACAAGGGCGTCGAGGTGCTTCCGAGCACGAACCAGAACCGCAATTTTCTCGGTCGGCGCTTGCTGGCGTGCCTTGATAATCAGATCGAGAACACAGGCCGCTTCAGCGCCGGCGGAATCAGAGCCGGGGCGTTCGATCACTGCATGCACCGTAACCCCAGCGTCGGCCCTCGCCGGCTTGGTCGCAACCGACTCTGCGTAGCGTACAGCGCCTGCCTCTGGGCTGTCTTCGGCCGGGAAAACCGTCGGGAAAGTAGCGTTGACCCAATCAACAATCGCCGGGAAGGAGCGATTGTTGCGGCAAAGGCGCAGGTGTTGGAGGCGAATATCGCCAATCCCAAAATCACGAACGCGCAGGAACAGCCCAACGTCGGCCTTCCGGAAGCGGTAGATCGACTGCATGGGGTCGCCAACCACAAAGAGGGTCCGTCCGTCACCCGGCACCCAGCCTCGGGTCAGCTTCTCCAGTAGCGCCACCTGGCTTGGGCTCGTATCCTGAAATTCATCCACCAGGAGATGCTGAATCCGGTAGTCCAGGGCTTGCGCCAGATCGGTAGGCGCTTCTTCGTCCCCGAGAGCCATGCCGGCGCGGCCGGCGATTTCGATGAAATCGACTTCGCCAACTTCCTGGAAGACCAGCCATAGCTGACTCGCAGCCAAACGCAGCAAACGGGAGAAGCATTCGACCGTCGCCCAGTCAGCGCGATCAAACTGCGGTGCGGGCAATGAAGGGACAACAGACAGAGCATCAGCCAGGCCGGCAAGCCCAGAAAGGCTGCGCAGCAGTTCAAGCATGGCTTGCTTCTGGTCGGCATGATCGCCGCCAGCCGGAAAGCCCGAACGTTTGTCGACGGTCTTGCGGACCGTGCCGGTGCTCGTGAGCAGAAAGTCAGCCAGCGCCTGCCAGCCGGGAAGGTCGTCGATGGAGGCTTCCAGCGGGACGGTCCAGTTGCGCAGCGCATCAAAACAGCCCGGAGCATTGGCAGCAGCAAAGCGCGCCAGAGGCATGATCTCGGCTTGTCGTGCGCTGTCCAGTAAGTCAGCCACACGCGCCAGGTCACGCTCGATCAGAGCAGCAAACCCGGCCTCCACTTCGGGACGCAAGGCCCCGCTCTCAATGCGAGAAGCGTGATGAACCCATTGGTCGCGGCGGCTAAGCATGGACACCAACAGGGATTCCAGGCGGCCCGCATGGTTGTCCATGAAGGACAGCGCCTGCGCCACCACATCGGCATCAGCGGTATCATCATCGACCATCTCCAGTGTGCGCTGGGCGGCGGTAGCGTAGTGGATATCGGGCTCGGCACACACAGGCGGCTGACTGCCGAAACGACTGAGGTAGGGCATTTGCCGCGCGAGATTCGCGCACAGGGCATCCAGTGTCGTGATGCGAAGGCGGCCTGGGTGACCCAACAAATTCCAGTGACAGGCGGCATCACGCTTCAAAACCTCTTGTGCCAGGTCGAAGGTTTGGCGCTTGTGCGGCTCGGACGGCACAATGCCGGCGGCCGTGCGTTCAAGGCTACCAAGGATGCGGTCCCGCATTTCCGTGGATGCCTTGTTGGTGAAGGTCAGGGCCATGACTTCTTCGGGGTTTTCGACGACCGCAAGCAGTCGCAGGAAGCGCTGGGTCAGCAGCTCCGTTTTCCCGGCCCCGGCCGGCGCCTCAACAATGAAGGAGTTGATTTCCAGCGCCTCTTGCCGGGCCTGTGCATCCTGAATCAAAGAAGTAGTCATCTGACGGCCATGCCATGAGAGTTGGTATGGGCCTATTTTGCCAATGTGAATATGCCGGTTTTGGAATTATTCAGGGCGCGGAAGACCCGCTCTGAGCATGCAGCCGCCGATACTCAGGTAGGCGCAGCAGAGGCAGAACGTCGCAATACTGAAGTTCCTTTTCGTCAGCAAAGAGCACCGGCGCATGACCGTCCTTGATTTCCTGTGCGATGGCTTCCAGGCGCGCTTCCCAGTGCTGAATCACGCTGATCCAGGAGGGATACGCTGCTGGCGGGAAAAGCCGTTGCTTATCGTCGCCAACCCCCGGAACGCCCGGCAACATGTCGGAGTCTTCGGCCACGCCGACAAACGCCGGCTTGTCGAGTTGCACCTTGGCAAAAGCAATGGCGGAGACATCCTCACCGGCGAGGGCCGCATAGATGGGCACTTGGGGTTGGGTGATCCGCTGGGAGGCCCAGTTCTTGATATCGATGCTGGCGCCGGTCTTGTAGTCGAGGACAATGCGGCGGCCGTCGGCCAACTCGTCAATTCGGTCGATGACCACATTCACGGCAATATCCGCGACCCTGATGACGCGCCGTTCCTCCCGGGCAACGACAGTAAACGGGACGGTACGCTTGGCTTCGATTTCCAGCCACAGGCCAAGAATGCGCTCCAGCCGCTTGGCCTCAATCTCTCGAATACGAGAAGATAAGGTCTGATGCGAGCTTTTCTCGAACTGCGCGATACCGGCGATAGCCGCGCGGGAAATTGCGGCGGCACGCTCATCGCTGTTCAGCGACCGAAGAGCATTGGAACTCGTTACTTCAGTCCAGAATGCTTCGAGGGTGGCGTGTACCAAGGTGCCGCGATCAGCAGGGTTGAAGCCTTCAACCGGCTCATTGAGCGCCTTCGCACCCAAACGATACTGGTAAAAGGCCCAAGCCGGGCAAATCGCTTGCGCCTGGAGCAATGAACTCCCACCACCGACAACTTCACCGGCAGCGACTGGGGGCGCAAGGGTGTCATCAACTGCTTCACAAGCCCCGGAATTGGCACTGGCCAACTGGTTGGCAAGCGTTTGCGGGTAGGCATAGTGGGAAACGATCTGAGCCATTCCTTCAAGCAGGGGACTCGGCCGACGAATCTTGTTCCCATCGGCCAGAGCATAGGAAAAAGTGATTTCAGGCGCCGCATGCAGCAGTCGAGAATGGACGCGCCGGGCAAAGTCGAATTCGACCTCTGCACTTGAGCGCGCGCTTCCAGCTTCGCGTTGCACCGTGGCCGGCAGCAAAGGGTTGGGGCGGGGAGCGGGCGGCCAGGTGTCATCGTTCATGCCCATCACCCAAAGGGCGTCGAAAGATAGACCGGCACTTTCCAGAACCCCCAAAATCTGGATGTTCGGATTGCCGCGCGTTTCAGGCTGGAAGATCCTCTGCCTGCAAATCTGGTTGAGACGGCGAACAGCCTCTGTTGCGCCAATTGGGCCAAGCAGCGCATCAAGAGCCGCAAGGTTGTCTAAAACATCAGCGAATGCCGCGCGCGCCTGGAATTCAGGACTGGACAAAGGCCTTTCTCCCGGCCACCCGGCGGCCCCAAGGCAGGCACGGAAATGGTCTGCCCATTCGCTGGCATGCCGGCGATGTGGGCCACTGGACGCAATTTCAAGCAAGCCACGCAAGGCAGCAACCGTAAGGGGGCAAAGTTCATGGCCTTGCTGAGCTAGCCGCTCGGCCAATTGCAATAGGGCATACCCAGAGGTAAAACAGGACAAGTCCTGGCGCATTACCGCATCAAGCCGAGCACGCTCATCAGCCTCGCTGTCCGCAGCGGACCAGCCACCAGCGAGAAGGACGCCAGAAAGGCGTCTTTGTTCGATTGCTCCGCGTGACGTTGCCACCGACAAAAGGTCGAGGGCAACACGGATCAGGGGTTGTTCGGCCAGATTGTGACCCAGCGAAAAATTGAACGGACGAGGCTGGTCACCAGCGCCGGGGCGCAAGGATTCCGGTACCAAGGCGTCATCGAGGAGGTGGTGGAGTTTTTCGCGGACGCTGGCCAGATCGGGCGCGACAATGCCAATGCTGCGGCCTGGTCCTTGTGCCATCTGTTCAATAGCCCAGGCAACGACAGCCGCGCACTCTGCATCGCTGTCCGCAAGGGACACTGCGCTGGCCTGCCCGATTTCTGCCGAGACAGCATCATCATGCAGCACACGTTTTCCAACCGAGGACGGGGGGCAAAACTCGACAACAGAACCGCGCGCAGCCAGTGCCGCAAAAAGCCGATTCTCCATCGGCGTAGTGCGGTCAAAGCCGACAACCTTCAGCCGGCCAGGAATGGAAAAGAACCCATTTTCAAGCAGGGAAATTACGCGCTCGTTCCAGCCGCCGAGATCAAGGGAATCTATCTCCTTACAGCGATCAAGAAAGGCATCCCGCCAACGCAAGAACAAGCCGCCTTCGCTCGAAAGTTCGGCCCCCGTGTCCGGGAGCATCCAGTTGCGTTGCAGAGCTAATGCCTCAGCTGCGGCGCTGGCCATGCCTCCCAAGTCGAACAATTGAGCTGCGTCGTTGAGGGAACTGGCAATCACTTGTTCCCAAAGCAGCCCCTCGGAGAAGGCGTCCAGAGGATGCGGCAGGTCGTCGAGGCCGGCAATCAGCGCCTCATTACCCAGATCGGCGAACCACTGGCCGAGAGTGAGCGTTCGGGGTGTGCGCCACACCCGGCAGTCATCACTCGGCGGAATGGTCCGCAGTGTTTGGGCCAAGCGGCTGGTTGCACAGAGATAAAGGGTGCTGTCGGGCAGGGCCTCTACGGCAGCGTGATCGATATGGGATTGGTGCGCAGACATGGGATTGCCTTGGAAAGGATATGAATCAAGGCTACAGAAATGAGGGTGGGGTTTCTTGAAAAGCTCGAATAGCCAATCCGTCCCGTTGCAGGCTATTCACAAACGGACCGGTAGTTGCCGCAAAAAGCGTGGTGGTCAGCGAGAAAAATTCCGATTCCAGCCGGGCGGCGTGCGCCTGCATCCACTCGTTAGCTTCCTTTGAGGACAGCATCTCCTCGATCTCGTCCAGGGTCTTGCTGTCGGCGGCCACAATGGACAAGTTGTGGTTGATAGGGAGCACGCCACGGGGGACGCGGACTGGCCGCAGGGTGCGTGCTATGCGTGGTACCAGCAGGATCGGTTCGCTGAGGGAGCGACGATGCCAACTCTCGGGCGGCATCCACGGGATCTTGCGCAGCCCTCGCTTGTCCATGCGGTGCATATTCGCTTCCAGATGGGCAAGGATCGCCGGCGGGGGAGGCGTATCCGGGGTGGTCCGGATCGCATATCGCTTCGGAGGTTGAAGCTGTCCGTCACGGATGTCGTCGGTGTCGATCGCCGGAACCAGGTATTCCGCCGGAAGCGTGGCGGCCGTGGCCTCGTCCACCACGAAGATGCCATTGGTGCCGAGCCAGGGGGCGAGCGTCACGTTGGCGATGTCGCCAAGGGTAGGCCCCTTGTGCTGGTTGGGATGCTCTAGCCGGTCGGGGAATACTGGGGCAGCACTCAGGGGGATGGACGCCAGGGACGGCGGGCGCAACACCACAGCTACCGGGTGGATTCGCGGGGGCGTGCCGGCGCGACGGTCCTTGGGCCGGTAGAAGGTCGTCGAAGGGTCAAGCCGACGCAGGTGATCGATTGCCAGTCGCTTGCCGATCGCCTCACGGAGCTTCGATGCTCCCAGGTTGAATAGCCAGCGATCGGCGGTGACCAAGGCCACCTCGCCATCCGGCAGCAGGGCGGCAGAGCAGCGGTCGAGGAAGCTGTGCAACAGATCGGCGACGGCGTGCGGGGGCAGGGCGGCTGCGTATTCTTCGCGCAGCAGGGCTGGTACGTTGGCCCAGCGCAGGTAGGGCGGATTTCCGGCGATGACGTGGCAGTAGGGAGCGGTCGGCCCCTGGGGCAGGAAGTCGGCCTGGCGCACCAGGCGCGCGGCGAGCTCGGCTGCCATGGTTGAACACCAGCCATGCTCTTCCAGGATCTCGGCTACGCGCTCGCGGGAGTGCTGGGCGGCGCCCGGGTGAAGCTCCCAGCCCTGGAGCACGTCGAGGAGCGTATCGCCATCGATGTCGGGTTCTTCCCGCAGCAGGCGGACGAGGGCACGCCCCAGAAATACCCCGTCCCCGCAGGACGGATCGACGAGGCGGCGCTTGCCGCGGGGCCAAATCAGAACTTCAGGAGGTCATCGACCACAGGCTCGCGGGTATAGATCGCCGTAGCGGCATGCAGGGCGTGAATGGCTTGCTCGCGTGGCGAAAGGGTGAAGATGTCTCGGTTCATGGGAATGCCTTGTTGAGGAGCTGCGGAGTCGCCTGAACGGCTCCCGGAATCAGGTGGGGCGGTCAGCGAATGCGGCAGACGGTACGGTAAGGGCCGAAGTCCGGACTTTCCCAGGTCTCGCCGACGGCAAGATTGCGGATGTCGGCGATATCCTCGTCCGAGTAGCCGAGGGCTTCGCAGAACATCGCGGGACCGATGATCGGGCGCGAATCCTTGCCGGTAGCGGAGTGGAAGGCGCTGATGTCCCAAAAGCCGAGGTAGAGCGGGATGACGGGTCCGCCCGGGTCGAGCCCAAGCTTTTTCACCGCATCCACGGCTGCCTCGTCGGCCGAGTTGAAACTATGGTCGCAGGCGTCGCCGGCCGGGCCGATCCAGTCCCACATACCCTCGATCTCGGGCTCGGTTGCTTCGGTCAGTCGAACCTCATGCTCGCCGCACTTGAGATGTGCCCAGAGGCCGTGCCGGTGGCGGCGAAGCCAGGCCAGCGCATCCTTGGAATTCACCGTGCACTCGAACCCGACTTCGGTTCTCAGCGCGTTCTTGGCGCTCAGGTAATCGAATAACGAGGCCACCGGCGATGTGCCATCAAAATGGCGCGCCACGGAATCTGCAACGTCGCTATGGCCCCACTCGTCGGCCGCCAGCACGATGATGTCCAGGTCTTGAGCGGCGACGAACCAATCGTTGGCGAAGAACGGGCGCTCGATCACGTGATCGTCGCTGTGCGCCTCGGCGCGGATCAACTCGTACTTGATCGCCAGCTCCTCTGCCGAGAGGTTGTGAATGTCCTCCAGGGACACCTGCTGTGGCCATGAGGAATACGGACAGGTCAGGTCGTTGCACAGCTGGCCATTGAGCGACGTGTCGCACTTGGCGCAGACTGCCGGGGCAGCGGGCGCCGGCGATGCATCGACGTAGCGGGCGATCAGATCTTCAAAGGACAGGTCTTCGCGCACCGCATTGACCGAGTAGCCCAGCGCCGTCGAGAGGTTGTCGGCGGCGGTCTGGACCATCACGCCGGAATCGTCGGCAGTGTCGCCGTGGATGATGAGGTGATTGCGGACCACCAGGGCAATGAGGCCGCCCGGGGTGGTGATGAGTTGCAGTGACATGTGGTGCCCTCCTGAGTGATATGCACCTAGGTTACCGATCCACCCTCTCGCGTTCTGAGAAAAGTAGAAACGGCGGGCGAGAGCTAGGGCTGCTGTCGCAAGAGGACTGTCTGGGTCTGACCGACAAACCCTTCCTGGTACCGCCCCGTGGCGGTAAGCAGGCTACCCAGGGGGGAGCCATTGGGGACCATGATCGTCTCCGGCCGCCACTTCTCGATGAAGTCGCCGTAGCCCGGCGCTCCGTTCATTGTCCTGGTGAAGTCCATCACGAAGTCATCCCCGTAGAGGTCAAAGCGGCTATCGGCAAAGACTTTCACCTGGGGATGATGGAAGGCGATGTAGCCGCCAAAGTTGAAATCGTGCATCACGCGGGCAGTCCGTCCGTTGGCGACCATGTAGTTGATCGCATCGGTCGCAAAGAACCGCTGCTCCTCCTTCGCGCCATATCCGCTGAGCCCCAACCGAGCGACGAACAACAGGGGGATCGCACAGGCGAGGATGAGCGCCTGACGACGGTAAGAGAGCACTGGCGGTAGCTGAGAGGCCAGCCGGTCCATCATGGGCGTTTGTGCGGCCAGGCGTGCGATGATCGGAAGCATCGCCATGACGAAATACGGCATGTTCCGCTGCGCGTCGTAGGCAATCAGGAAGAAGCAGAGGAAGATCACCACGTCCCGTAGCGACAGCCTGCATCGAGAGAAGCCGGCGGCCGCGACGGTTGCGGCGATGAGAATGACGAGCTGCCCGCCGTACAGGTCGCTCAGTGCCGGCGATCGCCACTCATGGATCAACTTGCTCCTGGTGACTGATGAAGACGCGATCTCGAAGACAGATTTCCAGACCTCAAAGCCGTAGGGGTTGGCGCCGATGAACAGCATGGCCACCAGCCCGGCAGCAAGGATCGGCAGCGCTATTTTCGCGGCGGATTTGACGTCCTGCTGGACGTATCCCTAGGCCAGGATGGCCGCGGCCACGACCCCGAGGTAAAGCAGCCCCATTGGGAAGCCGCCATGCAGGTTGGCCCATAAGGCAAAGACGAAAGGGATGAAGGCCAGATAGAGGGCTTTTCGCGTGGACATCCATCGGTCCACCAGGTAGACGAGTAGGCCGAACAGGAGGAACGAGAAAACCTGTGGCCGTCCGTACATCGTCAGGACGCTTCCAGCCGAAAGGGCCGCGGTAAGGCCGAACGCCATCAGGGCGTTGGTGAAGTGCGGGCGAACGACACCGTAGAGGACGAGGAAAAGGCCAGCGGCCACGGCGGAAACCATGATCCGGACGCCATCAGGACCGCCCAGGCGGAATGCTTCCGCGACAAGAACCTCTCCTCCCCATTGGGTCAGCCGGTAAGGCTTGCCGTTCATCGTCCATGAAAGCTCATCCACCGTCGGGAGCTGCATGTGATCGAGGATCCAGTTCCCGTTGATGAGGTGCCAGTGAAAGTCCGAATTCATCACGCCGCTCGCGTTGTACTGGACGAGCAGTGCGCTGGCGAACAAGAGCACCAGGAGTGCCAGTCCAGAACGGAGGTCGAGGAGGAGAGATTTCATGCGGTCTTTCAGTGAGCCAATGCGGCAATCATACCGGCATGGGAATGCAGTTTCAGAAGGCGCAGCTGGAGGGTCAGAACAGGGCCGTGAGCCACGCCTGGCTGCCGGCTGATAGGCGGGGCTGGGTGCGAGGCCTCGGCCTGGCTGGGGCTGTTTGCTGAGGCTGTACGGGCGCCAACGAAAGTTGCCCAACCGTCCACATGTTCACGTTCTGGTACCGAACGATTTCGACCTGCAGCGGATTTGAGCGTGACGGCTTCACCGTCCATGCCGGATTCGCACCAGCGAACCGGCCATCGATGGATCGGAGTTGCCGACATTCGTCCTTGGTCAGTGCGCGGCCGGAGCCCAGGGGCGACGACAGCCGAAGTTGTCCAACGCCTGCCGTGGGGAGGTGCCAGGTTGATTCGGCATGGCGGCCGCCACGGTTGCTCATCTTCGACAACGCCGCGTGCAGGAGGCCATTGATCGATACCGGCGAAAGCTCCCAGTTGTCGCGGGTGGTCGGCTTGATGGCGGAGTCCCGCTCGCATATCTGCGCGGCCTCGTCGGCAGTGAGCCGGCGCGGGGCATTGAGAGGGATGCTGAGATGCAACGGGGCCAGGAATGGCTTCTTGATCCCGAAGAGATGATTTAGGTCGGCGTCGCTGGCGGCAGTCATCGTGAAACCTCGTGAAGAATGCCGTCAGCTTACAGATCAACATGCTCCTGATCTGTAAAAAGACCCGCCGAGGCGGGCCGGTCAAAGAGAGAATTGTCAGAGTACGTGAAGGTTATCGATTTCGATGTCCAATTCCGGAAGACCTTTATCGATAACAGTGCACTCTAAGGTCAAGTCCGAGCGCCCCTCTTCAACAGTCCACAAGGGAACAGTAATTGACCACGTAGGGGAGGTCGCATGACTAACCCGTATGACATCCAGTTCCGCATAAGAAGTCTCAGGCAAGCTTTGAAGCGTTCGCCCATAAGTTTGCACAGCTTCTTTCATTTGCTCGGCATTGAGCCTGATGCCACGAGAACGAATCTCGATTGCACAGTAGTCGCCGGACACAAGCAAGCCAACGATCATCCGGATGAGGCCTGTGAGTCTTTGATCGATATTTTCCATGTTAACGATTCCCAGGAATGCGAGTTATTGTATCGGGGCTGATCCCAATGCTGCTGAAATAATTGTCAGCTTGGAAAATTGCGGACCTAGCTTCATCTTCGGTTAGCCCTGCGCGTCGTAGAGCCTTATAGCCTATGCGCCGCTCAGCTGCATACGTCCCACCGCCTGCTTCGCGCTGTACCGCGGTTGCTAGATAGTGAGGAGTGCCGCGCACGTTCGCTGGTCCCTGAAGAACTACACCAGGGGCTTTATTGGTGTTGTAGCCCTTCAAATTCCGAACGGCAGCATCCTGGATGACGTGATGAGCATCCTTCAGGCCCGCTGCTCGCAATTCGCCAACGGACCCCTGAACGCACTGCCGTGCCTTTGATAGACCATTAATAATCCCGGCTTCCGGAACCATGGCGCCAGTCAAAAGCCCTGCAACCAGCTCGGTTGTGACTACGACAGTTACCGCATTTTCCGCGGCCCAAGCGCAAGCTGGGAATAGGAAGAATAAGGGACCAAAACACAATCCGTTCTGATCGGAATTGATGAATGGATTGCCTCCTGCGTATAGATAGCTGTTTGTCCCACCAAGAATCCCAATGGGATCGCTCTCCAGGTATCGACCAGATGCCTTGTCGTAGGTCCGATTCCAGTTCTGGAACAGTCCTGTCTCGGCCTCGTGGTACTGGCCGGGATAGCGCAGAGCGACCGTTACAGACCCCGTAGGTGCTGCGACACCGAACGCCAGGTCCTGCCACTGCCACACGACGTTCTTTGCACTATCGGTACCGATGCGCGGGCTGCCCAGGTGGTCGGGGTGCAGGTAAGTGATGACGCCGGCGCTGATCTGCGCCAGGGGGCGGCCTTCATCATCCCAGACGTATTCCTTCAGCGTCGTTCCCGCTGCGTCGGTCTCTGCCAGCAGGTTGTCATCGACACCATAGTGGAACAGCGTCGTGGCGCCCTGGACAGTCTTCTGTGCCCGGTGGTTATCGAAGCTGTAGGCGTACTGCCCCAGGAGATTGCCGCTCGAGCGCGCAGCCGCCAGTCGGCCAGCCTGGTTGAACTCGAAGTTGAGGCCATTGGCAGACAGGGTGTTACCGGCGGCATCCAGCGTGACCGCGCCGGACGGGTTGCTCGTCATCCGGTTGGAGCTGGGCGAGTAGGCGTAGCCGCCGGCGCCGTCCGCCTGGCGGTTGCCGTTGGCGTCCCAGGTGAAATTCAGCATGGAATTGCTGCTGACGATCCTGTCGAGCCAGTCGTAACCGAAGGTGGTGGCGTTGATGCCGGTGATGTTGCCGTTGGCGTCGTAGCCGTAGGTGCGGCTGTCGATGGAACCGGTGGCCCAGGAGGTCAGACGGCCCTGAAGATCGTAGGCACGGGTATCCACCAGGCCGTTGCCGTAGGTCTGCCCGGTGAGCAGCCCGTCCGCGCGGTACGTCCGGCCGGTGACGATGTTCTGGCCACCGGTGGCGATCGCCGAGATCTGGCCCAGGCTGTTGCGGGTATAGCTGACGACTCGCCCACTGGGGTAGGTGATGCTGGCCAGCCGGTCCGCGGGCGTCCAGGTGTAGCTCGTCGTGAAGACCTGGTTGCTGGTCGTCCAGGTGACGGAGGCAGTCCGGCCCAGGCCGTCATAGGTGTAGGTCCGGGTCCCGGTGGGGTCGGTGACAGAGCACAGTCGCCCGATACCGTTGGCGCAGGCGTCATAGCCGTAGGCGACGTCCTCGCCCGCTGTCGGGTAGGTTAGGCTGGTCAGGCGATTGAGCGCGTCATAAGCGAAGCTGGCAGTGATGCCACGGGCGTCCGTGCTGGACAGGACATTTCCGGCCGCATCGAAGGTCCGCTGGACCTGGCCGCGGTCAGGGCTGGCTTCGGCCTCCTGGTTGCCCAGGCCGTCCGTAGTGAATGCCCAGTTGGCGCCGTTGGGGGCGGTCAGGCTCGCCAGATGACCGGCGCTGTCGTAACCCGTGCTGGTGGTGCCCTGCAGGCGGTCCACGACGCTGGTGATGCGATTCAGGGGATCATAAGCGTAGGCGGTGCCGTGCCCATTCGGGTCCGTGACGCTGGTCGTGTTTCCAACTGCGTCCAGGACCATCTGGGTAGCAGAACCGCCGGCCGTGATGCTGGTGAGGAAGTTGCGCGCATTGAAGGCATAGTCGACCTGGCGGCGGATCGTCCCGGCCGAGTCCTTCACGACGGTCTGGGTCCGGTTGTCCTTGAGGTCGTAGGCATAGGCGACCTTGTTGCCCGCGTTGTCCGTGACGCTCGTCAGGCGATGGGCCGCATCGTAGGCATAGGTCAGCACCACTCCGTCTGGTAGGGTGGCCGTCTTCAGCTGCTGGGCGTTGTCGTAGGTAAAGCCGGTCGTCCGGGCGCTGCCGCCGCCGGCCGGAGGCGTCTCGGTCACCGTGGTGACGTTGCCCGCCTTGTTGTAGACAAACGTGGTAGCCACGCCGTTGGGGCTGGTCGTCTTCAGCAGGCGGCCGGCGCCATCGTACTGGTCGAAGGTCGTGACATGCCCGAGGGCGTTGGTTACCTTCTTGAGCTGGCCGCATTGCGCCCCGGTGGTGCAATCCCAGTATTCGAGGGCACGGGTGTCGCTGACATCGACGCGCGGACCGCTGATCGTGGCCACCTGGCCCTTTGCGGTGTAGGTGAGGATGATCGTGCGGCTAGACCCGCCGGCGGATACCGTGATCGTCGTGGGCAGCGTGCCGGTGTAGGCGATGGTGGTGGTCCGGTCCGGCTCCGTAATCGTGGTCGGCAGGTCCAGGTTCGGCGAGGAGTAGCTGTAGGTCGTCGTTCGCTCTGCGCTGGTGCCGGCCGCCTCGGTCATGCTGGTGAGGCGATGCTGGCTGTCCCAAGCGAAGTTGGTGACTCGGCCTTCCTCGTCGGTGCGGCTGGAGAGATTGTTGGCCGCATCGAAGGTCTGGGAGCGCGTTTTGCCGTCAGAGCTATCAGTCCGGCTGACCAGCAAGTTGATGCCAAGG
>Ga0075152_10001946_pt1 | contig 14777 bp, 11 predicted proteins | sample JI61114C2DNA_FD_70964 | JGI IMG/M metagenome (GOLD analysis project Ga0075152, IMG submission 70964) | Wastewater effluent complex algal communities from Wisconsin, to seasonally profile nutrient transformation and Carbon sequestration -... | ecosystem: Engineered > WWTP > Effluent > Algae...
GAGCAGCGTGACCGCGGGCGCCTGGGCGCCGGTGCGGGCCGTGAAGTCGGTCCGGGCCGCCTCGATGCCGCGCGCCAGCGGGACGCCCGGGTCGATGTACGGCACCCACACCGCGTCGTCGCCGAGCAGTTCGGACGCCAGTGCCTCGGCCCGCGTGTTGCACGTCAGGGCGTTGGTGGTCAGGGGGTGCAGGTGCAGGACGAGAGCGTCCGGGATCAGGGCGTGGAACAGGATCTCGACGCTCGGACGCCGCGTCGGGTTGCCGACCTGAGCGCGCTCGGCGGCGGCCCGGACGGTGTCGCCGTGGTCGTGCCTCCCGCCTTCGGCCACGACGGGCTCGTCCGAGGCGAGGGCGTCCAGCAGGACGTCGACCCGCAGCGGCACCAGGTCGGACGCCGTCAGCGTCGCCAGCTGGGTGCCGCTGGGCTTGATGTACATGATCCCGTCGATCTTGACCGACGCGTTGCCGCCGCCGGCGCGCACGTACTCGGGGTCGGCGCCGAAGCGGTTGCTCACCTCGATGAGCTGCTGCATGAGCGGGTGGTTGGCGATGTCCATCTCTGCTTCTCTCCTGGTTCCGGCCGCTCAGCGGCCGATGATCGTGGCGCCGAGCGCGACGAGCGCGGCGCGGTGGGCGGCGTCCCCGACGAGGGCGCCGGAGGCGTCCACGTAGCCCGGCTTCCCCTCGGCGACGAGACTCTGGTGGGCCGCGACGACGCAGGTGGCCTCGAAGAAGGCCGCGCGGGCGGCGTCCGAGATCGGGCCGTCGGCGCACGCGGGGTCGAGCGGGATCCGGTCGAGCGTGTTGTGCTCGGTGCCGCCCATGACGATGAGTCCGGCGGCGGTGAGGGCGGCGACGTAGGCGTCCGCGACGACGCCCGCGTTGCGGGCCGGGATCAGCTCGGCCGCGAAGACCCCCTTGTCACGCAGGCGCTGGGCCAGGGTCGTGGGGTCCTCCCACTCGGTGATGGTTCCAGCCCCGTCGCCGAGGATCGGGTACGTCGGGATGCCCCCGACGGCCAGCACGTAGTCGTAGACCTCGCCGAAGCTGATCGGCACCTCGGGCACGAACCCGGGCGTCCCCGACTTGAGCAGCCGCGCGCGGATCTCGCCCTGGACGCCGACGGCGTCGGTCGCGTCCTTCGACGGCGCGCCGAGCACGCGCTCCAGCGCGGCGGCCCGCTCGGACGCCGGCAGCGCGGCGACGGCGTCCGCGAACGCGCGGGCGATGTGGCGCTCCTGCAGGCTGACCCACTCGACGGGGACGCCGCCTCGCTCGGCCACGGCCGCGGCGACGGCCTCCGCGGTGAGGCCCGTGGGGACGCCGTGGGCAGCGAAGTGCGCGGCGAGCTGCCCGACCATCGCGGCGGCGCGGGCGTCGTTGGCCTCGCGGATCAGGGCGTGGGTCGCGGCGGCGGCGTCCGGCTTGGGCCGGAAGGGCTGGATGCCCTTGCCGCAGAAGTAGATGCGTCCCGGGTTGGCGGGGTCGTTGACCCGGACGCCGCGGGCCGCGAGGTCGGCGTCCGCGGTGATGAACTCCAAGCCGAACAGGGGGACGATGCCGGCGGCGGCGCAGGCGTCCGCGAAGCGCCCGTAGACCTGCTGGTCGAAGAAGCTGCTGATGCCGAGGGCACGCACCCCCTGGGCCCGGGCCTCGGCGACCACGTCGGCGACGGTGTCGAACGCCGAGAAATTGGGGGCGACGTGGACGTGGGTGTTGACGACGGGCGGCGTTGGCATCAGGCTCCTCGAGATTTTGTAACGTTTCAAACGGTACCGCGAGCCGCCCCTTCTTGACTATCCCCCCCGGCCTATTTGATGCCCGCGGCGAGGTCCTGGGTGAACTGGGCGAGGTCGGCCGCGGTGTGCTTGGTGCTGCCCTCGACCGTCGCCGCGGAGCCGGTCGGCAGGAGGACGGCGCACGTCCCGCCCTTGCCGGTCTTGCTCACGCCGGTGCAGTAGACCGACCCCAGCTGCACGCGTGTGTCCGCGCTCGCCCGGCCGAACGCCACCGCCGGGTCGGGCGCGTTCTTGACGATGCTGGCCTGGTAGATGTCGCCGGCCGCGGCGCGATAGGTGGCGGAGTCGTACAGGGTGGTCGACGACTTCTGCGTCGAGACGTCCAGGGCGTAGCTGCCGACCCGCGCCGGCAGGTGGGACAGCTTCGGCGCGAACGCCCCCAGCAGCCAGGCGACCACCAGCCCGACCACGGCCAGCGCCACGATCACCCCGCCGATCATCAGCAGCGGCGGGATCCGCGGCCCCGTCGGGGCAGGCGCGACCGGCTCGGACGCCGCCGGCTCGGGGGCGGGGGCGGGGACGGGCGCGGGCACGACGGGACGCGGCGGCGTCCCGGGGTGTGCGGCGCCGGGTGCCGCCCCGACGCTCGGCGGCCTGTACCCGGACGCCGTCGCCGCGGGCGCGGCGTGGGGCGCGGACGAGGGCGGCGTGTAGCCCGTGGCCGCCGGCGCAGCGGGGCCGGGCGGGGTCGCGGACGGCGGGGCGTACCCAGGAGCGGCGGCCGGGTGGGGCGCCGGCGTCCCCGACGACGAGGGCGGCGAGTAGCCGGCGACGGGGGCGGCGGCGTCCGGGTGGGCAGGGGGCGAGGCGGGGGCGGCGCCGCCGACGGCGTCCGGGGGAAGGTACTGGGGCGTGCTCATGCCTCGCATCGTAAGGGCCCCGGCGCCGAGCCCCGCGGCGACCCGGCCGCGACCGGCAAAGGTGCCCGAACGCGTTACCTACGGTACCGTAGGTAACGTGAAGACCGAGCTGAAGAAGGACGCCGCCGGTGCGGCCGCGTCCGTGGCCGACGCCGCCGACGAGCTCAAGCCGCGCCTGCGGGGCTGGCTGCACACGGGCATGGCGCCGCTGGCGCTGGTCGGCGGGCTGGTGCTGCTGATCCTGACCCCGACCGTCGCCGGGCGGGCCGCGGCGGCCGTCTACACGCTCACGTCGCTGGCGTTGTTCGGGAACTCGGCGGTCTACCACCGCGGCAGCTGGACCGACCGCGTCCGCGCCGTGTTCCGCCGCGTCGACCACGCGAACATCTTCCTGTTCATCGCCGGCACCTACACGCCGCTAGCGGTGCAGTTGCTGGACGGCCCCTCACGGACGCTGCTGCTCGCCCTGATCTGGGGCATCGCGGTGCTGGGGGTCGGGTTCCGGGTGTTCTGGCTCGGCGCTCCGCGTTGGCTCTACACCGTGCTCTACGTCGTCATGGGCTGGGTGGCGGTGTTCTGGCTGGTGCAGTTCTGGACGGCCGGCGGGCCGGCGGTCGTCCTGCTGATCGTGGCCGGGGGGCTGATCTACAGCTACGGTGCGCTCGTCTACGGGCGGAAGCGTCCCAACCCGTCCCCGACCTGGTTCGGCTTCCACGAGATCTTCCACGCCTGCACCGTCGCGGCAGCCCTGTGCCACTACGCGGCCATCTGCGTGGCCACGTTCGCCTGAGACGACCCCTACTTGGCGACCTGCTTGGCCGCCTTGCGCTCCTTGCGCCAGATCAGCGTGTAGCCCTTCAGCACGTCGGGCAGCCGGTTGACGTAGGGGATGAAGGGGAACGCGAGCATGGTCAGCAGCAGCGACCCGAAGATGATCGCGCCGTCACGGTCGCCGTTGTCGTCCCCGGCCAACACCGTGTGGTTCAGCAGGCCGATCGGGGACAGCCACCACGCTCCCGGGGTGTTCCCGTTCTCCTCGCGGATCATGCCGTACTGCTCGGTCGTGATGTTGAGCTTGGTCGCCTGGTCCTCCAGCACGCCGGTGTCGGCGAGGAACCTGAGGCCGTAGGTGGCGACGTTCGCGTCCGTGGTGCCGAGGTTCGCGTTCAGCAGCGCGGGCTCGTAGAGGCCCGCCGCGGCCATCGCGGTCAACGAGGTGATGACGTCGGTCGCCGGCCCCTTGGGAACGGCGGCCGGGTCCGGGTTGTCCTGGGCGTAGTAGTCGCTGAGGGCCTTGAGCGCGGCCTTCTGGTCGTCGTCCGAGAGTGCCTTGAACGCCTTCATGGCGTCGGTGGTGGCGGGCACCGCCGCGACCAGCTGCGCGTACGGGGCCTCGACGAAGACGGCGGCGGAGTCGAAGGTGTAGGGATCGATGTTGTCCATGTAGCCGGCCGTGTCGGACGACCCGTCCCACTCGGCGACGATCGTCTTCACGAACGCCGTCGCGTCCTGGGAGGCGACGGTCTGGATCGTGACCGGCGAGAGGTACGGGGACGGCAGGACGACGCCGAAGGCGAGGAGCAGCACCAGGAGGACGCCCGCGCGGATGAACAGCAGCCCGTGGTTCGCCTTGACCGTCGGCGCGACGATGTCGCTGCGGTAGGGCTTCGCGATGCCGAGGACCCGGACGAGCAGGTAGTGCAGGCCCAGCAGGCCGAGCAGCACGAGGGGGACGGTGGCGATGTGAATCCCGTACACCTGCCCGTAGTTGAGCGGGTTGACCCACGTGCCCAGGCCGGTGCCGTTGTAGAAGTCGGCCCCCTGCAGGCCGCGCCACTGCGAGGAGAAGTCGCCGCGCAGGATGTAGCCGAACTCGGTCTCCGCGAGGACGACGAACAGCATCAGGACGCCGAGGACCCACGTCAGCCGGCGCGGCTTGCGGAACCCGGACGTGAAGAAGACGACCAGCAGGTGCAGCAGGATGAACAGGACGAACGCCTGAGTCGCCCAGAGGTGGACACTGCGGGCGTAGGCGCCCGCGACTGTCGTCAGCCACCAGTTGGGCCCGAACACGGTCATGAACAATCCGGTGACCAGCAGCGTCACGAAGGAGATCATCGACAGAAAGCCGAGCGAGTAGAGGAACTTGTTCCCGTAACTCGGCACCTTCTCGATCATCATCTGGTTCAGTCCGGCGACGAGTGGATGCCGGACGTCCGCGGGGTTCGCTTCTTCTTCCGAGGCCATGGTGTGTCCACTTCCGTGTGGAGTTGTGAGCCGGACGGATGGCCGCGCTCCGACAACCATGAGTGCGCCGATCAGACCCGGATCCTTGAGTGGAGGGTCCCAGGCTGGGGCTGAGACGACGCGAAGGGGGTTTCGGGTGGACTGTCGCAAAAACCGGAGGAAGGGCCGTGGGCCTAGACTGCCAACGACCTAGCATGGCGATCCTGGGGGGCAGGGGCGATGAAGGCCAGGGAGATCAGGGAGACCCAGCTCGTCGCGAACCTGCGAGCGGATCGTTCACGCTTCGACTGGCCGGGGTGGTCGCTCGCGTTCCTCGTCTGCTCCTTCATCGGCTGGGTCTTCGAGACGACCGCCGTGTGGCGGGACACCGGCCACTTCACGACCAGGGGCTATCTGACCATCCTGCATCCCCTGGGCCTGTACATCCCGGCCGTGAAGGACGATCCCGTGATCGGCCACCTCCCCGTGGTTCTCGGGCTCCCGCTCATCGAGATGTACGGGTTCGGCGCCGTCATCATCCTCCTCACCCTGCACAGCCAACGCACGCACCCCGTGCGGATCTTCTGCATCGGGCTCGTCATGATGACCATGTTCGAACTGGTGTCGAGCTACGTGTGCACGTACGTCGTGCACCGCGAGTTCTGGAACTACTCGACCGACTTCCTCAACTTCCAGGGACGCATCTGCCTCCGCTCCTCGATCGCGTGGGGCGTCCTCTCGATGTTCACGATCGAGATTCTCGATCCGTTTCTGGATCGGATCTACGCCCACGAGAAGGGGCGCAAGTACTTCCACGCCCTCATGATCGTGTTGATGACCTACGCCGCGTTCTGCGCCGTCCTGAAGTACTGGGTCGCCCCGGGGCTCTTCCCCTGACGATCGAGAGAACGCAGGAGGCCCGGACCAAACCGGTCCGGGCCTCGTGTATCGCGCGCTCGGAGGGATTCGAACCCCCAACCTTCTGATCCGTAGTCAGATGCTCTATCCGTTGAGCCACGAGCGCTTCGGCCGGGTGTCCGACCAAGCGAAGACTCTACCGCGCCCGCGGCGTCCGGCCAAAATCAGTCGCCACGCCCAACTCGGTCTCGCGCAGTGAGCCCGCACCCGCCAACCGGCTGCCGTCGCCGGCGCCATGAGGCAAGATGGCCGCTGTAAGGAACGATCTCGTCACGACCGGCGGTTGCATCCCACGATGGAGCGCATCTCGCCAACGCTACAAAGGAGAAGCATGTCCGTGGACGCCGCCCAGATCACTGCCACCGCCCCCGCCGACGCCCCCGCCGACCTGGTCGCCTGGGTCACCGAGGTGGCCGAACTCACCAAGCCCGACGCCGTCTACTGGTGCGACGGCTCCGTCGCCGAGCGGGACCGGTTCTACGACCAGATGGTCGCCGCCGGCACCTTCATCAAGCTCAACGAGGCCAAGCGCCCGGGCTCCTACTACGCGAAGTCCGACCCGAGCGACGTCGCGCGCGTCGAGTCGCGCACGTTCATCTGCTCCGCCAGCCCGGACGACGCCGGCCCCACCAACAACTGGGCCGACCCCGCCGAGATGCGCGTGATCCTGAACGGCCTGTTCGAGGGCTGCATGCGCGGACGCACCCTCTACGTCATCCCGTTCTCGATGGGCCCCATCGGCGGCGCGATCAGCCAGCTGGGCGTCGAGCTCTCCGACTCCGAGTACGTCGTCGTCAACATGCGCATCATGACCCGCATCGGCACCGACGCCCTCAAGCTCATCGGCGAGGGAAAGCCGTGGGTCAAGGCCCTGCACACGGTCGGCTACCCGCTGGTGGACGCCGACGGCGTCGCCCGCCCCGACGTGCCGTGGCCCTGCAACCCGGAGAAGTACATCACCCACTTCCCGGAGACCCGCGAGATCATCTCCTTCGGCTCCGGCTACGGCGGCAACGCCCTGCTGGGCAAGAAGTGCTACGCGCTGCGCATCGCGTCCGGCATGGCCCGCGACGAGGGCTGGATGGCCGAGCACATGCTGATCCTCAAGATCACCCGCGAGGCCGACGGCAAGGAGGTCTACCTGACGGCCGCCTTCCCGAGCGCCTGCGGCAAGACCAACCTGGCGATGCTGCGTCCGACGATCGCGGGCTTCAGGATCGAGACCGTGGGCGACGACATCGCCTGGATGCGTCCCGGCCCCGACGGACGCCTCTACGCGATCAACCCCGAGGCCGGTTTCTTCGGCGTCGCGCCCGGCACCGGCGAGAAGACCAACCCGACCGCGCTGCACAGCGTCGACCACGACACGATCTTCACGAACGTGGCGCTGACCGACGACGGCGACGTCTGGTGGGAGGGGATGACGGACGAGCCGCCGGCCCACCTGATCGACTGGAAGGGCAACGACTGGACGCCGGCGTCCCACACCCCGGCCGCCCACCCGAACAGCCGCTTCACCGTGCGGGCCGACCAGGCGTCCACGATCGCCCCGAACTGGGAGGATCCGGCGGGCGTCCCGATCGACATCGTCCTGTTCGGCGGACGGCGCGCCTCGAACGTGCCGCTCATCTCCGAGACCTACGACTGGAACCACGGCGTGTTCGTGGGCGCCACCGTCAGCTCCGAGCAGACGGCCGCGGCCGAGGGCTCGGTCGGCGACCTGCGCCGCGACCCCTTCGCGATGCTGCCGTTCTGCGGCTACAACATGGCCGACTACTGGGGCCACTGGCTGCGCATGGGCGAGACCCTCGGCGACAAGGCGCCGAAGATCTTCCAGGTCAACTGGTTCCGCAAGGGTCCCGACGGCAAGTTCCTGTGGCCGGGCTTCGGCGACAACAGCCGTCCGATCGAGTGGGCGATCAAGCGCGTGTTCGGTGAGGTCGAGGCGTCCGACGCCATCTCCGGGCGCCTCCCCAAGCCGGGCGACCTGAACGTCGACGGCCTGGACCTGACCGAGGACCAGCTCATGGCCCTCTTCGCCCTCGACCCCAAGGCGTGGTCCGCCGAGGCCGACCTCACCGAGGACTACTTCGGCAAGTTCGGCGACAAGCTGCCCGAGGAGCTGAGCAACCAGCTCGCCTCCCTGCGCGACCGCATCGCCACCGCGTAGGGACGCCGCCGGCGCGAGTCGGCGTCCGTAGCAACACGAAGGGCCCCCGGGAAACCGGGGGCCCTTCGGCGTCCGAGCAGGAGCTACTTCTGCTTCGCCCTGCTGAGCTGGATCGTCTGCTCGACCCAGCCCTCGCCGCACCCGACGGCGCCGCACGCGATCGCCACCGAGACCGAGGCCGCCTTGCCGCCGGCGAAGATTCCGTTGGTGGAGTAGACGTAGGCCGACCAGGCGTGCGGCGTGCCGTCGCAGATGAGATCGCCGACCGAGATGTAGCCGCTGATCTTCACCCGCCCCACCTTCTGCGTGAGGGTGCCGTCGATCATGGTGCCCTGGGGCTGGCCATCACAGGTATAGGTGCCGCTGACCAGGGCGGAGCCGTCCTTGAACGCGGTTCCGCGCGGGTCGATCGTCATGCTGATCGTCGGCGCGGGGGGTGCGTCGCCGATCGTGAGGCTGAGCGCTCCGCCGTTCGTGCCGCCCGGGGCCGCGTCGAACGCCATGACGTAGTACGTCGTGCCGGCGAGGGCCTGGGCGGCCTTCATCACGGGCCCGCATCCGACGACGACTCCGCCGGCCGCCGGGTCGCCCTGGACGATCATCACGCCGACATCGAAGGTCGAACCGGTCGCGTCCGCGAGGATCGGCCCATCGGCGGTCGGCGTGTACCGGTACCAGACGCTCGCCTCGGTCGCCGGGGCGCCGCAGCCGAGGTTCAGCTGGGCGTCGATGGCGCTCGTCGTGGCCCCGGTGGTGTCCTGGGTGTAGACGACGCCCTTGGTCGCGACGGTCGCGCCGGCCGGCTCATCGTTGGACGGGACGGCCGCCCAGGCCGGCTGGGCGAGCGCGGGCATCAGCACGACGGCCAGGGCGGCCGCAAGCGTGGTGCGAAGTTTGGTGGGCATGCGAGCTCCTTCTCGGGTCCCGCATCCAGGGGTGGATGCTGCCCGCATGCTAACGATGACCGCTAAACCGCGGGAAGTGCATTCGGAAAATTCCTCCTTTCGTACTACTCAGGGGCCCGGACATCACACCACGGTCTTATTCCTCGCTAACCCGGCCACGAAGTATGTGCGCACCCGGGGCCATTGGGGTAGTGTGCGAACCGATGTGTCGTTCGGTGCCCGTCAAGGAGTGAAAGGCCACCCCAACACCTAGCCAACAGCATGTCGCAGATCCCACCCACAACCCCCGACAGGGTCCTGAACCTCCAATCCGGCCGCCCCGGCAGCTCCCAATGAATCACGTGGAGAACGACAGTGGATTCGCCCTCCACGACGTTCTTCACTGGAGTCATCCCACTGAAAGGAATGGGTTTCCCATGCCCAAGAACTACCGCCGCCACCTGGTGGCGATCGGCCTCGCCTGCCCCGTTCTGGCGGTCGGCTTGGTCCCACTTTCCGCCTCGGCCGCGCCGACGGCGTCCCAGTCGTACGTGGTCCGCTTCGTCGACGGGACCGACGCGAAGGCCAAGGCCGAGAAGGCTTCCGGGGACGGGATGCGCGTCGCCCGTGTGTACTCGCACGCCCTGTCCGGCATGGCCGCCGATCTGACCCCGGCGCAGGCCGCGCGGCTGGCGTCCGACCCGAGCGTCGCGTCGATCGAGCGGGACGCCCGCGCGAGGGCGTTCGGTACCGAGACCGCCGCGCCGTGGGGGCTCGACCGGATCGACCAGGCCAAGCTGCCCCTGTCGGGCACCTACACGTGGGGCGCCGACGGGGCCGGGGTGAAGGCCTACGTCATCGACACCGGCGTCTGGGCCGGGCACGCCGACCTGGCCGGACGCGTTGCGACGGGCTACGACGCGGTCGACCTCGACGGAGACGCCACCGACTGCCACGGCCACGGCACGCACGTCGCCGGCACCGTCGCCGGCACCACCTACGGCGTCGCCAAGGGGGCCACGGTCGTGCCGGTGCGCGTGCTCGACTGCTCGGGCTTCGGCACGACCTCCGAGATCATCGCCGGCATCGACTGGGCCGTCGCGGATCACGGCACGGAGCCCGCCGTCGCCAACATGAGCCTCGGCGGCTCCGCCTCCCAAGCGATCGACGCCGCCGTGCAGGCGCTGATCGACGACGGGGTCACGCTCGCCGTGGCCGCCGGCAACGACTTCGCCAACGGCTGCCTCTACTCGCCGGCCCGCGTCCGCGCCGCGATCACCGTGTCCGCCTCGACGATCACCGACCACGCTGCGGCGTTCTCGAGCACGGGTCCCTGCGTCGACCTGTTCGCCCCGGGCGAGAACATCACCTCGGCCGGGCTGGCGTCGCCGACGGCGTCCCTGACGATGTCCGGGACGTCCATGGCGACGCCCCACGTCACCGGCGCGGCCGCGATCCTCGCGGGGCAGCACCCGACCTGGACGCCCGCGCAGATCTCAGCCGCGATCGTGAAGTCGGCCACCAAGAACGCCCTGACCGGCGTCGACCGCGAGACCCCGAACAAACTGCTGCGCGTCGGCTGAGCCCGACCGGCGCCGACGGCGTCCGACAACCGAGAACGCCCCGGGAGAACCCCCGGGGCGTTTCCCCTTCGTGGCGGAGGCGGCGAGATTTGAACTCGCGATGGGGTTAACCCCCAAACCCGCTTAGCAGGTCGTCGCGAGGGGGTACGACGGCGCAGACGTGAGGGGTATCAGGCGGAGCCGGACGTGGTCTGGACCGTGGCAGACGCCGGCGTCGGGGGACAACTGAGACCAGAACTGAGACCGGAGCGGGGGGCGAGTCCCAGTTGGCGTCTACTTCGTGGCACAACATGGGCTTACGCCGACATGTGGGACCAGCTGACGGACGCGGTATCACGCCGGTGACTGCGGCAGATACGTTCCGCAGATGGGCATGGACAGCAGGAAACTGTCGGAGCGGGCGAAGCAGCCCGGCCACGACCGAACCTTTCGGACTTCCGAAGACAACTTCATCGAAGCGCTTCGGGAGATCTTGGATCCTTCGGAGTGGCAGATCGAGGACCACCCCCGGACACTGAGTCGGATCATCGCGGGGCGGTACGGGGTGGTCCCGGAGGCATCCATCACATACCGACCTACCGGGAGGGTGATGTTCTTCGAGGTGAAGAAGCAGGGCCCAGCGGGCAACGCCGATGAGCGCGCCTGCAAGCACCACACGGTCCAGTTCTACAAGGAGCTGCAGGGCGTTACCGGACTTGACTACCACCCCTTCGTCACGGTCATGTGCGAGAGCCTGGCCACGCTGGACCGGTACACGGTCAAGCACCCCTTCTACTTCGAAGAAGATCACTACTTCCTCTGGCAGGGCTACGACTTGGACCTCTTGGCGGACTTCATCGCCCTGGTGGCACATCGGTGGCTGATGAACCCTGCTCCCGAGCCGCCCCAGCAACTCCCCCGGTGAGACTGTCTGGGGCAACTCGTAAGGTGGGCCTGTGATCAAGTACATCGGTTCAAAGCGCGTTCTCGTCCCTGTGCTGGGAGCCATGGCTCATGCCTCGGGTGCCCGAACTGCGGTCGACCTGTTCACAGGCACCACCCGCGTTGCGCAGGAGTTCAAGCGACAAGGACTTCGGGTCACCGCCACCGACATCGCCACCTACAGCGGCGTGCTGTCCGACTGCTACATCGCCACCGACGCAGCCGAGGTCAACCGCGGTGAACTTGCGGACATCCTGGCACGCCTCAATGCAGTGCCTGGTAAGGCTGGCTACTTCACGAAGACCTTCTGTGAAGAGTCGCGGTACTTCCAGCCGAAGAACGGGGCTCGGGTCGACGCCATCAGGGACTTGTTGGAGGCGGAATACCGTGACCATCCGCTGTTCCCTGTTCTTCTCACGAGCCTGATGCTGGCTGCGGACCGCGTCGACTCCACGACAGGCCTGCAGATGGCCTACCTGAAGGGTTGGGCGCCTCGCGCGTACAACGACTTGGAGATGACGATGCCCCAGTTGCTCCGGGGATCCGGTCACACCGTGGTCGGGGACGCGATGGTGACAGTCGACGCACTCCCGCGCACCGAGCTCATGTACCTAGACCCGCCCTACAACCAGCACCGCTACTTCACGAACTATCACATCTGGGAAACCTTGGTTCGATGGGATGCGCCCGACTACTACGGCATCGCGTGCAAACGAATCGACTCCCGCGACGACGAGACCAAGAGTGTCTTCAACATGAAGCGCGAGATGCCGAGCGCGTTTCGGAGCGTGCTCTTGCGTGCGAAGGCAGACCTGCTCCTCGTCTCGTACAACGACGAGTCGTGGATCACTGCCGACCAGATGATGCATGCCCTTCGCGACGCCGGGCACGAGGACGTACGCCTGCTCTCGTTCGACAGCAAGCGATACGTAGGAGCGCAGATTGGGATCTACAACCCTTCCGGGGAGAAGGTGGGCGAGGTCAAGAAATTGCGCAACATCGAGTACGTCTTCGTCGCGGGCTCAACAGACCAGGTTGAGCAGTGCGTGGCCCGCGGGATGCCGCATGCGATCCGCGACGATGAACCGGCGCTGCTGTTTTAGCGCCCCCTGTTCCGTCAACGTCCCAGTCTAGACGGAGGGTAGGCTCCACGACGTGGGTGAGGACTCCTTCGACGAGTTGTGAAATCGGAGCGTTGTGTCGCTCTGCATCGCCCGCCTGTGGCCACCAATGCCCATTGGTCCGGAGTGAAGCGGCAAGCCTACTTTGGCATTCGCCGACGACGGGAGATCGGCCGCGCGCTCTCATGTAGGATATCCATAGTTTGCCATCACGAGAGGCGGGGCAATGGGAGCGAAGGTCATAACGTTCTTCAACAACAAGGGGGGCGTGAGTAAGACGACCACCTGCTTCAACTTGGGATGGATGCTCGCCGAGAGGGGCGCAACCGTTATCATCGTTGACGCTGACCCTCAGTGCAATCTGACCGGCATGGTCTTGGATCTTACGGGCACTGAAGCTCTCGCGAAATACTACAAAGAGTTCCCTGGCCGCAATATTCGGGATGCGCTTGAGCCTGCCTTTGCCTCGCGGCCGGTTCCACTGAAGGCCGTTGAGGCGGTGCCCGTTCCGGGGAGAGATGGTCTATCGCTAGTTCCGGGTCACGTCGGGCTCGCAGAATACGATGTTTCTCTCGGCATCGCCCAGCAGTTGTCCGAGTCCGTGCAGGCGCTCAAGAACCTGCCCGGAAGCATTCGCTATCTATTGGATCAGACAGCTGAGGCAGCTGGCGCTGACTACGTCCTGGTTGACCTAAGCCCTGGCCTCGGATCACTAAACCAGAATCTGGTGACGACGTCAGATTTCTTTGCGGTACCTGCGAGCCCAGACGTGTTCTCGGTGATGGCAATGGAATCGCTAGCCAGAGTCCTTCCGAGGTGGATTTCCTGGGCAACTCATGCTGCGGCACTCGAAGCGCTCTCTGGAGCAGACTACCCGTTCCCTCCTCCCAACCTGAAGTTCATTGGCACGATCGTGCAGCGGTACAGACTCCGCGGCGGAGAACCCACTGTTGCTTTCCAGGAGTATTTCGACCGACTCGACGAGGTCGTTCGCGACACACTGAGGCCGTCTCTAGACAAGGCTGGGTTACTGCTTCCCCATCAGTCCTACGCCTCTGTAGGCATGGACGAGACTCTGAAGCTTGGCAGCGTACCGGACTTCAATTCTCTGATCGCGGTAACACAGCGCATCCGCAAGCCCGTCTTCATGCTGACACAATCAGACACCGGTCACGGCGGATTCGTCTGGGAGAACGAGGAGAAGAGCATTCAGTCGTTCCGAGAGATATTCGCCGAGATGGCGACGCGCATAGAGGGCCTCTGCGCCAATGACCCGCCGACTTCCTGAACTCCTTGCCAATCTGCAGCGCTGTCGAGACCTTGTGGGACTGGGTCAGCGCCTGAAGGTCATGACAAACTCCCTTGTGGACCCAAGTGACATCTATCGGGCTGCCCTGTCGCAAGCGATCTCCTCCTTGGATCATTACGTCCACTCCGTGGTCCTCGACAGGGGAGTTGAGATTCTAATGGGTCGGTTGCCACCTGCCTCCCCCTCAAGGGTTGGACCCCTCTCGCAAGCGTCAGTGGCCGCCATCTTGTCCGAGCATTCGTCGACGCGGGAAATGGCGGTGAGAGCACATCTCGTGCTGACCCTGACGAAAGAGACGTTTCAGTCGGGCGATGACATCGCCAGAGCCGTTGCTTCGGTCGGAGTGAACAGGATTTGGGCTACAGCCTTTGGCGCGGGCGCGAGGGACATTACGATTCAGTTGGGCCTGATCGTTGGGAGAAGGAACCGTATCGTCCATCAGTGCGACACTGATCCATTGAACCCAGGAGTGCCTGTTCCGCTGACGGATGTCGACGCACTTCAAGCCGTGGACTTCGTAGAACTGGTCGGCGCGGGTATCGATCCTTTCATGTGACTGTTGCGCCCCGTGCTCGCTTCCTTGTGCGGGGCTGTCAGCTGGTTACAGCACCACAGCGGAGCGATCCAGCCGTCAGCCGCGAGGACCGCACCGCAGCGGAGCGAGGAGCGGACCGCAGCGGCTGCGCCGGCGGAGCCGGCGCCTTGATCGAGGAGCGGACCGCAGCGGCTGCGCCGGCGGAGCCGGCGCCTTGATCCTGTAGAGGCAGATTCGCCAGCGCTTCAAACCGGCGGCTGAACGAGGGCGCTGGATAATGTGATGGGTGGGAGCCACCGTTCCGGTGTCGAGTGAGCCACTGTTCCGCGTGGCCCTCTGTGTCAACATTAGATGAGACGGCAGGACGGTCCTGTTTATTGTCTTGAAGAGGGCGGAGAGGAGGATTCTCGAATGAGTGCATCGATGACAGCAGTGAAGCCGGTCGGGCAG
>Ga0075152_10001947_pt1 | contig 14769 bp, 6 predicted proteins | sample JI61114C2DNA_FD_70964 | JGI IMG/M metagenome (GOLD analysis project Ga0075152, IMG submission 70964) | Wastewater effluent complex algal communities from Wisconsin, to seasonally profile nutrient transformation and Carbon sequestration -... | ecosystem: Engineered > WWTP > Effluent > Algae...
AAAGACAGCAATTCTGTTTGGGTACAAAAGTTTCCGCATTGGATTGGAAGAAATGTAAAAAAAGAACCTCTGCAAAAAAATAGTTTTTATTGGTGGAATGCAATGCACCCAGAAGTGCAAAATTTCATCAACAAATTAGTAGTTGAAACAATTACAAAATACAAGTTTGATGGAATACAAGGCGATGATCGTTTACCTGCAATGCCAGCAGAAGGTGGCTACGATGATTACACTTTAGCATTGTATAAAAAGGAAACAGGTTTACAAGCACCTGCAGATTGTAGAGAATCTAAATGGCTTCAATGGAAAGCCAATCAATTAAACAAATTTGGCAAAAACTTATACCAATTGGTAAAGAAAAATAAACCAAGCTGCACAGTTTCATGGTCGCCAAGTATTTACCCCTGGAGTAAAGAACAATATTTACAAGATTGGCCAACCTGGCTAAATGAAGGTTATGCAGATTATATTTTACCACAATGTTATCGGTACGATTTAAAATCATACGAAAATTTATTAAAGGAATTAAAGAAACAATTAAAGCCTACTCAATTAAAAAAAGTATTTCCTGGTGTACTTACGTCATTGGGAGATGGCTATTTAATTAAAGAAGATTTATTGCAACAAAAAATTGCATTGAACAGAAAATATGGATTTGAAGGCGAATGCTTTTTCTACTTTGAATTTTTAAAAAAAATTAACCACATATATTAAGAACTAGTTTATGAAAAATTACAACACTAAAAATGTATTTATTGTTTTGATGTTAGTTGCCTTTGTTGCTTGTAAAAAGAAAACAGAAGTTACTACAACAATACCAGTTACACCAGGCACAACAGCACCTTTAATAACTTTACCTGCAGGTTGGAGTTTAAATACAACACTTGCGTCAGGATTTCCTTCAGGTATTCAAGTATATTCATTTGACAGTATTTTTTTAGGAGCTAAAACCAAAGCATATTGTGTAGCTTATGATAGCAGAAATACAGGAATTGAATTTAAAACAATAATGAGTACAGCAGGTAAAACACCTACAACTTTTGCTACTGAAGAATCTACAACCAATACAGTATTTGCTTGTATAAATGGAGGCTTTTTTGGAACAGGCCAATCGTACAGTTTAGTAAAATACAACAATACGGTTAGTTCCCCTAATATAAAAGCATTAACAAGGGTTTACAATGGTTCCAACACAAATTATTACCCAACAAGAGCAGCATTTGGAGTTACGTCAACCGGTGCACCTTCGGTTGGTTGGATTTATAATGTTGGAAGTGGAAATGATTTAATTTATAGTTATCCATCGGCTAGTCCTAATGTATTAAACAGTGCTCCACAGGCTGTACCTACTGCAACTTTCCCAAGTGGTGGTTTTATTTGGAATACTGTTAGTGCAATTGGCGGATCACCTATGCTAATAAAAGATGGCACAATAAATATTACAGATGCCGAAGAATTAATTGTAATTGACAATACAAGTTCAAGAGCTCGTTCGGCAATTGGTTACAATGCCAATGGAATAATTGTTATACTTGCTGTTGAGGGTGGCAATCCTCCAAACAATGGAATTAATTTAGCCAACTTAGCTTCTATGATGCAATCTCTGAGTTGTAGCAATGCCATTAATTTAGATGGTGGAGGTTCAACATCGATGGTTGTGGGTGGTACAAAAACTGTACGACCAAGTGATGGTACAGAAAGAAGTGTTGTGAGTGCTGTGGTGATAAAAAGGAAATCTTAAAAAAGCCATTCGAAAAAAATGTGGTCTTTGTCATATAGTATAACTCTTTAGAGATAATGGAATCTAATCCTTTATCTCTAAAGAGTTGTTTCTTATTTGTTTCATTTTTTTTGCTCCATAACCTACGCCAGCAGCAATTAATAACGACAATCCTCCATCTACAGGCACATCATTTACGTCATCATCAAACACGGGTTGTGCATTTACCAATGAAGGTAAACAAATTGCCACCATTACACATACTATTATTAATGTTGATGTTGTTAGTTTCATAATTTTTTATTTGGATTGGAATGAATATTTAGGGAAGGAAGATTATGATAACCTCCCTTCCCTATAGTTTTTTCTATTCTACTATAACAATTTTGTTAATTGTATTATTTCCATTACTTATTTGCATGTTATAAGAACCAGCTGCAATCTTTTTACTTAATGTAATAGATTGAGTTGAGCTACCTCCGTTATGATTGATAGTTTTATTTGCAACTTCTTGGCCAATGTTATTAAAGAGTCTAATAGTGTAAGTACCCTTTTCAACATTACTCATTTGTAAACTAACTACTTTCCCTTTTACCGGATTTGGATAAACTGTAAATTCAGCATCTTTACTTCCAATATTCACTTTTACAATATTGCTGTACTTAGTTACACCATTTTTCTCAGTTGATTTTATGCGATAATAATTGTTACCATTTACAATATTTCCATCGAACCATGAATAAGAGTTGGTTGCTTCATTTTTAGATTGTACTGTTATTGCTTTTTCGAAGCTATTGCCATTTGTACCTTTCTCTATCGTATAACTTTCCATATTTTGTTCATTAGCTGTAGTCCAACTTACTTGAATACCATCATTTTTTTGAGCAGCTGTTACATTTAAGAAGGTTGACGGAAGTGCAGTGTTTGTTTTCATGATTAACTCAAACCTATTTTCGCCTAAAGTTGCAGGTGTTGAAGGGTCTACATTAAAGCTATACGATACACCTACTAATAATTGAGTAGTTATATTTAAGTATTTATCTTTTAAATAAACCTCTTCTGTTAAACCAAAATCTTCTACAACTATTTTGAAACTATTTGCAGTTGTTGCTGTGAAACCCAATGGAATAACTTTATTCTCAGCAAATGGTCTTGTATCTAAACTTTGCTTTTTGTTATCGGCACTGATTGCATACATGTTCACTTCTGGATTCAATAATTTAGTTCCATCCATTACTTCTTGACTATCGCTTGAGTTACTATTGAATCGTACAAACATATTATCTACTGGATAATTATTGTACAACACTTTTAATTCTATTAAGCCAGATAATGTTGTAGTATTTCTAAATAAGTTAGCTGTTTGTGTTGTTTGCTTATCTGCCTCTACAAAATTAATTGTAGTGGCTGAAGTAGGGTTAACTACAAAAGCACCACTCATAGCCAAGTTGTAAGCACCACCACCAATAATTTTTGTAATATAAGAACCTGCAGAAACTCCACCATTGGCATCCCAAACCCAGTATTGAGTTCCAATATTGCTAGTTGAATTTAATCTACTTCCTAAATTAATTGGAGAAGGATATGGATTAGATACAACACTGTAACCTGTAGGAATTGCTATGTTTTGATTATTCATATTTACAACCCCATCCATATCTAATGTTACTGCATTAGGTGTAGGATTTGCACCAGTTAAAGTTGTTGGTTGATTTCTATCGCCCCTTACCAACAATCTTATACCACGGTATTGAGTCCAATTGGCATTGCTAACTGATGTAAATGGAGTCCATGTTTGGTTGGCACTATTATCAAACCAAAATGCCGATGGATTATTGGTACTTGTTGCATCAAAACCATTGGCAGTACCACCTGCTCCTGTAACATAAATATCATCTATTAAGCTATTCATACTTAAAGCATTGCTAAAAGGATGACCTATGAAACGTGAAGTACGACGACCACCTGGTATATAACGTTGTACAGTAACATTTCCTGAAATATACGTTCCAGTACCTGCTGCAATTCTTGCAGTAGTAGTTGCATTACTGGATAGTGTTAAAAAGTTATTGGTTGCTAAAGTGCCAGATGTTGGTGTAACAACGTCACTAACAGTTAATGCACCATTTAGCGACACACCTGCTTCATTGTTAATGGTTAAACCTTTAATGCTGTTGTCTGTAAAAGTTGAAGCTGCAATTTGCTGAGGAGTATTACCATTATAAGCAATTGTACCAGCAGTAGAAGTTAACATTCCACTATTAAACAAATTACCTGCTATGCTTAATGTATTCGTGTTGATTAGTGAAGCACTTGTTTGTACTTGACCATTGTAGAAACCTTGTGCTGTGGTTACAGATACAGGCAAATTACTAGCACCTGTTGGTATTACAATATTATCGTTTGTTGTAGGAGTTGTGCCTAAATCCCAATTGGTTGCTGTTGCATAATTGTTATTGATAGCACCAAGCCATGTATTCCATGCTGTACTAGCAATCCAGTTGCTTGTTGCCCCTGTTAATGCAAAGTTGTTTAATGTTCCATTATTTGCATTGGAAGTTTTATCGTTCAATACAGTTATTCCAGTATTACTACCTCCAGAAACTCCTTCATTAAAATTATAGTAAGCCATTAAACCTGCAGAAGCTGGATTAATAAAGTTGTACATATTTGTTTGAATATCTTCTTTTGATCTAACCATATTCCAAATACGAACTTCTTCAAGAGACCCCCAAAAACTATAAGTACTATTTCCTGTAGCATCTTGCGGTGTACCTAGGTATAAATCTAGTGTATTAGAAACCGGTACTGCAACTGTACTATAAGTAGTATCTAAATTGCCATTTATATAAAGTGAAACTGCAGAAGTTGATGCGTTATAAACTCCAGCTACATGTATCCATTTATTTTGAGGTAATTGGCTAATGCCTCTATAAGTTCTATTGCCAAATCTTAAGCCTAATTTATTATCGGCAAATAACCAAAAAGAATATCCATTGGCAGAAGTAAAATTATCTTTACCAATAATACAGTCGTCTGTTCCTAATGAACTTCTATACACCATTGCTTCAAGAGATAGAGAACCTGTAATATTCAAATTAGCATTATTTCCACAATTTACATAGTCGTTCGTTCCATCAAAATTCAAAGCATTTCCAATTGTAGCCGTAAAAGTTCCATCAATTATAAAATCATCTATCGATAAATTTTGAGTTCCAGTACCACTATTGATTGCATACACCTCAATACTTACAGTTCCAGTTAAGAATAAAGGTGTGTTGCCAGATAATGTAACACCTGGGCAAGCACTTAATACAGAAGCAGAACTTGCATAAGTTGTTCCATTTACTTTCACACCATATCCACCGTTATTAATAGTACTATTTTGTTTGAAAGAAATTCCTGTAAGATTTAATCTATAACCACTTGCTACATTTAATGATAGTGTTAAAGATCTTGTGCTACCTAAATTTGGAACAGCAACAGAGAGCTTGCCATTACCACTACAATTGGTAATAGAAGTTGTGCCAGAGCCTGTCCATTGTGGGCTGCCAACAGTCAAGTTGCTAGCCAATACATCTGGTACTGTATTATAATCGCTACCCGAAACTGAGCCTGAATTAAATTGGTGAAAATAAACTGCCGAAGTGGTCAATGTTCCATTTAAAATAAAATCATCAATAGCAAAATTTTGTGCATTAGAACCACTATTGACTGCCGATATTACAATGGTTACTGTACCTGTTAAACTTAGTGGTGTATTTTGTGTAACTGCTATTCCAGGGCAAGCATTTAATACACTAGCACTACTGTAATATGGATTTCCATTTACAGTAATAGCAAAGCCACCATTATTAATGGTACTAATAAACTTTGTAGAAATACCTGTAAGGTTAAAAGTGTATGCCGATGCAACATTTAATGTTAATGTAAGTGTTCTTGTACTACCAAGATTTGGAACATTAACAGCCAAACTATTGCTACCATTACAATTGGTAATAGAAGTGGTACCGGAGCCAGTCCATTGAGTAGAACCTACCAATAAACCAGTAGCAATAATATCTGGTGCTGTATTATACTCACTTGCTGAAACTGAACCAGTATTGAAAGAATGATAGTAAACTGTATTTGTACTTACCGCCCTTGTAACAGTAATTGTGTATGTTTTTATGGTTGTACCATCTTGTGCAGTAACCTTAACATCTATTGTATTAGAACCAACATTTAAAGACAATGCTGCTGATGCCGAACCACTATTTACAGTTGAATAGCCCCCGTTGTTTACTTGAACTTGAATGGTAGCATTTGCATCGGACTTAGTTGGTGTTACTGTTACACTTGTTATGGCATTAGTAACACTTGCCGTATAAGCGGTTGTTGCAGCATCGAAAGTTGGAGATATTGTACCCGCTGTAGTGGTTAATGCTGACAAATCTGCATTAGCACTTGCTGCCCTCATAACTGTTATAGTATATGTTTTAACGGTTGTACCATCCTGTGCAGTAACCTTAACATCTATTGTATTTGAACCAACATTTAAAGACAATGCTGCTGATGCTGAACCACTAGTTACAGTTGAATAGCCCCCATTGTTTACTTGAACTTGAATGGTTGCATTAGCATCAGCTTTGTTTGGCGTTACAGTTACACTTGAAGTAGCATTAGTAACACTTGCTGTATAGGCGGTTGTTGCAGCATCGAAAATTGGTGTAATTGCACCAGCAGTTGTAGACAGTGTAGAAAGATTGGCATTGGTAGAAGGAATTGGGTAATATGCCAATTGCGATGCTTCCATACTTTGCCTATCTGTTGTATTTAACTCTGTAGAATAACTAATTACTTCACTTATATATCCATTTAGTGGCTCTGAATATGCACCTTCTGTACCAAGATTTATTTTTCCTGGAAGACCTTTGTTGTTAGCACTTGTTTGAGATACTCCATTTCTAAAAGATGTACAAGAATTACTTGTTGGTTGAGTAACTGTAAAATATTCTACCAATGTAGTAGACCATGGCGTTGAGATTTGGTGATTCCAATTTCCAGCAAACCAACTATGTTGGTTGCCATATGGGCCCACCAACCAATTGCTTGAACCTTGTATTGCTCTTCTTAATGCGTTACTATTGGCATTACTACCAGCTACTAAGTTTACAGTTATTGGATTGCTATTTAAATAAGTAGCTCCAGAGTAAATCATGCCATCATCACTACCATCTAAATATAATGTGGGCTTGCCATTTCTTCTATACATTATTCCAGCGTTTACAATACCAGGTTGCTTACTACTAGTAACTTCTGTTAGGTTTCTTGTATTGCCAGACTGATCGTACCAGATTGTAACAAAACCATTTCCACTACCTACAAATGTTTTAAGTGCTGTTGTGTCCAAATCTCCATTTGCTGTAAACCCTATATTTTGAGTGGAGTTGTCTGAACTTCTTCTTACTTCTATGGCAGCACCTGTATAATCAGAATTCAACTTTCTTAAACTATAGGCAGAAGCTGCTTGGGTAGAAGTGATACCTATATTATTTAAAAAGGTTAATGTCGTAGCAGTAATTGTAGACGAATATCCACCTTGCCCTGTAACACTTGTTTTATCTGCTTGTACTCTATAATAATAAGTTGTGCCTGCTGTTAAACTAGTTACAGACTGAGATGTTCCTGCAACACTCAAACCATTATATCCACTAACAAAAGATGAAAAAGTTGATGAGGTAGATACATCTAACAAATAATTGGTTACTGTACCTACTGTTGGTGCAGTCCAGTTTGCTGTAAAACTTGTATTTGCAATATTTGTAGCTGTTGTAGTTGTTGGTATTACCATTGCATAACTTTCTACCCAATTACTAGTTGCCCCTGTTAATGCAAAGTTGTTTAAGGTCCCATTGTTTGCATTTGAAGTTTGGTCTGCCAAAGTAGTAAGACCAGTATTTGTTGCACCTGGTAATCCATTGTCAAAATTATAATATGCAAATAAACCTGAAGTAGATGAGCTAATAGTATTGAACATATTAGCCTGTATTTCGGCTTGTGTACGTGTTACATTCCATAATCTAAACTCGTCAATACTTCCTTTAAAATAATATTCGTTAGAAGCTCTTTTGCCAATGCAAAAAGGATTTGCATTTGTAGTTAATGCCGTACTGACTGAGCCAGATGTTACTGTATAAGCTCTGTCAACACCATTTATATATACTTTTAAAACGCTTGTACTTGGGTCGTGTACATAAGCAATATGTGTCCACTTATTTACTTGTAACGCATTTGCCACATCAATGTAAACATTGGGTCTAGGTAAAATCCTAAGATAATTTGCACCAAGACCACCAGTATGCATTTCTAAAACCTCTGATCCAGCTCCAAGTCCTTTGCTATATATAAACTGTACATCTGATGCAGAGTTTGGTGTCCAATAAACCCATGTTTCAATAGTTACTTTATTAACACCAAAACCAGCAACCGATGGAATGCTCACATTATCATTTACAGCATCAAAATTTAATGCATTTCCAGGGGGGGTATATGAAGTTGTTGTAGTTATAGATGATGAATATCCACCTTGCCCTGTAACACTTGTTTTATCGGCTCTTACTCTATAATAATATGTTGTACCTGATGATAAACTAGTTACAGATTGTGAAGTTCCTGCAACACTTAAACCATTATAGCCACTTACAAAAGAGGCAAAGGTTGATGAAGTAGAAACATCTAATAAATAATTGGTTACTGTACCAACTATTGGTGCTGCCCAATTGGCTGTAAAACTAGTAGTAACAATACTTGTAGCAGCTGTAGCTGTTGGTACAACCATTGCATAACTTTCTACCCAATTACTGGTTGTACCGGTTAATGCAAAGTTCTTTAATAAACCATTATTTGCATCTCCACCTACGTCATTCAATGCATAATAAGCAGCATTTGAACCTGCTGCTGTGCCATTATAAAACTTATAATAAGCCACTAAACCTGTATTGGTACAACCTAAAATATTTTTATTATTGGTAGATATTTCTGTAGATGTTCGTGCAGTATTCCAAATTCTTACTTCATCAATCATTCCATTAAAATATCTGCCATTAAAATCGGATCCAATTCTTAATTCATCTGTATTAACAGCTGTTGTAATTCCTGTTCCTGTTAAAGTTTGTGCAACACCGTTTACATATAAACTACGTGTGCCACCACTTTTAGTAGCTGCAATATGGTACCATTTTCCGGCTTGCAAAATGCCATCTACAGTTTCCATACCATCAAAACCTATTCCAGAGAAAGTTCCAGAACTTCCTAAACGTAACAAGTACCCATTTGACCCAACAGTTTGATATTTACTAACAATACCAGCAAGTGCAGTAAAGCTAGAAACATTGATCCAAGCTTCAATTGTATAATTGGTTGTAATATCTAAATTATTCGCATCAGGTATTGATATATAGTCATTAACGCCATCAAATTTTAAAGCATTGCCAGGGGCATTTTTTACATTTGCTAAACTTAAATCGTTTAGATATACTAATGAAAGATTGGTACTAGTACCTGATCTTGACATACAAAAAATATCTAATTTTCCATCTCCAGAAAGTTCACCCAATATTGCACCATGTGGTGCAGCATTTACTGTATAAGGTTGTACTGCTAAACCACATCCATTGTTAATTAAAATACTGGTAGGTGTAACAGATCCATTACTTATAACTGCATCAATATATCCATCGCCATTTAGGTCGCCAAAGTCTACTGATGCTCCAACTATTGTAGAAGTGTAAAAAGTTGTACCAAAAGTACCACTACCATTGTTTAGAAAAACTCTTACACCTACTCCATTATACGGACTCCATGTTATTAAATCTAAATCTCCATCTTTATCCCAATCATTTAATACTACTTTGAAACTATAGGTACCTGTATGTGTTTGAAAAGTAAATACGCCACTTGCATTTTTAAATACTTGTACAGCGTTATCAAATCCCCCAATAACTACATCTTTATCTCCATCTGCATCAATATCTGCAATATCTATAGAGTTGTTGTTAGTGCTTGCCGAAACAAAGCCAGTAGAATAAGTAAAAGCAGCATTACCAGTTGTGCCTGTATTTAACCAAACTTCATTAAAAGCATTTGCTCCATTTGAACTATTGGCCCAAATAATATCGTTTTTACCATCGTTGTTTATGTCTGTTATTTTTATAGCCGCAATTGTTCCGCCTGCGTTCTGTTTTATGAGTAAACTGCCTAATTGAGAGAAAGTGCCAGATCCATTGTTAATATAAACTCTACCGTTTGTACATACAATATCTATATCGCCATCATTATCTAAATCGCCGGTTTCAATGGCTTGATTGGTAACAGGTATTAACTCAGTAAAAGTATTTGCAAAAGTACCATTACCATTATTTTTATAAAGTCTATAATTACCACCAACGCCATCAAAATTAGCTATATCATTATCGCCATCATTATCAAAGTCGGCAATTCTTGCATTACTTGTAAAGTCGCTTGTTAACCCAATACTTGATGATAATGTGAAGCTGTTTGTTTGAGCAAAACCCATTATTGACAATAACATAAAAAACACAATATAAAAAGTTGCTTTTCGCAACTGAATTGCCGTTTTTTTGTTGTTAATCTTGCTTAAGTGAGAATGAAACTGATAAAACATAATGGTTAATTTTGCCACAAACTATTTTAGGTAGTTTAAACTATTTAGTTACATGTCCTCAAAAAGGTTTTTTTTGTCCATAAAAAACATATCTATGACTTTTTTTTCATTAAAACACCCTTACTTGCAATTGTTTTAATAAAAGTTGAATACTTTACCAACCGATACTATTTTATATGAATGATAAAATTAAAGTGCTAATTGTTGAAGATGAGGAGACCTGGGTTTTATCTCTACAAACGCTTTTAGATTCAATGGGGTTTGAAGTAGTTGCAGTTGCATCAACATTAGCTGATGCAATAAATAACATTAATAACACTGAATTTGATATTGCACTTTTAGATATACATATTGATGATACAAATAGTGGTATTTCTTTAGGGCAGTTAATTAAAACATCATTTAAAAAGCCATTTGTTTTTATAACAGCAAGTAGCGAAAGCCATACTTTACTTGAAGCAGCTAAGGCAAAGCCTTCGGCTTATTTAATAAAACCTGCAGATAGAAATAGTTTATACATTGCTATACAAAATGCTATTGAAAATTTTATTGAAAAAAGTGATCCTATTGCAATAGAACAAAACTTAAATCAAGAATCTTTTTTTATTAAAATTGGAAAAAAGTATATGAAGGTTTTTTGGCAAGATGTTTTGAGCCTTCGATCTGAACAAAAATATACTGCCCTAGAATTAATGAACGATAGTACCGAATGCTATATAAGAAGTTCACTTCAAAACACAATTAAACATTTAGTTCCTCCATCAATTGTAAGACAATATGTTCAAATTAACAGAGCAGAATATATTAATATGAAGTTTGTTGAAGAGCTATTGGGTAACACACTTAAAACCAGCAATAAAAAGACTTTTGCTGTAAGCGATAATTATTTACCCGATTTAAAAACAGCTATGAATATTATGCATTAGTGGTAATTGCAAATTCAATAGACACTGTAGTGCCTATATTTTCTTTTGATTCAATATATAGTTTGCCATTGTGTGCCTCAACAATTTGTTTGCATATATTCCAGCCAAGTCCATAACTTTTTTCTCCATTTGTTCCAGCTCTTACCAATGTGCTTTTGGCATTCGTTAATCCTTTTAGTATTTCATTGCTCATACCTATTCCACTATCATTGATATGTATAAGAACTTTCTCATTTTTTACTTCTAATACAACTTGTACACTACCTCCTATAGAAGTAAACTTAATGGCATTGTGTAGTAAATTATTTACAACCCTTTCTAGCTTTGCCCAATCGGCCAAAACTATAATTTCGTTTGGCGGTAATATTTGTTTAAGTTGAATATTTTTTTGGTCAGCTTTGTGTTTAAACAATGGTAAAATTTGTTGCACTAGTTTATTTAAGCTAATTATTTCTAGCGACAACTGTTGCTGTTTATTGTATTGATTGCTCACCAATTCATTTACCAATTGAGTGGCTCTTTTACTTGAGCTAGATATAGTTTTTAAAATATTTTGTTGTTTTGCTTCTTCAACATCTTCTAACATTATATCTGCAAGGGTTGCAATACCAGTAAGTGGATTACGAAGATCATGGGCTACAATATGAAGTATTTTATCTTTGTCTTTATTGGCTTCTAATGCTTGCTCATGTGCAAAGGCTGTTTCTTTTTGCTGTTGCTTTATTTCGTTGTTTAAAGTAGATAAAAGCTTGTTGGTTTGTTTCTCTTTTTTATTGCTTCTATAAAACAAAAACGCAACAAATGCAATAACAATAGCAATAAGTACTATACCCAATAAATAAAGACGATCAATTTTACTGGTAAGTTTTAATTTGTTTACTTCATCTTCTTTACCTTTTATTTCTAAAGCCTGAATGAGGTTTCTATCTTTACCCTCTTTTTGAACCAGTTCAATACTATCTTTATAACTTACATAACGGTTTAGGTAATACAATGCAGCCTTGTCGTTTTTTTGCATAGTATTATACCAATAGTTTACTTTTAAACTACCCAATACATACCCATTATTTATAAAAAAACCATGACCAAGCAAATTATAAGAAACAATGGTATTTACTTTTTGTACTGTTTCTTTAAATTGTTTTTCATCTTTAATAGTATAATATAACTCTGCCAATTGTATCATTGAAACACAAGCATCTAGTGTGTCTCTGCTAGAAGATGGAAGTATTTGTGGTACATCTAATGTTAAATAAATAGATTTTTTATAAGCTGCTATAGCATCATCAGTCTTGCCTTGCAAAGCATATATTTTTGCCAAGTTTCCAATTGTTACAGCAAGGCATACATTATAATGATCGTTGTGCAGCTCATAATTTTTTATTGCCCCATTTTTTGCAGCTTCAATAAACTGTAACCCTTGTTTACAATAGCTTTCGGCACTATCTAGTTTGTTAAGCTTTGTATAGCTAAGCCCAATATTGTTAAATGTTTGCTGTGTAAAATAATACCTGTAATGTGGCTCAAGTATGGTATCTGTTTTGGGTGTTGAAACTAAATTATCTAATTGTTTCTTAAAAAAGAAGGCAGCTTTATCATACAATTTCTGTTCGTAAGAACTGATACCCATCGTAAATAAAAAGTGGTTAGTAGCAACTGGTTGTCGGTTGTGTTCGTGCCAATTTTTTACATTATAATACAGGTCGTAAGCTTGGTAATATTTATTTTGAGCAAAGAGTATACTAGCTTTTTGGCAAAGTGAATTAATATAGTGTACCTCAAAAGCCTTCTGAAAATCTTTATTTACAAGGGGATAAAGTTGTTCTAGAGAATCAATATATAATAATGATTTGTCTAAATTTTTTTCGCCAGCACCATCATTAAGCATTAGTAGGTAATAATGCAAAAGCATAAAGTCATTTTCTTTTGCAGCGTGCCGCATTAACTGCTTCTGGTGTTCTACTTCGTTCCAATCTGTTTTAATAACAAATTTTTCTATATGCCTTGTAAAATACATTCCTCCTTCGGCAATTGCATCTTGGTTCGATTTACTACTGCAAGCAGCAAATAAGGCTACCCAAAAAACCAATATATAATACTTACAGTTCATTAACAGAGAATTGAAGCTAAAGAAAGGACAATTCTAACAATTTTTATTTTGAATGATGAATGATTTTATTGGCACACGGATAACACGGTTTTAACGGATGTTCACTGATTTTTTCTGCTTCGCAGAATTTGGATTTTCAGAAATATTTTAGCTGTCCGATTTTTTTGGACAGCTGATTACTACTTGAGTGGGTTAAAGTTATTATATTTTCTAAATTACATTTCCAACTAACTTCCAAAATTTCATTAAAGCATCAAACTCTTGCACAAGTTTATAAAAACTATTGCTCACTTTATAAAATTTACCTTTCATTTCATCCAATTCAGAAAAGCTAAAAATTTCAAATGTACCCAATCCTTTTGCTTTAGACAACAAGATCGCTTCATGCCTACTTTTCACTTTTTCATCTATTAACATAAACTTCTCTTTTACTCTTGAAAAAGGTATCTTTTCTAAAACCATTTCAATTGGTGGTTCTTTAATGAAGGTTAATATTTCTCTTACTTCCAACACTTTAAATAAATCATTAGAGAATAATGACAAAGGCAAAAATGAAATTTCATTTTTTGTTGTATGAGTTTTTAATAGATACCAATTTTCACTATAATTTTTTATTCCCCCTAAATCGTCAATTATCCAATGGTATTTATTTAAAAGTAAAATATCAAACTCCAAAAAAAATATCATATTCTCTCTTTCATCAGCATTAAAAAAATTAAGAACACAATAGTCAGTTTTAAATTGAGTAGGCCTAAACCCTTTCAAAATCTCTAGTTTTTGTTGTAAATTAATTTCATGGAAATTGATTTTTTTGTTGAATACTGCTGATATTTTTTCAACGTACCTTTTCCTGTTGATTTCAATATATTTTTCTAACTCATGAATTCGCAATTGAGCCTTTATTGCAAAAGGCAGAAAATCATTTATCTTGTAAGAATTATTGTTTAAAATTTCGAAGAACTTCGCTTTTGCTTCATTAGAGGATGTTGAAACGGTGTATTTATTTTTTTGAGGGTATTCATAACCATATCTAACATCTTGCTTGGATTTAATGGGTATAGATTCCTCTTTTGGTTTTGCCTTTTCTGCTTTCAGTTTTATTCTTTCATTTACGATTTGTTGCTTCGCCGATTCTCTTAACAGCTTATTGATTAAAGAAAAAAAACTGGTCATCTATTGTAAATATTGTTTGTTATATATTTTATTCTTACTCAAGAAAAAGCCATCGATAAAAGCCAAATTTATATTCTTCATTTGAATGGAGCGACGCCACTGAAGTTTCATTTATGTTCTACTGTTTGTTACATAAAAAATTCTACATCTAACAACATACTTCGACAAGATTAGT
>Ga0075152_10001949_pt1 | contig 14766 bp, 9 predicted proteins | sample JI61114C2DNA_FD_70964 | JGI IMG/M metagenome (GOLD analysis project Ga0075152, IMG submission 70964) | Wastewater effluent complex algal communities from Wisconsin, to seasonally profile nutrient transformation and Carbon sequestration -... | ecosystem: Engineered > WWTP > Effluent > Algae...
CCGCTCAGCTCTTTTTTGCCTTTATTGAAATACTTCATGTGTATGTCCAGTGTATAGATCGTGGCGATACTGTTCAGCTTGCCGGCCAGAGAGGCAACAATCGCTGCCGTTAAAGCGGCAATGGCCAGTCCCTTTAATCCGGAAGGAAGGAATCCGAGAATGGCAGAGTACGCGTCGTCCATTCCACGCAGACCGGGAAGGTGACCGTTCTGGTGTAATACATATGCTGCGATACCCGGAAGCATTACAATGATCGGCATTAAGAGTTTCAGGAAACCGGCAAACAGAATACCCTTACGGGCTGTCTGCAGATCGGCACCCAGGGCGCGCTGGGTGATATACTGGTTACATCCCCAGTAGTTCAGGTTCACAATCCACTGGCCGGCAAAATACATGGCGATACCGGGAAGGATCAGGTATTTATTTACGTCTTCCTGTGAAGAGGCGGCTGTTGGTTTCTGCAGGATCATGTGGAAATGATCCGGGGCCTGCTGCATCAGGGTCTTGAATCCGGCAATGGCGTCGCGGCCTAATCCGAATTTTTCACTGACAATAGTTAAGGCAAAATAAATAGTCGCGAAACCACCAATGATCAGTACGGCCACCTGGATCACATCCGTATAGCCGATCACCTTCATACCACCGAGGGTGATAATCAGGGAGAAAATGGCGAGACCGACCATTACAATATGCAGGTATTCCGGTCCGATCAGTCCGCTGATGGCGATGGCACCGAGATAAAGAATGGAGGTCAGATTCACGAATACATAGAGCAATAACCAGAATACGGCCATAATCAAGGAAACGGATTCATTGTACCTTGTTTTGAGAAACTGGGGCATCGTGTAAATCTTATTCTTCAGATACACGGGCATAAACCAGACCGCAATGATGATCAGGGCCAGGGCTGCAATCCACTCATAGGCCGCTACCGCGATACCTACAAAATATCCGTTGCCACTCATGCCGATAAACTGTTCAGCCGAAATGTTGGATGCAATCAGGGAAGCCCCGATTGCCCACCAGGTCAGTGAACCTTCTGCCAGGAAATAATCATGGGAGGCGGTGATAGTTGTTTTCTTTTTCTTGTTATAGACCCAGTAACCATAACCGGCAACCATAACAAAGTAGATGACGAAGATGAGAATATCAAACGTTGAAATACCACTCATGTCAATTGTTTTTTGGATGTTTATTTAAATGAGGCATCGTTCCAGCGCAATTCGTTCTTGAATTGGTAAAGATTAGTGTTTTTGCCGATCAGTACAAATTCAATTCCGGCCATTTCAGCAAAATCCTGCAGTCCTTCTGAACTGAGGTTCTGGCTGTAGCAGGTATGGTGGGCGCCTCCCGCCAGTATCCAGGCACTGCAGCCCGTTACCATATCCGGCATGGGTTTCCACAAAACACGTGCAACCGGTAATTTTGGTAAGGCCTTAACCGGTTTCACGGCTTCCACCTCGTTAACCAGTAAACGGAAACGGTTACCCATATCCACAATGGAGGCATTCAGGGCAGGACCGGCTTTGGCACTGAAGACCAGGCGTACCGGATCTTCTTTACCACCAATACCCAGGGGATGTATTTCACAACTGGGTTTATCTCCGGCAATACTCGGACAGATCTCCAGCATGTGAGAACCCAACACTAAATTATTTTTCGGTTCAAAATGGTAGGTATAATCTTCCATAAAGGAATTGCCACCGGCTAATCCATTGCCCATTACTTTCATGGCGCGTACCAATGCGGATGTTTTCCAGTCGCCTTCACCCCCAAATCCATAGCCTTCCGCCATTAACCGCTGTGACGCGATACCGGGTAGCTGTTTCATCCCGTGCAGGTCTTCAAACGTATCCGTATATCCTTTGAAACCGCCGGCTTCAAGAAAATTGCGGATCCCGATTTCGATTTTCGCGGCATCTCTTAAAGATTCATACTGCTTGCCGCCTTTCTTTAAAGAAGGAGCCAGTTTATATTCTTTATTGTATACCGCGATCAGATCGTCAATCGCCGCATTCTTCACTTTATTGATTACAGCAACCAGGTCACCGATGCCGTACGTGTTCACACTATAGCCAAACTTAATTTCCGCTTCTACTTTGTCTCCTTCCGTTACCGCTACCTGGCGCATGTTATCACCGAAGCGGCAGAAACGGGCACCCTGCCAGTCCTGCCAGCCGGCAGCTGCCCGTGCCCAGATATTTATTTTCTTTTGTACTTCAGGATCCTGCCAATGACCGGCCACCACTTTACGGTTCATCCGCATCCGGCTCATGATAAAACCAAATTCACGGTCACCATGCGCACTCTGGTTCAGGTTCATGAAATCCATATCGATCGTGCTCCAGGGAATATCCCGGTTGAACTGCGTATGCAGGTGCAGCATCGGCTTGCGCAGAATCTTCAGGCCATTGATCCACATTTTCGCGGGAGAGAACGTGTGCATCCAGGTAATGATGCCGATACAGCTGCTGTCGTTATTGGCCGCATTGATCAGGTTGAAAATTTCTTCCGGTGTTTTTACCACGGGTTTGAAGATCACCTGTACGGGAATATGTTTAGACGCATTCAGCGTGTCTGCAATTTTTGCAGAATGTTCGTCCACCTGCTGCAGGGTTTCTTCCCCGTACAGGTGCTGGCTGCCGGTTACAAACCAGACAGACCATTTTTTTAAATCAGGTAATTGCATAATTGGAAATTTTGAGAACTATGGTTGAGTGGAAAATTTATAGACACAGGTATGGTGATAGGTCTCGCCGGGTTTTAAAATCGTGGTCGGGAAAGACGGCTGGTTGGGACTGTCGGGGAAATGCTGTGTTTCCAGGCAGAGAGCCCCGTGCCATACATATTTGGCGCCTCCTTTTGTATTGGTGAGTGTGCCATCCAGGAAATTGCCTGAATAGAACTGTAGTCCCGGTTCTGTTGTAAACACTTCCATGACCCGTCCACTGGCCGGATGTACCAGTTTAGCCGCCAGTTCAAGGCCATTGCCATTGCGGCTCAGCACCCAGTTATGATCGTAACCACCGGCCACGTTGGCGATGTCGCGTCCGATCAGTTTGGCTGTATTGAAATCCATCGGGCCGCCAGCCACAGCTTCAATTTTACCAGTAGGAATCAAGGTGGAATCAACCGGTGTGTATTGGGCCGCTTTCATCATCAGTTCATGACCAAGGATGGTACTGTCAGCACCGGCACTCAGATTGAAGTAAGCATGACTGGTCAGGTTAATGGGTGTGGCTTTATCAGTGCTGGCACTGTAGTCAATCTTCAGTTCATTGGCTGATGTAAGAGTATAGATCACTTCCATTTTTAATGTACCGGGATATCCTTCTTCCCCGTCCGGACTGGTATAGCTTAATTTCAGACTGCTGTCTCCTGCCTGCTTCTCTATATTCCAGTATACTTTATCATAACCTTTGTTGCCACCATGCAGGGCATTTACGCCGTTGTTGGCGGCCAGGGTATACTTCTTTCCGTCCAGGGTGAAAGATGCTTTGGCAATACGATTACCATATCGGCCGATCAGTCCCCCGAAATAAGGGTTGCCTTTTTGCTGAAAACCTTCGAGATTGGCGAAGCCCAGTACCACATCCCCCATCTTCCCTTTATTATCAGGGGTGGTGATGCTTGTGATGGCACCACCATAATTGATAATGCCTACCTGCATACCGGAACTATTGGTCAGTAAGTACTCCGTTACCGGTTTGCCATCAAAAGTGCCGAATGGTTTTTCCTGAATGCCAGCTTTAGCGGTCAGTGTTGCAGTTTCTTCGACCTTAGCCGTTTCACTGCTGTTATTACAGGCAGCCATTTGCAGGGCAAGGGCTGCAGTAAGTAAAGTGCTGATTTTTTTCATATAGTGTTTTGTTGAATAGTAGAATTATTGTCCGTAGTAACTGTCGGGACCGTGTTTACGTTCGTAATGTTTTTGTTTTAGCGCGTCTTTCAACCGGGGCGCATTGGGATTGATCTGCTCTGTCAGCAGGGATGTCTTTGCAATGAACTCCAGCACGGCACTGTTGTGCACGGCTTTATCTGCGTTTTTTCCCCAGGTAAAAGGGGCGTGATTGCCCACCAGCACCATTTCCACTTCCTCGTAGTTCAGTTTTTTTTCTGCAAAACAGTTCAGTATCTGGAAGCCGGTTTCATGTTCATAATTTCCCTTGATCATTTCGTCGCTCATGGGCGGCGCACAAGGAATATCCACGGTGTTATAATCGGCATGGGTGGTGCCAAAGATGGGAATATCGCGTTGCGACTGGGCCCAGGCAGTGGCATACGTGCTGTGCGTGTGTACCACGCCGCCGATTTTATTCCAGTGTTTATATAATACCGCGTGTGTTTTGGTATCGGAAGAGGGACGCATGGATCCTTCCACCGTGATGCCGTCAAAGTCCACAATAACCATATTGGCCGGAGACAAAGCTTCGTAGGGAACACCACTGGGTTTAATGGCGAATACGCCAAGTGCGTGATCGGCTGCACTTACATTGCCAAAGGTAAACAGCACCAGACCCAGCTGGGGCAGCTGCATATTGGCGGCATAAGCTTCTTCACGGATATGCTGGTATTTGCTCATAGTAATTATTATTAATCGGGGAAAGACGGTTTATTTACTTAGCAGCAAAGGCACCGAGTTTTTTATAACGTTTAAATTTCTTTTTGTAAAACGATACATTTTTACGGATGGGTTTGTATTCTTTATCAAAGCCCTGACCCATGGATTTCATGGCATCTTCCACCGTAGGATAAATACCGGCCACCGTGGCGGCAAACATGGCCGCACCGGCCGCACAGGTCTGTTCACTGCTATGTATGCGGATCGGCATATTCATTACATCAGCCATGGTCTGCATTACATAAGGTGATTTGCGGGCCACGCCGCCCAATGCAATCAGCCCTTTTACAGGAATGCCTTCATCAATAAAGCGGTCGGTAATTGCCTTTGCGCCAAAGCAGGTGGCTTCCACCAATGCTTTGAACATGCGTGGTGCATCGGTACCCAGGTCGAGTCCGGTAAAGGCTCCTTTTACAAGTTGATTGGCATCTGGTGTTCTCCGGCCATTGAGCCAGTCAAGCGCCAGTTCATCATTTTCGCTCAGCGGTATCTTTGCGGCTTCATTGGATAAACGACTGATCAGGTTATCAGTGATCGTATTCCGGAGTGTTTCGTCTTCTATTTCCTGCAGGGGCCAGCTGAGTATTTTTTTAAACCAGGCATAGGCATCACCAAAAGCGGACTGACCGGCTTCGAGCCCGGTCATACCGGGTATTACAGATCCATCCACCTGTCCGCAGATACCTTTTACCAGTTTGTTTTCCATATCGGCTTTGGGAGCCACGAGTATATCACAGGTGGAAGTGCCCATTACCTTACTTAAATAATACGGCTCAATCTGTCCGCCTACGGCACCCATATGACAATCGAAGGCACCAATACCAATGACCACATCCGATGGAAGTCCAAGTTTCGCGGCCCATAAAGCCGAGATAGTACCGGCGGCTTCAGCAGAAGTATACGTACGGGTAAATAATTTTTTGGTAAAGCCTTTTAAAAATGGATCCAGTTCACTAAAGAAGGAATCGGGTGGGAGGCCACCAAATTCGGCAGCAAATAAAGCTTTATGCCCGGCGCTGCATACACCGCGCTTCAATTGTGCTGCGTCTTTGCCGCCAGTGAGTACATAGGGGATCCAGTCGCAATGTTCCACAAAACTATATATATGCTGCCGGATCGTTTCATCTTCACGCAGGATATGCAGGAGTTTGGCCCAGAACCATTCGCTGCTGTAAATGCCGCCTACAAACTGCAGGTAGTTGATATCATATTTTTCCGCATGGCGGTTGATGGCTTCTGCTTCAGCCGTGGACGTATGATCTTTCCATAAAACAAAAAGCGCATTGGGATTTTCTTCCAGTCCGGGTAAATAACAAAGCGGTGTACCCGTGGCATCTACGGCTACCGGGGTACTGCCTGTGGTGTCTACCGAAATGGCTTTGATGTGTGACGCCACTTCAGGACCCGCCTGGCGTATACATTCTTTAATGGACGTTTCTATTCCTTCAAGATAATCGGCCGGATGCTGCCGGTACTGTTGACGGGAGGGATTGCAATACTTTTGTTGTTTCCAGCGGGGGTAATAAAATACAGAAGCGGCTATTTCGCGGCCGTTGCTGGCATTGATAATAACGGAGCGGACGGAGTCAGTTCCAAAGTCGGCACCGATTACATAATAATCCTGGTTCATAATCAGAGTTGACAAGCTGAATAAAAACCGAATATAGGTAAATAATTAATAAGTGTAAAAAATACATTTATTAATTTTTATCCAGTAGTTTAAAGAGTTCAGGGTGATTGTAATCGGGTGTAAACAATAGTATATTAGTGTATTGACTGAATTCATGCGGCTCATGCATGGTGGTCAGTACCACCGACTTCATACCGGCATTTTTGGCGGATTCCACCCCTTTGGGGGCATCTTCCCATACAATACATCGGGCAGGGTCGGTCTGTAAGGCCTGGGCGCCCAGCAAAAATGTCTCTGGATCGGGTTTGCTGTGTACCACCTGATCAGCACTGATAATAGTATCAAAATAATGACGAATCTGCAGACCATCAAGTACAAAGTCCACATTGTCCATTATGGCGGCTGAACCAATACCCATTTTCCAGCCTTTCTTTTTAGCTGTTTCCAGGAAGAGTCCGAGACCATCAATCAGTTTCAGAAAGGGCCTGAATTCCCGCCGGTACTGGATTTCTTTTTCGATGCTGAGTGTATTTTTTTCTTCCGGGCTGAAACGGCCGGGAAAAATGCGTTCGAGTACTTCGGCATTCTTTCCATAACATTCTGCTTTCACGGCTTCCATACTTAAATCTCCGCCCAGTTCATGAGTTATGCGGTGCCAGGCTTTAATGTGATATTCCATATCATCCACCATTGTACCATTCAGATCAAAAAGTAAAGCTTTATTCATGCCGTATAGACCGTCTTTTTCGGACGGGCCGGGAAGGTATAAAAAAACAGGGGTAGAAGAATCATGCACCGGAGGAGGCGCGCTTCATCAGGCGGGAGCGCACAACCTGTATTTCTTTGGATAGGTCAAAACCGGCTTTTTCAATGCCTTTAAAGAGCAGGGCGGCAGCAGTTTTTCCGATTTCAAAGGCGGGTTGAGTTACTGTAGTCAGGGCCGGATTCAGAATGGGGGCTGCCGGCAGATTCGTAAAGCCCACCACGCGCAGATCCTCCGGAATGCGGCAGCCTGTCTGCTGACAGGCCATATATACAGGTGGCACCAGTTTCTCCACAGAAGCGATCAGGCCGTCGGGCCGTTCCGGGTTTTGTAATAAATGAAGGATTTGCATGGCGATCTCTTCATCATTGCCGGTACACTGAATGATTCTTCCTTTATCAGTTTGGATACCGGCTTCACCCAGTGCTTTGAGGAACCCGGCTTCTCTTTTCTGATTAATGGACAGGTTGCTGGAGATTGACAGGAATACCGGCTGGCGACAGCCATTTTCAAGCAGATGGCGGGTGGCGGTATAACTGCTTTCAAAATCATCGGTGATCACCCTGGCCGCCTGGATATCTTCACAGATGCGGTCAAAAAAAACAACAGGTAAACCACTGTTCATGGCTTCTGTGATATGGGTGCCAGAGCAGGTTTCACTGGTTACGGAAATCATCAGTCCATCCACCCGGCCACTTTTAAATTCATTCAGTATTTCGGTTTCGCGGGCCAGACTTTCGTGTGAGAGATAAATAAGTACATGGTATCCTTTTTCCCTGGCCACTTCTTCAATTCCGTTAATCGCAATGGAAAAAAAGCTGTCGGCTACTTCCGGGATTACCACGGCAATGGTCCGGCTCTTCTGCCGGCGCAGGCTGCTGGCATATAAGTTCGGGATATAATTCAGCCGGGTGGCCACTTCCAGCACTTTCGCCTTGGTTTCGCTGCTGATTTCATGACTGTCACGCAGTGCCTTTGACACAGTGGATACCGCTATCCCCAGTTCTTTAGCCAGTTCTCTGATCGTGATTTTGCTCATAAATCAAAAGTGAAGTAGTCGTGTTTCTTGCAAACAACAGCGTAAATATATAGTAATTGCCGAAAACGGTTTCGCAAAAAAAATGATGCGTAAGCAGCTGGAATCCGTCAAAAAGTGTCATTTTAACATTTGTAAACAAGAAACCAACGATTTGCGTGTATGAAGAGATGCCCTGCGCTGCCTTCTGTAGTGAACGATTATGCCTTGCCGTATTCAAACAGTAACGCTCCCTGCGTGGCTTCCCCATTTGCTGCAATCGTCTGTTTCCATTTATTCATTTTCATTTAACGTTTAAAAAACCAGTATGAGTCAAGCTAAGTTTGAATCAGTACCGCTGGCCAACCTCGATGAGTGGGAAGATGATCTGCTCCGGCGATACCCGGATCCGGATGCCATCGCCACGGCAAAAGCCACCGGGGAATACCGGAATTATGAAACGCCGGCCAGGGATACTGTAAAAGAATTTTACCGGCTGAATCACACGTACCAGACATGGGACTTTGTACAGGAGAAAAGAAAAGACTTCCTGAAGTTTGACAAAAAAGAAATGACTGTCTGGGATGCGTTTGATTTTCTCAATCAGCTTGTGGATGATTCTGATCCGGATACGGATCTGGATCAATTACAGCATTTGCTGCAAACCTCAGAAGCGATCCGCCGCGACGGACATCCCGACTGGATGGTGCTGACCGGACTGATGCATGATATGGGAAAAGTATTGTGCCTGTTCGGCGAACAGCAATGGGCCGTGGTAGGAGATACCTTTCCGGTAGGGTGTGCCTATTCCGACAAAATCATTTATCCGGAATATTTTGCGGCCAACCCCGATTTTACCGATGAACGGTTTAATACCAAGCTGGGTATTTATAAACAAAACTGCGGACTGCGGCAGGTGGATATGTCCTGGGGACATGATGAATATGTATACCACATGCTGAAAGATTATCTGCCGGAACCCGGACTGTACATGCTCCGGTATCATTCCTTTTATGCCTGGCACCGCGAAGGGGCGTATGAATACCTGCTGGATGATCATGATCGCGACATGCTGAAATGGGTGAAACTCTTCAATCCCTACGATTTATATTCCAAGAGTCCTGAGCCGCCGGATTGGAAAAAACTCCGGCCCTATTACGAGGAGCTGGTCGCAAAATATTTACCTGCAACACTTAAGTTCTGATTTTTTTTATTAACCTAAAACGAAATCTCTGCCATGTTTAATCTGCTAAAAATGCTAAACGCGAAAAAACACAGTGCCACCCTTATGGTGCTGCTGTTTTCCCTGGTGCTGTCTGCACAGGCACAACGGGATGTGAAAGGAAAAGTAATGGATGAAAAAGGACAGCCGGTTCCGGCAGCCTCAGTAACTGTAAAAGGTACACGGGCCGGGGCCACCACTTCCAATGATGGATCATTTACTGTTAAAGCGGCTGTTGGAAGCACCCTGATTATTTCCAATGTATCATTTGAGACGAAAGAAGTTTTGCTTACAAGTGAAACTTACTATGTGATTACCCTAACTCAAACAGCCAGTGCCATGAGTGATGTTGTGGTGGTAGGGTATGGTAAGAGCAACAAACGGAATCTCTCGACATCTGTTACCACGCTCAGGCCCAGTGATCTTAATCGTGGAGCGATCGCCGATATCGGACAATTGCTCCAGGGGAAAGTGGCGGGTTTAAACATTTCATCCAGTGGTGACCCGAACCGTCCGGCGGCTGTGATTTTACGGGGAGCCTCTACCGTAAACAGTCCCGGTGCGCCCTTTTATGTTATTGACGGGATGCCCGGTGCGGATATTAATTCGGTAGCACCGGATGATATTGCGTCAATTGATGTATTAAAAGATGCGGCAGCTACTGCTATTTATGGAAACAGGGCCGCAAACGGTGTCATCATGATTACCACCAAAAAAGGCCGAAAAGGCAATGTACAAACAACCTACAGCGGTTACTTTGGTGTTGAGAATGTCAGCAGCCGGCTTGATTTAATGGATGCTGCCCAACACAGGAGTTTTTTGACGGCTAATGGACTTGCCTATAATCCAATTGACGATCAGAATGGAAATACAGACTGGCAATCTGCCATTCAACGATCCACGGCAATTTCACACAATCATAACCTTTCCTTCAGCGGGGGAGGTGAACACAATACATACAGTGCCAGTCTGAACTATTTTGATAAGGAAGGTATTATGGTAAAAAGCCGGCTACGCAGGGTTATTGCCCGCCTGAATATTGAGCAATATGCATTAAATGACAAGGTTAAATTCAGTCTGGGAGTCACCAATTCCAATAATAATGCGAATTATGTGCCTTTACAGAATGTGGCATTGTTACAGGCGGCCAAGCACTTGCCGGTTAATAATATTAAAAACCCGGACGGAACGTATTTTGAGAATCTGACGATCCCGGGGTATTTCAACCCGCTGGCTATCATCAATAATGCCAGTGATGACACCAAGTATAACATTCTTACAGCCAATCTGAATACAGAAGTAAAGCTGCCCTTTGACTTAACCTACAATGCAGCGGTATCTGTTCAGAAAACCACGTCAATGCACGGAGAGTATTATGGCAGTTATTATGGCCGGTACCCGACTTCAAACTTTTATAACAACCCCGACCCCGGTATTGGTATCGCACATACCCTGATCGGAAATTTGTTTGGGGTAAATGGTTCTGCATTCAGGAACGCATACCAGAATTCCTTTACAACTTTTGAAACCTTCCTTACCTGGAACCGAAAGTTTGGTAATCATGGTTTAACTGCAGTGGCCGGCTATGCAATTCAGGAAAACAGTAATGGTGAAGGATTCCGTTCTTCTTCCACAAACTTCCTGACAGATGATGTTGGCTATAATAACCTGGCATTGGGAAATCCTTATGGTATTCCCAATTACAGGATTGACCTGGGACCTACAGGTGTTTACAGCAAGACGCGCCTGATTTCCGATTTCGGCCGGGTGAACTACAGCTTTATGAACAGGTACCTGTTCCAGGCTTCTATCAGAAGAGATGGAAGTTCCGTTTTCGGAGCAAATACCCGCTGGGGTTACTTCCCGTCTGCCTCTGTCGGATGGCGTATCAGTGATGAAGGTTTCATGAAAAAGCAGGACTTTGTCAGTGATCTGAAACTGCGTCTCAGTTATGGTGTTTCCGGTAACTCAGGTGGCGTCGGCCCTTATAACAGTCAGCTGATCTATGGCTTGCGGGGTACCTATTATAATAATGGAGTATTTGATAATGCCATTGTGCCGGCCCAGTCCAGCAACCCTGATCTGAAGTGGGAAGAAATTGCCACTTTCAATGCTGGTCTTGATTTTACTATCTGGAAAAGTAAGCTGTCTGGTACCCTCGACTTCTATCAGAAAAAAACCACAGATATGCTGTTTGGTATTTCAGTGAGCCCGACGATTGTTCCGGGCGGTTATATCATCGTGAATGGAGGCAGTCTTGAAAATAAAGGAGTGGAGTTTTCACTGACAGCTAACGTATTGAACTCCCGTGATATCACCTGGACGTCGACTGTGAATGTAGCGCACAATAAAAATGTTATCACCAGCCTTTCCAATCCCTATACGAATGGTGATTCAACCCGGTATTCCTCACCGGAGGGAGCTGGTCAGAGCGGGTCTTCCCTTCAGATCCTGAAAGTCGGATATCCTATCGGGCAGTTCTTTTCACTCAGTTATGACGGTAAAGATGCAAACGGCGTCTCCCAGTTCAACAAACGGGACGGTTCCAAAACATCAGGCGGGGCATTCCCGACAATTGGTACAGATTACTGGTATATGGGTAGCCCGCAGCCAAAAATCCTGATGGGCTGGAATAATTCCATCCGCTATAAGAATATTGACCTGAACTTCTTCCTGAGAGGTGTATTTGGAAATAAAATATTTAATGCCACCAGGGCGGATTTGTCTTATGTAACGGCCGCATCAGTAAATAATCTGGTTGTCACTGCAGCAGATGATAAAGCAGCGGATAATAAAAACTCGCTGTACTCTAACCGTTATATTGAAAGTGGCAGTTATGTCAGGATGGATAATGCCACCCTCTCTTACTCATTTAAGAAAGTGGTAAACGGAATCAGTAATTTACGGGTGTATGTTACTGGAAACAATCTCTTTACCATTACCAACTACTCCGGTATTGATCCTGAGATTAACCAGGGCGGAATTGCCCCGGGAATTGATTATAATAATTTCTTCCCTAAGACTAGGACATTCCTGTTTGGTATAAATATGACGCTTAAATAAACCATCTAAAAGATTTAAATATGAAACGACTAATTTATAACATACTGGTTTTTTCAACATTGCTCTTCGGCTTTTCGGCATGCCATAAGCTGGATTTGGAGTCAACCACTGAGTTAACCAGCGCGACATTCCCTAAAACGGAAGCCCATTATAATGCCCTCATGGGAACAATATATACTTCATTCAGGAGTGATTTTTCCACCAACCACTTTTTTGTAGTCAGCCAGACTACAGATGAAGCTGTAATGCCTTTCTATAATACAGACTGGGTGGATGGAAACCAATACAGGGATCTGCATCGCCACACATGGACGGCTGATCATCCGAAAATCGATTATGAGTGGTATTGGCTAAACAACCTTATCGGTAATACCAACCAGGTATTGTACTTGCTGAAAGATGCGAGTGACGGTCCTGTTAAGAATACCAGTATTGCCGAAATGCGTACAATGCGTGGACTCTTCTTTTTCTACCTTATGGATATGTTTGGTGGCGTGCCACTGGATACAACTTACGGATCTACTGAACTGAGGTCCCGGGCAACGCGTGCGGAGGTTTTTAACTATATTGAGTCAGAACTCAGGGCGGCCATTCCCTTTCTTAAAACAACATCGGGAGCCGCCACTTATGGTAAACCAACACGCTATCTGGCGTATGCCCTGTTGGCCAAAATGTATCTGAATGCCCAGGTATATACTGGTACCTCAAAGTACAATGAGTGTATTGCTGCTTGTGACAGTGTCATGAGCGCTGGCGGAGGAACCCTGTATCAGCTTGAGGCACGAACCTCATATTTCAATATGTTTGGTCCGACAAACGGGCCAACCTATAAGGAAATTATTTATGCTATGCCGTTTGATCCTTCCACATCTGGAGGCTATTTATTGCATGCCCGCTATGATTTAAACAGGAACCTGGGTATGAAGTATCGGTACTCCGGTTCAACCCTTGGTACAAACGTTGATCCGGTTGTTAACCAGACAACAGGTAACGGCTTGGTGAATAACCGGCCCAGCGGACCCCGGTGTACAACAGATGAATACTATGCACATTTCAATGATCCTAATGATATCCGGAATAACCAATGGCTGACAGGCTTGCAATACTGGAATACAGGAAATCCGATTATGGTGAGGACAACTAATCTTGGTTATGATCAGTTCTATTCTGGTCCCACACCGGCAGGTACTTATACCTATCATTTAAATATTTCCCCTTTAGGAAACGGCACACGCTTTGGCGCTACTTCCTATGATTTGGGAAAAGATGAGCTGGCCTGGAATAGCGGGTACAGGAACATAAAATTCCTGGCAGATCCTGTTTCTACCACCCGGAATCAAAACAATGATATGCCGGTATTCCGTCTATCAGACATTATCCTTATGAAAGCGGAAGCTATCCTGCGTGGCGGAACCGCTACCAACGGACATACCGCTTTGTCATTAGTTAATTCCCTCCGTGCAGTGCGTACCACTTCTGCACCACTGACCAGTGTTGACCTGAATTTTCTTTATTCTGAACGTTGCCGTGAACTCTCCTGGGAGTGCTGGCACCGCAACGATATGATTCGGTTTGGAAGGTTCGAAGATCCCTGGGGTCTGGGCAAAAACAATGTGGATACTTACCGGCGCTTATTCCCGATAACCACGGGTGCAAGGGCAGTTAACCCGAACCTGACTCAAAATCCTGGCTATTAAGGTTAAGCAGTACCTCATTAGCAGGCAATCGGTAACCCGGAGCCGTATGGCTCCGGGTTTTTTAATGTACATTTCAGCATGAACAAAAAACATTACTGGCTGATTCTTATTAACGCTCTCATGCTGATCAGTTTTCCGGGTTATACCCAGATACTGATCAATGATCCGGCTTTTACCCGCGGAGATACAATGCCAATACGGAAAGACTCCGTACTGAATTTTATCGTGATGGGCGACTGGGGCCGCAACGGCGCCGATCACCAGAAAGAAGTAGCCAGGCAGATGGATATTACCGCCACGGTGTATAATACCCAGTTTATCATTTCCACCGGTGATAATTTTTATCCCAGCGGGGTAATCAGTGAATGGGATCCGCTATGGCGTTATTCCTTTGAAGATATTTATACCGGCTTTCACCTGCAGTGGGACTGGTACCCGGTGCTGGGCAATCACGACTATAAAAGTAATCCCGATGCCCAGGTGAAATACAGCAAGATCAGTCGTCGCTGGCAGATGCCAGCCCGCTACTATGCAAAGAAATTCTATATCAATGCCGATACCACCCAAACCGTGCTGGTTGCTTTTATAGATACTAATCCCCTGATCCCGTTGTTTTACAAGAACCGTGAATACGGCCCCAATGTAAGAAGCCAGGACAGCACCAAACAAAAAAAATGGCTGGAAAAAACCCTGAGTGATCCCTCGCCCAATATTAAATGGAAGATTGTGGTGGGACATCACCCGATGTATTCCGG
>Ga0075152_10001950_pt1 | contig 14764 bp, 13 predicted proteins | sample JI61114C2DNA_FD_70964 | JGI IMG/M metagenome (GOLD analysis project Ga0075152, IMG submission 70964) | Wastewater effluent complex algal communities from Wisconsin, to seasonally profile nutrient transformation and Carbon sequestration -... | ecosystem: Engineered > WWTP > Effluent > Algae...
TTCCAGCCAACGCCCACGCCAATGCTCTGCATATTGCCGGCGCTACTCATGGACACGGCACGGCCGCCACCGATGCTGTAGAGCACGTCATCACCAATCACGCTGCCGCTTACGCTGATAGCCCCAGGCGCTGCGCCAGGTCGTCCCCGGAGGCCGGCGACAGCATCAGGCCTGGCGCCAAGCGGCGCAACGCTGACAGCGCCTCGGGGGTGGTGACGTTGACCACCAGGCCCACCGCGCGCAGCTCCCGTAGGGTTTGATGTCTCTGTCGGAGCCAAGCCCTCGAACGATCATCGTCGCCGACCAGGAACAGCGGTGAGAGTCCGGGTGCGCGGATCACTCGGCGCGGTTCTTCGCCCGGTGAAAGCCGTGCCGAGCGTACCGGCAGCATGCCCGCCTCGGCCTCGGCCGGCCCGCCGATGCGGGGTGATGTCATCGACGCAGGCGGCTTGCCCGGCGCATTCTGCGGGTTCAGCGCCCGGTAGTACGGCAGGGCCGAGACGCCACCCCGGTCTTCAACAACGATCAGTGGATCGGAGGCTGCCAGGGTGGGGGCGATGGCTGCGGCGAGCAAGCCCGCTGCAAGGGTGATAGGCGCGTGTGTCATGGCATCGTGTTCCGGGGGGAGGGTCGGGCTGCCGCCAGCGAAGTCCCCGGCCCGAGCACGCGGGTCAGGTGCTGGTTGACGCTGCGGCGATAGCGGGCGGCGGGGGCGCCACCCGCCGGCCGGTGATAGCGGCCGATGGCAGACAGCCAGTCCTCGCCGGGCACGTACTGCTCCTTCAGGATGTCGGCGGCGATCGCCAGGTTGCGGTACGGGTCCAGCAATTCGCAGGGCTCGGCATAGCGATGCGCCTGGTAGCCGAGGTTCACCTGGCCCAGGCCGGCGTCGATGCGATGGGCCGGGGTGTGGGTCAGCGCCCGGCGCAGGCCGGTACAGGCCTGGATGCGGGTGGGGTAGCGCTCGGCCCTGCCGGCGACGTTGAGCGTCCAGGGCCAGGGGATCAAGCGGCCGCGCAGCCGCATGCCGCTCTCCTGCAAAGCCACGGCGAACAGCACGGGAGATGGTACCCCTGCTTTCCGGGCGGCGATCTGGTAGGCAGGTGGTGGCACTTCCTGCGCCCATCCCCCCGTTCCCCAGAAACAGGCGGCCGACAACAGCAGTGTCCGAGCCCCTGCCCATCCTACTGCCGCTGCCATTGGCCGTTCACCTCCCGTACCACGGCCGGCAGCTCGCCCGGCAGCCCGAGCGACAGCCAGCGCCCAGCGTCATGGTTGAGTGTGATCGCGCGGGCGCGGACCCGCCCGGCATCGATGCCCGCCTGGGTAGCCCACTGGCGGATGCGGGCGTCCTCCTGGCGACTGCCGACCATGTAGACGTCGAAGGCGGTACCGGCGGCCTGCAACTGCCGCACACGTTGTTCGCACGGCACGCAGTTGGCCTTCACGAATACCGCCAGCCGGCCGGAGCCCTTGTTGCTGGCCGTCGACGACGGCGCACCGGGCAGATTGACGCGCAACTGTCCGGGGTAAAGGCGCTTCCAGGCGGCGTCATAGGCCCGCTGGTAAGCGAGGGTCTTGTCTACGCGCCGGGACTCGGCCTTCACCTGCAGTTCGGCATAGCGCTTGCGCTCCTCGTCGCTGCGCGCTTCGATCCCCAGCGCGGTGAGCGGATCGAGATTCGGGGAATAGATGCCCAGCGGCCCCTGCATCACCTGCCGATAGCGCGCCCACTCTTCGGGACGCAGGCCCCAGTCCTTGGCCAGACGTTCATCGAGCGCGACGTCGGCGCTGTCCCGCACCTGGCTCTGGGCCGTGCGGGCAGGCACTGTGGGCGTTGTCTGTGCTTCGGCGTCGACCATGCCGAAAGCCAGGGCCATCAAGACCATCGCCAGCACTGGTGTAGGCACTCCTGCCTGTTTCATGGTGCGCTCTTACGGCAACGGGATACGCACCGTCTGCCCATCGACCCGGAACGCAGCAGCACGGGCCTCGATGGCTTGCAGGTGCCAGGCGCCTGCAGCATCGCCCACGCGCAGAAGCGAGATGTCGAGAACCGAGGCTGCGCCGGGTGCAGCCACCGACAGGAAGCGCTCGCCACCGCGTAGTTCCAGGCCGATCACGTTGAAGGGCGGAACGGATACCTGGGGCTTGGCGGGTTCGGGAGCCCGGCACGGGGCGGCGGCCACAGCGGGCGCCGCTCTCTTCAGTCGTGCCTCGATCGCACCGACGCGGGCCTGCAGGGCCTGGACTTCGTCTGCATGGTCGTCGGAAGCCTGTGCCTGCTCGGTCTGAGCCAGGCGTTCTTCCAAGGTCTGGCGCACGGCATCGAGGTCGGCCTGAGCAATGGGTTTGGGCTGGCGCATGATGGCCTCGATCTGCTGTTCAAGATCGCCAACTCGTGCCGTCAGTGCCTGGAGATGTGCATCCTGGGAACTGCTACGGCTCTGCTCGGCCAGGCGTGATAGCCCGACGCTGTTGATGATGGCCAGCACGCTGACGAACAGCAGCCAGGTACCCCCGGCGATGACGAACCAACGGCGGCGTTGAGGCTCGTTGCCGGGAAATGGAATCTGGGATGTGGTCATGGCTGAGCCTCCTGTGGTTGTTCGCCTTCCGCATGGGAAACAGGCGCCGAGCCGATCGTCAGCAAGGCCCCGTTGCGCGCAAAGCAGACCTGGCGTGCAGCATCATCGACCGCCAGTTCCCACGCCGGCCCGGCCAGAACCAGCAACGCATCGCGCAGGGTCAAGGGACCGAGTCGCAGGTGCGCGGCAGGCAACGGCAGCGCGTATAGCAAAGCCGCCTCCTCAGTCTCGCACAGCCGATAGCCCGAGCGCCGCAGAACATGACGCATGGCGTCGCCGACGTGGGTATCGAGTTGCTGGGGGATGGTCACCTCGACCACCTGCTGCATCAGGTCCCGTTGAGCGGGTTCCGGCACCAGCTCGATCAGGGTGTAGCGGCCGTAGCGGGCAGCAGGAATCAGGTCCGGTGCAGGCTTGGCGGCAGCGCTCGCATTAAGCACCGGCAAGCGCGGCGACGGTGGCGTGGAGCCACAGCCAGCTACCAAGATGGTCATCGCCGAAAGAAGACCGGCAGCTCTCAATCGGCGTGCAGTAGGTTGGCGAGGTAGAAAACGATGCATCGCTGGACTCCGGGAATGGAGCCATTACGATCAACACCCAGGGGCGCGAATGCAGCAGAAAAAGAGAATGTGTTCTCAACCTCTTTCCTGTGCCGAGTGCTGTGACCATAGCGTGCTTTGGTCAGACCTGATGCCAGATCCAAAGATTGGGGCTGGGCATGGCGGCGAGGTTCGAACTCGCGTCCTCTCTGCCCGTATCGATTTACCAGCTACCGAACGTCGATAACAGAGCGCTCTATCCACTGAGCTACGCCATGTGCGCATCTTGCTGGACGAAGGCTGACGAATCCATGCCGCCAAGCGGCCAACCGTAGCGCCGTAGCTGCTGGACGTGTCGTTCTGGCGGCTAGGCGGACTTTCTAATCCACTCTGCGATGGTGCGTTGAGCGTTCGACTTCATAAGATTGGCGCCGATTTTCTGACTTTGGGCCAATACATCCGGCATCAGCTCGCATGCGGCTTGGTTTGCGGAGCGCCAGCTTCCCTCTTTGTATTTTTGCAGCGCCCAGTCTTTCAGCTCGACCATCTTGGCATAGCGTTTCTGGGCGCCAGCCTTTCCATTGCTTGCGCGCTCCGCCTTGCGATTGAAGAAATTGCTCAGATGCAATTCGCCCTGCAGCGCCAGATTATTCGTCGCAACGGAGTCCGCCAAGAGGTTGAGGGCCATTTCGAGATTGTCTGGCAAGCACAGGGCTGCATGCATGATGCAATCGAGGGAAAGCGCCTCAAGTATCTCTCCCGTGCCAGGGAACTTTGTGAGGCGCGTCCCCTGCAGCATCTCCGGAATGGCAATGATCGTTGTGTAGTGCTGCGCGACCAAGACGCCGCAGGCGTGGTGTTTTTCACAACCCTTGGCTGTTACAAGTTCATTCCCTGACAACTCCAGCGTTTTGCGGAGCAAGGCGGCTTCATAGTGATGCGCGAAGCGATTTGCCCGCCATGCCAGGATCAGCAGGTCGTCGAGTAATGGCCCATATCGGCCCAGCATTCTCTGCTGTGCCCCCCAACAATGGCTCCGCCACTTCTGGCCGAGACGATCAATGTAATCGGGCGCGACATTCTGGAGCTCCGTCGTCTGCTTGAGCGCCTCGGCCAGGGCATGTGCCTGGGCAAACGCTTTGACCTCGTTGCTGAATTGAGGTGGATTCCTGATCGGTTGAATTCTCCAGGGCATATGTCATTCCTTGGGCTGTCCCTGAAATATTGAGCCATGCCGGCTCAAGGGAACATGGTAGTTTCAGCGAAGTCTGCCACGATGCGGCAGGGATCGGCAAAAGAGCGGTTTTTGGGGATAGCAAGATTCAAATTGAAAACGGCGCCACTGGGGCGCCGTACCTGGATTGGCGACTGACTGGATGCCTCACTTCACCTCTGTGTCGTCGATCTCCACCACCTGCCCCGGCCCGGCATCGATCAGCACGTAGAACGGCACCGCCGGTTTGTCGAAGGTGAAGGAGGCTTTGGCATCCAGCCTGCCCCGGATCAGGATCTTGTCCTGGTCGTCCAGTATGTCGATACGCAAGCCGGGGACGGGCTTTTCGTCGAAGCCGCCGGTGCAGCGGACGGTCTTGCGGTCGACCTGCCGGCATTCGCCGAAAGGATGGTGGGCGAACGCCGGCAAGGCGGCGAGCAGCAGGCCGGCGGCCAGCGTGGTTTGGAAGCGTTTCATGATCAGGGTTTCCTCTCCTGTGCCCATTTCAACGTGGCGGGCGAGGCGTCGGCGAGTGAAATGGCTTGGCGATGCACGCTGCCGTCCCAGCCCTCCAGCGTCAGCCAGAGTTCGGCGTCGGGGTTGAGGTTCTCCGGCACGCGCAGGCTGGTGAACAGGCGATACGGGCTGCCGGCGAACAGCCCGCCGGAAGTGCGGATGTCGCCCCGTGGTTGGCCGAGGCGCAGGTAGGCGGCTTTCACCTGGGGGATGCATTCCCTGCATAGGGCCAGCGTGAACTCCTTTTCGTACTCGCCATCGTGGAAATGCGGCGCTTCGACCCGCCATTCGCCCATGTTCACCGACCACGGGCCGACCTGGAAATCGCCGACTTCCCGCTTGCCCAGCCCGAACATCTCGGCTGGCTGGTGCTCGTGCAGGTAGCTCGGCAGATAGGCGAGTGGCAGGATCAACAGCAAGGCGCTCAGGTGGAAGTGCCAGCGTTTCCAGAAGCTGGCAGTGGCGTTCTTTTCCGGCGGCGCCAGCGAAGTCGGCAACGCTGCCTCGATGGCTTCGTCCTCCGCTTCGCCCGGCTTGCCCTTCAACACCGCTGCCGTCGCCTTCGCCGTGCGTTTGGTCCAGATCAGCAGGCCGGAGCCGACCATCGCGGTCAGCAGCAGGCCGAAGACGAAATACAGCAGCTTCAGCCACAGCCCGACGAAATCGCCGGTATGCAGCGGACGCATGGAGTGGGTGAACAACTCCAGCCCGGAACGATCCGATACGCGTCGCAGGTGTTCCACCTTGCCGGTGTATGGATTGACGTGGGCAAATTCGAACAGCAAGGGCCAGGATGCGCCCCGGCCGATCACCGTGATTGGGCTGAAGGCATGGTCACCGGGAAACAGGATGAAAGGTTCGATGTCCGGAATCTGCTCGCGCATTGCCGCCACCGCCTGGTTCAGCCCGACGCGTGGCGCGGGCTGACTGTTCGCCATCACCGGAATATCCTCGCGTGCGACCAGGATCGGTGCTGCGGGTTCGGTCGACGGCAGTTCGATATGCGTGTCGCTCAACATCGCCATGATCAGGAACCACAGCCCGGTCACCGCCATGATCAGGATGAAGAGAATCGACCAGATGCCGGCCAGTCGATGCAGATCGCCCCAGAACACCCGGCTGCCACGGTCGACGCGCAAACGAGGGCGAAAATAGCCGCGCCAGAAGCGCTTGTAGACCACCAGCCCGGTGATCAGCGAACCGAGCAGCGGCAGGGAGAGCGCCGAAACCGCGTACCAGCCGAAGTTGAAGCCATCGGTGAACGGCATCAACAGCCAGCCGTGTAGCGCCCGGATGAATTGGCGGAAGGAAAATCCCTCCGGCTCGCTGCCCTGGATGTGACCCGTGTAGGGATTGACGTAGTGATTCACCACGCGGATATCTGGATAACTAGCCTGCACTGTCCAGGCAAACATCGACTTCACCGGACGTTCAATACGCTGAATGATGGCCTCCGGATGCTCTCGGGCGATCACCGCGACGATCGCGTCGTAATCGATCATTCGAGCCTCATCAGAGGGCGGGTTGGCCCGTACCGCCGGATCGATCAACCAGACGATTTCCTGGCTGATGGTGGCGATGCTGCCGGTCAGGCAGACGAAGAACAGGAAGACCCAGATCGGCAGCGCCAGCCAGCTATGGGCGAGGAACCACCAGCGGGCGGAGGATTTGGTTTGAGTCATGGGCGGTCAACCGGAAATAAACGAGAAAAAGCGGCATCGGTTGGATGCCGCTTTGTGGTATTCCATGAATGGGGTTTAAAACCGGTATTTCAAAGCGATCGAAAAATTCCGTGGCTCGCCGAATGTGGAATAGTTGCGGTTTTCCAAATGTGCTCGATAGCTGCGATCAAACAAATTGCTGACGTTCATGATCACTTCAGTCTTGGGATCAATCTGGTATTTCGCCATCAATCCGACCAAGGCAAGTTCTCCGCGACGGATGGTATAGGCGTTACCGGAGATCCAACTGGTGCCGTCGGTATAAGCCTTGCTGTATGCCGTCACGTTGCCGCCGACGGTCCAAGATGTTCCCGGTAATTTGTAGGCGCTTGCCAAGCGCAGGCTATGGCGGGGAAGCGAGGTCATGTAACGCTGGCCTTCGTTCTCTCCCGTGGCGTATTTGCTGTTGACAAAGGTATAGCCCGTCGTGACGTTCCAGCCTGGAGCGATCTCCCCGTTGGCGCTCAGGTCTACACCTTGGCTTACAACCTTGTCCGCTGCGATGTAGCAATTGCCGCCGCATGCGTTGGTGGCGGAGTATGGTATCGAATCATCGACCTTGGGTAGATTGGTCTGTTCCAGGCGGAATACTGCCGCAGCGACATTCAGCCGTTTGTTCAGCAATTCTCCCTTGATGCCGGCTTCGTAGTTGCTCCCGAGCACGGGTTTCAGATAACTCCCGCCGGCACTCCTGTAGCTCTGCGGATTGAAGATATCCGAGTAACTGGCATAGACAGAATACTGCTCGTTGACATCGTAAATCAGGCCGGCGTAGGGGGTGACGACGCCACTTTCTTTCGTGTTCGTCGTGCCCGCGAGGACGTCTTTGTCCTCGTAATCGCTGACGCGAACGCCCGTAATGAGTTTGAGCGAATCGGAAAGACTGAAGCGGCCAACACCATACATGCCCAGTTGTGTTGTCTTGGTTTCGCCAGCGTAACTTCCTACGGATGTGATTGGCCCCAGGTCGGCGGGATTGAAAGTAAATGCATTGAAGGCAACCGGGGTGCCGTAGCCACCTTGCCAAGTGGATGTCTTATTCGATCCATTGATACCGAATGCCAGTTCGTGTTTTCGCCCCAGAATTTCTATTGGACCGGACAAATAGGCATCCAGAGCGTCGGTTTCATATTGTTGCGCCAGCAAGGGTTGGCGATAGATGACCATCCCGTTTCCTGTAGAAACATCGAGATCCCCGGAAATGAATCCATAGTTGTAAGTGTCATTGCTCGTCTTCTGATGCGTGTACGCTGTTTTCAAGCGCCAGTCATTCGAGAAACGATGTGACAATTCCACGGCGTAGAGTGTGTAACTCTTGATGGCGCGATTGTTGGCGTCCCCGAAATAAGAAGACCTGCTCAGTCCCGGTTCGCTGCCATCCGCCGCAAACGGTACGCCCAGTTGGTTACGTCCTGTGTCTTTCTGGTATTGAATGCTGGCACTGATCGTGGTCTCCGGGGTGAGATCGGCTTCGACGATGCCGTACGCGGCGCGTCGGTTCCGGTAGACGTAATCCACGAACGAATCGCTGTCATCGGCCAGCGCAACCAGACGCCCCCGGATGTTGCCCGATGCAATCAATGGCCCCGAAATGTCGCCGACAATGCGACGCTGATCCCAGGAGCCCAGTTGAACCTCCGTCTGAGCTTGGAAAGTTTCGGTTGGCCGCTTGCGAACCAAATTGATCGTGCCGCCCGGAGCCCCCGCACCGGTCAATAAGCCGGCCGCGCCTTGCAGCACTTCGACGCGATCGAGGAATACGTTGTCGACCTGAGGATTCTGGTTCGATTCTCCGATTCCGATTGGATTCGGAATCCCGTCGTATTGGGATTGCATCTCGAATCCGCGGCTGTAGTAAACGCTGCCGTTATCGCCACGATCCCCGACGAAGATGCCGCTGGCAGTTTTCAGGGCATCGTCTACTGAAGTCAATCCAAAATCGTCCATCTGCTGCCGCGTTACCACCGTCACCGTCTGCGGCGTTTCCCTCGGCGAGAGATTGAGCTTGGTCGCGGTATTCGTGTAGCGCGCCTTGTACGAACCCGTCCCTTCCGTCGTGCCATCACGCACGGCCTCGGCCGTCACCGTCACCGGTGCCAGCGTCGCTTCGCCGCCTTTGTTCACCACTGGAAGCCTCTTCAAGCGATACCCACCGTTGATGCCCGGAACCGCTTCGAGCCCGTGCGGGCGCAGGATGGCGTCGAGCCCGGCGGTGGGGGTGTAACGGCCGTTCAATCCCGGGCTGTTCTGGCCGGCGGTCAGGTCGGCGTCGATGGCGATCATCAGGCCGGTTTCGCGGCCGAAGCGGCCGAGCACCTGGTCCAGGCTGCCGGGAGGAATGTCGTAGCTTTTGCCGGCCTGGGTCTGGGTGGTTTCTTCCGCCGTCGCCGGCAGGTGGTGCGCGGCGCCGGCCAGGGCCGCGCCGCAGAGCAGCAGGCGGATGGCGCGGGCGATGGGAGTGGGGCGCGGGCTTTGCCGGGGCCGGCAGGCGGCAGTCGCTGCCAGGGACTTGCTGAACATGTTTTTCTTCCTTTCGCATGGGTAACCGGAAGGGCGCGTTCGCGGCCTCTCTATCCGGTTGATGCGCGAGATCGAAAAAACGACACCAAGAAACGAAGTTTTTTGGGTGGCTTTAGTTGCGCGGCTTCACCGTTGCCCAGTAGCGGGTGAAATAGTCGATCTGGATCGGCAGGGTTTCGGCGAGCAGGGCGAGCACCTGGTCGGGAGCGTCGAGCGGATAGGTGCCGCTGACACGTAGCTCGGCAATGGCCGGATCGCAGCGTAGTTTGCCGGGGCGGTAGCGGTCGAGTTCGGCAACGAATTCGCCGAGCGGCATGCGTTCGACCACGAGCATGCCGTCGGTCCAGGCTTCACGGCCGCTTTGCAGGGCGAGTGGCGCTGCGCTGCCGTTCCTGTCGAAGCGGGTCTGCTCGCCGGCTTGCAGGCGCAGCGTCTGGCCATGTTCGGGGTGGATGTCGACGGCGCCTTCGAGTACGGCAACGGCGACATCGGTACCGGTCTGGCGGACGGTGAAGCGGGTGCCGATGGGCTCGACGCGGCCGCTGTCGGTGATGACCCGGAAGGGGCGGCCCAGGGGATCAGCGGCGGTTTCGATCAGGATTTCTCCGGTCAACAAGCGTAATTGACGGATTTTTGCGTCAAAACGCAGGTCGACGGCGCTGGCGGTATTGAGCAGAAGTTGGGTGCCGTCGGCCAGCACGATGCGCTGGCGCTCGCCGGTGGCGGTACGGTAATCGGCGCCCCAGCCGGTCTGGCGCCGGGTTTCGCGGGCGAGGAGCAGGCTGCCGCCGAGCAGGCCGAGACCGGCGATGGATTTGAGCACGATGCGCCGGCTGCTGCCGGCCGCCTGGCGGAGGATGCCCCGGGCCAGCGGCGGGGCCAAGCCGCTGTGGGCGGCACGCATGTCCCGGCCGAGGCCGGCGATGCGCTGCCAGGCGCGTTCGTGGGTTTCGTGGGCGTGGCACCAGGCCTCGCAGGCGGCGCGCTGGGCCTCGTCGGCATGGCCGGAAAGCAGCAGCACGTGCCAGGCGATGGCCTGTTCGACGATGCTCGGGTCGAGGGGCTGGCGGTCGTCCGCTGGCGGTGTCAGCGAAGCGCTCATTCGGCGTAAACCGCTTGGTAGCAATGCATGAAAGCCTTGCTCATGGATTTCTGCACGAAGCTGACGGAAACGCCCTGGGCCTTGGCGATGGTCGCGTAGGTCAAGCCGTCGAATTGGGAGAGCAGGAAGATTTCGCGCACGCGCGGGTGGAGGCCGTCGAGCACGCGGCTGACTTCGCTCAGGGCTTCGACCACGAGCAGCCGGGTTTCCGGCGACGGTGTCGTTGCTTCGGGCAGGTTGGCGATGGCGTCGAGGTAGGCGCGCTCCAGCGCCAGGCGGCGGAAGTGCTGGGCGGTGAGCCGGGTGGCGATGGTGGTCAGGTAAGCGCGCGGTTCGCGTAGTTCCACCAGTTCGCCGGCACCGAGAATGCGGATGAATGTGTCCTGCGCGATGTCGTGGGCGTTTTCCAGGTTGCCGAGTTTGCGGCGCAGCAGGCCGACAAGCCAGCCGTGGTGATGCTGGTAGAGATGGCCGACGTTTTCCGAATGAGTGGCGATGTCCATGCTTGCAACCGTCCCCGATATGGCGCCTTGGCGCGAAGCGTGGCTGGCTGCGTCTGCTCTGGGCAAAACGACTGGCTGACCGTGTCAACGATGAGAATGGTTCTTATCTTACCAAGAGCAAGGGAAAGCGGGCAATTGCTTGCTGAGCGGGACGAACCAAATGCCCGGCTGGAAGGTCAGCGTCTGTCGTTCCGAGAAAGAAATCGGCCCCCGAAGGGGCCGATCAAGCGTGAAGTAATTCAATGCACCAACTGCCGGGCCAGGGCCACCTCGACGGAATCACCGTCCTGATTCAGCACATCCAGTCCCGATTCGGGCACGTCTCCCGACGTACTCTGCGACACCATGATCTTCCGCGCCATCAGCCCCAGGCAGGTCATCTGCGAGGTGTTGGCGTAGCCCAGATAGATCACGCGCACCGGTTGCTTCTGGCCGATGCGCCATGAGCGCCGGGCGGCCTGTTGCAGCGAATACACGTTGTAACCCGACTGCATGAACACGATAGTCGGGAACTCCAGCAAGTCCAGGCCGGTTTTGACCAGCTCCGGATTGGTGACGAGTACGTCGATGCCGCGGTCCAACTGCTCGGCGATCCAGTCTTCCCGGCGGGCGGCATCCACGCTCGCGCGTAGCACCGCCACCTTGAAGCCTTCCTGTTCCAGCAGCACCTTCAAACGCGACGTGGTGTCGCGCGTGCCAGTGTAGACCGTATAGACCAGGGTCTTGCGACCCGCAGCTTTCTCCTGCTTGCAGATCTCGATCAGCTCGCGCTCCTTGGGCATCACCTCCAACTCGTTGAACTGAGCCGGGACGAAAGCCAAGGTCTGGCGTGTGCGCGGATGTACCACGGTTTCCGAGCGGAAGCAGCAGTCCGGCCAGGCCAGCAGCACGTTGAGGACCACGCCGAGCAGCGTCGTGTCGCGTTTTGCCAGGGCCTGCTTCAGCGCCTGGGTCAGTCGACCCGCCAGATCGCGGTAGGCCGCGGCCTGCGCCGTGTCCATCGCGACTTCGCGGAACGCCTCGTCGTAGGGCGGCAGCACATTGCCGCCGATGTCCTTCAACTTGAGGAAGATCGTGAACGGCAGGATGCAACGCAGCACGCCTTTCGGCCCGAAACCCGGTGCCTTGACCGTGCGCACCGATACCTTGGTGCCCTTGGCCGTCTTGTGCGCCGTGCCCGTACTCTCGGAGTAGATGTCCTTCAGAACGCCGTGATCGCGCATGAACGCCATCGCGGCCGAGGTCATGCTGCCGCTCTTCGTTGGCCGGTAGCCGTCTTCGATCATCCGCCCCGGTAGCGCTCGGAACAGCAGGTGGAACAGGTCGTCGCCGTAGCCGCCCATCAGCGTGCCGGTGAGCAGCAGCGTCTTGCGTGCCTTGGCCGCCAGCACGCCCATGGCCTGGCCCTGGGCGCTGCCACCGTTCTTGTACTCGTGCGCCTCATCGGCAATGAGCAGGTCGAAGGTGCCTTGCGGCAGGTAACGTTTGATGAACTCGGACGGTTGGTAGCCGCCTTCGCCGAAGCCGAACTCCATGTTCGCCATCGCGCGTTCCATCCGGTGGGCTTGCCGATCCGAAAAGACCAGTTCACCCCGGTCGTCCATCAGGTTGATGAACTCGTGGATGTTGTCGCCCAGCATGGATGCCAGGAAGGCGTCACCGAACTTCTGCATCAGCTTCTGCGCGGTGACTTCACCGATGGTCGGAATGCGTTTCAGGGCTTTGAGCACGGACGAGGACTGGTCACTGGTGGACAGGCTCCTCGGGCGGATCAGCGTCCACAGCGGTGCGGCGCAATGGCCGCACTTCCTGCGAAACTCCTCGGCTTCCAGCGCGACCGGGTTGATCGGCTCGCTGTCGAGGTCGGTGATGATGTGGCCGCAGTCCGGGCAGGCGGCTACGTCGCCATGGCGGGTACGACGCCGGGTGAAAACGGGCTTCCAGTGGAAGCCCATCCGCATCCGCACGCGCCCCAGGACGAAGAACTCCTGGCCCGAAGGCTGGGCGCCGAGCTGCTCGCGCAGTTTCAGCAGCTTGACCAGCGTGTCCGGGCCGTTGAGCACCCAGACCTTGGCGCCGGCCACCGTTTCCTGGATTTCGCGCCGCCACTTGTAAACCAGGTGGGGTGGCGAAAGCACCAGAGTGCGGCGGTGGCCTTCGGCGTTGAGCACGGCGGCCGTGGCGATACCGACGGTCGTCTTGCCGCAGCCCATCTCGCCATTGACGATCGCGGCGCGTTCGCCACGGTCGACCAGCAGCTCGGTGGCGGCATGGACTACCTCGGCCTGGGCCGGGAAGAGCTTGCGCTTGAGACTGGCCAGTACGAGCTGGCGTTGTGGCCGCGCCTGGCCGGCGTACACCGGGGGATTGGCGCGGTTGAGCGAGTCGAGCAGTTCGTCGCCGAACTCGGACACGAAATCCTGCAGGCTCAGCGTCAGGGGAGAAGTTGCCGCTTCGAGCAGGTCGCCCTGCACAACGGTTTCGGGATCAAGGGACATGGTGATGCTCCAGAGAGTTGGGGCATGCACATCCCCTTGCGGGGCGATGACATGCCCCGGGGTGGGAGGAAGGTAACGGCAAAGGCCGCCGGTGACTCAGTATTCGCTGGGCAGCAGCAGCGTCGTGACGCTGTGATCCCATTCGGTGATGATCCAGAGCTTGAGATCGGGCGTGATCTGGTAGGACGAGAACAGGCGGTCGGCGCCGGACTTCAACGCAGCATCGTTGAGTTGCCGTCGTGATCGCTCAGATCGCCCCAGTCGCCGGCCAGATGCCGAAGCAGGTAAGGTGTCGGATTGATCCGGCCGTGACGAACCAGGTCATCGATTCCGGCCGTCATCAGAACTTGGCCGCTGGGAAAACGCGCCTGTTCGGCGAGGGAAATGACGTGTGCCATGGTGCTTCTCCTTCAAGAAAAACGGGCCACGGCACCCTGGCGGGGTGACATGACCCCGGTGGCTGAAAAGATGACGGCGAACCGTCAGGGAACAACGCTCAGCGGATGGTCAGCACCTCGCCCCGCGTTGCGGAGCCCGGCGTCATGTCCCATGCGCGGATGACCGGTACGAATTTGTCGGTGAGGATGCGGGTCTCGGCCACGGAGCCGTCGTCGCGTTCGGTGTATTCCGTCTGCAGCGACTTTTCCTTGTGGGTGTCGCCCTTGACGACGAGTACGCGCCCCGTCCTGGACTTGACCACACCCGAGATCGCGCCCGCGGCCAAGGCCAGAGCGAGATGCCAGTGCGACAGGGCCCGCGCCGGTGGCCGCAGTGATTGCTGCGCGGCACCCAGGTGCGTGTCGAGCATCGGCCAGAGCCCTTGCAGCCGGCCGACTTCCTCGGCGAACTGCTCGGGCTCCATCGTCACGCGGTAGAAGTGCTCCGGCTCGGCCGGGCTGGCAGGCACCGTGTACGGCAGGAACGGCCATTCGACTGGCAGCTCCGCCGCTTCGGCGTCGCCTTGCCCTATCTGCAGCAGCAGCGCGCGCGTAGCTTTGACCGACTCCGATGCCTGGTCGCGCTGGCGAACGCGGCGGCCGAAGATCACGACCTGTTTGAACTGCGCTTCCACTGCGCGGTAGATTCTCAGCTCGGCGAAGTGGCGTGTCAGCCATCCGACCAGTTCGGCGTCCAGCACGTAGTGCGGCACGATGAAGACCAGCACCCCGCCGTATTGCAGCAGCGGCAGCGTACGCTGGTAGAACAGTTTCTCCAGTCGGGCGCGGCCCTGGCCCTGATAGCCGAGATTGCCGTCGGCATCCTTGGAGAGGTCGCCATAGGGAGGGTTGAGCCAAAGAAGGCCGAAGCTCTGGCGGCTGATCAGCGTGTCCATCAGGTCGCCGTGGATGCAGCAATCGACCAGTTGTCTGGCCTGCTGCGCCCGTTCAGCGTCGTACTCGACGGCAAAGGCCTGGACCTGCTCACGCCCGAGGGCATGAGCGGTTTCGGCGATCGCCACGCCTTCGCCGGCGCAGGGATCGAGGATGCATATGTGTCCGTCGCTGGGCGCCAGTGCGTTGAGTACTCTCTCGAGCGTGGGCTCGTCCGTGGGGAAGTACCCGTT
>Ga0075152_10001952_pt1 | contig 14741 bp, 13 predicted proteins | sample JI61114C2DNA_FD_70964 | JGI IMG/M metagenome (GOLD analysis project Ga0075152, IMG submission 70964) | Wastewater effluent complex algal communities from Wisconsin, to seasonally profile nutrient transformation and Carbon sequestration -... | ecosystem: Engineered > WWTP > Effluent > Algae...
TATATAATAGCGCACAGTTTTTGAATTAAAGGAATTATCAACTATCAATCAACCAATTATCAATTAAAGCTGAAAGCTTTATATAATGGCGCACAGTTTTTGAATTAAAGGAATTATCAACTATCAATTAACCAATTATCAATTACTATGTGGCAGGAAGAAAACAATAAACTCTACAAGAAATTTACTTTTAAAAATTTCTCGGAAGCCTTTGCTTTTATGACAAGGGTTGCTATAGAAGCCGAAAAGGCAGACCATCATCCGCTATGGACCAATGTATATAATAAAGTGGAAATATGGCTGAATACGCATGATGCAGGCGATGTGGTAACGGATAAAGACAGGGCACTTGCCAAAGCCATAGATGCCATTGCATCCAGCAACTAACTGCCAGCCAACCGGAGCACTTTCATTTTTACCGTTTCGATCCGGGTGCCGCTCACATTTAAAATATCAAACTGGTAGTTGCCTGTGATAACGGTTTCTTTCTGTCTTGGTATTTCGTCCCTGTTCTGAATAATAAAACCACTGAGGGTTTCCGTGTCATCACTATCTGGAAATGCTAACCCATATTTTTCGGTGATATAGTCCAGCTCTATCCTGCCACTGAAAATATACTCGTTATCGGAAATCTGTTTGTCTATCAATTCATCGGTATCGTATTCGTCTTTTATCTCACCAAAAATTTCTTCCAGCAGGTCTTCCATCGTTACAATACCGGCGGTACCACCAAACTCATCCACCACCCATGCAATGGTCTTTCTTTCTTTGCTGAATTTGTTCATGAGGTCTGTGGCACTCATACTCTCCGGAATAACGGGTATTGGCAATAAGATGGAATTGATATCCGGCGGATTTTTAAAAAGATCCAGCTGGTGCACATAACCAACAATATTGTCAATATCATTTTCAAATACCACCAGTTTACTCAGCTTGCTGCTGATGAAGCGGTTCTTAACAGCCGTGATATTTGTTTTTACATCTATCGACTCTATCTCCCTTCTTGGTATCAAACATTCTCTCACCCTTGTTTCGCTCAGTGACAAGGCATTCTCAAAAAGTTCTTTGTTTATTTCCGAACTGTCTTCTTCCTCGTGGTGCTTGCTCTGGTTTACAAAATGCTCCAGGTCAATTTTTGTAAACGCATCTTTTTTATCATTCACTTTTACATTGAACAGGTAACGCAGTATCCATTCAGCCACCGTTACAAAAAAACTTGATACACCAGCGAAAAGATTGTAGAAAAAACGCACAATGGCACTGATAAATCCACTGCTTAAAATACTGTCATTCTTTGCCCTGAAAAAAGCCTTGAATACAAATTCAAAAAATAACAACACCGTAGTGGAGATCAGTGTTTCAACCACCAGTTTTACGTACGGGTTGGTGGTATTGAATTTTTTCCAGAAATCAATTTCCCATAACGGCTGCATAAAATGGCTCCAGGATAAACCATACACCACCAGTACAAGATTGAATACCACGAGGGATGTGCCGATGAATTGTGCTGGTTTGTCTGCATATTCTCCCCATACCCTGCCGCTGAGTGTGCCTTGCTTTCTCCTTAATTCTATTGAGAGTTTATTCGCAGAAATAAAAGCGATCTCAATGCCGGAAAAAAAGCCTACCAGCAGCAGTGAAAAAAGAATGGCAAAGGGGGTGATCCAGATTTCCATAGCGTAAATATAGTGATTGAAATTTTTACAGGCAATAAGCCCGTCAGCAGCAGGCGTTTTCTACTGCCATTTTTGGGAAAAGCAGTTTTAATTCTCAATAAATTCCTTCACTATCGCAACAGCCTTTTCCCTGGCCTGCTGAAGGTGGTCGTTGACGATACTTTTATCAAACTGGTCTTTAAAAGAAATTTCATAGGAGGCCTTGTTTACCCTTGCTGCCAGTGATTCTGCCGTTTCGGTGCCCCGGCTTTCCAGTCTTTTTTTGAGCTCCTCTACTGAAGGTGGTTCAATAAAAATAGTGAGTGCTGTATCAGGATATTGTTGCTTTACATGGATAGCACCTTTTACATCAATATCTAAAATAGGTACCTGGTTATTGTTCCAGATGCGCTGCATTTCTGATTTTAAAGTGCCATAAAATTTTCCTTCGTATACCATCTCCCACTCTACAAATTCGTTGGCCTGTATCTTTTGCTGAAAATCATCGGCATTCATAAAATAATAATCCACGCCGTCTTTTTCGTTGCCCCGGGCTTTTCTTGTGGCTGCCGACACAGAAAAAGCCAGTTGAGGAAATACCTGCATTAAATGATGCGTGATGGAAGTTTTACCTGCCCCGGATGGTGCAGTGATGATGATGATCTTGTTGTTGATTGCCATGTGCAAAGAAAAGGAATTTAGCCACAGATTACGCAGATACACACAGATGAAATTTGGCCAAACCTGCCCGAATGAATTCGTTCAGGCGGGGATTATACAGATGGACACAGATGAGTTATCCGCCACGAATTGCACGAATGAACAAGAAGGTCATCTCTAAAAAACAGTTCAGCCACAGATGACGCAGATGAACACAGATAGATTTTTGCCACGAATAGACGAATGGGCACGAATTTTTAACTTTCTTATTTTTCATTCCTCATTTTCTACTCTCCCTTAAACACAGGGGTTCTTTTTTCCAAAAAAGCATTGATACCTTCGGTATAGTCGAAAGTGAGTGCCGCTTTTTGCTGGTATTCATCTTCCATCAGCAATTGTTCTTCCCAATCGTTGGTGAATGACTGGTTAAGGGCGTGCTTGGTGTAGGCCAGGCCTTTTGTGGGCATACTGGCCAAAGTAGTGGCTATCTTTCTAGATTCTTCTTCAAATGTTTCTATGCTGAATGCTTTGTAGATCATACCCATTTTTTCTGCTTCTGCTGCTGGTACTTTATCGCCGGTCATCATCAGGGCGCTTGCTTTTTGCCAGCCGATCAGCCTGGGTAATGTAAACGTACCACCGCTGTCTGGTATCAATCCAATTTTACTGAATGCCTGAATAAATGCAGCGGATTCAGCAGCCACCACCACATCACAACACAAAGCAATATTGGCCCCGGCACCAGCTGCAACTCCATTCACCGCACATATAACTGGCTTTGGCATATTGCGTATTCGTTTCACGATCGGGTTATAATGTTCTGATAAGATCTGCCTGATCTCTATTTTGTTTTCTCCTGTGAGTTCGCTGATATCCTGGCCGGCACAAAAAGCCTTACCCGACCCTGTTATATACACACTACGCACATCATGCAGGGAAGCTGCTTCATCCAGTCTTGCCTGCATCAGCAAGGCCATCTCCCGGTTAAAAGAATTGAATTTCTCCGGCCTGTTTAAAGTGATGTAGGCAACCTGCTGTTTGATCTCAAATAAAATAGATGACATATAGATGGGATTATGAATCAAAGGTCTGCACATCTTTGTGCATCAATAAAAAATTATTTACCGCATCATAATTGCGGTTAGGTGTACCAATGCGGTAAATGTAAACGGCGTTGTTATCTTCCTTTAGTACTTTCATACACCTGAAATTGGCTTCAGCCATGGTTAAAAAATTATCCAGCTGGTTTCTTAAAACCTCCCCGTCGCCATTTGCTTTGATGCGGTAGTCTTTTACTTTATGCAGGTTGTTGATAAACCTTTGCACAGGCTCCAGTACAAACAAGGCCACCACTACCATGGACGCCACCACGATAGCAATGGGATAATTGTGGTAACCCACTGCCATTCCCAATGCGGCAGTGATCCAGATCAATGCTGCAGTGGTTAAACCATTTACAGAAATCCCTTCTTTAAAAATTACACCAGCGCCAATAAAACCAATACCGGTAACAATATTACTGGCAATACGGTCGGGGCTTACGCCATTGCTTTCTTTGGAAAGAATGGTGTACAAACAGGAGCCTACACAGATCAATATCATGGTTCGGAAACCGGCGGGCTTACTGCGGAATTCCCTTTCCAGCCCTATTACAGCGCCTATAATAAATGCAACCGAAACCTGCGCAGCTTCTTCAAAATAAATAAAAATATCCAATAACATACAGCGGGAGTTAGTATAAATGAAAGGTAGGATTATTTAGTGGCATTTGAAAAGTGCTTCGCTTAAATATATCACTGCATGTTTATAAAAGGTTATTCGTCATTACAAAGTGTACCAATTCGGCAGCCGTTTTGGTATTGGTTTTTTTCCGCAGGTTACGTTTGTGATTTTCTACCGTACTATAAGCAATGGTAAGTTCCTTCACTATTTGCGGTGTGTTAAAACCCTTTGCCATTAGTTGAAGAATCTTTTGTTCCTGCCTGGTAATATTAGGAAGTGCTGCATTTACCAGTTTCATTTCCTCAGTGGCAATATGAAAGTATTCGTTCCTGTTATTCACTTTATCCGTTAGTGTCATCATAACCGGCCGGCCATTAAAATTAAAATGCGACAAATCTGTTACCATGATCAATCCGCAGGTGCCCCTTGTTTCCTTATTAATGTATAATCCCGGTATCTGGATCAACACCCAGCGGTACTTTTTTTCTGCATTCAGCATTCTTGCATAAATATTCACCCGCACATCTGATTGCCTTTCATCTGGCAACGCCTCTATTTTTGCAATGGCCAGCTGCAGGGCAGATAATACATAAAAGCTGTCTTCTGCATGAATATTCTCTGCAAAAAAGAAAGCGGAATTGTTTACCCATTCCTGTTGGGTAAAAGGTGTAAGCTGGCCAATATTTTCACTGGCTGCGGTGATCAGCATGTTCGCATTGTCGCCTATAAACCAGTAATATGGTCCGATGGCAAAATTGGGTGCTTCCTTTATTTGCGCAGAAAAAAAATCCTCATAATTCACCAATCCAAGTTGCCTGTTTGTTTTTGCTGTTTGAATAAATTCACCTGGTGAAACCGGCTTTATCTCATTCATTGTATCCTTTGCTTTATTTTTCAAACATAACCATTTGAATTAAAAAGGGTTTAAAAAATGACAGATATCTGCTATAGGCCGGTTGTATAAGGTAGAATAAATTGCTTCGTGAAAAAAGCTATCCCGTCTAAGGACTTTCATCCGTGCAAAAAATAATTCACCAAAAACTTTCTGAAAAAATATGATCAAATATCCATTTCTTTTGCTGTTGCTTTTTGCAGGCCTCACAGGCAGCAGCCAGAATGTAGGTATCGGCACGCCTGCACCAAATGCCAGTGCCCTGCTTGAATTGCAAAGCACCAACAAAGGTTTATTGTTGCCAAGGGTGGCAGATACCAATGCTATATCAAACCCTGCAAAGGGATTGCTAATTTTTAGTAATGCAAGTAACAGTCTTTGGTTTTATACTGGTGGTTATTGGCAAGCCGCAAATGGTGGTGGCGGTGCAGATATTGTGTGGCAGGCAAAGGGTGATAGTGCAGCATTTACCAACAGAAAATATATAAGTGTAAACCCAAATGCCAATACAGCAATACCTGTAGAAGGACTAACGGTTGATGGTAATTTAGTTATACAACAAAAAGGAACTGTTACCAGTACGGCTCCTACAGCTGCACAAACAATAACCCAGGCAAATTCAGCTATCTATCAAAACATTTGGGGAGCAGACAGTACCGGGAGGATATTTGACCCCAGTGGCCCGAACAACAACTATATAAATAACATACAAGGCAATGCATGGGTAGATGCAGATTGCAAGATCAGCTTTAATGCTGCTGATTTTGGTTTTGCCACAGGCGATACTTTATGGATAAGCTCAGGAACAAATTACCGGGATAGTTATTTCAAAAGATTGACCAATACTCTTGTTGCACCTGCAGATTTTAATGCAAAAGGACCGGTTTATTTTACGTTTAGAAGCAATGGAGACAATATAAACAGCAAGGGCTTTGATATTGCATTCAAAAAAATATATTTCAATACTACATCGCAAAATTCAATTGCAACTACAGGCAACAGCTTTTTCTTTAATAGTAACAATGGTGCGTTTAGAACAGGCAAAATAAATGAAGCCATAGCAGGAAATTATTCATTTGCAGGTGGAAATAATACTACAGCCAGTGGCAACAACGCTGTAGCATTTGGTATTGGCACAACAGCAAGTGGCGAAAGCTCGTTTGCAGTGGGAAAAAATTCAGAATCTATTGGGGCTTATTCTGTAGCATTGGGAGAAAATAATTATGCTGGAGGCAGAGCTGCCGTAGCTACAGGACTTTACGCAGAGGCAACAGGTGACTATTCTACAGCTATGGGATATGACACAGAGGCAACAGGACGTTATTCTATCGCCATGGGAAATTCTACCACAGCAAGTGGAACACTTGCTGTTACTATGGGTGACCGTAATAATGCTACTGGCAATACTTCAACTGCCATAGGAAGTTTTACCACAGCAAAAGGGGATAACTCTACCGCAATGGGATTTGGCACCAATGCAAAGTCATATATTTCCACGGCCATCGGATCAAGAAATGACACATTTGCTGGTGTAAGCGAAACGAACTGGTTGCCTACCGACCCGCTTTTATACATTGGCAATGGAAACATATCAGGCGGCCCCCGATCCAACGCAATGGTAGTGTACAAAAATGCCAATGTAGATATTAATGGCTACACCCGTTTGGGCAAATTAAGTGAAGGTGCCCCGGAAGTTAAAATGAAAAAGATCATCATTCCTGTTGGCCCGGCAGTTGATGGATTGGCTACTTTTTCCTTTGGCAGCGGCGTTACCGATGATAAAGTTTTGGGTGTGGATGTATTGATGAAATACGACAATGCGGGCACATCAAAAATACCACCTGGTTACAGAGATGCGGCGGGTTATGAATATAATGTACAAGTGCAGTTTAACGGTATTACTGTTATAAACAAACCGGGCAACAGTGCTAATATTGGTGGTAAACAAATTACCATATTAGTAACTTACGAAGAATAAGAAGCAGGCTTAAAAAGAAGAACATCGTGCTGCAGTAAAATCAAAAGCGATCAGTGACATTTAAAGTAGTCAAACGGCTCTTTGCAATCATCGCATTGATACAAGGATTTGCAGGCCGTGCTGCCAAATTCGCTGACGCGGTGGGTATGGTAAGAATTGCATTGAGGGCACTGCACGGTTTCTTCTGCAAACAAATGGCTGCTGCAGGCATGTTGCTTTGGATTTGGTGGCGCAATACCGTATGCTTTCAATTTTCTTTTTCCTTCTTCAGTCATCCAGTCTGTTGTCCAGGCAGGAGCAAGAACGATGGTTACTTTTACTTTTTTAAAACCCAATGTCGCCAACTCAATTTTTATGGTGGCGGCAATCAAATCCATGGCAGGGCAACCAGTGTAGGTGGGTGTAATGATCACTTCCAGTTCATCCCCGTTTATTGTTACCTCTCTTACAATACCGAGGTCAATGATTGATAACACGGGCACTTCCGGGTCTTTTATTTCTTCCAGGTAAGTGTAGAGTGTTTTTTTATCGATGGTGGCTGTTTGCATTTCTTACCATTCACTATTTGGATAAGCCCTTTGCATATATTGCAGTTCGGCCAAAATAAAACCAAGTTGTTCTGTATGCCTTCCTTCTTTACCACCGCTTTGCATAAATACGGCCTCCTCCTGTCCTTCCCCAAAAGGGGAGGGAATGGTGGCTTCATCAAAAATATCTTTTACTTTTTTATGCCATTCCTGTTTTAACAAATCATAATCAATCTTTATTTCCTTTTCATATTCAGCCGGTACAAACATTTCACCCGTATACCTCCACAATTCGTCTATTGCTTGTACCATTCGCTGATGACTTTCTTCTGTGCCATCACCGAGCCTTATCACCCATTCGCTGCTCCACCGTACATGGTAAGCAATTTCTTTCAGTGCTTTTGTTACGATGGCCACCAGTTGTTCGTCATCACTTTTTTGTAATTGCTCAAACAATAAATATTGAAACTGACTGAATAAAAATTGCCGGAGAATCGTTTGTGCCCAGTCGCCATTGTGCTGTTCAACCAACAAGAGGTTTTTAAATTCTCTTTCTTTTCTTAAATACGCCAGCTTATCTTCATCAGTATGGCCAATTAAGGAGGCAGCATACTGGTAAAAATTTCTCGACTGACCCAACAGATCCAAAGAAATATTGGTAATAGCAATATCCTGTTCCAGTACAGGCCCGTGCCCACACCATTCGCTGTTTCTTTGCGAAAGAATAAGTGTGGTATCTGCTAAGTGCAGCATAAAAGTCCCCCTAAATCCCTCGAAAGGAGGGACTTTTGAACCTGCTAACTTTAAATTGCTTTTATTATCTGTGTGTATTGTCTCTTGCATTAATAAATTACATTTAAATTATTTTACTCTTTGTAAGCCCCTCCTTTGGAGGGGTTAGGGGAGGCCTACATGTGATTCACTTCATCCGGCAATTGATAAAAAGTTGGATGCCGGTACACTTTATCTACAGCAGGTTCGTACAATTCACCGGCTTCTTCCGGATTGGAAGCAGTGATATGTTTACTTTCCACCACCCAAATGCTCACACCCTCCATTCTTCGTGTGTACACATCTCTTGCATTTTCAATTGCCATTGTTGCATCGGCTGCATGCAGACTGCCAACGTGTTTATGATCGAGACCTTGTTTGCTGCGGATAAAAACTTCCCAAAGTGGCCAGGCTCCAGCCTCCCTGAATCCCTCTAAAGGAGGGACTTTGGTGCCTTTCGATTCTGTGCCGCCTGCACTTTCCTCTGGGATATCGCCGTAACAGAATTTTGAAATTATAAAGCTCATCTTTATCGTATTATTAATTATTGAATTATTGATTATTAGGTGCCTCCAGATTTAGCTTCTTTTAAATATTTAATGTATCCATTTAACTCTTTAAGACATTCTTTATAATCTTTATTTATATCCGCCAAAACTTCCTTAGTAATATATTTTTCATCAAAAGCCGTAATCATGTGTTCAAGTGTTTCTGTTAATGAGCCTCTGCTTTATCTGCAAAACTGGATATTTTCCTGATGATGAAACAAAGTGGTTGTAAGTTGCCATTGAATAATTAATAATTGAATAATCAATAATTAAGCGGCAGAAGCTTTCACTTTTTGTTTATTACTAAATGCCATCGCAGCTTCTCTCACCCATTGCCCTTCTTCATGCGCTTTTCTTCTTGCCTCCAGCCGTTGCTTATTGCAGGGCCCGTTTCCTTTTACCACATTCCAGAACTCCTCCCAATTGATTGCTCCAAAATCATAGTGCATTCTTTTTTCATTCCATTTCAGATCTGGATCGGGCAGTGTCATTCCCAAAACTTTTATTTGCTCAGCGATCATATCTACAAACTGCTGGCGCAATTCATCATTGGTCTTTCTTTTTATTTTCCATTTCATGCTTTGGTCACTGTTGGTGCTTTCGCTGTCCTTAGGACCAAACATCATCAACGATGGCCACCACCACCTGTTGATCGCATCCTGGCACATCTCTTTTTGTTCTTCTGTTCCCTGGGATAATACCAATAGCGATTCAAAGCCCTGCCGCTGGTGAAAACTTTCTTCTTTACAAATTCTTACCATGGCCCTTGCATAAGGACCGTAACTGGTTCTGCACAGCATCACCTGGTTTAAGATAGCGGCGCCATCCACCAGCCAGCCAATAGCACCCATATCTGCCCATGTAAGAGAAGGATAATTAAAAATGGAGGAATATTTTGCCTTGCCACTGTGCAGGTCATTGATCATTTCATCACGACTCATGCCCAGGGTTTCTGCGGCACTGTATAAATACAAACCATGCCCCGCTTCATCCTGCACCTTGGCCAGCAGGATGGCTTTTCTTTTTAGCGAGGGCGCCCTGCTGATCCAGTTACCTTCTGGCAGCATACCAACAATTTCACTGTGGGCATGCTGACTTATCTGGCGGATATTCGTTTTCCGGTAAGCCTCCGGCATCCAGTCCTTGGGTTCAATTTTTACCTCTTTGTCAATCCTGTCCTGGAACAGTTTTTCAAAATCCTGCACTTGCATAGTGGTGTGTTTATAGCGTAAAGATAATAAATACTAACAGTTGTTAGTATCAAAATCATGGATTTTATAAGTTGGAAGCTATCGTGTCAATCCTTATTTTTGCTGCCCAATTCAAAAATGAGTTGACTGGTCCCGTAGTTCAATGGATAGAATAGAAGTTTCCTAAACTTTAGATACAGGTTCGATTCCTGTCGGGACTACTACATGAGAATGATGCTGACATTCCGGGAGGACAGCATCATTTTTTTCTTTACAAGGAATCATTTTCTCTACGATAACTCTCTTCGTTCTACGCACCCCAAAACAAACAAGCCCCAAAATAGTAGTAAGACCAGGCAAACTGAGATGCTTGAAACCGACCTTGATACAATTTCAAATGGTTAAAGAATACCAGAAAATAAATGCTCAGACATGATTACTAAAACTATCACCTGTTTTACTTATTTACTTGCTGCTTGCGGTCGCTGGGTGGGGTTTCCTCTTTAAACCTGACCTCCAGTTTCTTCATTATAGAAGTAGCAGTAAGTCCATGTACAATGATAGAAAGGAGTACCGTAAACGCAGTTAAAGCCCAGAGTTTTCCTGTTCCTTGAAAAGTGGTTTGAGCCAAAGCAAATGCGAGGTAATAGAACGATCCAATTCCTTTGATACCGAAAAAACCAATGGCCAGTTTTTCTTTAAAATGGAGCTGAGTACCCCAGAGGCTGACCACCCCAATAACTGGCCGCAACACAAACACAAAAAACAGCCCGGCCGCAACAAGCATACCATCCAGTTCATCTAGCAAGCCTGATACCAGGCTGCCACCAAAAAGTAACAATACGATACAAAGTAACAAACGCTCAATTTGGTCAGTAAACTCGTGCAGGGCTTTGTGCATTTTATGATGACGTTCCATACCCCGCATGGTGACTGCACATACAAACACAGAGATAAATCCATAGCCGTGAGCAGCCTCCGTAACCCCGTACACAAGCAATGTAGCACAGACGGCGACAAAGCCATCCCGGATCTTTGCTCCTGCCACTTCTGCGGGCAACTTAAAGAAAAGCCAGCCTAAAGCCTTTCCCAATAAATATCCAATGGCGACGCCAGCTGCCAGCTTATAAAAAAGTTCATATTGTAACCAGCCACCCCAACCGTCTGCAGCAAGCTCCCCGTTTGCCAGCATGATGGCCAACCAGGTAAATGGGAAAGCTGTGCCGTCGTTCATGCCTGCTTCTGCGGTAAGCGCCATATTGGTATGCGAACGGTCACCTTCCATTGGAGCACCCACCTGAACATCAGCTGCCAGCACCGGATCGGTGGGTGCCAGCACAGCACCCAGCAATGCTGCTGCTGCAAGCCCAAACCCTAGCCCGTAATAAGCAATTGCCGTTACTCCAGCAATAGAAAGGATCATCGAAATGCTCATTAAGCGCAGGGGTACTCTCCAATGCTTTAACGAAAAGGGACGGTCAATTTTAAGCCCGGAACCCATCAGCGATATGATGACGATCATTTCGGTTAGCCGTACGGTTATGGCGTTTTCGGATATAGGGTCGGGTAAGGGAAGATAATTGCCTGCCGTTGCAAATAAAACAGCACCCGCCGCCACATATACAATGCTGTAGGAAATTTTGGTGGCCTTTGTAAAAGCAGGCATCCAGGCCATCCCAAGTGCTGCCAGTCCAATAATGATAAGGATTAGTATATAAGATTCCAATTGCTTTTTAATGTTGGTACACAACAACTGTACCTCATATGAAAAGCGGTTTAATCCGGTCGTCTCTGCTGCATCAGCCAATATCGTATCTTAGTTTAAAGGCATTAATTAGTTGCAGATGTTTGATTGATATACCTGACCCTTTACCTGTAAGGAATACAAAGGCGGAGTTGATGCTCCGGCCCTGCTTTTACTGAATCATTGGTCTCGTAAGTAACTTGATACCGGGAGGCATATTTTCGTGATCTGGCCGGTAAAGTAATTGTTCCTTTGGTTCGAAGCCATACGTTTCGGGACCCTGGTTTTTGTAATGGATCCAATCTTCCGGTATTACTGAAATTTCCTTCTACCCTCCAGTTTGCCTTCGTTATTTATTCATTTGCTATATTAAGTACTTAAGAAAGGAATTTGATTCCTCCTTGTTATGATGAGAGAAAAAGTAATTAACATTTTTTTAATGTGGCATAGGTTTTGAAAACCTGCACTGGCTTTAAGAAAGCCCCTTTATGAAAATATCTTACAGGCCGTAGTCAATAATTACTCATTATTCAATATCATTTATGAAACAACCAATTCCCATGGCTGTAATGCCCCGTGCTGTGTCATTGATCCTTTTCTCCTTTTTGTTTTCAGTTGCTTTTCCTCAAACAAATTCCAGGACAGGAATGATAGCTGAACGTATTGCTATACTTAAGCAGCAAGGTATTTTTTCAAAAGAAACAGCTCTGTTTAAAACAATAGCCCCTGCTGCTCCAGACCCTGCTATCATTGCTGCGGTAAAAAAATACTCCTTTATAGAAGCGGAAGGGATAGAAGCCATCCGGCAGGAAAAACCCGGGTATATTACTTTCAACATTCCGGCTGGTAATGGTAACCGTAACCTGAAAGTATTGCTGTTCAAAGAGAACATTTCAACCAGTGGCTTTACCATCAAGACTGAAAAGGGAAATGTTTCTCCTGAGGATGATATTGTACACTACAGGGGAACTATCGACAATGAACCCAACTCCCTTGCAGCGCTCAGTTTTGCAAATGATGAAGTGAGTGGTTTTGTAAGTACCCAGGAAGGAAATTATGTAATAGGCAGATCAGGTACGGCAAAAGGGCGCCATATCATTTATAATGATGCTGATCTTACACAACAGGTTCCATTCGATTGCGGTACCAATACAGCTATTCCATCAAGCCCGGCCACCCTCGCAAGAACAACCGAAGTGGCTGCTGTTACCAATAAATGTGTAAAATGGTATTGGGAAACCGACTACGATCTTTTTGTAAATAAAGGCAGCCTTGCAGCTGTAAACGCTTATATGCAGGCTGTATTTAATCAAATGGCCACCTTGTATGCAAACGACGGGATGACGATGCAGTTGAAAACCCTGTTTGTATGGACAACAGAAGATCCTTATACGGGCAACAGCACAAGTGGTTACCTGACTCAATTTGGTAATTACAGAACCACCTTTGACGGGGACCTTGCACACCTGATCGGTATGAAAGGTGGCGGCGGCATTGCGTGGATCAACGGCGCCTGCAAAACAAATAAATACAGGATGGCTTATTCCGGCATATCAGCTTCATATCAAAATGTGCCCACTTATTCATGGACGGTGGAATGTATCTCACATGAACAAGGCCACTTGCTGGGCTCACAACATACCCATGACTGTGTGTGGAATGGCAATAATACAAAGATCGATGGCTGCGGTGATGCTGCAGGCTACTCTTCCGGCAGCTGTGCTGTGCCTTCTCCCCTGCCAACCAGGGGAACCATCATGAGCTATTGTCATTTGCTGTCGGGCGTTGGCATCAATTTCGGCCTGGGCTTTGGCCCACTGCCAGCAGAGAGAATGATCAATACCATTAATGCAGCTTCCTGCCTGGTTGCCTGCACTACCTGTACAGTACCTATACAACCCGGCACCATAACGGGGACCAATAGCGTATGTTCAGGCAGTTCTCAAACCTATACTGTTACTACTGTGGCAGGCGCCACTTCCTATACCTGGGTATTACCAACGGGATGGTCAGGCACTTCCACAACGAACACTATTACAGTTACAGCAGGTACAAGCAATGGAAATATTGCTGTTACTGCCAACAACAGTTGCGGTAACAGTACCGCAAGAACATTGGCAGTTACCAGTTCATCCACTCCTGCAACGCCTGTATCAATAACTGGCAATACAGCCGTATGCCCGGCTACCACACAAACCTACATAGCTGTTGCAGTTGCAGGGGCAACATCCTATTTATGGACCTTGCCCTCCGGCTGGACGGGAACTTCATCTACGAATTCGATTACTGTAACTGCCGGTTCTACTGGCGGACAATTAACAGTGAAAACAAACAATGGCTGCGGGCAAAGTGCGGCCCTGTCCCTTACATTGACTATTACATCTGCTGCTCCTCCACAACCCGGCGCTGTTGCAGGTAACAGCAATGTATGTGCAGGCTCATCACAAACCTATTCTATTGCTGCCGTTGCAGGTGCTGCATTGTATAACTGGACGTTGCCACAAGGCTGGACAGGTACTTCATCTACTAACAGCATCACAGTTACCGCAGGTGCTTCCGCAGGAAATATTACTGTTGTGGCAACAAATGGTTGTGGAAGCAGCACTGCAAGAACAGTTGCTGTAGCCACCAGCCCCTTACCTGCTGCGCCGGGTGGAATCACTGTAAGCGGAGGTTCATCAACAGTATGCACCGGCAATACAAGAACCTACACTACACCGTTAGTAAGTGGGCTCACGTATTCCTGGACGGTGCCGGCAGGGACTACAATTGTGACCGGGCAAAACAGCAACAGCATACAACTAAGTTTCGGAAGCAGTTTCGTTTCAGGCTCGGTATTGAGCGTGAGGGCGGCTAACAATTGCGGGAACAGTTCACCTGCTTCCATCATTATCAATAAAAGTACGTTGGCAACACCCGGAACGATCTCTGGCCCCAATTCAAGTTGTCCCAATATCACAAGGGGATTCTCGGTAAGTGCGGTAAGCGGCGCCACATCGTATATATGGACGATTCCTGCCGGCGCAAGTTTTGTAGGTTCGGCAACCGGAAGAA
>Ga0075152_10001953_pt1 | contig 14738 bp, 11 predicted proteins | sample JI61114C2DNA_FD_70964 | JGI IMG/M metagenome (GOLD analysis project Ga0075152, IMG submission 70964) | Wastewater effluent complex algal communities from Wisconsin, to seasonally profile nutrient transformation and Carbon sequestration -... | ecosystem: Engineered > WWTP > Effluent > Algae...
GCAGTCAGAAACACCATAAATGTATTCTTGAAATCATTCATGGTTCTGAGAATACGACAGGCCTCAATACCATCCATCTTTGGCATCATAATATCCAAAATGATCAGATCAGGCAGTACTCTCTTAGCCTCAGCAACTCCCTCCTGCCCATTGGAAGCAGTAAATACCTGATAACCTTCTTTCTTGAGATTGTACTCAATTAATTCCCGGATATCTGGTTCATCATCTACAATCAGGATTTTATGCTTAGCGATACTCATAGACAGATATTTTAATACAAAAGTAAACTCTCCATTACACTAAATCATTAAGCCTGTATTAAGAAATTGTAAATCATCATTGTAAATTGACAATATCTTGAGATCAATTTAACACTTTCTGAAGAAAGTTCTGCAATTCGGCACCTCTTAAATTCTTTGCAACAATTTTTCCTTTTGGATCCAGTAGAAAAGATGCAGGTATTCCTTCAATTTTATATTGCATAGTCACTTTTCCATCCCATCGCTTTAACTCTGATACATGCGTCCAGTTTAAGTGATCATCTTTTATAGCTTTCAGCCAGTCAGATTTATCCTCATCAAGAGAGACGCCCAGGACGGTAAAGCCCTTACCTTTAAATGCTTCATATTGCTTCACAATATTTGGATTTTCCTCCCGGCAGGGTGCGCACCATGAAGCCCAGAAATCAAGCAAAACATACTTGCCTTTGAAATCTGATAATTTAACCAGTTTTCCTTCTGTATCGTTTAATTCAAATTCAGGGGCAATCTGTCCAACAGAAACCGGTTTAATTCCTGCCATTTTACTGACAAAAGATTGAACTGCCTTATTTTTTGGAAAAACAGACCTGATCTCTTCAGCATATGCAATTAACTCAGCCTCATATTTGTTCTGATCCATTGAACTGGCAGCAAAAAAACCGGCAAGGTTATTTTTATTGTCCTGAACGAACTTGAACGTAGTTTCGGAATATTTATCCATATTGGCCTGAAACTGGGGCATCAACACATTGTAAATTGAATCTTTTGCTGCAGGATTAGCCTCAGTCATGGCTGCATAATCATCCTGAATTTTTTTATAGATTTTACTGAAATCATTTCCAATCCGATTAAACTCCCGTATTTTCTCTGAATCTTCTGAACCTTTTATTTCATAGGAATTGCTGGTATCAGCATAATCTGTCTTAAAACTTAATTCATCACCATTCTTTCCAACAAGCAGAAAATTCTTTTCACCTACAACAAGGGTATAGAAATCAGGTTCCTCTGCAACCCTGCGGAACTTAAACTCATTGCTTTCATTTAAAAATGCTGAATCAACCAGCTGGTCAGTTTCATAAAGCAATACTTTTTTAATTTCTCCGGCATTGTCAACCTTACCTGAAATACTTAACTCATCATTATTTTTGCAGGAAACTACAAAAATACTCATTGCCAAAATGGCTATGCCTAAAACCTTTCTCATGCTTTACTTTCTAATTTTTCAATTACTAACTTACTGGCAATCTGTGGATTAATTTTTCCTTTAGTCTTTTTCATCAGATCGCCCATGAACAAACCAAGAACGCCCTTTTTGCCATTATGGTATTCCTTAATCTTATCAGGGTAATTACTCAGAACTTCCTCTATGATCAAACTCAATTCATCATCTGCAGTATCAATCAATACCTGCAATGAGTTAGCCATCTCTTCAGCAGATTTCTCCGGATTATTTATCAGCTCAGGGAAAACCTGATGGGCAGCAACTGAATAGTTAAGCTTGCCATCATCAATCAGGCTGATAAGCTCTGCAAGTACATCAGGCTTAACCGGAAAGTCTTCAATATGTTTGTGATGATCATGAAGATACGATCTCAAAGGGCCAATAACCCAGTTTGCTGCTGCCTTAAGATGACGGGTTTTTGAACTAAGCTCATCGAAATAAACCGCTATCTCCTTCTCGGATGAAAGTAAAATAGCATCATATTCAGAAAGACCAAAAACGGAAGTATAACGTTCAATCTTTTTTGAAGGTAATTCGGGCAATTCGGCAGCTAGTTTATTAATATAGTGCTGCTCGAGTACTAAAGGCTGAAGATCAGGTTCCGGAAAATAACGATAATCATTTGCCATCTCCTTACTTCTCAGCGGACTCGTATCACCGGTTTCAGCATCAAAATTCAGGGTATTTTGTTCAATATATTCTCCTCTTTCTAAAAGCCCTGTCTGCCTTAAAAATTCATGCTCTATAGCCCTTTGCAGGTTTCGTATGGAATTTAGATTCTTTACTTCACATCTGTTGCCGTATTCTGAAGATCCTCTCAGCCTGACCGAAATATTAGCGTCGCAACGAATGCTGCCTTCCTCCATATTCCCATCACAAATATCCAGGTATCTCACCAATTTCCGGATTTCTGATAAATATGCTGCAGCTTCATGTGCCGAGCGGATATCAGGTTCAGAAACGATTTCTATCAGAGGAACCCCTGCCCTGTTCAAATCAATCAATGAATCAAATTCATCCTGATCATGCATACTTTTCCCGGCATCATCTTCCATGTGGATACGATGGATTCGAATACGTCTCGCTGAATGATCGTCTGCTTTTACATCAATAAAACCCGAATGGCAGATCGGCTGACTATCCTGAGTGGTCTGAAAACCTTTTGGAAGATCGGCGTAAAAGTAGTTTTTACGATCAAAATGTGTATTTAGATTGATACTACAATTAGTAGCCAATCCCATTTTAATAGCATATTCAACTACTTTTTCATTTAGTTTGGGCAAAGTTCCTGGTAAACCAAGGCTTACCGGACTTATATGCTCATTAGGGCCTCCACCGAAGCCGGCTGAATCGGTAGAAAATATCTTACTCTCGGTTGATAACTGAACATGTACCTCAAGCCCAACTACGAGCTCATATTTATCAGTTAAACTGTCCGCTATTGTCGTCATTTAAACTTTAATGGTATCTAAATATCGCATAAAGATAAGCAATTGAATATAGTTGAGAGCGGAGAATTGAGAATTGAGAGTCATTGTTGTCCGGCTAAAATTAAATTTTTATTAAATGTGCCAGCTATGACCTTAAAAAGAGAATTTATTAACGTTTTTAAAAGTATGCCTTCCTGTTTTATCAAAATTATAAGATAAGCAAAATGAGGTTTCAATTCAAGCTTTCCCCAGACACCAGTCACCTCCAATCAATATCAATTAGATTAAAATGGCACGTTAATTGAATTTGAATCAGATATACTAATCACACAAAAAATATGAAAAAATTAATCATCGCTTGTTTAGCCGGAATTATGGTTTTCTCGGCAGCACCAGCTATAGCACAGATAAGTGTCAATGTGAATATTGGAGCCCAGCCTGAATGGGGACCAGCAGGGTATAATCACGTAGATTATTACTATCTGCCGGATATTGAAACCTATTATTATGTCCCAAAACGACAGTTCATTTATCGTGAAAATAACAAATGGCTTTTCATGTATGCCTTACCTTCCCGTTATCGCGGATATGACCTAAATAATGGATATAAAGTCGTTATTAACTCCCCGCGTCCTTATCAGTACTTTGCTTCTCACAAAGTAAAATACGCCAAATACAAAGGATATAATGGGAAACAATCCATTATTAGAAATAGTAACGATTCAAGATATTCCAAAGGAAATTCAGGCAAATCCCATTCTAATGGAAAAAATGGACATTCGGGTGGAAAAGGAAAACACTAATTAGAGTTGCTACCCGATAGCTATCGGGTGGAGAATTGAGAGTGGAGAGTGCAGTTAACTCTCAATTTTCCACTCTCAACTCTCAACTCTCAACTCTCAACTCTCAACTCTCAACTAATAAAAGTTTTTGCCTTCTCAAGCGCTTTCGCAAGTCCTGAACTATCCTTACCTCCTGCGGTAGCAAAGAACGGCTGTCCGCCACCACCACCCTGAATTTCTTTGGCCAATTCGCGTACAATGTTTCCAGCGTTTAGATTTCTTTCTTTGACCAGATTTTCAGATACCATTACAGTCAGGCTTGGTTTTCCATCAATATCACATGCAAGAACCAGGAATAGATCATTTACCAGGTCTTTCACTGCATAAGCAAGACTTTTAACCGCATCGGTATTGGGCAAATCAACCTGTTGGGCTATCAGATTAACACCATTAATCAATACTACATTTTTAACTAGCTCGTGCTTCAATCCGGCAGAACGCTCAAGGATACTTTTTTCAATTTCCTTTTTTAGCCGGTTATTCTCCTCTAACAATGACTCAACAGTTTTAAAAAGGTCATTTGGGTTCTTGAGCAGATCCTTCAGCCTTCTGATCTGTTCATTTTGAGCATTAATATAACTTTCGGCAGTTTCAGCAGTGATCGCTTCAATCCTTCTGACACCTGCAGCCACGGCACTCTCTGAAATAATCTTAAAATAACCAATCTGACCGCTTGATTTAACATGTGTGCCACCACAAAGCTCTTTCGAAAAATGATCATCAAATGTGATCACACGAACATAATCTCCATATTTTTCACCAAAAAGAGCTGTTACACCTGAATCAATAGCTTTCTGATAAGGCACATTCCGCTCTTCTTTCAATTGAATATTTTCACGGATTTTGCGATTCACAATACTCTCAACTTCTGACAACTCCAGATCACTAAGCTTGGAAAAATGCGCAAAATCGAATCTTAAATATTCTGAATTGACCAGGGAACCTTTCTGATTCACATGATCACCCAAAACCTGTTTCAATGCGGCATGTAAAAGATGAGTTACTGAGTGATTGTTTTCTGTGGCTGTTCTCTTCTTAAAATCAACCACCGCATAGAACAAACCAGAGAGATCTTCAGGAATTTCATCAAGAAAATGAACAATCAATCCATTTTCCTTTTTGGTATCTGTTACCGGGTATTCAAACAAACGGGAAAAATCTTCAAGTTTCCCGGTATCTCCTACCTGTCCCCCGCTTTCAGCATAGAATGGCGTCCGGTTTAAAACCACCTGGTACTGATCCCTGCCTTTAGCAGTAACGTTACGATATCTCAGAACTTTACATTCAGTTTCAAGTTCATCATAGCCAATAAATTCAGTTTCTTCATCTTCATTTACAATAACCCAGTCGCCGGTATCAATTGCCGTTGCCGCTCTTGAACGTGCCTTTTGCTTCTGGAGTTCTGCTTCAAAGCCTTCCATATCGACTATCCAGCCCTTTTCACGAGCCATAAGTTCCGTCAGGTCAATTGGAAACCCAAAAGTATCATAAAGTTCAAATGCGAATTCTCCATTGATAATCTGAACATTGGTTTCGAAACGTTCAAAACGCTGGATTCCGGTTGCTAAAGTTCTTAAAAATGAAACCTCTTCTTCCAGAACCACCTTCTGAACAAAATCCTGCTGTTTTTTAAGTTCCGGAAATATCCCATCGAACTGATCGGCCAGAATTGGGATCAGTTTATTTAAAAATGGTTCCTTAAGATCAAGGAATGTATAGGCATATCTTACCGCTCTTCTGAGAATTCTCCTGACGACATAACCCGCCTTATTATTGGATGGCAAGGTACCATCGGCAATACAAAAACTAATCGCACGGATATGATCAGACATCACACGCATAGCCACAGATGCACCCCAACCTTCTCCGCCCGGGACTGAATTTCCAACATAGGGCAGGCCTGATTTTTCTGAAATAAATTGAATCATAGGCTGAAAAACATCGGTATCATAATTGGATGTTTTATTCTGTATTACCCTAACCAGGCGTTCCAGTCCCATACCTGTATCCACATGCTGGCCTGGAAGTTTTTCAAGAGAACCATTCTTCAGGCGATTGAACTGCATGAAAACATTATTCCATATTTCTATAACCTGCGGATCATCCTGATTGACTAGTTTGCTGCCATCTAATTTAAGTCGTTCTGCATCCGGGCGCATATCCACATGGATTTCTGAACATGGGCCGCATGGGCCAGTTTCACCCATCTCCCAGAAGTTATCTTTCTTATTACCAAGAAGGATACGGTCTTCAGAAACGTACTTTTTCCATATCTCATAGGCTTCCTCATCTTTTGGAAGTCCTTCACTGGTATCACCAGCAAAAACACTAACATATAACCTGTCTTTAGGTATTTTATACACTTCCGTTAAAAGTTCCCAGCTCCATGCAAGGGCCTCCTTTTTAAAATACCCACCTTCCGGATTTGCCGGATCACCAAAACTCCAGTTCCCGAGCATCTCGAACATCGTATGGTGGTAGGTATCTATTCCAACTTCTTCAAGGTCATTATGTTTACCTGAAACACGCAAACAACGCTGCGTATCAGCAACTCTGGGGTGTTTTATTCCTGCCTGACCGAGGAACAAATCTTTAAACTGATTCATCCCGGCATTTGTAAACATCAGTGTAGGATCATTCTTAACAACAATAGGTGCTGATGGTACAATTTGGTGGCCTTTGGCAGCAAAAAAATCTAAAAAGCCTTGTCTTATCTCTTTGGTGGTCATCCTGATTAGCTATTCTGCAAATATAATACAGATATGTGTTTTTTTGGGAGAGAATATGAAATAGGCTCCGGACAGCCGTCCTGAATATAATACATTAACATTGTTCAAAGCTTTCAAATTTTTACTTGCTTCAATTCAAAATTAGTAGTTTTACAAAAGCAAAATCATCGGTATGCCATACAAGGAGCGCGACATTACTAAATTATATTACAGCATGGGTGAAGTGACCCGTATGTTTGATGTAAATGCATCCCAGATTCGATTCTACGAACGCGAGTTTGAGATTCTCCAGCCCAAAAAGAACAAAAAAGGAAATCGTCTGTTCAGTGCCGATGATGTTGAGAACCTGAAGATAATTTTCAATCTGGTAAAAGAAAAGGGATATACCCTGCAGGGTGCTAAAGATTATCTTCGCAGCAATAAGGCAGAGGTCAAAGAGAACCAAAAGGTGATCGACTCTCTGGAGCGTATTAAGCAATTCCTGCTTGAGGTAAAGGAACAACTTTAATGATATCCGATCCGGAAAAATCTGTATCAAATCCGTTAAGGATACTCTTTGTCATTAATCCAAAATCCGGGCATGGCGGTGAGAAAAACCTGAAAAATCTGATTACGGAAAGATCCGAATCCGAAAAATTTGATTTTCAAATCATTGTGATGAGCGGGGATGATAAAGAACGGATTTCAAATAGTATTACTCAATATAAGCCCGATATTGTTACCGCCGCAGGAGGTGATGGAACAATAAATTTATTGGCAGGCATCCTTGCAAATACAGAAATTCCACTTGCAATCATTCCCCAGGGTTCTGCAAACGGAATGGCAAAGGAACTTCACATTACCAGCAAAATTGACAGTGCTTTTGAGATTATTATCAAAAGAAAAATACAGGCAATTGATTTGATTAAAATCAATGACAGAGTATGTATCCACTTGGCTGATGTCGGCTTAAATGCCAGAGTTGTAAAACGTTTTGAGAATGATGCTAAAAGAGGCATTCTAACCTATGCTAAGTATCTTTTCAGAGAAATGTTTCTACTTAAAAAATATGTTTTCAATATTACCTACGATGGTAAAACAATAAAAAGAAAGGGGGTGTCCATGACTTTTGCCAATGCCTCACAATATGGTACCGGTGCCGTTATCAATCCTAAAGGGATATTAGATGATGGCAAATTTGAACTCGTAATCATCAAACCTTTTCCACGAATCAAGCTTTTGTCCATAACCTGGAAAATGTTTATGAATAAATTACATACTTCTGATTATGTTGAGATCATCAGCTGTGATAAAGCTTTAGTTTTGAGCAGCAGAAAAACCACACTTCAGATAGATGGTGAAGTTCTTGGCAAAGTCAAGAAAATAGCTATCGAATGTATGCCTAAGGCACTTCTGGTCATAATACCTTAATCTATTTTGTATTCATAAACCATTTTTCCCTTTTTATCATTCGCATCAATTACCCAGGCTGAAATATGAACTGAACCTTCATTTTCAAACCTTAGTTTAAAAAACCCTTTTGCCTTCATTCCAAATTTTAGATTTTTTCCTGTCTGCAATACATATTTAAGCTTTGATCCGGCACCGCTAACGATAAAATGATTCTGGTCTTTTGAAATATGCTGCAGATTATGTTCATGTCCGGAGGCATAAATAATACCCGGATAACTTTTAAATATCTCAATGAGGCGTTTTCTCAAATGCCGGTAACGGGGATGAGCTATGTCCTCTTTTGCTCCAAAATACTTTCTGTAAATGGGTAATAATGAACCCAGAACAGGCAGAGGAAAATAAGCCTTACGATGGTAAATAGTAAAGGGGAACAGGTGATGTCTTAACTTATAGCGACCTCCATGAATGGCATAACTATAAACGGGTGCATGTCCTGCAATGATAATTCTCTTACCTTTATTACTTTCAAGGATATTAATCAGATGCTTAAAAAATTCCTCTTCTGATTCTACCCTGCAGCCGCATTCTTGTCCAATAGGTCTGAAACCGGGCTGAAGCCACCATTGAGTATTGATCAATACAAGAGTAACATTGGGATTAACATTGATCTCTGTTGGACCCGGGCACCCTTTTGTAGGGTACATGACAGTTTTCCCAAAAAGCTTTTCCAGGTATTTCTCTTGTCTTATAATATAATCATAGCCTCCTTCTCTGCCCTTGTTCCAGTCGTGATTGCCTGAAATAAAGAGCACCTTGCCATGATAATCCTTTAAAGCTTCCTTATGCGCAATCAAGGCATTCTCAGCATCCTTTCGTAAAATAGCCCCTTCCGGTGGCAGACCTTTAGGATAAATATTATCACCAAGAAAAATAATTGCTGAATGCTGGCCCTTATCGAAGTGCAAACGCATGGTTTCCAATACGTGGTCTGGTCCATGCCTGGCAACATTTCCTGTATCACCAATCAAAAAAATCTCGTAAGTCTTCTTCTCTCTTCCTCCGGATTGCATAAATGATGGTTTAATTTGGGATGTTACCAATTCAGCCTTTCCTTATTTAAAAAAGCTGAAATTCCTTTCTTGCAATCAGAAGATGAACGGGTTTCTATGTTCATCTTTACAGCTAAATCTAAACTATCATCCAATGAAAGATCCTGAACAGAATTAATAAGCGTTTTTTCAAGAGCCACCGAGTTCGCAGAAACTGATTGATTAAACTTCTCAGCATAGGATTGTACAGCTGCCGCTATTTCATCCTTCTGATAAATGAAATTGATCAATCCATAATCCGATGCGGTTTGAGCATCAATAAGCTCTCCGCTAAGGAGTAACTCTTTTGCTCTTCCTTCACCAAGTCTTCTAAGCAAAAAGCAAGATACGAGCGCAGGAATAAACCCAATCCTGACTTCAGTATAACCAAATTTGGCTTCCGGCACAGAAAATATCAGATCACATACCGATATCAATCCACAACCTCCGGCAACAGCATGGCCTTCAACCTGGGCGATTACTAATTTTGGAGAACGGTAGATTATTAAAAAGAGTTCTTTCAATAAATTAGTATCCTTAAAATTATCCTCTTCCGTATTATTCTGCAAGTGCTTAAGATAATCCAAATCAGCACCGGCACTGAATACTTCTCCTCTGGCTTTAAGCACAATTACTTTAACATTTTCATCATGAATAGCAGCTTTAAATGCATTTGCCAGTGCAGATACCAAATCAGGATTTAAAGCATTTCGCTTTTCAGGTCGGTTAATCGTAATATTTGCTATCCTTTCTGATATATTATATTCCAGCAATTCCATCGTTGACTTCCAGTATTTATAATCGGTCCTGATTGATCAAAATTAACCGAAATTACTATAGCTTGATTATATAAGCAGGCGATTTCTTTAAAACATAAGTAGAAACATTGAGTTTAACTGATTCTGTGAGCCACAAATTAATCTTATACTCTGAATTGGTTGGATCTATCAGAATTTTTTTAAATTCTACGAAAGCATTAATATCGGCTAAGCTTTGAACCGGGTTATGGCTCAAAATAAGAATATCAACCCTTAATCTCTTGCCCGATTTCGGTAAACTGACTTTTCTGTCCCATCGCAAAATTCTGCACTTGCCAAATTGCATAAAATTAGAATCAGACCAGTAAGAACCGGCACTTACTGTACTATCAATATTGAACAAGGTGATTTCAGAACCTCCCCTGCTTTCCAGCGATGGCTTAATGGTATAAGAGAAAACCTTGTCTGCAGAATCAAAGTCTGCCAGAACTATACATTTAGCCCCATGTGAATAAGCAATAGCAGACTTGTTTCGAATACTGAAAAATATTAGCTCTTCCTTTCTGGAATTTAGAATCCGGTCGAATGAAATACTCATAAACAGAATCAGGCAGGAAGTTAAGGCCGTAAAAACAAAGATTTTTAACCTGAGCTCCGACCAGAGCAGGAATGCCAGAATCACTATACAAAGCAGAAAAAGCTGGAAGCCATTGATCCATATTCCCGAAATACCTGAAAAGGGAAGATCCTCTATCCTGAATAAAATATCATTTGTGAGATTGATCAATCCGCTTAAAAATTTCCCAAGGTGCAACAGGACACCTTCAAACGGAATGGCAAGCAACAAAATACCAGAATACATGATAATTGTTACCGGCAATATAATGAGCAGATTGCTAAGCAGAAAATAAACCGGAAATTGATGAAAATAAAACAAACTGAGCGGAAAAGTAGCTAACTGAGCAGCTATAGAAAGCGCACAGTAACTCCAGATATAATCGGCAAACTTATTTCTAAAAAAAAAGAGCTGATATATTTTGGGATGAAAGTAGACCAGTCCGCAAACAGCCAGATAGGAAAGCTGAAATCCTGCATCGAAAAGATAATAAGGATAATATAAAAGCAGGAAAAATGCTGAGATTCCAATCAAATTATACGAGTTCTGACTCTTATTCAATGCTTTCCCGATGAGCACAAAGCTAATCATAAGTGCTGCTCTGCAAACAGGTGATGAAAAACCGCTTATCAGTGAATAGAACCAGATTGCAGTAATTATACATAGTATCCTTACTACAATAAGTGCCCTGTTTTTATCCATTGGCCTGAGCAAAAAAGATAAGACAAGAAAAACGATACCTACATGCATTCCGGATACTGAAAGGACATGCATCGTTCCGGTCTTTGAATAAGCTTCTATGACCTCCTTAGTGAGATCTGCCCGGTACCCTAAAATCAGAGTTGAAGCCAAAGCGGCTGCTTTCGGATCAGGTAAATAAGTATTGTATTTATTGATCAGCTTCTTTCTGAAAGAAAGTGCAAAAGATATAACAGGGTTACCGGCATCGCCTTTTAATACCTGAAATTGATTCCTTCCTACAAAAGATTGGAAATAAACCTGCCGGTTTTCCATAAATAGCTTATAGTTAAATTCTCCGGGATTGTATGGTGGCTCCAGCGTATGGTATATGGCAGGGATGAGTAAAATATCGCCATAATCAGGCAGATACTTCCTACCGGAATCTGCTTCCATTGTGATCAATATCTTACCACTACTTTTTCTATAAGTTTTTTCAATTAACAGACCTGTCACTTCCCCCTCAAAACGGAAATTCCCATTGGTTACAATAGGTTCATTCAATACCCTTAGCACTAAAAGGTCTGCTTTTAAGCTATTGAACCGAATTGGGTCAAAACGTTCTGATTTATATACTGTAAGGCCTAAACAGAGAATATACAGGAAAGAATGAATAATAAGACCGAAAATCCAGGCCCTCCTGTAAAGAGAAAAACGTTTGTACCCCAGTAATAGGAACAGGAAAATGAATAGCACAAAAAGACAGAGCACAAATCCCCATTTAATAAGGAAATAGTCTGCAAAAAATCTCCCGGAAACTATCCCCAGTATCATAGGAATCAGCAAACGAACAAATGGCACCTCTCCCCTGTAAAACATAATCAGAACTGAAACCGCAACTGCAATCTGATATCGGAACGCTTATTCCCATTAATCAGATCCCCTCCACTTCCTGTCGTTTCCTGATTTGCATAGCTGATTAAGGAATAGCGCAACCAGAGATCGGTTCTGCGTGATAGGGTATACCTGCCATTGATATAAAACCTGACCCCTTTCCCCTGATAAGCCGGTACAGAATATGAATACAATACATCATTCTCATAGGTATAAATCCTGGTATTGAATCCTGAAGTTTCAAAAATTGCAAAGCGGAGGTTACCTGATATTTTTGAACCCATAGGATCGTAAATAATATCCTGGAAGCTCATAAAACCAAATTCCGGATTCTGATTACCCTTTTGATAACGAACAATTTGCGCACGGTTTCGGATAGAAAAATCATTACTGATTTTACAGGTCATTTCGACCCTTAAATCCTGCTTGTCCACAATATCCAATCCTGATCCATCCTCCTCAGCGTTCTCCTCCCTGGTCTGTTGCCTGAATCTGCCGATAAGTTTAAACAGCTTTCCGGGTGTATAGCTAATTTGCCCTAAGAGTTCATAACCGGAAGAAGGACCATCAACCTTGAATTTCAACCATGGGAACCTGAAAAAATCCGAGTAGGTATAAAGTTCCCATGCCCGGTTTAACCGGATGGACAAACCCGAATAAAACCCGCGTTCATTTACAGCATTCGAAGCTTCTGCCAGACCCTGATTAAAGAAAGAATGGTAATTTCTATCGTAATTCCTGTAAAGCATTACCAAAGAGACCGGGGGCGCAATACTGCTAACCAGGCCTTTCAAAAGCGCAAAACCTGAATTCAGGCTATGCGCAGCTTCTCCGAAAATATAGGTATTCCTAAAAGTGTAACTATAATTTAAACTAATGTTGTTAAGAGTTGAACCCTTGAAATTGTATTGCTGATACAGTGATTTCCCTTCTGCAAATGGAAGGCTGAAACGATTATGATATGCAGTAAATCCTGCACTCAAATCCCCTGTATTAAATTGAGCATTAGCACCATAAATGCGCTGTGAAAGTACATTTTTATTAAGAATTTCAGTTCTGGTGCGGTGTAAGCCACTTACCTGCATTGAACTGACCTCCAAACCAGATTCTGCCCTTCCGGCATCAATTCTTCTTCCTGAATAAAATGGTGTTACCGAAATTGCTTTGAATCTGAATGTTCCTGCAATCCCTCGCATGAATAAAGATTCATTTACTGAACTATAGGGTCTTAACCCAACATCCTGCTTGGCAATTGTACTCAGGTTTGCACCTTTACCAAATCCTGCTCCGGCCCAAATACCCAATCCCTGACCAAACTGCAAGGCATAATCTCCGGCTATTACTTTTCTGACAATGCCATTCCCTTTGTAAGAAATATTTGCCGAATAGAAATCAAACCCTTTGCCTCCCTTACCAAGGGTCAGAGATTCTCCGGCATCCTTCTCCATATTAAGTGAGGCAAATAATACATCCGAATAATTATAACGGTATCGGGTAAACATCCGCATCGCTGAACCTGCATAATGACTTTCACTTAACCCGGATGCTGAAAAACCAGATTGCTTCTCCAAAACGCTGCCAAACCTCAACATGAGGTCATGTTCAGCTTTATGTAAAAGCTTGTTAAAAGAAATAGATTTCAACTCCCCGGGTGGCAATACCACAATAAAATTCAAAAGCCAGCGAATTGTCTGAGGATCAAAACCCGGTAAACTCTGCAACTCCAAAACATCTATAAACAGACCATTTTCTTCACGGTGATTAATAATAGACCTGACCTGAACCGGTGAAATAAAAAATAGCTCCTGCAACTGTTCTTTATTGGCAATATTTAAATTGAGTGGCGATCTTCTGTAATGGTTCAAACGTTCCAAGATTTCTGAATAATCGTAATCTTCAGAAAGTTCCGGAGCGATTGATTCCAGTATTTGTTCAATCAAAATATCATGCTGAACCTGTGAATAAGCAATTTTGCAATGGATTAAGCAAAACAATATCAGCAGAGTAAGCCTTCTGTAGTCAGAATTCATAATTGAAAGATAAATTCGGAGAATACCCAAGTCTGGGATGCGATGATATGGCTGCGTCCAAAGAAAACTTTTTGTGTTTTAATCCAAATCCCCCGGTTTGTAAAAATGGATTTGCACTTAGTCCACCACGCAAATAAAACCGCCCGATAATTTGATATTCAATACCCATTCTAATATTCATCCCGAAATCAATCATCTTATCTACATCACTTATAAACAAAACCTTGTCACTAACCAGATAAGCCAGACCCACGGAAATCCCGGAAAAAATATTGGAGGCCGAAAGCTCAGTAATCCTGCTCCTTCCCGGATTGTAGATATAGCTTCCTAAACGTATCCTATTGTTCAGATTATATTGCATACCCGCCTCCACACTAATTGCATGTCCGCTACCATAAACAGGTATACTTACCTGATGATATTTAAGGGCAAGTGAAATCGAAAGGGCAGTAGAAAAACTTCTGGAAAGTGCAAGGCCTGCAGTTTGTTCAAGGTATTCAGTAATACCATAGCGTTGTAAGCTAATTCCCAAAACATGTTTCTTAACAGGTAACCCCAAAACTGCACTTTGGGTACTTAGCTCAGGATTCAGGTAATGCTGTTCATAACCCAATGCAAATATTGCGTGTTCAATACTTGCAGCACCAGCACTATTTTGCTGTAGTGCCCATACATCCTGTAATGCCGTACCTGCTGAACCCATAGCTTTAGACCTGGATCCCGGGTTATTTTGAGCATATAAAGGATGATGGAACAAAATACAAATCAGGCAGATGTATTTCATTTATATCAAATTAAC
>Ga0075152_10001955_pt1 | contig 14730 bp, 9 predicted proteins | sample JI61114C2DNA_FD_70964 | JGI IMG/M metagenome (GOLD analysis project Ga0075152, IMG submission 70964) | Wastewater effluent complex algal communities from Wisconsin, to seasonally profile nutrient transformation and Carbon sequestration -... | ecosystem: Engineered > WWTP > Effluent > Algae...
GTAACCCATCATTACACTTTCACCTTGCACCAGAACACTTCCAACCATCATTTCAGATAATTGCTGACCATCTTCATCGATTATCTTAACAATATGACCTGGCAAGGGGCGCCCACAATTTACAAATTCATTTTGTTTACGCCCATCAGCCTGTAATCGCACAGCCATTCTTTTGTCAATAAGTGCTTTACTATCTATTTGGATACTCTTGCACCCTGTTCCAATTTTTGAGAATGTAACAGCAAGGGTTGACTCAGCAAGACCGTAACACGGCAGAAAAGCATTTTCATCAAATCCTGCTGATGAAAACTTTTCCGCGAAATTCCTCAGGGTTTCGGGCCTAATCATTTCGGCACCAATACCAGCTGCTCTCCAACAACTAAGATCTAATTCTTTCAAATCAGATTCGCGAACACGCAAACTGCAGAGCTTAAGACCGAAAGGTTGACTAAATGCAACAGTGCAACGATTGCGACTAATTAGACGCAACCATTGCAAGGGTCGTATTGCAAAGTCCCGTGTTGCAAGATAATCAACAGAAATTTGTGTAACCATTGGGGCAAGAACCAACCCCACTAGCCCCATGTCATGATAAAACGGCAACCATGATGCTGAACGATCATCAGGTTTTATTTCCAATCCATTACAAACGATACCTTGCAAATTACACATCAAGGCGCGCTCAGTTATAACCACACCTCTAGGAGTACGTGTGCTACCCGAAGTAAACTGCAAATAGGCAGTTTCATCAGGATGATTAGGTTTTAATTCAACATCTTTTTCAGGCAACTCACCCAGTTTCCCAGGTGTCCCAACCCATTTCAGACATGTTGCTTCTTGAGCAGCTTCTTCCAAGAAACCAATATAATCAACATTAGCAAGTGCAATACTCGCTTGACTGCTCTCAAGCATACCGCGCAATTGCTGAACATATATTGCATGACTGCCAAGATTCACAGGAACTGGCATTGCAAAAGGCACCAAACCAGCATAGCGGCAAGCAAAAAACAATTCGACAAACTCAGGGGAAGTATCAGCAATGATTGCTACCCGGCTACCGCGAGGCAAATCAAAACCAGATAAACGTTGAGCTAAATTACGAGCATTTTTCCTCAGCAAACTATAAGGCAAAACTGAACGTAAATTACCCTTCGCATCGTAAAAATTATATCCCGTTATTCCCTCGGCTGCATATTCTAAAGCGCTCGTTAGAGTATCAAAACCTGCTAACTGCTGAGTTAGTGTATTGAGTGTCGGTGTCGGTGTTATTTGCGACTCGCTTGAAGGTTGAAAATCAAACGCTTGCGTTAGCGGAGCGTTCAACTTTATTATTGTCGAACTCAAGATCTTCCCCTCGAAGTAATAGTACTTGTCATCTTGCTATCATAAGCAAGAAATTCTGGTTGAGCGCGCCAACGCCGATTACTAATCGTCAATAATGTTCTTTTTGTTGGCTGGAAAATTTTCATTCAAACGCTTACCGCTGACATTGCTTAATAAATATAAGTGTGTCATATTTGACCAAACCGCAGCTTATATAAGGTGCTTTTTCCTGTCAAGGCAATATTAAACCGGTGTTGCATCAAAACAACAAACACCCTTACTAATTTTTCTAGCCGTCTTAAAAAGACAAGGATTGTACCGGATAGCATTTTTTGATCGATAGCTTTCTTCTAACTTCACACATTTACAAAGGCTCGGCATAGCCCAGCAAGTCATTAAAAAACAAGACACTTCAGGTCTCAACTCTTGCTTTTGAAAGGTCGAGAGCATTTTTGTAATTTCCCAGATCTACTTTTGTCCAGAGTGTTCATTTTTTGTGCACATTTGCAGCAAATCTTGCTTTTCCCTTATCTGCCATCCTCCCATTTTAAGCAGATTCATGGCGCGCTACCCCTATGGATCTGTCGGAAAATTCAGAAACACTGCTAGAAACGAAGAATCCAATATAGTGAACTAAGAAAATCACAAAATGAGCAAAAGTTTTACCTAATTGAAGCCTTTTTACTCTCAACATGCCAAATTAGGCATATTGAGGGCGGATTTGTCCTAGGTATGGCACAACGTAATTCGATCAATCCCCAGCATCATAAGCCGCTTGAGATTGAACACCAGCGCACGAATACCCACCTTAAACTGTACTTTCACCAGCCCACGATAGCGAACTTCTTTATTACGATGCGCAAACACACGTTCATAGGGTTCACGAAAGACTAAAGAGAAATACGCCTCACTTTTTTATGCTTTCCACAGGTCAGAAAGCTTGCGTTTTTTGATCTATTCTTAAATGGTAACTGCCCACATCGAATACGATGCTCAACAATCTTCCTGCTATATTTTAAGTGTCAGAATTATCTGAATATACACTGAAGTATTTTTTGCCATATATAGTTCTTTATCTGGTTAGCAGATTCATATAAAAATAATTTAAATTAATGACTTGAGGTATAGTATGGGAATTCTGTTGTGCAAATCACCCGGTTCATGGCAAAAATGATGGCGGATAATCCCGGCATTGATGGATTACCTGCAAAACTCTTCTTATTTTGGAGGCAAGAATAATGACAACATCTCATATTAATTTAGCTGATCTCGATGGTAGCAATGGTTTTCGCTTGGATGGCGTGACGGAATATGATTACTCGGGCTCGTCAGTTAGTGATATTGGGGATATCAATGGCGATGGATTTGATGACATAGTTGTTGGCGCTCCTGGCGCAGATCCGAACGGGGCTGATTCCGGTGCTGGCTATGTGGTATTTGGTAAGGCATCAGGGTTTGATGCGACGATGCGCTTATCCGATCTTGATGGCAGTAATGGTTTCAGACTGAATGGAGTAGCTGCATATGATAGATTAGGGAGAGTTTTCAGCAATGCTGGAGATGTGAATGGTGACGGTTTGGATGATTTGATTATTGGGGTATATACAGCTGATCCGAATGGCAGAAATTCTGGGGCCAGTTATGTGGTGTTTGGTAAATCTTCAGGTTTTAGTGCGACGCTGGAGCTATCTATCCTGGATGGAGAAAATGGTTTTCGCTTAGATGGTTTCTTTGAAAATAACAACTTGGGTCGCTCAGTCAGTGGCGCAGGAGATGTCAACGGAGACGGTCTTGATGATTTGATTATTGGCGCTTATGGTGCTAATCGGATTGATTCTGGCTCCAGCTATATAGTATTTGGTAAATCTTCAGGTTTTGATGCGACGATGGATTTATCTAGCCTAAACGGTAGTAATGGTTTCCGCCTGGATCGTGTAGCGAGAGGAGACGAAGTAGGCTATTCGGTCAGCAATGCTGGAGATGTGAATGGTGACGGATTGGCTGATCTGATTATAGGCGCTCCTAATGCAGATTCGAACAGTGACTCCTCTGGTTCCAGTTACGTGGTGTTTGGCAAAACATCGGACTTTGATGCGACGTTGTACTTATCTGGCCTGGATGGTAGTAATGGTTTTCGTCTGGATGGGGAAGCAGCAAATAACAAATCCGGTCTTTTAGTCAGCACTGCGGGAGACGTCAATGGTGACGGTTTTGATGATTTAATTATTGGTGCTTATAATATCGATCCGTACGGCAGTCGTTATGGCTTCAGCTATGTAGTGTTTGGTAAGTCATCGGGTTTTGATGCGACGATGGACTTAAGTAACCTTAACGGCAACAACGGTTTCCGTCTGAACGGTGTGGATAACGGTGAGCCAGTAGGAGGTTTGCCAGTAGGAGGTTCTATAGTCAGCAGTGCTGGAGATGTGAACGGTGACGGATTTGATGATTTAATTTTTGGTGCTTATCAAGCTGATCCCAGCGGCCACTCCTCAGGTTCAAGTTATGTAATGTTCGGCAAAGCTTCGGGTTTTCGTGCCACGATGGATTTATCCAGCATCGACGGTAATAATGGTTTTCGCTTGGACGGTGTGTTCGAGGTTGATCTATCAGGCGCTTCAGTCAGTGGTGCGGGAGATGTGAATGGTGATGGCTTTGATGATTTGATTATAGGCGCTTGGGGAGCTGATTCAAGTGGTTTATTCTCCGGTTCCAGTTATGTGATTTTTGGCAGCAGCCATTTTAAAGGTATCGTGACATATCCAGGAACGTCAGAGGATGACAATTTCATCGGTACGCCGGCTGGTGAGCGTTTTGAAGGCGAAGATGGCAACGATATCATGATCGGTGGTGGCGGGTCTGATGTATTCCATGGCGATGCGGGAGACGATATTCTCGGCGTATCAGATCTTGACTTCCAGTTTCTGGATGGCGGAGCCGGTACCGATACCTTGGCATTAATTGGAAGTGACATCAACCTGAATCTGGCTGACTTTCAGGGCAAGATCAGAAATATCGAAGCTATCGATTTGACAGGTAGCGGCAACAATACAGTCACATTAACTCTACAAGACTTGCGTAATCCATCAAACGCGCCGCAGACGCTTACAGTGAAGGGTAATGCGGGAGATCACCTAGCCGGGCTTAGCAACACTTGGGAGGATGGCGGTATCCAAGGTGACTTCCACAGGTTTGTGAACCGTAACATACAGTTGTTAGTAGATGTGGAAGTAAGCACGGAACCATTTACATCGGGTGTACGCAACATATCTAATCTTGATCTGAATGGTAAAAACGGATTTCATATCCTGGATGGAGAAACAACTAATGGGTTTAGTGCCGGAGATGTAAATGGGGATGGTTTTGATGATTTTATAATTTTGGGTTCCCATGTCGTATTTGGTAAAGCTTCGGGCTTTAGTGCTACGATGGAACTATCTAGCATCGATGGCAGCAATGGCTTCAATTTGAATACAGACAGAGCCTATTCTGATTCGGTCAGTACTGCGGGTGATGTCAACGGCGATGGTTTCGATGACTTAATTATTGGTTCTAGGGGAAGTTATTATTCTAATTTTCCCGGCACTAATTATGTAATATTTGGTAAAGCGTCAGGTTTTGATATGGATGCGAATATAACCAGTGTCGATGGTAAAAATGGCTTTCGTATAGATGTGAATGTTTTCAGCTGGGGAGGAAGCCCTGTTGATAACGCGGGGGATGTCAATGGCGATGGTCTTGACGACGTAATTGTACGCGGTGATCGTGGGTTCGATATCGTGTTTGGTAAGAGTTCGAGGGTTGATGCTGTGATGAATGTATCCAGCATCGATGGCAGTAATGGTTTTCACCTATTATCGGGAAATGGTTTGCACCTATTGGGAATAAATGATGTAACTAATGCAGGAGATGTCAATGGTGACGGTTTTGATGATTTGATTGCTAGTGGAACTGAGACATCAGATTCAATTTCAGATTTTAGTTACGTGGTGTTTGGTAAGGCGTCCGGTTTCAGTGCGACGATGGATTTGTCCAGTCTCGACGGCAGCAATGGTTTTCGTTTGGAACATCAAAATCAGCACTTTAACTTTGACTCTGTGAGTAGCGCAGGAGATATGAATGGCGATGGTTTTAGTGATGTAATTATCGGAGATCAAGAAGCTAATTCCAGCTATGTGGTGTTTGGTAAGGCATCCGGTTTCAGTGCGACGATGGATTTGTCCAGTCTCGATGGCAATAGTGGTTTTCGTGTGGATGGAGAGTTGAGCGGTGATCATTCAGGAAGACTAGTAAAAAGTGCAGGGGATTTCAACGGCGACGGATTTGATGATGTGATTATTGATGGAGACGGTCTCCACTACGTGGTGTATGGGAAAGCAACGGGGTTCGATGCTGTGATAAATCTTTTGGATTTAAATGGGGACAACGGCTTTCGTCTGGATGGCATGAATGGAGTAGCAGGTGAATATTCTAGTTCATTGAATGGTGTTGGTGATATCAATAATGATGGTTTTGATGATTTATTTTTTGTTGAGCTTTCCTCTCCTCGTTACGATAGCAGTTCCAGCTACGTAATATTTGGCAAAAGTGACTTTGCTGATGAAGTGGATTTCCCAGGTACGCCTGGAAATGACATTTTAACCGGCACTTCCGCCGCAGAAAGCTTTGAAGGAGGTGATGGCAACGACCGGATGATCGGTCGGGGTGGTTCGGATGAGTTGCATGGTGAAGCGGGCGATGATTATATCCGGGTGTCCGATCTCAATTTCCAGTTAGTGGATGGCGGCGATGGCAGAGATACGCTGGGATTGGGCGGCAATGGCCTAAATCTGGATCTAACCGGGGTAAATGGCAGGATCAGCGACATTGAAACCATCTATCTGTATGGCACGGGCGACAATACGCTGACTTTGACCGCGCTGGATGTGGTCAATTTGTCGAGTACCAGCAATGTCCTGAGAGTCAATGGCAATGAGGGCGATCGCATTGTTGGACTCGGCAGCGGATGGGACGATGGCGGGGTTCACGGGAAGTTTCACACCTATACCCAGGGCGAGGCAGTGCTGCTGGTGGGCGTAAATGTGGCGACGGATTTTGTTTAGCATTGGTTTATGCCCTTGATTGAATAAATCGGGATGCAGCTTAAACCGGTAACAGCATAATATTTAAATCAAGCCGACAGCCAGAAGCATCGCAATGCTCTGAGCTAGTACATATCAACTGTATTTGATTACATTCTATTTTTTTTATAAAACCTAGGAGAATAATCTTCGGATATGATGATTTCTTCTTTTACATATTCTTCATCAACTTGCTGAATATTCGCACTTAAAACCATTCGATTTCGAGAATGCTCTGCGGCGGCAATTTCTGCTCGTATCCTTGCAGCGGCTGCAGCGGTTGCTTCTTTGTCAGCTTGAGAGCGCGCAACCAGGGCTTCCTTAGCCATGACTTCAACGGCTTCTCTTTCCGTTGCATCTTCCAGTGCCTTGGATTCCAAAGCAATACGCTCTTGCATAGCAACCAGAGCATCTGATTCCGCTCTAGCTTTCTCTAATGCAATTCTAGTGGCCGCCTTTTCTGCTTCCAGTTGCGCTTTGGCTTTGTTGGTGGCGATAATTTTCGCTTGCGCTCTGGTAATCGCCAGTCCTGTGATTTTCTGCTCAATCTCCAATCGCTCTGCTGCCGCTTGTTTTGCATCGATCATGGCCTTGGCACGAATTTCAGCGTCTTCCAATAAACGTTGCTCCAAATCCGCTTTCGTGTTCGCTTCTTGTACTGCCAATGCATCCATCTGTGCTTTGGCCTCTGCTGTAGCTTTCAATCGCATGTCTGCTTCTGCTCGATTAGTCGCAGCATGCTTGGCGGCGACCTCAGCCTCTGCTCGTGCTTCGGCTTCCTCAATGGCCACCGCATCTTCCTTGAGACGGTTTTGATATTCCTGGATCGCGTTGTTTTCCGCTTTTTTCCTTTCCTCGGCGACGGCAGCCGCTGCTCTCTCAGCCTGCACAGCGGCCTCTGCTGCAGCCAAGGCTTCTGTTTCCAATTGCATCCGTTTATTGACTTCGTTGAGTAACTCAGATTCTGCAATCAGTCGAGCTTTGATAGCCTCAGCCGCTGCATTTTCTTTTTCAAGAATGGATTCCGCCAACTCTGCCGCAACTTTCTCTGCATCCGCTTTATTTCGCGCTGCAGTAGCCGCACAGGCATCTGATTCCGTTCTTTTTCTGGCCTGCTCAGCTGCCAAAGCCTCGGTCTTAATTTTTTCCTCTGCCGCTTGAACAGCCGCAATCTCAGCTTGCATTCTATCTTCTTGCGCTTCCCTGGCTTGCCTCTCAATCTCCAATCGTCGGGTTGCCTCTGCCAGCGTTTGCGCTTCAATTCGCGTACGGGCTTGCACTTCTTCGATAGCCTGTTTTTCGGCTTCCTCACGCGCCTTGGCCAGAGCAATCGCTCTTTGCTCTTCGTGAATCTTGGCATTAGCCAACATTGTTGCACTGGTTTCTGCCTCGATAGCAGCCATTGCAATCATGCGAGCCTCTTCGGCTACTTTTGCTCTATGAAAGGCGGCTTCAGCCACTTCATTTTCTTTCAGCGCAGCCGCATGAGCCAGATCTAAAGCCGCCGCTTCTTGCTCAACACGCTTCTGCATTTTTTCAACGATAGAAGCTTCTGCTTTAATCTTGGCTTCCAGTAAAGCACTCAAAGCTTTCTCAGACTTAAACTTCTCTTCAGCAAGATGCCTGGCCTTAACTTCAAGCTCGCGACGGGCATCCGCTTCTTTGATAGCAAGTGCCTCGGCTCTCGCTTTGTTTCGGGCTTGTTCGGTTGCCAGAGCTTCCGTTTGAATTCTAGTTTCTGCCGCCATTCTGGCATTGGCTTCAGCGCGTGCCCTTGCCTCTGCAGTAACTCTCGCTATATTCTCTGCCTCAATCCGCTTATGAGCTTCTTTAATCGCCTGATCTTCAGCGATAAGTCGTTCATGATAGGCTGTTTCAAGTTGTTGTTTGATCCCGTTCTCCAATAAAGACTGCTGATCGGAATCAGGCATATCATCTGCCGGTAACTCATCATCCAGAAAGCCAATTGCTTCATCATGAGAAGACTCTGGCGACGAAGAATTTTTGCGTAATGAACTAAATAAACGTGACTTGAATGTCATAATTTTTAACCAAACTAGCGATTATTCGAGTTGCTAATTTTAATAAATAGTTTCAGATATCAATGAAAATAACTTTAACAGCTTTACGTAAAAAGCTTATATCGGAAAAGAAGGGGAATATCGCCTGTTTATGCAAGAATAACCAAGTTACTTCTATAAAACATGGACATGACTCTTTTACCAAATTAAAGCCTATGGAACTTATCTGAATCAATTTGCACTCCATATTAAAAAAACCGTTATGGCATATTGATTTTGCTGATATTAAGAATTCCCATCATTAAATTCAGACCGTCATATACCATGCGCTCCAGGATAGGCACATAAAAAGGCATACTGAGTGCCATAACGAAGAGACCGATGGATAACGTAAGCGGAAAACCAACTGCAAAAATATTCAATTGCGGCGCAGCTCGCGTCAAAATGCCTAAAGCAAGATTGGTAATCAGTAAAGCCGTTAAAACGGGCAGCGACAATTGCAAGCCAGATTTGAAGATCTCTCCACCCCAATTAGCTAGCGTAGTAAATGTCACATTAGTAATCCCGTCAGGACCAACGGGCAGGGTAGTAAAACTTTGAGATATCAAAGCAATCATAATCAGGTGACCGTCCATAGCGAGAAATGCCAGGCTAGCAATCACACCCAAGAAACGTCCGATGATATCGATCTGACCAGAATTTTGTGGATCAAAGAAAATTGCAAAACCTAGACCCATTTGCAAACCAATCAATTCCCCCGCCATTTCCACCGCCACAAAAACGATACGCATAACCAATCCCATGGCGATACCGATGATTAGCTGTTGCAATAGAATCACTAGCCCGATACCGGTCGAAGGATCGATTTGTGGTAATGTTTTTTCTACCGTGGGGGCCACCAGGATTGTGATCATAACTGCCAATCCCAGTTTGGCTCTAACCGGAATACTTGGGTTTCCAAGAATGGGCGCTGTTGCCACCAACGCAAGAATCCTGCTGAGTGGCCAAATGAATGTAGCCAGTAATGTATTTAACTCGGCGGTGGTTATACTGATCATTATGCTTGTTTACTCAGTTGATCAGCGGTTTCTTATAGCTGGTCACATCAATGAAATAGTGCGCTCGGGACAAACAGCCGTTCTAGGACACTAACCAATTGCCAACCACGGAATACTGGAAAAGAGTCGCTGCATATAATCGGTCATGAGATTAATCATCCAGGGCCCAGCCAGCACCATGACCAAAAACATGACTAATAATTTAGGTATAAAGGACAACGTCATTTCATTAATTTGTGTCGCCGCCTGAAAAATACTGACCAACAAACCAGTCGCCAAGGCTGAAAGCAGTAAAGGCGCAGAAACCATGAATGTGATTTCAAGGGCTTGTCGACCAATAGTCATTGCGCTTTCTGGAGTCATGATTGAATTCCTTTCAGGTATAGAAGCTTTGAGTCAATGAACCGATGATTAAATGCCAGCCGTCAACCAGCACAAAAAGCATTAATTTAAATGGCAGAGAAATAATCATAGGAGATAACATCATCATACCCATGGCCATCAATACACTGGAAACAACCAAGTCAATGATTAGAAATGGAATGAATATCACAAAACCAATCTGGAATGCGGTCTTCAGCTCACTGGTGATATAAGCTGGAACCAGTATCTTGAGCGGCACTTTATCTCGACTCTCAATTTCTTCGCTGCCCGAGATTTGCACAAATAACGCCAGATCAGTTTCTCTAGTCTGCTGCAGCATGAATGCTTTCACAGGCACGCTCGCTTTATCGGCAGCTTCCATAATGCTGATTTTATCTTCGGAAAAAGGCACATACGCTTCCGTGTAAACCCGATCAATCACCGGTGACATGATAAAAAAGGTCAGAAATAGCGCCAACCCGAGCAACACCTGATTAGGCGGCGAGGATTGCGTGCCCAGTGCCAATCTTAACAGTGATAAGACAATGATAATGCGAGTAAAACTTGACATCATCAATACCACCGCAGGCAAAAAAGTGAGCGAAGTCAGCAATAACAGTGTCTGCAAACTCAGCGCATAAGATGTGCTGCCATTGGCATTGGGTGAACTGGTAAAGGCCGGGAAACCGGATTTCTGTGCAAACACCGGCAATGCAATGAATCCTATCAAGAGAAGTATCGCTTGGAGTAAATGGCGCCTTTTGCAATAAGCCAAACAGCGGAAAATATTTACCCTGAGCCAACTCATCATTGTAGACCGAAAGCTTTTTTGGACTCTCAATGCCGATTGATTAAGCATTATTTTTATGGATACTCTCATTAAGTTGCGTGGCAAATGTTTCAACCGGAGGAGGATTCTGTGTTTTGTCGCCAATATCGGCTGCAGGCTTATCCAAAGTATGTAATGTATTAACCCGGCCTGGCGCCACCCCCAGAACTAACCAAGTATTGTCAATCTCAACGATAACAACCCGTTCTCTCTGACCGACCCCGGTAGCGGCAACCACCTTAAGCTTGCCTGTAGCTGTCGTTGGTATCAGGGAAAAGCGTTTCAGCAACCATGAAATACCCCCTATGACCACCAACACCAGCAACAACCCTCCCATCATCTGCAGCGTGCTCTCGGTCGATATCGCTGGAGCAGGAGGCACATAACCTGACTTTCCCGTTTCAGAAAAAACAGAAAACGGGAACATCAATATCAAAATTATCCAATAGCGTTTGATCATGAATGCACGCTAGCGATTAAGCTTACGAATACGCTCACTCGGCGTAATAATGTCAGTTAATCTGATACCAAACTTATCATTCACCACGACCACCTCACCCTGTGCAATCAAGCAACCATTCACCAGCACATCCATGGGCTCACCCGCCATACCCTCCAACTCGACCACCGAACCTTGGGCTAATTGCAGTAAGCTTTTGATAGCAATCTTGGTACGCCCCAACTCAACCGTCAGTTGAACGGGAATATCCAGAATCATATCGATGTCATGGCGTGTATTTTGTAGCGCACCATCTTTTGAAAATTCCTCGAATACTGGTGCTGTCTTCGCATTCGACATGACATTGCTATTTTTTCCTGGTTCAGTCGCAGTCAATGTGTTTGCTTTGGCTCCATCCGAGCTATTTTGTGTCGATGTTGTTTGCTCTGCCATAGCCGCAGCCCAGTCATCGGCTCCCGATTCCTCTTGTATGGCGTCATTCTGAGTAGCAGCCGTTTGCTCCGCCATGGCGGCGGCCCAATCGTCTGTCTCAGTTTGATTGTTTTCTGTAGGCTCTGACATAGTAATCTCCAATAAATTAATCAGCTTCCGACGGAGAGATCATTGCATCGACTCTAAGGGCATAACGCCCATTAATGATGCCATAGCGACAATCCATCACTGGCACGCCGTCCACATGCGCTTTAATGGTTTTAGGAATTTCCAAGGGGATGATATCTCCCGCTTGCATACTAAGAATTTGATCAAATGTCACTTTGGTGTGTCCAAGATTTGCGATCAATTCCACTTCAGCACCTTGCACTTGTTGCTGCAATAGTGAAACCCAGCGTTTATCAACTTCCATATGATCGCCTTGCAATGCACTGGACAAAACATCCCTGATAGGCTCAATCATCGAGTAGGGAATGCAAACATGCAGCGCCCCTCCTTTGTTACCCAAATCAATATCGTAAGTAACGATTACAACCACTTCATTGGGAGTGGCAATCGTGGCAAATTGAGGATTCATCTCAGATCGAATATATTCAAATTTGAGGGGATAAACCGATTGCCATGTTTTCTCATAATTCTCAAATACGACACTAATCAAGCGCTGGATAATACGCTGCTCAGTTTGTGTAAAATCTCTTCCCTCAACGCGGGTATGGTATCTACCATCACCGCCAAATAAAGTATCGACAATCAAGAAAATCAGATTGGGATCAAACACGAATAATGCCGTACCTCGTAGCGGCTTCATCTGAACCATATTAAGATTGGTGGGCACCACCAAATTACGCACAAATTCACTAAACTTGATGATCTTAACGGGGCCGACCGAGATATCTACCGTACGGCGCATGAAATTGAACAATCCCATACGCAATAGGCGCGCAAATCGCTCATTGAGGATTTCGTAAGTCGGCATACGTCCACGAACAATGCGCTCTTGCGTTGCAAGATCGTAGGACCGCACGCCATCCTTAACTTCTTCTTTTGGCGCTTCATCAACCTCACCGATGGCGCCTTTGAGAAGTGCATCAACTTCGTCCTGTGAGAGAAAGTCTTCAGCCATGTTTTTTTACTGGATCACAAATGATGTGAATAATACTTCCAGTACATCCTCTTTCAGTTCATCCGAACCCATTGATTGTTTGATTTCTTCAGTAATTTGCTGACTCAATTGTTGCTTTCCTACAATGCCGGCAACATCCGCTGCCTTCTTGCTGGAAAGCAACATTAAAATTCGATTGCGGATTTCCGGCATTTGTTTGGCAATTGCCGCTCCCACTGGAGATTCTCTGGTTTTTACGGTTAATCCAACTTGTAAGAATTGACCGCTATCTTCAGGTTGAAGATTAACGGTAAACATCTCAAGATTCACAAATGCGGTTGGTTTTTCTTTTGGTTTTGGAGGTTCTGCACCTTCATCACCCGACATCTTCATTGCATACCAGGTACCGCCTGCACCCGCACCAATGGCGAGCACTGCGATGAGGATAATGATTAATAATCTTTTCTTACTTTTCTTGCCATCTGCTGGAGATGGTTCTTCAGTGGGTTTTGACATTCTGCTCAGCTCCTTAATCGATGAGATCAATTATCTTGGATGAAGCCGCAAACTGATATGTCAAATAACAGTGAAATAATGTCCCTATTTTCAGATACAAAAACTAAACAGGAATTTAGTCAGGATTCATGCAGTGTATCTACTGCTTAATACATCGCATCGGCAAACTGAGATCCATTCATTATGCTTCGTGAGCAACACGATGGAGAAAGAGAGTATATGGGATCATCACGCTACCGAATCTGATAACGTGACTGTTAACTAAGACAAACTCAACAAATAATCAAGCATAAGTATTCACAATCCCATTGTGCCTATTGAGTGAAATAGTCGTTTCAATTTTACTCACTCCCCCGTTACCAGCATCCAGTGAGTGTGTTGAGCCTGCACCTGCTTCAGATTGAAATGCCTGTTGCTGTTTATTTTGTTGCTGAAATGAATCAGCACCCACCATGACATTGCCCAATTGAATACCGCTCTCCGCCATCATTTCCCTCAACCTGGGCAAAGCGGCTTCAATGGCCTCACGCACGGCTAAATGCGGTGATGAGAATTGAGCAGTAGCCTGATCTTGTGTAATGCTTAGCATAACTTCGACGGGACCCAAATGAGCTGGATTCAAACGAATTTCAGCGACTTGATTCTGTTGATTGGTCAGCCAAATCACTTTCTGTGCAAAATCACCTTCCCACTTTGGTTGACCCACCGGAGTATTCACATGAATACTCTGCGAACCTGCTGAGCTCAGATTAGTGGTTGAAGCAGCACTGCTTAAGCCATAGGTTTGTGTTGCCGCAGACTCATCTGGAATAGAAAATACCGAATCAACTGCATTCATTGGAATTGCTTCGCTCATTTCTGAAGCAAACGGCAAGAACTCGCCATATGCGGCAGAATTTGCCACACTCAGTGATTGCCAGAAATCACTCGCTGTATAATCAATATTGCCTGCTACTGAAGTGGCCTGCACGAATCTTTGCTGCAACATTTCATTGACCGACAAAAGCGTTGAGCTTGTTATTGATTTACCATCCTGAGGCATCAATACATTCTGAGACAATGCCTGAGATGCGGCCGGTAAATTCGCGATTGCCATCAACATGCTTGGATTAGATATTGAATCAACTGAAGTGTTGATTGCCTGCCCGCCGCCATCTTGAAGCAGCATCGCGTTCTGAAGCACTACCGGCGATGCTGGTATCACCGGCAAAGCAGATGGAGTCATCGACGGCGACACCAAGTCAGACAAAGAGTCGTCAGTTTGCTGCATGTCTCGAGGAATCAGCGTGCTCTGCAGCAGCTCCGGCGATGTTCCGGATAGGGCCGATGTTGCAACCGTAGTGCTTGGATTTGATGTTGGGTCATGTGAGGCTAATGAGTGAGCGATCTGGTGTGCATTGCCTACATCATTCAACAAGCGACTGGCTAAGTTACTGTCGCCCTTGTTGTCGTCCGATGCATCCACATTGCCGGATGCCACCTTCTTATCACTGTTTGCTTTTAGTG
>Ga0075152_10001960_pt1 | contig 14714 bp, 14 predicted proteins | sample JI61114C2DNA_FD_70964 | JGI IMG/M metagenome (GOLD analysis project Ga0075152, IMG submission 70964) | Wastewater effluent complex algal communities from Wisconsin, to seasonally profile nutrient transformation and Carbon sequestration -... | ecosystem: Engineered > WWTP > Effluent > Algae...
GCGAGCTGCCACCGAAGGGCGGCGGCGCGGACACGCCAGGCAACGTCGCGAAGGCGGGGCGCACTTTATTGAGCGCCTGATCCTGCATCTGCCCGAGTGTGATGTTCGGGTCGTCCGTGGAGAAAACGAGATGCCCCACGGCCACGCTGCCCGCGTCGAACCGCATGATGAAGGGCGCCACCGTGCCCGGCGGCATGAAGGCGCGGCTGCGGTTCACCTGCGCCACCGTTTCAGACATCGCCTGGCTCATGTCCGTGCCCGGATGAAACTGCAGCTTCATGATCGACGCGCCCTGGATCGACTTCGACTCCACATGCTCGATGTTGGCGATGTAGAGGAAGTGGTACTCGTAGCGGTAGGTCAGGTAGCCCTCCATTTGCAGCGGGTCCATGCCGCCGTAGGGCTGCGCCACATAGATCGTCGGGATGCCCAGCGGCGGGAAGATGTCCCGCGTCATGCGCTGCAGCCCGATCCATGCCCCCAGACACACCGCCACCACGGCAACAAGAACAGTCCAGGGATGGCGCAGGGCAAAGCGGGCGGGATTCATGCGGGAGAAATTGGGGGGCGGGATAACTGGCGGGCGGTGGCCTTTCTATCAGGGGACTCAGCTAAAGGCGAGGTGTTTGACGAAGCCTATTGTCGCACAAGCTCCGATGACGGGCATGAGGCCGATTTTGAAGCGCTGCATGGCGATGAATGCCGCGATGGCGAGGACGGCAATGAAGGCATCGAAGCCGCCGCTCGCGGGCCAGAGGGCATGGGTGGTGAACTTGACGCCGAGATTGAGAATGACGCCGACGACAGCGGCGGTGATGGCGGTCAGGGCGGCACTGAGGCGGGGTTGCTCGCCAAGCTTTTCGATGTGCGGGGCGCCGAGGAAGACGAAGAGGAAGCAGGGGATAAACGTGACCCAAGTGGTGATGAGGGCGCCGAGCGTGGCTCCGGCCAGTGGACTGAGCACACCGGGATGCTGCCAGCCGCCGACGAAGCCAACAAACTTTAATACCATGATGAGCGGGCCGGGTGTGGTCTCGGCGAGGGCGAGGCCGCTCATCATCTGCGGATGCGAAAGCCAGCCGTGCGTCTCCACGGCCTGCTGCGCCACATACGGCAGCACGGCGTAGGCTCCGCCGAAGGTCACCAGTGAGGCTTTGCTAAAAAAGAGCCCCTGCTGCGCCTGCGTGCTGCTCCAGCCAAGCCAGGCCGCGATGGCAAAGACGGGCAGCCACCAGAGTGTGAGGCAAAGTGCGGTGATGCGGAGGGTGCGCGACCAGGAGGACTGCGGGGCAGGGGGCAGCTCGATGGCGGCGGCGACCTCTTTGGCGGCCCCGTGGCCTTTGCCTGCGGGGAATTGCTTGGGATAAAGGCGGTTGCCGATGAAACCGAGCAAGGCGGCGGCGAGGATGATGAGGACGAAGGAGACTTGGAAGAAGTAGATGGCGATGAAGCTCAGCCCCGCCAGCGCCCAAAGGGTCGGGCTTTTCAGCGCCTTCCTGCCGATGCGCAGCACGGCCTCGGCCACGACCGCTATCACGGCGGCGAGCAGTCCGTGGAAGATGGCCGCGAGCCAGGGCAGATGCCCGCCCGCCATGTAGAGCCAGCTCAGGCCGAACAAAATAAACATCGACGGCAGAACAAACAGCGCCCCCGCCGCGATGCCGCCCCGCGCGCCATGCAAGCGCCAGCCGAGGTAGGTGGCGAGCTGCTGCGCCTCGGGGCCGGGGAGCAACATGCAGAAGTTCAGCGCATGAAGGAAGTGGGTGTCACTGATCCAGCGGCGCTTCTCGACCAGCTCCTTGTGCATGATGGCGATCTGCCCGGCGGGGCCGCCGAAGCTGATGAAGCCGAGCTTGAGCCAGTAGCGGACGGCCTGGGCAAAGGTGGGCATGGAGGGAGCTTCGGCGTTGATCATTTCTTGGTGGCCTTGCGGGTGGAGAGCTGGCGCGGTGAGTCCACCGTAGGCCAAATGGGTTTGGTGCGCCACCACGACGGCCAGAGAGTCTTGCCGACGGGTCCATGACGGTTCCGACATCGTCGGGGAGGCTTTTGGGGTCGTCGGCGCTCTGACTCGCGTTGTCTAATGGGAAAGCCATGCTGCCAAGGGAGTGAAAGGTCATCTTTGACAGAAATGTGGACCTCCATAAGAGAGGTGGGGAAATGTCTGATCCTGTTTCTTCATGGCCTGCGCGGCTGCTGAGGCTGGGCATTGCCGGGTTTGGTTTGCTCGGCATGGCCCGGGCTGATGCTGCCCCCTTCGAGCCTGTCATCACCCGCAGTGTGGCGGCGAACCGCATCGCGGAGACGCCTGACTATGCCCACACGCTGAGTGATGATGTGGGGTGGCTGGACTTCGGCCTGGAGTCCCGGACGCGCTATGAATACCGCTGGAACGACTACGGCACGCCCGGCCTGATCACGGATGATGCGCTCGTGACGCGCAATCTGCTCTATCTCGCGGTCAAAGGCCCGCTGGATCCCCTGCGGCTGGCGGTGGAACTGGAGGACTCCCGCCGCTTTCTGAGCGACCGTGTGGGGAACCCGAACCTCGAAACCGGCTTCGAGTTCCTGCAAGCCTATGTGCAACTGCATGTCGCGGACGCCCTGGCCGGCCAGCCCCTGAGCCTCAGCTTTGGCCGCCTGGCCTTTGACTGGGCGGACCGCCGTCTCATCGCCCGCAATCGCAACCGCAACACCCTCAGTGCCTTTGACGGCTTCCGGCTGCGTCTGGGTGATGAGGATGCACCGTGGGAGATCGACGCCATCGCGGTGCGTCCCGTGGACCGGGGGGTGGATGGCCTCGATGAATCCACCGACAATACCATGCTGGTCGGCATGGCCGGTTACTGGCGCGGCTGGTCGCCGCACCTGGTGCTGGAGCCCTACTGGCTGTGGTTTGACCAGGACGACAACCGCCGCGTGCCCATCCAGCGTGATCTGCACACCTTCGGCCTGCACGCCTTTGGTCAATGGGATGAACAATCCGCGTGGGACTACGATCTCAGCCTCGCCGGGCAGTGGGGGGAGACACAGGGGCAGGAGCACCGTGCCTGGGCCGCGCACATCGAGGCGGGGCGCACCTTCAGCAGTGCCTGGAAGCCGCGACTCGCCCTGTGGGTGAACTACGCCAGCGGTGACAGGGATGCGAGCGATGGCAGCCATGAGCGATTCGATCCGCTCTTCGGCGCGACCTATGCCTTCTACGGCTACAGCAGCTACTTCGCCTGGCAGAACATGCTCAATCCCGCGCTGCGGCTGAGCTTCGCGCCTGCGCAGAACTTCAAGTGCGAGATCATGCACCGCGCCTTCTGGCTGGCCAGTGACACGGATGCCTGGGTGCGTGGTCTGCGCCGTGACCGCAGCGGTGCCAGCGGTGACTTTATCGGCCAGGAGACAGATGTCCGCCTCGTCTGGCAGGTGAACAAATACTTCAACCTCGACCTGGCCTACGCTCACTTCTGGCCCGGCAGCTTCGTGGCAAACACCGGACGTGCCCCGCAGGGCGACTTCATCCAAATGGCCGGCACGCTGAGGTTTTGAGCCTGCGTGCTAATGCTTCCCGACTTCGTCGCCGAGCTCTTTGAGCTGCTTGCGGACGATTTGCAGAACCTCGCGGCCAGCGTTGGTGATCTTGTAGCTGCGCGAGGCCTTGGGGCCGCGTGATGCGTTGGCGGCATGATGAAGGACATGCACCTTCCGGAAGGAGAGCAGGATTTCGCGGTTGATCAGTTTGAGGCCCACGGCGGCGGGGAAAGGTGATGTCCGATGCTTGAGACAAATCATGTGGCGACTTCCCACCTGTTCTTTTTCAGGTTTGTGACGTCTGTCTTGATGCCAGGCAATTCAATGAAAGTCCTGTGGATCGGCGTACTCTCTCCCACCATGCGCCTGATCTTTGCTCTACTCTTTGTTGCCTCCCTGCTTCACGCTCAAACGGAGGTCATTGTCGAAAGGGACATCATGATGCCGACTCGGGACGGGGTGAAGTTGGCGACGGATGTGTATCGTCCGGCGGGCGATGTGACGAAGCTGCCGGTGATCCTGACGCGCACGCCCTACAATAAGGGCGGCTCGAAGAAGCATGGGGAATACTTTGCCGCTCATGGTTATGTCTTCGTGGCGCAGGATACGCGGGGCCGATATGCCAGCGAGGGCGTGTGGCACTGGATGACGGATGATGGTGCCGATGGGGTGGACTGTGCCAAGTGGATCATCTCCCAGCCGTGGAGTGATGGGGAGATCGGCATGATCGGCACGAGCTATGTCGGCGGCACGCAGCATGCCATGGCTCTGGCCAAGGCTCCTGGTCTGGCGACGGTGATCCCGGTGGATGCGGTGTCGAACTGCGGCGTGCAGTCGATGCGCAACGCAGGTGCCTTTGAGATGAGGTTCTGGAACTGGATCATGCTCAATGGAGGGAAGGGGAGCAATGCCGCGCAGGACCCCGGCACGGGCGCGGTGCTGAAGGAGATGGCGGACCACCGGCTGAGCTACATCGCGCACCTGCCGCTGAGAAAAGGTGGTACGCCGCTGAAGCTGGCGCCTGAGTATGAGGACTGGCTGATCCAGGCGATGAGGCATGGCGCGAACGATGCGTTTTGGCAGCAGAACAACATCATCGACCACGCGGCGGACTACCAAGACATGCCGGTGTATCTGGTCGGTGGCTGGTATGACTCCTGGGCGGGCAATACGACGACGAACTTCCGCACCCTGACGCCGGTGCTGAAGAGTGACGTGTATCTGATCATGGGCCCGTGGATTCACGGACAGCAGGCGAAGAGCAGCCATGGCGTGGTGGATTTCGGCGAGGCGGCGGCCATTGCTGATGAACTGGCGTGGCGGCTGGAATGGTATGACCACACGCTGAAGGGCAGGGCGAACAGCGTGGGCAAGGCCGCACCCTTCGCGACAAAGGTACGCTACTTCACGATGGGCAGCGGCGACGGACACAAGACGGAGAAGGGCCTGCTCTTCCATGGCGGCGAGTGGCACGATGCCAAGGTCTGGCCGCCATCAGGCGCACAGCCGATGCCGTTCTACTTCGGCAGTGACGGTGCTCTCTCGCGGGAGAAGCAGCATGGCACATCCAGTTATACCTTTGATCCCAAGCTCCCCGTGCCGACCATCGGTGGCAACATCTCCAGCGGTGACGGCATCATGCTCCAGGGCGCGTGGGATCAGCGCGGTGGCGAGCATGTGTGGAACTGGACACAGCCGCTGCCGCTGTCCTCGCGCAATGACATCCTCGTCTTCCAAACGGAGCCGCTGGCGGAGGATCTGGAAGTCACAGGCGAACTGGAGGTGAAGCTCTGGGTGTCCTCCGACTGTGTGGACACGGACTTCACGGCGAAGCTGGTCGATGTGTATCCACCGAGCACCGACTGGCCCGGCGGCTTTGATTTAAACATCGCCGACGGCATCTGCCGGGCACGCTTCCGTGACTCGCTGAAGGAGGAAACTCTCATGGAGCCGGGGAAGGTGTATCCGCTCACCGTGCGCCTTTACCCGACGAGCAATGTCTTCAAGAAAGGCCATCGCCTGCGGGTGGACCTGAGCAGCAGCAACTTCCCACGCTTCGATGTGAATCCCAACACGGGCGAGCCGCTCCAGCAGCACCGCCGGGTGAAGACGGCCATCAATACCATCCACCACGACGCGGAGCATCCCTCCCACATCGTGCTGCCGGTGATGAGATGAGCGGACCTGCGCTCGGCAGTTGAGATGTCGCACGGGCTGCGCTAGGGACAGGGCATCATGGAAAGCACCGCGACCCCGCCCTGGGAGGCCAAGAAGAAAACCGCTCCGCGTGGGCTTTTGAGAAAAGTGGTGATCTGGGGGCTCGGCATCGGCTTCCTGGCGCTGACGATCTCGGGCCTGCAACCGAAGCCGATCCCGGTGGAAACCGCCACGGTGGGGCAGGGGACACTGATCGTACATGTGGTGGAGGAGGGGAAGACGCGCATCCGCAATCGCTACATCGTGGCGGCACCGGTGGGCGGGAACATGCGGCGGGTGGCTTTGAAGCCGGGGGATGAAGTGAAAGCTGGCGAGACCGTGCTGACGGTGATCGAGCCGGGGCTGGCCCCGCTGCTGGATGCACGCACGCAGGCGCAGACCGAGGCGCGGATTCAATCCGCCGAGGCGGCACAATCCCGCGCCCAGGAGAGTCTGGCGATGGCACGGACGGCGGCGCAGTTTGCCACGACGAACTGGGAGCGCGTGAAGAAGAACATCGGTGAGGGCAGCATCTCCGTGGCAGACCGGGAAAACATCGAGCTGGCCGCGCAGATGCGTGACCGTGAGGTGCGTGCGGCGGAGTTTGCGCTGAAGGTGGCGGACTATGAGGTGACGCAGGCAAAGGCGGCGCTGCTGTCGCTGACCACGCCCGGCAGCGGAGCGGTGGTGGAAGTGCGTGCGCCGGTCAGCGGGCGGGTATTAAAGGTGCAGCAGGAAAGCGCCATGATGATCACCCCAGGGGCACCGATCTTGGAGATCGGTGATCCGGCGGATCTGGAGATCGAGGCGGAGATCCTCTCCCGAGATGCCGTCGGCATGAAGCCCGGCGCGGAGGTGCTGGTGGAGCAGTGGGGCGGTGACATCCCGCTGAAGGCACACATCCGGCGCGTGGAGCCTGCTGCCTTTACCAAAGTCTCCGCCCTCGGCGTGGAGGAGCAGCGTGTCATCGTGCTGAGTGATCTCGATCCCCTCCCGCCAGAGGCGCGGCTGCTGGGAGACCGCTATCGAGTCGAGGTGCGGGTGGAGGTGTGGCGCGGGGCGGACATCCTGCTCGTGCCCGGCGGGGCCATCTTCCGCGAGGGGGCCGAGTGGATGAGCTTCGTCGCCAAAGACGGCCGCGCTTTGAAGAAGCCCGTCCAGATCGGCCGCAGTGATGGTCGCATGGCACAGGTGCTGGGCGGGCTGGAGGCTGGGATGGAGGTGCTCATGCACCCGCCGGACTCCGTGGTGGATGGCGCGGAGATCGTGGTGAAAGTGGCGAAAGCTGAGTGACGAACCCCGATTGGGTGATAAACAGCAATCAATCCCGCCCCCATGCCCCACACCAACTTCCGCGAAAAACTCGAAAAACGCATCGCCGCCACTGGCTCCAACCTCTGTGTCGGCCTGGACATCCGGGCGGAAAAGGCTCTCGAACCTACCAAGAATCACATTCTCAAGATCATCGAGGAGACCCTGCCCTACGCCGCCGCCTTCAAGCCGAACTCGGCCTACTTTGAAGCGCTGGGCTGGCGCGGGATGCGGATGCTCGCCATGGTGCTGAAGGAGATCCCCAAAGAGGTGCCCATCGTGCTCGACGTGAAGCGCGGGGACATCGGCGAGACGCAGGGCTACTACGCCAAAGCCGCCTTTGATGAACTGGGCGTGGACTGTGTCACCCTGAATCCCTACATGGGCCGCGACACGCTGGAGCCCTTCCTTCAGTATGAGAAGAAAGGCATCTACCTGCTCGGCGTGACTTCCAACAAAGGCGCGGCGGACATCGAACTGCAAACCCTGGCCAACGGCGGGCGGCAGGTCTTTGAGATCGTGGCGGACATGACCCAGGCCAGCCCGCAGGTCGGGCTCGTCATCGGTCTCACCAATGCCGCGCAGGAAGTGCTGGCCCGCACGCCAGACGTGCCCCTCCTCATCCCCGGCCTCGGTGCCCAGGGTGGCGACCTCGCCGCGCTGAAAGGCTCCGGCAGAAAGGCCCCGCTGCTCGTCAATGTCTCCCGTGGCATCCTGTATCAGGACGACGGCAAGACCTACGCCGAGCGCGCCGCCCACTGGGATGCCAGCATCCGCGCCGCTCTGGCTTGAGGGGGCTCCTTGGACTGCGTGCAGCCTGCTGCCGCTTTCCCGAGGCAGCCCTGCTGCCGTCGCAGTCTCACCCAACCGCTGCCTTGCCCGTAGCTGAGGCGTTTTTTTTGCGCAAGGATGCCAGGGGAACACGACGCCAGCAGGGCTGGCTGGACAAAGCGGCAGCAGGCTGCCGCAGTCCAAAGCGCTGTGCGCCATGGAGGCTAAACACCCTGGCCACGCCTCCGGGCTGGAGTCACAAAATCGTGACGCCGGGCTTCGTCCCTGATCAGGGCTGCACCTTCGGCGCCTGCTGCGGCACCTCGGGGTCAAAGTCCAGGATGTCCTGATGCGTGCGCAGCGCCTGCCGCGCTTTGGAGAAGTAGGAGCTCAGGTCCTCCGCATTCGCGTCCTGCTTTGCCTGGATCACATCATCCAGCTTCTTCAGCAGGGCGTCGGTGTCCAGATTCACGGACTTCATGGAGCGCTGGGCGGAGGCATAGACGCTGTCAAACTTCCCCTGCGCCTCTTCAAAGGCACGATGTGCGCCCTCTTCGCGGAGGTATTCCTTTTCCGCCTCGCGGAAGTTCTTGCTGAAGATGCGCTTGAAGAACCCGAAGCGTGAGGTTGGCTTTTCGTTGGGCCGCCTGGCCACATCCTCGAAGTAGTCCTGCAGGGCGGTGAACTCCTGGAGGGGCTTTTGATACTGCTTCTGGAGAAAGCTGACGCCGCTGGCGATGACGACCATCTTCTCCAGTTCGATCTTCGAGAGCGTCTGCCCGGCCTTCATCTTCGTCTCCAGCGCGGAGATGTAGTCGAGGGTCTGCTTGTTTCCGGTGAAGATGTTTTCAAATTCCTTGTAGGCGCGGGCGATCTGCTGGCGCTGCTCGGTGCGCAGCTCGCCGAGCTTCTTGTCATGCTCATTGTTCAGGGCCTGAAGTGCCTGCTGGTGCTGGGCATTCTGGGCGGCGAGCGTGCGCTGCATCTCCTCATCCTTCGCCTGGAGGGCGACTTCATGGGCGGCCTTCAGTTGATCCATCTCCAGGCGCAGCCGCCCGGCGTCCGAGTGGTAGTGCCAGATGCCGTAGCTGAGGCCGAGGAAAACAAGGATGAGGGGGATGTGGCGCGGATTCATGTCGGTGTTGGGGGGCTTTACAGTTCACTTTCTGCGCGAATGCGCAAGGCCTCCATCTCCACCCTCTCGGGATGCGGAGATTGGTATGGCGGCTTCCGTTCGCTAGGCGCGGCGATGATCCACCTCACCAGCGCGTTTGAGTTCCTCGACAAAGACGCCGAGCACCTTGTCACGGCTTTGCCGCTCCAGCATTCCTGCTGCGATGCACACGGCGGCGGGCTGAGGCTTCAGTGGCTTCAATACAATGCGCTCCGGGATGAGGCAGGCGATGCGCTCGACGACAAGAGCGATGCCCAATCCCGCCTCGACAGCGCTGATGAGGCTCGTGACACCATCGCACTCGCTGGCGATGCGGGCATTGATGCCCTGGCTCTTGAACCACGCGGAGATGCCCGCCCAGTAGTCGGGATACTCGCGCTGATTGTACACGACGAGCCGCTGCTCATTCAGATCCTGCGGCGTGAGCGTGGCTTTGCTCATCAGCGGGTGCTGTCTCGGCACGGCCACACGCCAGGACTGCTGCTGCACGCTGATCCAGGCGATGTCCGGCGCGACCTTGGCAGGCGGCACGGTGACGATGACATCCAGCGTGCCCTTTTGCAGCCCCTCCACCATCTCCAGGCTGCTGAGGTCACTGAGCTCCACGCGCGCCTTGGGATGCAGTTGGGAAAAGGCCTCCATCGCGGGTGAAAGGATGCCCGCTGTGAGGGAAGGGGAGTAGCCCACGCGGATGGACTGCACCTTGGCCGTGGCTTTCACCCGCTGCTCCAAAACATCCGCGCGCTCGATGAGGAGGCGACCTTCCCGCAGCAGCAGCTCGCCCGATGGCGTGAGTGAAAAGGAATGCGCCCCGCGCTCCAGCAAGGCCACGCCGAGCTCATCCTCCAGCGTCTTGATCTGTCTGCTGAGGGCTGGCTGGGTGACACTGAGACGCGCAGCCGCCTTGCTGATATTGCCATCTTCGGCAGCGGCGATGAAGGAGCGGAGCAGGCGGAGTTCCATGAGCGCGCGAGCATACCGAAAGCGCAGCCTGAGGCAAACAACACCGCATTGGCGGCACAGGCCGTTCCGCCGCAGTATCGTCTCGTTATGAAACTCACCCTTCGCCGATCCAATGAACGCGGCCACGCCAATCACGGCTGGCTGGACAGCTACCACACCTTCTCCTTTGCCGATTACTATGATCCCGAGCACATGGGCTTCCGCAGCCTGCGCGTGATCAATCAGGATGTCATCGCCCCCGGCGCAGGCTTCCCCACCCATCCGCACCGGGACATGGAGATCTTCAGCTACATCCTCTGGGGTGCGCTGGCGCATAAAGACAGCATGGGCAATGGCCGCACCCTTGAGCCTGGCCAGATCCAGCTCATGAGCGCGGGCAAAGGTGTCACGCACAGTGAATTCAATCCTTCAAAGACTGAGGGAGCCTCACTGCTGCAAATCTGGATTCGCCCCCGCGAGCATGGTTTGAAACCCAGCTACACCGAGTGGCATCCGAAGCCCGAGCACGACAGCGCGGAGAAGGTGCTCGTCATCTCCTCCGATGGTCGTGAAGACAGCGCCACCATCCATCAAGATGCCGACATCTACCGCGTGCGCCTCGCCTCTGGCAAATCCACCACGCATGAAGTCAGTGCTGGACGTGGAGCCTGGCTCCAGCTCATCAAAGGCAGCGTCACCATCAACGGCACCACCCTCAATCCCGGCGATGCCGCCAGCACCGACGACACCGGCACATTGACCCTCATCGCCAGCGAAGATGCCGAAGCCTTGCTCTTCGACCTCGTTTAACTCATCCCAACCACTGCAAACCACCGTCAACCACAGCCAACCACCGCAAACTCCCATGAAACACATCCCCACCCTCGCCTCCGTCCTCCTCGGTCTCGCCTTCATCACCTTCGGCGCGAATTTCTTCCTGAACTTCCTCCCGATGCCTGCCGATCCCTCGCCTGCCGATGCTCCGCACAAGCTCTTCATGGCAGCGATGTTCCCCACCGGCTACCTCGCCTTCGTGAAGGTGCTGGAAATCCTCGGCGGCGTCCTCGTCGCGTTGCCGAAGACGCGAAACATTGGCCTGCTCGTGCTCGGGCCGATCATCGTGAACATCCTCGCCTTCCATGTCTTCCTGACCAAGGGCGCGGGCCTGACTGATCCGCCGATCCTCGTCATCTCCATCCTCTCGGCGTTCCTTCTCTTCAGCGAGCGCAAAAGCTGGCTCGGTCTCATCAAAGCCTGAGACGCAACCAGCACAACTCGTGCGAGTGACCGCATCGTCACTCGCACGAGCTCTCAGATTCATTCATCACTCCATCACTCCATGAAACTCCTCTCCCCGCTCACCGTCGGCGCTCTCCAGCTCCCCAACCGCATTCTTATGGCCCCGCTCACGCGCTGCCGTGCGGATGCTGATCACAATCCCACGCCGCTCATGGCGGAGTATTATGCGCAGCGTGCCAGCGCCGGTTTGATCATCGCCGAGGCCACGATGGTGATGGAAGGCAACTCCTCTTTCTGGATGGAGCCCGGTATCTACTCGGAGGCTCAAGTGCAAGGCTGGAAGGCTGTGACGGATGCTGTGCATGAGAAGGGCGGCCAGATTGTGCTCCAGCTCTGGCACGGCGGGCGTGCGTGTCATCCGCTGCTCAATGGCGGGGCGCAACCCGTCGCTCCGAGTGCCATTCCGATCACGGGCGATGAAGTTCACACGCCCGAAGGCAAGAAACCCTATGTCACGCCGCGTGAGCTGCGCGACGATGAAATCCCCGGCATCGTCGCTGGATTCAAAAAAGCCGCCGAGAACGCCAAAGTGGCCGGTTTTGACGGTGTGGAAGTCCATGGAGCCAATGGCTACCTGCTCGATGAATTCCTCCGCGATGGTGCGAACAAGCGCAGCGGCCCGTATGGCGGCAGCATTGAGAACCGCGCCCGTTTGCTGCTCGAAGTGCTCGACGCCGCCATCAGCGTCTGGGGCGCGGATCGCGTCGGTTTGCGCATCTCGCCGCTCAACAGCTACAACAGCATGATCGACAGCGATCCTGTCGGCCTCACGACCTACATCGCGCAGCAATGCAGTGCCCGAGGCATTGCCTTCCTGCATGTCATGCGTGCCGATTTCTTCCAAGCCCAGCAGGGCGATGTGATGACACCCGCCCGTGAGCACTTCAAAGGCGTGCTCATTGGCAACATGGGCTACAGCGCCGAAGAAGCCGAACAAAAGATCTCCTCCGACCAGCTCGACGCCGTGGCCTTTGGCACCAGCTTCCTCGCCAATCCAGATCTACCTGCTCGCATTGCCGCCAAAGCGGAACTCAATGCCCCGAATGCCGCGCGCTTCTACTCGCCCGGTCCCGAAGGCTACACCGACTACCCCGCGCTCAGCGCCGCGTAAGATGAGCACACCCATCCATCCCGGTGTCCGCATCGGCCACGTTCACCTGAAGGTGGCCGATCTGGAGCGCGCGCTGGCCTTTTACTGCGGCGTGCTCGGCTTTCAGATCACACAGCGGTATGGCCCCGGAGCGGCCTTTGTCTCCGCTGGTGGGTATCATCATCACATCGGACTGAACACCTGGGAAAGCCGTGGTGGCAAAGCGCCGCCGAATGGGAGTACCGGCTTGTATCACGTCGCCATCCTTTATCCTGATCGTGCATCGCTTGCCGATGCCCTGCGCCGCCTCATTGAGCACCAAATCCCGCTCGATGGTGCCGCCGATCATGGTGTCAGCGAGGCGCTTTATCTCACCGACCCCGACGGCAACGGTCTCGAACTTTATGTGGACCGCGATCCCGCCGCATGGCCCCGCGATGCCAAAGGCGAACTCGCCATGACCACTGGCCCGCTTGATCTCGAATCCTTGCTGGCCGAAGCGAACCCATCATCATGAAAACCATCACCGCTGCCGAACTCAAATCTCACACAGGCCATGCTGTACTGATCCATGTGCTGCCGGAGGAACACTTCACTCAGCAACATCTGCCGGGGGCTGTGAATGCCTGTGTTTATGAGATGGTCTTTCTTTCCAAGGTCGCCGAACTCGTGCCCGACAAGTCGGCGGCGATCATTGTGTATGGTGCGGGTGCTCCCTCGCTCGACTCGGCTGTGGCGGCGGAGAAGCTGATGAAGGCGGGTTACACGAACGTCAGCGACTTTCGCGGCGGCATCGCTGAATGGCTGCAACATGGGTTTCCACTCGAAGGAGCCGGGCCGCAGGTCGAGTCCGCCAGTCACGATGGAGTCTTCGAGGTCAGCACCGATACCAGCGTGGTCCGCTGGACGGGTCGAAACCTCTTCAATCATCACCACGGCACGGTGAAGCTGGCCGGAGGTCGCATCGAGATCGAGCAGGGTGTCTTGAAGGCCGCCCGCTTCACGCTCGACATGAACAGCATCGCCTGTGAAGACCTCGTGGACACGGCCTACAATGCCATGCTCATCCGTCATCTCCGCGACGATGATTTCTTCGCCGTGGATCGCTTTCCAATCGCCGAATTCGTCTGTGATCGTGCCGAATTATTGCCAACATGCACCGATGGCACGCCGAACTATCAACTGTGCGGCCAGCTCACGCTCCGAGGTGTGACGCAGCCCTTGAGCTTCCCCACCGTCATCGCGGCGGCGGATGGCGATCATCTCACGGGACAGGCGCAGTTTGAACTCGACCGCACGCAGTTCGGCAGCCACTACGGCTCCGGCAAACTCTTTGCTTTCCTCGGCAAACACGTCGTCAACGACCACATCCATCTTCACATCAAACTCCACGTCACCCGCACTGCCTCATGAACACTTTTGAAGCCATCAACTCTCGCCGCGCCATCAAGCATTACGATCCCGCCCATCGCATGACCGACGCGGAAATCCGCCAGCTCATGGAGGCGGCGTTGCAGGCTCCCACGGCCTTCAACATTCAGAACTGGCGCTTTGTCACCGTGCTCGACCCTGAGGTGCGGAAGCAGATCCGTGCTGTCGCGTGGGATCAGGCACAGGTCACGGACTCTTCCCTGCTCATCGTTCTTTGTGCCGACAAAGACGCGTGGAAGAAAGACGCCGCCCGTTACTGGAAAAACGCGCCGCAGCCGGTGCAGGACTTTCTCGTTCCCGCCATCGGCCAGTATTATGAAGGCCGCGATCAGGTGCAGCGCGACGAATGCATGCGCTCCTGCGGCATGGCCGGCATGACGATCATGCTCGCCGCGAAGGCCATGGGCTATGACTCCTGCCCCATGGACGGCTTCGACTTCGATGCCGTCGCCAAGATCATCAAGCTGCCTGAAGACCACGTGATCAGCTTCATGATCGCCGTCGGCAAAGGCACCCAGCCAGCGTGGCCGAAGCCGGGGCAGCTTCCTTATGATGAAGTGGTGATTCAGAACACCTTTTGATGAGCGACAACGCACGCTCCTCACGATGGGCAGCAGCCATTCCTTGGCTGTTTGTGCTGCTGTGGAGCAGTGGGTTCATTGGATCGAAGCTTGGAGTTCCGTATGCGGAGCCGTTTACATTTCTGACGATGCGCTACTGCATCGTGCTGGCGATCCTGGTGCCCATCGCGCTCGTTTCACGGGCTCCGTGGCCGAAGGGTAAACGGCAGATGATGCATGTGGCGATCGCTGGACTGCTGATTCATGCGGTCTATCTGAGCGGCTGTGTTTGGTCGCTGAGGTTGGGACTGCCTGCGGGTATCCTGAGTCTGATCGTGTCGATGCAGCCGCTTTTCACCGCCGCGTTTGCAGGCATGGTGCTGGGCGAGCGGGTGTTGCCGCGTCAGTGGGGCGGGCT
>Ga0075152_10001963_pt1 | contig 14709 bp, 9 predicted proteins | sample JI61114C2DNA_FD_70964 | JGI IMG/M metagenome (GOLD analysis project Ga0075152, IMG submission 70964) | Wastewater effluent complex algal communities from Wisconsin, to seasonally profile nutrient transformation and Carbon sequestration -... | ecosystem: Engineered > WWTP > Effluent > Algae...
AGGGCGCTGGGGACGACGAGATACGGATTCCGCGCGAGGTAGCGATACGGCAGGACGACGTGCTGGCAGGGATTGCGGATGTTGCAGAGGAAGCGGTTGCCCCAATCGTCGAAGGTGTTGCCAAAACGTGCGCCGCCGCTTTCGAGGCGCACATCGCCGGTGCTGGGATCGAAGGAGAAGTCGTTTCGCTTGATGGGGAGCGGTTTGAAGTCCTTCGGCAGCGGCATGACGCTCTCGCTGCTGGGCACGCGCTGGATTTCGCCGCCGTTTGACCCACCGGCGATGTAGATGCGGTGGTCGAGGCCCCAGATGGGGTTGTTCATGACGGCCTGCACGTTGAGCTTTTTGAAGCCGGTGAAGATCTTTTGCCGCACATCGGCCACGCCGTCGTCGTTCGTGTCTTTGAGATACCAAACGTCCGGCGTGGCGGTGACGAAGATGCCGCCTTTCCAGCACGCGGCACCGGTGGGCCACGACAGGCCCTCGGCGAAGACGGTGGCCTTGTCGAAGGTGCCGTCGCCATCGGTGTCGGTGAGCAGGCGCACCTTGCCGATGTGGGCATCTGTGGGGTTTTCCTGGCTGGGCTTGTGCGTGGCCTTGTCGGTGTAGGGGTAGTCGTTCATCTCGCACACGTAGGCGCGGCCATCGGCGTCGTAGGTGATGGCGATGGGATCAGTGACGAGCGGCTCTGCAGCGATGAGCTGCATCTCGAAGCCATCGAGCACATGGAAGGTCTTCGCGGCGTTTTTGGGCTCCACGGGTTGGGTGGCGGGGAAGGTCAGCGGCTCTGCCGAAGAGAGCAGCAGTGGCATCGCCAGGAGAATCAAAAGAGAGCGCATGAACATGACCTGAGTTCACGCCATTCGAGCCGCTTCCATTGCAGAAGTCACGGCATGAATGCTGATACTTTTGGCCTCGCCTCAGACCCATCTTTCCTTCAGTGCTCGCGCCACGGCGGCGGCGCGGCTGTGGACGCCGAGCTTGGTGAAGAGATTGCGTGTGTGTGTGCTGGTGGTGTGGATGCTGACCTGCATCCGGTCGGCGATTTCTTTGGCGGTGAGGCCTTCGACGAGGAGTTTGAGGAGATCGTGCTCGCGGGGCGAGAGCGAGACGGGCTGTGCGGCGGGCTTGGTGAGCTTGGCGAGCAGCTTCACGACGCTCACGGCGACTTTTGGGGACATGGGTGAGCCTCCCTGCGCGGCTTCGTGGATGGACTCGACGACGGTTTCGGCGCGCGACGTTTTTAAAAGATAGCCGCTGGCACCGGCGCTGATGGCGGTGCTGATTTTGGCCTCATCTTCAAACACGGTGAGGATGACGATTCGGCAGTCGAGAGCCAGTCGATGCACATCGGCGATGACCTCCAGCCCGCTGCGTCCAGGCAGCCCGACATCGAGCAAAAGCACGTCTGGTTTTTGATCTGGTGGCGCAGACTTGAGCGCGGCCAGCATGGTTTCGGCATTCGCAAAAGCAGGCGCGGTGGCGAGGCCGCGCTCCGGGGTGCAGAGGCGCTGAAGGGAGCGGCGGAAGGTGTCGTGGTCTTCGACGATCCAGGTCTGGATCAAAGGTTCAGGTTTCATGTTCCAGGTTTGCTCCAGCGATGGGTTTTCGGCACGTCGAGTGTGATCGAGGTTCCGCCGCCGGGCTTCGAGAGGATTTGCAGGTTGGCTTTCATGGCGGCGGCGCGTTCGCGCAGGTTGCTGAGACCATGGCCGCGGCTGCTTTGAGCGGTGTCGAAGCCGAGGCCGTTGTCGGTGATCTCGACGCGGAGTCCATCGCTGGTCGGGATGAGGTGAAAGCGCACCTTGGTGGCCTGGGCATGTTTGGCGATGTTGTGCAGCACCTCTTTGCAAAAGAGATAAAGCTCGCGGCGTGTCTCGATGTCGGGCTCCATCGTCAGTGGCGTAACAGGAAGCGCGTTGTCGATCGTGAGGCCGCGCAGCAGTCGCTCGGTGAGGCGCTGGAGGACGTCCAGCCAGTCTGCCTCCGCCTCGGAGCGGCGAGTGCTGATGAGATCGACCATGTCGCGCATGGAGTCGGCGGTCTCGGCGGCGACACGCTCAATCTCGAGGATGTCGGCGCGCATGGATTCGGGAGTGGTATCCGCTTGAGTGGCGAAGGAGCAGATGAGCGTGATGCTGCCGAGATTGGAGCCGATCTCATCGTGCAGATCGCGGGCGAGTTTGTCATGCAAGCGCTGCGTATCCCGGCGGCGGTGGAGGTGCTGACGCCAGTAGAGGAAACCAAAAAGCAGCGTCATGCCGCCCACACTGCCGACGCTGCCATAGACGAGCTGATGCTGGGTGTGCTCGATGAGTGCGTCGCGTTTCGATCTCAAATCATGGCGCTCGTGTTCGAGTTTTTGCCGGTCTTCGAGCTGCGTAAACCATTCGGGCAAGGAGATGAGGCGGCCATTTTCAGTGAGGCCATCGTTCAGCGAGGCTAGACTCCAGTTCGTGGCATCGTCGCCCGTGAGTACGTCGCTGGCAGTGAACTTGCCTTGCTGAGCGACGTTTACTCCAGCGCTGAATACCTGAAACTCCGCGAGAGCAAAGACGTGATCGCCTTTGCGATACCAGAGATGCTTCGTGGTGATGCGGATGTGCTTCGCGGGAATGCGCCGGACGGGGATGCACACGAGATTCATGCCGGGTGACGGGGCCAGCCGGTCGGTGACCTCGTGGAGTAGCACGGCATCGCTGAAATCATCCTTCGTGGCGGCCTCGACCTTGTAGGTGAGGGGGAAGCCATAGTCGAACCACAGCGGCACGTCTTTGCGGCGCACGGGCACGAGGCGGATCTCATCCAGCGCGGTGATCTCCGGCAGCGTGAGGGTGAGTGTTTTTTCAGTGTCGCCTTTTTCGGAGATGGCGCTGTGATAGCCATTCGTTCCGCTGCTTTGCGGAGCCACGGGCAGGCCGAGCGGGGTGATCATGTCGATGAGATTCGTCCGCGTCCAGGCACGCGGGGCATTGCGTGAGCTGGAGCTGGTGACGCTGGCATCCAGCGCGAGATTTCGATCACCGGAAAACACGAGCATCTCCGCCATGGCGAGCACTTCCGGCCCATCGGCGGACCATGGATCGGTGGCGGTGAAGCGGGCGCGTTTTATCATGCGCGGCTCAAATCGAGCGACGATGGGAAAGCAGCCTGGGTTGGCGAAGTCCGAGGTCGTTTGATCCAGGATGATGTGTGAGCGGTCCTGCTCGTCGAAGACCTCCAGCTTGAAGCGCACAGGGAAACCGTAGCCTGCCACGACGGCGTTTGCGCCCTTTGCCAACGGCGGGACGAGCACGATGCTGTCGGCGACTTCGGGTTCCTTGAGTGTGATCTCGAACCAGCGCACGTCTTCATCCGTGGTGTAGCCGGTCTTGAGCCCGACACGGAGGCAACTGTTGATGAGCATGAGTTCCGGCAGCTTAGCGAGCTGTTGCTCGCGTTCGCGAATTCCGGAGTCCAGTGCTCCCAGCTCACTCCAGGACCAGAAGGCCAGTCGATCCACCCAGCGCGAGTCCGCACCTTGAGCGAGCGAGGCGGCGGTGAGAAAGGCGAGCAGACATTTCATGCGAACCAACCAACGTAGCCTGCGAGGCAGGCGTGTCGCATCACCTATTTTGGCGAGATGACGTGGAGAAGGATCACAGAAGGGTGCGGCGTTATGATCGCCCACATGTTCACCTCTCTTTTTCGTTTCATCCTGCCATTGGCTGCTGCCATCTCACTGAGTCATGCAGAGACGGCCAAGCCCAAAGTGGAAGGTGCCAATCCAGCCGAGCCTGCGCCGAAGTCTTCCACGAAGGTGATCCCACCGGACATCAATGACTTCAAGACGGTGGTCGCTCCGCCGCCGAATCCGGCGTCGCTGAAAATCGCCATCTTTGATGGTGATGGCGCGCCGAAGGGTGGGGTGGATAATGTGTGCGACAGGGTGAAGTCGATGCCGGGCTCCACCATCACGCTGGTGAAGGCTGAGCAGATCGCGGCGGGAGGCTTGGCTGGCTATGATGTGGTGGTTTTCTCCGGCGGCAGCGGTGGCACACAGGCCAAGACGCTGGGTGAAGAAGGGCGTGCCAAGGTGCGTGAGTTCGTGAAGAACGGCGGCGGTTATGTGGGCATCTGCGCCGGGGCTTACCTGGCCTGCTCGAACTTTTCCTGGGGGCTGGGCATTCTCAATGCCTCCACCGTTTCCAGCAAATGGATGCGTGGCAGCGGCTTCATGGATGTGGAGGTCACAGTGGACGGCGCGCCGATCATCGGGCCGGTGGAGGGCATCTTCAAAGTACGCTACAACAACGGCCCGATCATCAAGCCGGGCGACCGCGCCGACCTGCCTGCGTATCGTCCGCTCTCGCTCTTCCGCTCCGAGGTGGCGAAGAATGGCTCGCCCGTCGGAGTCATGGTGAACTCACCCGCGCAGGCTGTCAGCACCTTTGGCAAAGGCCGCGTCTTCATCTCCAGTCCGCATCCTGAGAATACTCCCGGTCTGGAGCACCTGATCCCGCGCGGCATTCTCTGGGCTGCAGGCAGGCTGGAGGAGCAACCCACGACCGCCTCCGTGCCATGAGGCTTTCTTTGATCTGCCTGCTGAGCCTGAGCTGGCTGGCGCTCGCTGCCGCACAGACTTACAAGTCTCCTTATTCCGTGAAGTTCAGCTTCCCGGAGGAGGAACTCATCGGTGATCTGCTCGAAGGACCGCGCTCTGACTGGAAGGACCATGCCACCGTGCCTTTCGGTGAATGGGATAATCCTGCAAATCAAACACGCTGGGGCTACTGGGGACCCTCGATGAAACAGTTCGATCCACCGGCCGGGCTTGCAAAAAAGAGCCCGCAGTGGTCGCGTGAGCGGGTGATCGCCACGGCGCTGCGCTACGTCGGCTACAGCTACCAGCATCATCATGTGCCAGACTGGGAGCCGCCCGCCGACTGGCCGCGTGATCCTGAGCAAAAGACACCTGTGGGGAAGGGTGTGGATTGCAGCAACTTCACCGGCTTCGTCTATAACCTCGCGCTCGGCATCCTGCCCTCGACTGGCATCAAAACGCAGTCGGAAATGACCGAGGCACAAGGCCCTGGCACGGGCCGCAAGGTGCCAGTGAAGCGCATCGAACTGCCCAAGAGCTATGAAGACTTCTTGAAGGAGCTGCAAACCGGCGACCTGCTTTTTGTGAAGAGCAACCGAGGCAACGTCTCGCATGTCGTGCTCTGGGTGGGCAAGATCGGCGAAGCACCCGACGCCATGCCGCTCATCATCGACAGCACGGGCACGGGCGCAAAGGATGCCAATGGCGTGCCGATCCCCGATGGTGTCCAGCTTCGTCCTTTCAAGCGCACAACGTGGTATTTCACCCAGGCCAGCCATGTGCTGCGCATCATCCCGGAGGATTCATGAGGAAGACACTGCACGCCCTTTTCTTGATTGTTGCCAGCGCTTTGACAGCTCGCGATGTGGAGCTGCCAGCCTCGGGTGACGGCGAGCATTTCGTGACCGTTCTGGAGAAAAACTTCACTGCTTGGGATGCGGACCACGATGGGCAGATCACCAAAGATGAGATCAACCAACTCGTGGCGAATGCGGGTATTCGTGGTGAGGACGCCGCAGCTGTGGCTGCGCTGAAGCGCGCCTCGCGCAGCCGTAATACAGAGCTTCCGACCTTCACGCTGGAGCACCTAAAGGAACTCGCCAGAGCGCAGCCGCCCGCGAAGGACATGCCGGACTTCGCCGCGATGTTCGGCGGCAGTTTGAAACGCATCGTCAGTGCCAAGCGCGACCTTTTCACCGCCGCCGGACCGCGCATCGAGACGATCCACCAGGGAAAAATGGGCAATTGCTTTTCGCTCGCTCCACTCGCCGCGCTGGCGCATCTGCGGCCAGAGTATGTCCGTACAGAAATGATCCGCCCGCAGGCAGATGGCAGCATCGCCGTGCGACTCGGGCATGAGGATGTAAAGGTCAGTCCGCCCACCGATGCCGAGATCGCTCTCTGCTCCGGCAATGAAGATGGCGGCCTGTGGGTCAACGTGTATGAAAAAGCCGCCGGAGAGGCGCACAACGCGAAAAAGCCCGCCGACAAACGTGATGCCACCGGTCTGGATGCGCTGAGTCGTGGAGGCAGTGCCGGCACGCAGCTCGCCTACATCACCGGGCGCGAGATGTATCGGGTGTCGTGCAAATTCGCGAAGGAGAAAGACCTCTCGCAGACCGACTATGACAAGCACATGACTGAACTCCGCACGGCTTTGACCTCCGCCGTGAAGGAGAAGCGCATCATGACTTGCGGCACCTTGAAGACAAGCATTCCCGGCATCACGCCGAATCATGCCTATGCCATCCTCGGCTACGACAGCAGCACCGATGTCATCCGCCTGTGGAATCCACACGGCGACACCCGGCAGGTCAAAGGTGAACCCGGCCTGCAAAACGGCTACTCCATCACCGACGGTATCTTTGAAATGCCGCTGACCGTGTTCGTGAAGGAGTTCGCCGGCACGGCTTATGAGATCGTGCCGCCTCACCTAAATTAGCGAGCTGGCTAAGTCCATGTCGGCACAGAAGCTGCGCTGTGAGGCTGTCGAGCGGTTAACCACCTCTCATTCCCCCCACGCAGAAACCTGCGCCATGAAAGCCCGAAAACACCACCCAATCAGTTTCCTCCGACCCAACCCGGCCAGGCTGATGCCGATTGCGGACCATGAAAAATCACCCCCCGTTCGCTGACTCCCATCTTTTTGTTTCCACTTCACTTTTCATCCCATCGCGGCAGCTCGTCGCGCTCGTCTGGCTGATCGCTGCCGCCTCCGGCATCTCTCAGACGCTTTATTGGGATCAGAATGGCGCGACCTCTGGCACTGGAGGTACGGGCAACTGGGGCACGACCAACACCTGGCGGCTCGGCAGTGACACAGGCACGCTGCAAAGCTGGGACAATGCTGGAGCGGCCACGGCGGTGCTCGGTGGCACGGGCGGCATCGTGACGATCAACACTGCGCTCTCCACTGGCGTGACGATGGCCGCGCTCAATGTCGATTCCGCAGGCTACACGATCACCTCCACCTCGGCGGCACGGCCGCTGGTCGTATCTGGCGCGCTCACGCTGGCGAGCAGTGCCTCGCTGACGCTCAACATGGCCTCCACCGGCCCCACCTGGAGCCTGGGGACGATCTCCTTTGGCACAAGCTCCACTTTGACCGTTCAGGGCAATGCCACGCTGAACAGCAGCAACCGGGTCGATCTCACCGTGAATGGCAGCACGATCAGCGGCGGCAGCATCACGCTCGCAGGCACGGCTGCAGGGCCGACGGGCTTTGTCTCGACCGCACCATCAGGATCGCCCATCCAGGTGACGCTGAACACAAACATCCTGAACAACAGCGCCACCTCCGCTACGATGCTCGGAGCCAACAACAGTAACACGCTCACCTATGGCGGCGTGGTCAGTGGCTCGGCAAGGCTCCAGATCTCCGGCGGACAGGATGGTGGAGCGGGGATCGTCTTGCTCACAAACAACAGCATCTACACAGGCGACACATATTTTAACCAGACCTCCAACGGCGTCACTCGCCTCGGCATCACCAACGCTTTGCCGACGGCCACGGCGCTCTTTCTCCAGCAGAGCGCGGGTGGCGGCACGGTGAGCACTGGCGGCACGCTGGATCTCGCGGGCTTTGATCAAACGCTGGCCGGTGTCGATGGCGCGGGGCGCGGCATCGTGAACACGGGAGGCGCTGCCACTCTGACACTCGGCGGCAGCGGCAGCTACACGCTGACCTCGCAGATCGGCATTCCCACGAGCACGACCAACCTCCCTGGCGCGAACAACAACATCACCGTCATCAAAAACGGCAGCGGCACGCAGACTCTCTCCGGCGGCAAGGCATTCACTGGCGGGCTTTACATCAACAGCGGCATCCTGCGCATCACCGGCAGCGTGGCGGCGCTCGGTGCAGCGCCTGCGAGCCCCGCTTCGTCTGTTTTTCTCCTTGGCGGCACGCTCGCGGCGGACACCACGGCGGGTGATCTCGACTCCAGCACGAATCGCGGCTTTGAAGTCGGCCCCACGAGCGGATCAGGTACGGTGACGATCCAGGTGGAGGGAACGAACAGCTTCATCGTGCGCGGTAACATTGCAGACACGCCGGGTGGCGGCGGGCGGATCATCAAGACGGGCACGGGCATCCTCCGGCTGCAAACCAACGCGAAAACCTATAGTGGCGGCATCAGCATTCTTGAAGGCACGGTGAGCCTATCCATTGATGACCGCATCGGCGCGGTGCCAGCAGTCCCCACGCCCGGAAGCATCCTCATCCATGACGGCACACTGCTGGCCACGGACACTTACACTTTGAATGCGAACCGCGGCATCGCGCTGGGCCCTGATACCGGTAGCGGCAGCGGCACCATCAGCGTGAGCAGCGGCACGATGACCTATGAGGGCATCGTGGCGAACAACGGCTCCGGCAGCGGGCGATTGATCAAGACCGGGGATGGCACGCTGCGGCTGCAAAATTCGCCGAACACGTTTTCAGGAGGTGTCACCATCCTGGGAGGTGATCTCAGCGTGGGTGTGGACAATCGGCTGGGGCTGGACCCCGGCATCGCCACACCAGGCAGTCTCGTGCTCAATGGCGGCGCGCTCACCATCACGGCGGACATGACGCTCAGCCCGAATCGCGGCATCGCCATCGGCCCTGCCACCGGCAGTGGCACAGGTTCCATCAATGTGACCTCCACAGACACACTGACCTACGGCGGCATCATCGCGGACAATCCCGGCGGCAGCGGCAGGCTGGTCAAAACGGGCACAGGCACGCTTCGCCTCATCAGTAATCCCAACACCTTCACCGGCGGACTCACGGTGAGTGGCGGCCTGCTGAGTTTCAGCCTCGAAAACCGCCTCGGAGCTGTGCCTGGAGTGCCCACGGCTGGAAGCATCGTCTTGAACGGTGGCGGGCTGCGCCTGACGCAGAATGATGTCACGCTCAACAGCAATCGCGGCATCGCGCTCGGGCCGGACACAGGTTCGGGTAACGGCGTGTTTAATGTCGATGCCGGGGTCAGCCTAACTTACAACGGCATCCTCGCCAACAACGGCTCGGGCAGCGGTGCGCTCGAAAAAACAGAGATCGGCGGCCTCATCCTCGGCGGTGCGAACACCTACAGCGGCGGCACCACCGTCACGGCTGGCACCCTGCTCGTCACAAATGCCGCCGGCTCTGCAACTGGCACTGGTGGTGTCACCACAGCCGCAGGCACCACTCTCGGCGGCACGGGCAAGATCGCACCCACAGGCACGAACAGCGTCATCCTCGGCGGCAGTGTGGCACCCGGTGTCGCGGGTTCGAATAACGGCATCGGCATCATCACATTCACCCCGGCGGATGGAGGTGTGACCTTCCAGAGCACCAGCAGCATCGCATTTCAGCTCGGTGGCGATGGCGTGAATGACTTCATCGACTTCAATGCCACGGGTTCAGGCATCATCGACTTCACCGCCATGCTCGCTGGAAGCTGGGGCGTGAGCTTTGCCAGCGGTTACACGCCTGCCGCAGGGCATTCGTTTGATCTCATCGACTGGGCGGCCCTCTCCGGCCCGGCAGTCACCGGCCTCAGCGATTCTTTGCTCGGAGTGCTGCCGACGGCGGGCTTTGATCCCTCTTGGTCGTGGAATGTCAGTCAGTTCCTCAGCAACGGCACCATCTCCATCGCCGTCATTCCCGAGCCATCGCGGGTGTTGTTGATGCTTATGGGCATGGTCGTTCTCGGCAGCCGACGCCGTCGTTAATGAAGGAGATGTACTAGCCAAGAATGGCGAGGCTTCTGCGGTGGACATTTGGCACGGAATCCGCGTGTATGCGATGCACCAACCGTGCACGACGACAATGCCCAATCTTTCCTCCTCGAAGCCCCTCAGTAAAAACCCCCACCTGATCAAATGGGTCAAAAAAATGGCCACCCTCTGCAAGCCGGATCACATCCACTGGGTGGATGGTTCCAAGGCCGAGTATGACCGCCTCTGCGATGAAATGGTGGCCGGTGGCACCTTCATCAAACTGAACCAAAAGAAGTGGCCCGGTTGCTATTACGCGAAGTCGGACCCCAGTGACGTGGCCCGTGTCGAGGAGCGCACCTACATTTGCAGTCATTCAAAGGAAGGCGCGGGCCCGACAAACAACTGGATGGACCCCTTTGAGATGAAGAAGAAGCTGCGTGGCCTCTTCAATGGCTGCATGAAAGGCCGCACCATGTATGTGCTGGCCTACAGCATGGGGCCGCTGGACTCACCCATGTCCCAGATCGGCGTGCAGCTCACCGACTCCGCTTACGCCGTGGCAAACATGCGCATCATGGCGCGCATCGGGAAGGCCGTTTTCAAGATCATCGACAAAGGTGAGAAGCGCGTGGTGCCGTGCATGCACAGCGTTGGCGCACCTTTGAAGAAGGGGCAGAAAGACGTCCCCTGGCCGTGCAACAAGGAGAAGTACATCGTCCACTTCCCCGAGTCGCGTGAGATCTGGAGCTACGGTTCTGGTTATGGCGGAAACGCACTCCTCGGCAAGAAATGCTTCGCCCTGCGCATCGCCTCCGCCATGGCGCGAGATGAAGGCTGGATGGCCGAGCACATGCTCATCCTCGGCGTTGAGAATCCGAAGGGAAAGAAGACCTATGTGGCCGCTGCCTTCCCGAGCGCCTGTGGCAAGACGAACTTCGCCATGCTCATCCCGCCAAAAAATTTCTCCGACAAAGGCTGGAAGGTCTGGACCGTCGGTGATGACATCGCGTGGCTGAAACCTGGTCCAGATGGTCGGCTCTACGCCATCAATCCCGAGGCTGGTTTCTTCGGCGTGGCTCCAGGCACGAGCGATCACACGAACCCGAACGCCATGGCCTCGCTGCGGAAAAACACCATCTTCACCAACGTGGCACTCACGCCTGATGGCGGCGTCTGGTGGGAAGGCATGACTGACACGCCGCCGGAGAAATGTACCGACTGGCAGGGCAACCAATGGACGCCTGAGATCGCCAAGGAAAAAGGTATCAAGGCCGCGCATCCGAACTCACGCTTCACCGCACCTGCCTCGCAGTGCCCCACCATTGATCCCGACTGGGAGAAACCCGAAGGCGTGCCCATCAGCGCCATCATCTTCGGTGGTCGCCGTGCCACCACCATGCCGCTCATCTTCCAGGCCTTTAACTGGAGCGGCGGCGTCTATGCCGGAGCCACCATGGGCAGCGAAATGACCGCCGCCGCAGCCGGCACCATTGGCAAAGTCCGCCGTGATCCCATGGCCATGCTGCCCTTCGCCGGTTACAACATGGGCGACTACTTCCGCCACTGGATCTCCATGCAGCGCCGCCTCACCGAGACGCCGCGCATCTTCCATGTGAACTGGTTCCGCAAAGGCTCAGACGGCAAATTCCTCTGGCCCGGCTTCAGCGACAACATGCGCGTGCTGAAGTGGATCATCGACCGCGCCACCGGTCACGGCATGTCGAAGGAAACCCCCATCGGCTGGGTGCCGCACTACGAAGACATCGACTGGACCGGGCTCGACTTCCCGAAAGAGAAGTTCGAAGAACTCCAGCACTTCGACCGCACCGCCTGGCGCCAGGAGATCCTCTCCCACGAAGAACTCTTCCTCGACCTGAAGTCCCATCTTCCAAAGGAGCTGATCTACGAGCGCGAGTTGCTCATCTGCCGGATGTAGCCGGAGAGATCGGCGACAGTGTCTCTTCCATATCTCGACATATTGGATCTAATCTTCTGGCCATGGGGAGCAGGAGGATGGCAATCACGATGAAGGCGGGAAGAACTACTCCCCGCCTTCAAAAAACTATGTTTGCCAGCTTTGCAGCGGGCGTTGATTATTTCAGCGTCACCACGGCATTCGGCAGAGCTTTTTTCAGTTCAGCGACTCCGGCGGGCGTGGCCTTGGTCTGGAAGAGGGTAACTTGCTTCAGGCTTTTGATGACGGCGAGCTGCTTCGCTCCAGCATCGGTAATCTCGGTGCCGAAGAGGTTGATGGATTGGAGGTTCTTCAGGCCGGTGAGGGCCTCGAGGCCTGCGTCGGTGATTTTGGTTTGGCGGAGGTCGAGCGAGACGAGGCGGCTCAACTGACCAACGGTTTTCAAACCAGCATCGGTGATGATGGTGCGGCCGAGATCAAGCTGGGCGATGTGTTCCTTGAGCGGCAGGATCACGGCGATCTTCGCGTCATCGCACTTCGAGACACCGGTGAGGAAGTCGGCACGGAGCAGCGGGCTGTCGAGCTTGAGCTGGAAGACTTGGGCTCCACCTTCCTTGGCTTTGGCGATGTCTGCTTCGGCGGCTGGCTTCAGGCCTTCGGAGAGCTTCGCGTAAAAGAGATCATGCTCGCGGGGCTTCACTTCTTTGGCAGCAGCGGCGGCCACAGCATCTGCTGGAGCGCCTTCCATGTTGCCTTTCCACGCACCGAAGTCAGCGCCGGACTCGATCCATTCTTTGAGCAGCTTGATCTCCTCAGCAGTCATGGGATCGCCCTTCGGCGGCATGAACATGTCATCATCCTTGGGCAGGGTGACGACTTCATACATGTAGCTCTTGGCCAGATCCTTGATGACGAGTGCGGGGCCGGTCTCACCACCTTTGAGCATGGCCCAGGCGGCATCGAGGCGAAGTTCACCCTTGGGCTCTTTCTTTTTGCCATCGACCACTTTCGGCGCGCTGTGGCAGTCGAGGCACTTTTTGGTCAAGACGGGGAGCAGGTCTTTCTCAAAGTTCACCGCCGCATTTGAGCGGAGTGCGGGCAGGACAAGGGAGATCAAGACAAGGGGAAGGGAGCGATTCACAAGCGGGGACATGGCGGAGGTGGGGGTTGGAGGCATGATGGGGCACACAAAGGCGTGTTTCATCTCACCTGCGGTGGAAACGCCTTGCCACCGACCGATTTTTCCAGGAAAACAGCGCACCACCTAAACAGCCATGTCAAACACCGTCGCCGTCGATACCGCCCTACGTCGTTCCACCTTGGCCATCGTCATGGGTGGTGGAGCTGGAACCCGCCTTTTCCCACTCACCAAGGACCGCGCAAAACCCGCCGTCCCTCTGGCTGGCAAATATCGGCTGGTGGACATCCCGATCAGCAACTGCATCAACTATGGTGTGCGCCAGGTCTTCGTGCTGACTCAATACAACAGCATGTCGCTGAACCGCCACATTGCGCGCACTTACAAGTTTGACCAGTTCACGCGCGGCTTTGTGGAAGTGCTCGCTGCTCAGCAGACGCCAGATGGTGAACGCTGGTATCAAGGCACTGCCGATGCAGTGCGGCAAAACCTGCGCTACTTCACCGAGAACGATTACGACTACTATCTCATCCTCAGCGGCGACCAGCTTTACCGCATGGATTTCCGTGAGGTGATGACGCAGCACATCAAGACGGGTGCGGAACTCACCATCGCCACGCTGCCGGTGAATGCGCGTGATGCCACGAGCTTTGGAATCATGAAAACGGAGGCCAGCGGACGCATTCGTGAGTTTGTGGAAAAGCCGAAGGACCCTGCCGTGCTGGACTCTCTGCGCATGCCCGCCGAGACACTCGCTGAACTCGGACTCGATACCAAGTCGCCACGCTACCAGGCCAGCATGGGTATTTACGTCTTCAACCGCCAGACGCTGATCGACTGCCTGGACAACGACTGCATGGACTTTGGCAAGCACATCATCCCGGCTGCCATCCGTGACCGCAAAGTCCACGCCTACAATTTCCAAGGCTACTGGGAGGACATCGGAACCATCCGTTCCTTCTTCGAAGCCAACCTGGACCTCTGCAAACTGGTGCCGCAGTATGACTTCTTCGACTCCACAGCTCCGATCTACACCCACGCACGCTTCCTGCCTGCCACGAAGATCAATGGCGCGACCATCCGCGAAGCGCTGCTTTCCGATGGCTGCATCATCACCGATGCGCATGTCGAGACTGCCGTGGTCGGCATCCGCTCCATCGTCGAGAGCGGCACGACCTTGAGAGAGGTCATCATCATGGGTGCCGATTACTACGCCGGAGCTGCTGGCACAGATCCTGACAAGCCGGCTCCCGGAATCGGTCGCAATTGCCGGATCGAGCGCACGATCATCGACAAAAACGTCCACATCGGCGACAACACCGTCATCACGCCGCATGGCAAGCCGGAGAACATGGATCACGAGCTCTACTGCATTCGCGACGGCATCGTGGTGATCCCGAAAGACACGGTGATCCCTGCCGGGACTTGGATCTGACCTCATCAACGCCAAAAAAGGCAGGCTTACCGAGCCTGCCTTTTTTTGTTTGAGACACGAGGGTGAGCCTAGGGCTGGATGCGCTGGTTCCAGTAGATCTTGAGGTTCTTCGTGGCCCGGCCGGCGGCGATGATGTCCACATCGCGGTCGCCATCGAGATCGGCTCCGATGGCATCCTCGCAGGCCATGCCTCCGTCATCGAGGAGATGCTGCTGCCAGCCGGTGCCGTCTTCTTTGGTCGTGTGGAAGAGCTTCACGCCGACCTTGGTGCCAATCTTATGATGGGCACGCCAGCCGACGACGATCTGGCGGTTGTTCAAGCCAAGAAGGTCGTGGCAGGAGACGGCGTGACCGTCCGTAAGTGTGTCATCCAGAACGCGGCGCTGCCATGGGCCGTCTTTGGGGCCATCGGCGGGAGGTGTGTAGAGCACGACCTGGTTTCCATGCATGGG
>Ga0075152_10001964_pt1 | contig 14707 bp, 12 predicted proteins | sample JI61114C2DNA_FD_70964 | JGI IMG/M metagenome (GOLD analysis project Ga0075152, IMG submission 70964) | Wastewater effluent complex algal communities from Wisconsin, to seasonally profile nutrient transformation and Carbon sequestration -... | ecosystem: Engineered > WWTP > Effluent > Algae...
GCCAGTCTTGTATTGTACTTCCATTTGTATTTCCGCAAAGTCCGTTAAAATCACATACTGCGGTGGCAGATGCACAGGAAGAACTTGCCGGTAGCGTTGACGTACAGCCTGGTAATGCCGGTGGCTGAGCTGCAGGTGTATTGTTGAATGTTATACTCCAGCTTACAAGGTTTCCTGCATTGGCCCCGGTTCTTCTGTCCTGTATACATAGCTTCCAGGTACCATTGGCATTCTGGCCATTGTTTACAGCACCCAAGTGTCCTTCCGGTAAATAGCTGCCGTTAAAAGGTGCTGTTCCAAATTTAATGGGAGTGGTAGCTGTAGCAGAAAAACAAGTAGAAGTATAATTATCTCCGTCTGCACCATTTTGTACAGACAGGGGAACTATTGTACCATCAGGGGCTGTTAATAATATTTCCAGTTCTTCATCATACGGATGATTGATATTGATACAAACCTGTGCCAGACCAAATACATTATTTATAACACCTATACCGGTTACAGCATTATTGAAACAGGTTTGCGTTGTACTCGTTCCCGGAATACTTCCGCCGGTTCCTGTAAATGTTTGGGCAAAGCTGCTTGTAATAAAAAGGTGGAAAAATACAAACAGGTAAATTTTCATAATTACTTTATTCTGATCTGAAGATTCATGCTGGTAAATGTAGTATCAGTTGCCGAACCTTTTAATTTTTATGCAAAGAAAGCAAAAAAAGCATCAGCAATCATAAAACCGGGAAACCTTTAATTCTTATATCCAAAAATATTATTTCACTAATACGAGGTAACCCCAAGCTGGTAATGTTAGCTTATCTCCTCCTTTCAAATCAAACCTGGCATTGCTGAATAATTCAGTATATAGCCCTTTATGATTTTCTGCCTTAAGTGTTACATTTACAGGTTTATCATTGAAATTGAATATTGATATTACTTTATCATTATTTTTTTCTCGTGATATAGAGAGCACCTGGTCTTGTTTATCATTAAATATGCGGATCATTTCACCACCCCATGCTCCATTCCACAGTGCCTGGTTTTTGTGTTTTAAATCAAATAGTTTTTTGTACATACCTGCAAATGGATGTGGTTTCCAGGAAATAGTATCCTTGTCGAAGAATTTAAGCGACCTGTTCAATCCTGCTTCCTGGCCACTGTAAACCAATGGCATTCCATTTACAACTGCTGACAGAACGATACATGCTGGCAATCCATCACCAAAATTTGAATACTGGTTGCCTTCCCAGGAATTTTTATCATGGTTATCAGTAAAAGTCATTCTAAATGCATCCCTTGGTACAGTGTTCACATCATGTGCCATGTATTCAACCAATCCGCCGATTTTCTTTTTGCCGGTTGTTACCTCTTTCATTTTATCCCAGAGGCTCCAGGAATAAGTCATGTCAAATGAATGTTTATAAAGGTCTCTTGAATCCCATTCTGCCAGCATAAAAACCGGTTTAATTCCGTCCAGTTCTCTTCTTACATTATCCCAGAAATCAACCGGTATAAATCCTGCAACATCACAGCGGTAACCATCAATATCAGTTTCTTTCACCCAGAATTTGAAAGCTTTTGTCATGTATTTCCGCATACCGGGTTGGTCGTAATCAAAATCTATCACATCATCCCAGTCATACCATGGTGTGGGCTGAAATTCTCCTTCTTTTGTTTTTGTATACCATTCGGGGTGCTTTGTTGCAAGCGGGTTATCCCAGGCCGAGTGATTGGCAACCCAGTCGAGGATGACATACATTCCCATGCTGTGTATTTTCTTTACCAAAGATTTGAATTCATCCATACTGCCGAATTCCGGGTTTACAGCCAGGTAATCCTTCACTGAATAATAACTGCCCATCGTTCCCTTTCTTTTCAATTCACCAATTGGGTGTATTGGCATCAGCCAGATGATATCAATTCCCAATTCTTTCAGTCGTGGTAGGTGTGACTCAAATGCTTTGAAATTTCCTTCGGGTGTAAACTGGCGAATGTTCACTTCATAAATAGTGGCATTCCTGCTCCATTCCGGATGTTTCAATTCTACATATTGCTTAGGCGTATATGCACTACTGTCAGATAAAGTTGATTTTTTATTTTCATTATTTACTTCGGGATTGTTGCAGGAAATAAGGTGCAGGAAAAGTATGCAGGAAATAGACTTAATAGAATATTTATTCATCGTTGTAAAAATATTTTATAATAATTAATAAATCAGTTTTAGTGTAAACTGATAACCCTGGTTATTTTCCAGCTATTGTTTTCATGTTTCCACACCATGATAAAGTTACCGGGTTGAGAAACCGATTTTTCTAATAGGTTATGAAACAAATGCTTGCCCATTTCAATGGCTCCAAATCCCGGAATTGGAAATACCTCCATGGTTCCGGGAACAATTTCCCTGCGTACTTTTCCGCAGATGTTATTTTTAACTGCATCTACCATTTCTTTTTTTGATGTAGACAAACCAGCTTTATCATGATAAAATTCAAGGTCTTCGGAAAATAAGGATGCATAAATTTCGATGTTGCAGTTATTGTAGGCAACAAAGAGTGTACTGTCTAGCCGGGCGATTGTATAATACAAAGTGTCCGCCTCTTTATTTTTATCCTGTGAATAGCAAATTGATATACCTATAATTCCAAAAATAAGCAACAGTTTTTTTTGATATTTCATAATCTTTTTATTATTACATTGATAAAACTAAAAGGTAAACCAATTCTGTAATAAAGGTAAAATATAAATCCTATTGACTACAGCCAATAGGATTTATCAGTATTGATGTTGAAGAAAATTATAAAGCAAAGGCGCAATGTATCATAAACCTGTTCCCGGCTTTTACAATTCCCATGGCCAGTTGCTGCGACAATGCTGTTTGAAAATTAAAACCTGCAGCAATTTTTTTATAGGCTATTTCCATTCCTGCCATACCAGATACTAATTTACCTCCAGATACAGCCACACTGAATGCTTTGTCGGTATCATTATCTGAATATTCGTATTGTATTCCAGCATTGGGCGCAAGTACAATTTTATTTTTGATATTGAATTTGTAATAGAGTTGGGTGTTCAGATTTAATTTACTTCCATACCGGTAGTCGTATTTATTAGTTGTGTTGATCTTGTAATTTGCAGTCAGGTTTATTCCTACATCCTGTAACCTGACATCATACATTAAACTTGTATTGAAATCAAAACTGCCGGTGCCCAATTGAAAGAGGTTTACATCAGAAGTTCCGTTATTTTTATCTGAGGGATTGTATTTGCCGGTTGGTAATTTAATTCCTGCGCCTGCCCACAGTGTTTGAACGAGCAGTTTGCTTTTAAATACCGTCTTTTTCTTATTGATTAACTGGTAATATCCCCAGATGCTGATATCGCCCAACCCTGTTTTTGTTTTAGTTATACCCTGGTTTGTGCGGTTGTTGAAATTATATGGTATTGAAGCCATGATGCGGATATTTTTTCTGATATTCCATCCACCCCATGCTTCCATGATACGATAATTTTCTTTTGTAGTAAGGTATGTAGAACTACCATTAATTCCAACATGAGAATGCAGGGTATTGTACCGGTAACGTACACCGAAAACCTGTTTACGAAACTCAGGTAAAATTCCGATATAGTTGTTTCCTGCGCCACATCCGCAAATATCACAGGCCAAAGAAAACACAGGAATACCTGAGGTAACGATTAAAAAAATAAAGAATTTTTTCATGTTTATTTTTTTACTGCCAATTGTTTTGCAAACTCTTCCTTGCATTCTGTGGCACAGAAACCATATATCTTTCCGTTAACATGCAATGTGTCTGCAACTCCTGCTGTTAATGGCATTCCGCAAATTGTATCTCTCTTGGATGCAAAAATGATTCCTTCAAAGGGTTTGGTTGGCGGTATCTGCATACTGCTGCTATCAGTCATTTTTGTTTTTGTATCCTCTGTAGTATCCTTATTCTCAGTTTTAGTGTTGTTGCAGGAAACTGTGAACAAAACCAGGCTTCCTAGCAGGATCATTTTTATCTTTTTCATTTGTGTAATTTTTATTGAATTGTTTAGAATATAAAATTAAGACATTAAGGTTCAGAAAATCTTTTGTCGAATAAAAATGACCTGTCATTCAGCGTGTTTAAAAATGCAATTATTTTCTGTCTTTCATTTGTGGTAATTGAAATTCCGAACATGCCGTTTTGGTGAAGCAGCGGGTCAAGATTTGGAATATTTTGCACCTGGGATATATAATGATCCAGTACAGCATCTAACGAAAGCAATCTTCCGTCATGCATAAAAGGTGCAGTGAATGCAAGGTTACGAAGACTTGGAACCCTGAATTTATATTTATCCGAATCAATTTGAGTAACCTTATATCTGCCTTCGTCATTTATCATACTGATACTTAATCCATTGTTTCTAAAATTATTGTCAGTAAATAAAGGTTCAGTATGGCACTGCCCACATTTTTGAATAACGATCAGCCTGCCTTCCTGTTCATCAGCAGTAAATGAAACATTCCCTTCTTTTCTCATTACACTGTCGTATTTACTGTTACTGCTAACACACAGTACCATGAATTGCGAAAGGGCTTTCAGAAAATTGGTAGTATTAATTTCACTTGATCCGAATGCTTTCTGAAACAAGGTTGGGTATTGATCGGAATTCCTAAGTTTATTCAGCACATTGGGCATGGTTTCATCCATTTCCAGGTGATTGGTTATAGGCGCAACAGCCTGCAGATCGAGGTCCACAATCCCACCATCCCACATAAAACTGGTATTCCAGGCCAGGTTCATGATTGGAGGAGAATTGCGGGTTCCCAGCCTGTCGAAAATACCATGGCTTACGGTATGGCCATGATGGGTAAATGCAGCAGTTTGAATATGACAACTGCCGCAACTGATCGTATTGTCGGCAGAAAGTTTGGTTTCATAAAACAACTTTCTACCCAGTTCAAAACGTTCTTTTGTTATGATATTATCATTTAACCGGTAAACAGGCTCCGGAAAGTTTGATGGTTTCTGAAAGCCTGTAAAGTTTTCTATTAACTCTTTCTCACAGGCATATATACCTGTGAGAAAGAGAAAGATAATAAACCAGTATTTCTTGGTCATGGTTATTAATTTTCAGTATGATCGTGGCTTATCATATTCACATAATTATTGGCAACGGGCACTCCTGCATTTGGAGAGTGTGCCATAGCTACTGTAGAAAAATTCATATTGGTTGTGCCATTCAAAGCTTTTAAAATGTCTACCATTAAATGAATGTTGGTTTCTTTTCCGCTTTTAACTTTCGGGGTACCCCTTCCGGTAAGGTCAAGTGTGATCGTTCTTAAGTTATTAACAGTAGAACTGCTATAACCTCCAAAACCACCAACATGATATTGGAAAACACCACCCATTGCTGTAATAGCAGGAGAAGTGCCGTCAATTTTAAAGAATATGTATCCGCTGTTCCAGCTCCAGTACATATCGGCAGCAGCTGCACTTACATCCAATGAGCCTGTACGCTGGCTTACATCCATTGTGTTCCTGAGACTGTCAACACCAATTACAAAACTGAGTGATTTATATTCTCCTTCAGGGATACTCAGTTCCGGCATATGAGATGCAGCATTGCTTTCATCAATCAGAAAGTAGCATTCTGTCTGAGGAACTGTATAAACACTGCCATCAACATTTGTCAGTTTAAAATTGCTGACATAATATTTCAGTTTGGTTACTTTAAATTGCTGCCCCAATGCATTGGTATAATCTGCAGTATTTAATTGTAGATCGGATGAACCGGCAACATTATCGAATTCAACAGAGAGCGTTGCTTTAACATTTGGGTCATATTCAGCGACTTCATCTTTTTTGCAAGAAGAAAATAAAATGGCAGATATTGACAATAGAGAAATGATTTTTTTCATTTTTATAATTTTTTTTAAATGGAATTTAATATGCTGAATGCCTGGTGATCTATTGGTTAAATCACTGCAGGTACCAGGATGTGTTTACCGGCTGGCCATAGCTATTTGCCCGGTATTATTGCCGGTACATGCATGATGTCAACCTGATTGTTTGCGACTAAATTTTATATTGTAAAACCTGCAGATGGAGGATGGAAATGGGAGCGGGGCATTTTAATTTCGCCTCCGGTATTGAAAATGGGGGAATAAATTTTTCGGTTTTCCGGGTTCAGGTTCAGTTGTGATGCATAAAAGGATTTTGAAGACAGGATGTTTTCATTTTTATTTTCAGATTTCCTGTCAGTATTCTGCGCTTCCTTTTTTTCTTCATCCTTTAACTTTTTCATCATCTGGCATTTGCCATTACAATGCATTTTAGGACGAGCTTTGTTTTCACAAAATCTGGCATAAGCTTTTGTATTGGCAACATAATCAAAAACAATAAATGCTTTATAGAACGTTTGTGAAGCAAACGCCAGTATAAATACCAGTGCAGTTATTATTTTAATCATAGATAAGTTGCGAAGTTAGCACATTCTATAACATAAAATATAACTGAGATCATAAAAGTATGGTGAATGTGATGCAGTATTGAATTCCATTAATTTAAAATTAAATGTGGTCATGAATCGTTTTTTTTACTTAGCAGTATAATATCTTTTACTTCCAGTATAGGTTTTTGGTAACCGCTGATTAATGCATTGGTCATAGCCAATCCCAGTTCCTTCAGGCTGCAGACCGAATTTGGCATGATGAATTTAAGTGCCGGTATGAGCCATCCCAGCCATTTATAAAATGAAAGAGTATTGCGTAATCCTTGAGTAGGTTTTAAAACAGCAGGCCGGAAATTATATACTTGGCTGAATTTCAGTTTCATCAGGGCGTTTTCTGTTTTGCCTTTTACCCTTGCCCACATCATTCTTCCCTTTTCTGAACTGTCTGTGCCTGCACCGGAAACATAACAAAAAACCATTCCGGGATTTTGGTTTGAAATGGTCTGTGCAAAATGCATCGTTAGAATATAGGTCATTTGATAATATTGTTCTTCTTCCATTCCTACGGAAGAAACACCCAGGCAAAAAAAGCAGGCATCATATCCTTTAAGTAATGGTTCAAGGGGCTGGATATCAAAAAAATTGGGATGAATGATCTCAGTCAATTTTGGATGGCTGATGCCACAAGGCTTTCGGTTTAGCACCAATACTTTTTCAATGGCATTGTGTTTTAAACATTCATGCAATACGCCTTCTCCAACCATTCCTGTTGCACCTGTTAGAATGACTTTGAACTTTTTGACAGAAGGGTTACTCATTGATTTGTTTTAAATTAATAAAATCAATTTTAATAAGACGGCAATTTAGTTTGAAATACAGTGCATAAATCAGCAGTATTGAAAATTTAAATTTATTCTGTCAGGTTCTAATTTAATTTATTCATCATCCGTAAAATCATCATCGCTGTAATGAGCGGAACCTGTATTGAGCATACTGCCCATCAGGTCTTTGAACTCAATTTTACCTTCCACCACTTTTTTACTGATTAATGAATAGGAGGCCAATCCGTGCAAAACAAATTCCATCAGTAGAGCATTTTCTTTTTCATCGGCAGCATTGAAATACTTTTTTACCAGAGCATGAAGTCCTGCAACATTGTATAGTAATTGCATCTTGTCTTCATCAGTTGTGTCTAAAAATACATTCAGGTTGTTGCCGGAATCAAACCAGGTTGTAATGGCCTTATATGGATTTTCAGATTCCTTGTCTTTTTGTTTTTTTCTTTTCAGGGTATCCGGGTTTGGAAAATACTGTACAAACTGGCTCCTGATTGCTTTTTCAAGGAGATTGTATGCAACCTGGTATGGGCCTTCCTGCTCACCTTCATAAACAAGTTCTATTTTACCGGTAATGGAAGGGATAATGCCGGTTAGATCGCTTAACCAGACCTGTGTTGTTTTTTCATCATTCATAATGGCTCTTCTCTCGGCTGCGCTCACTGCATTTTCATAAGCTGCAATGGTTAGCCTGGCACTTACACCACTTTTTTTATCAACCAGTTCATTTTCCCTTGCTTCAAAAGATACCTGTTCTATCAGGCGTTTTACCAGGTCACTCACTTTTACGATTTTATGCTGGGCCTCTATAATTGCAGCTTCCTGTTCGGTGATGGCCATAGCCGTTTCAAGTGTTTTGGGATAGTGTGTAAGTATCTGGCTTTCTATCCTGTCTTTTAAGGGAGTAACAATGCTTCCCCTGTTGGTATAATCTTCCGGGTTGGCTGTAAAAACAAACATAACGTCTAAGGGTAACCTTAGTTTAAACCCGCGGATCTGCAGGTCGCCTTCTTCCAGGATATTGAACAGGGAAACCTGTATTCTTGCCTGCAGGTCGGGCAATTCATTTATAACAAAGATGCAGCGGTTGCTTCGCGGGATGATCCCGTAATGCAATACCCGTTCATCAGCAAAATCAAGCTTCAGGTTGGCAGCTTTAATGGGGTCAATATCTCCTATGAGGTCGGCTACACTTACATCCGGTGTTGCCAGTTTTTCACCATACCTTTTACTCCGGTGCAGCCAATCAATGGGAGTGTCATCTCCTTTTTCTGCAACCAGATCTGTTGCATATCTTGATATTGGTTTTAACGGATCATCATTGATCTCGCTTCCGGCAATGATAGGAATATATTCATCCAGCAATTCAGTCATCTGCCTGGCCATACGTGTTTTTGCCTGTCCCCTCAAACCAAGAAATAAAATATTATGCCTGCTGAGCAATGCCCTTTCTGTATCAGGTATCACAGTATCTTCATAGCCAAGTATGCCGGGGAAAGCATTCTCTTTTGCTTTAATTTTTTTGACCAGGTTGTGCCTGATCTCATCTTTAATGGACCTGGTTATATAGCCGCTTTTTTTTAACTCTCCTAATGTTTTTATCTTAAGTTTTGTCATTTAATTCTTCTTATAATTTTGTAAGCAATTTTTTTCGTTTTCAGATATTTCTATTTCTGCAAAATGTCCGGGTGGGATGCCAGTTTTGCTGATAATATCCAACAGCGCAATGGAATTTTTAAATGTTGAACCGGGAGCCATTTTTATAAGTATCATCAGGTCACCTGGTTTACTATTTTTCATCTCTTCGTTTAACAATGTATTGATGCCGGTTATTCCTGTTTTTTCCAGTTTGCTGCAATCGTTATCCCTGAAATAAAAATATTCATCACTGGCTGCTATGATAATGTTTAGTGCTGCAGGAACAACGAATGATTTTTCGGGGTCATTGATCGCTTCTTTGGTTTGTTCCCTTTTTGCCTGCCCTTGTTTTAGTAATTCAACGATCTCGGCAAGGTTTTCTTTTTGATTGGTAACTTCTCTTTGATTGATGAAATAAAAAACCGCACTTGCCAGTGAAGCTCCAATAATTATTCCTAATATCAGTTTTTTCAAGTGTATGATTTAATAGTTCCTGGAATTGGTAATTAAAGTTTACACCTTTTAAGAAAGGTGTAAACTTTAATTACCGTTATTAGTCAATCAATAAACGGTTTTCCTTTTCCCGCTTTCAAAATCTTTGAACATAAATGCACCCAGTTTATCCAAAGATGCAAAGAATGCTTTGCCGTTATTTGTTTCTGTGAATTCCTGTACAAATTTCTGCAGGTAAGGGTCACTGGCTATCATAAACGTTGTTACAGGTATCTTTAATTTTTTACATTGTGTGGCAAGGTTCATACATCGTGTAAGTATTTTTCTATCTATGCCAAAACTATTCTTGTAATATTTATTGCCGGTTTTCAGGCAGGTAGGCTTGCCATCAGTGATCATGAAAATCTGTTTATTGGGGTTGCGCCTTTTCCTTAACAGGTCCATAGCCAGTTCAAGCCCGGCTACTGTATTGGTATGATAAGGCCCAACCTGTAAATAAGGAAGGTCTTTTACTTCAATTGTCCAGGCATCATTTCCAAACACAACAATATCAAGCGTATCTTTTGGATATTTGGTCTGAATCAGTTCACTCAATGCCATGGCAACTTTTTTTGCAGGTGTAATCCGGTCTTCGCCATAGAGGATCATGGAGTGAGAGATATCTATCATCAGTACAGTGGAGGTCTGCGATTTAAAATCTGTTTCCCTTATTTCCAGGTCATCTTCATGCATCCTGAAACTTTCTATGCCATGATTTATTTGTGCATTGCGTATGGATGCAGTGAAATCGATCTGTTCCATGGTATCACCAAACTGGAAGGGCCTTGTTTCCGGGTTTATCTCATCTCCGTTACCAGGCTTAAAAGTATTGTGGTTGCCTTGTTTTGTTTTTTTTAATTTTCCAAAAATCTCTTCCAGGCTTTTTTTCCGGATGCCCTGTTCTGTTTTTGACGTTATTTTAATTTCACCGTTTTGCCTGTTTTCATCAATATAACCTTTGTCTTTCAGGTCTTCTAAAAAATCGCCAATGCCATATTCATTATCAGTTAGTTTATATTCTTTATCCAGTTCATTAAGCCATTGCATCGCTTCATTGAAATCACCACTGGTATGCGTAAGTAACTGCATAAAAAGATCAAGTAGTTTTTCAAAACTGCTTTTTGCATTTTCAGATGGATCGTATTTGGAGAAATTGAAACTCCTCATATGTTATTATTTTGTTGATTTAGTTGACAAGGTTAAATAGTTGAGATAGTTTTAAAAATGCATGAAACTTTTCAACATGTAAACTTTTTCAACCAACATCCGTTCACCGCAATTTACATAACAATCAATAAGCCTGCATTGTTGTAATGTTAAATAAAAAGTCCCGTGATTTAAACGGGACTCTTTATCTGATATATTATTTTTGGGGCGTATCGGGTTTCACCGGCTGCGTTTGCAACTGGCCTGTATTTTCAACAGGTGGTGGCTGGTTCTTGAATTGCTGTTCAAGTGCCATCAGCCCTTTTAACAGGTTTTCATTGCGTTCTTCTTCTGCACTCAGGTTATCTCTTTTATTGTCTGTTAAGGTTTGATAAAAAGCCATTTGTTGCTCCATGTCTTTTCTAAGGCGCTGCGTAACTTTTTGAGCAAGTACAGTATCCCCGGCTTTATAAGCGGCATACAGGAACTGCAGTGAAATCTGGTTGTGTTGCTGGCCACGGCTAACCATGCCATATGAGAAATTGTCTTCCAGCATCATTTGATCACATTTGTTCAGCATTTTCTTTGCTTCTTCTTTTCTGCCTGCATCGGCAAGGCTTCCTGCTGCCTGTGCAAAAGCCAGGCGTATGCTGTTGAGGTGGCGCCTGTTCTCTTCATCAAAATAAACACCTTTTTTATTTGCATTGCCGAAAACAAATTTGTTCATCATTTTATCTAATACCCAATCTTTGTTTACTTCACTGTTCTTAACGGGCACAAGCCTGTAGGTAAGCCCATCCTGGCGTAAATATTCCTGGAATCCAAGTTCTCCGTAAGGTGATGTAAAATAAATGGGCCTTTTCCATTTATTAGCGGCAATGATATTCAGGATGGCAGCATCATTTTTATATAAAACAGATTTTGGTATATCAAATCTTACTTCACTTACCACGCTGTCATTTGCATTAACAGTTCCATTCTGGCGAACAAAATTAATATCAACGGGAACTGATACTTTTTTAGATGGATAAATATTCAGCATACTTCCGTCTCTTCCCTGTTCCATTTTGGCAGGATCATCACTTCCGGCATAATCTTTCATCATGGTATACAGATCCATGTATTGATTTGGATCGATGCCGGATTTTGGTGCATTAAAAATAGCATCCCTGTTTGCTCCTTCAATCTGGGCTGCGGTCCAGATCGGGTCAATTGGGGCGCTTTCATTTAACTTATAACGCAATTGGTTGATGTACCAGTCTGTCCCAAGTAAACTACTGTTGATCACTCTTACATCTGGCCTGATACCCTGAACTTCCTGGGCATACCATAATGGATAAGTATCATTATCACCAAATGAAATAACGATTGCATTGGGTGCACAACTTTCAAGGTAATTGGAAGCAAGGTCCCTGGCAAGCACTTTGTTGCTGCGGTCGTGATCGTCCCATTCCTGGCTGGCCATCAATACAGGCACCAGTAATAAACAAACAATGCCTGCTATGACGTTTGCAGTTTTTAATTTTTTAATTACCGGCATTAGTAATTCAGAAACATACAATACACCGATTCCGATCCAGATTGCAAATGCGTAAAAAGATCCTACATAAGCATAATCCCGCTCACGGGGCTGGTTACCCGCCTGGTTCAGGTAAAGGCAAATGGCAAAGCCGGTGAAGAAAAATAACAGCCCTGTTACCAATGCATCCCTCTTATCTTTTTTTACCTGGTATAATAAACCAAGCAGGCCTAAAATAAATGGAAGTGCGAATAGTTTATTATTGGCTTTATTGTGTTTTAAGCTATCGGGTAAATTATCCTGGTTCCCAAGCCTTAACTGGTCTATAAAACCAATGCCTGTCTTCCAGTTACCGTCTCTTACATTTCCCATACTAACACCTTGTACATCATTTTGCTTTCCTGCAAAATTCCACATGAAATAACGCCAGTACATCCAGTTTATCTGGTAGTTCATAAAAAAGCCGATGTTTTCAGACATGGTTGGGGCTCTTTCCCAGTTACCTTGCTGATCTTTGGTAATGCCTGCCCAGGATGCATAATAATCTGCATGTCCCTGGTCGTTGCTCTGGTCCCACATCCGTGGAAAAAAATGTTTGTCTTCCGGTGCGTAAACATATTCAACTTTCCGGCCTGTTTTTTCGTATTTTCCGTTCGATTTTAAATAGATGTCAGTGGTTTTGGATTCCTGTACTTCTGCGGTAAAATCCTGTCCGAACAATATCGGCCAGTCTCCATACTGGTCGCGGCTTACATAACCCACAAGGCTCACCGGGTTGTCTACATTGAACATATCAACAGACGGGTCTGCACTGCTGCGGATCATCGTTGTAAAATAAGTTGAATATCCAAGCAGCATGAAAGAGAAACTCCATAAACCGAGTTTTAAAAAATTCCAGTCATTCTTTTTAGCGATCCGGAGCCCGAAAAATATTAACACCGCAATAATCACAAAGAAGAAGGCAAATCCTGTAAAGAAAGGCATGCCAAAACTGTTCACGAATAAAATATCCAGGTTACCTGCACCTTTGATGCTCCAAACGATCACGGCTTTTTGTACAAGGCCTGTGATCAGGCAACCAATGATAAAAGCAAAAAATGAACCCCACTTGGTTACTTTATAACGCTTGAAATAATAGATCATTACAATGGCGGGAATCGTAAGCAGGTTCAATAGATGCACACCAATAGATAGTCCCATCAGGTAAAAAATAAGTATGATCCACCTGTCGGCCTTGGTAAAATGTCCTTTAATTCCCTGTTCTTCTTCTTCAGTTACATTGTGTTCCCATTTAAGCATGGCCCAAAAAACCACGGCTGTAAAGAATGATGACAAAGCGTAAACCTCACCTTCAACAGCACTATACCAGAAAGAATCAGAAAAAGTATAAGCGAGTGCACCAACAATACCTGCGGCCATGATGCCGATTATTTTGTCATTGGATAATGGAGTGCCATCTTTTTGTACGGTTTTACGGGCAAAATGGGTGATGGTCCAGAATAAAAATAATATAGTAAATCCGCTGGCAAGTGCACTCATGAGGTTAATGCCGGTTGCAGCATGCTGTGCATCAAAAGGTACCATGAACAGCCTGCCAATCAATACAAATAACGGTGCTCCTGGCGGGTGAGGGATCTGTAATTTGTATGCGCTGGAAGCAAATTCGCCGCAATCCCAGAAACTGCCTGTGGCTTCCATGGTCATAATATATACAGAGCAAGCAATGATACAAACCACCCAGCCGGTAATGTTGTTGATACTTTTAAAATTCATATGATTGTTGGTTATAAGTGGGCAAATATAATCATGTTTACATTTGAGTTGCTACCTCTGGTAATTTTTATGTGTTTTTATGAAAAAGGATACCGGATACAAGATACAAGAAACGGGATAAAACATGTAAGATCAGAACTGCCTGATTGATAGCTGATGCATTTAATCTTCAATCCTAAATCATTAAACTGGTATCTCGTATCCTGTATCTTCTATCTTGTATCCGGTATCTTTGCCTCCATGAAAAAAGCATTCCTTCAGTTACATATTGCCGTTTTCCTGGCAGGTTTTACAGCCATACTGGGAAAACTGATTACGCTCAACGAAGGGTTGCTTGTATGGTACAGGTTATTAATTACAGTCATTATTTTGGGTTTGATCATGGTTTTTAAAAAGCAGTTAAGGGGGATTGCCACAAAAGATCTGTTGAAAATTACAGGAGTAGGAGCAGTGATTGCCTGTCATTGGGTAACATTTTATGGAAGCGTAAAATATGCAAATGTTTCAGTAGCGTTGGTTTGTTTTTCTGCAACAGGTTTTTTTACGGCATTACTGGAACCTTTATTTTTAAGAATACGAATAGTTTTTGCAGAACTGTTGCTCGGAATTTTAGCTATTTCGGGTATTTATATAATTTTTGATTTTCATCCGCAATATAAATTGGGGATCATTTTCGGAATAATTTCTGCTTTTGGAAGCGCCATTTTCCCCATTCTGAACAAGCAATTGCTATTGAGATTTACTCCCCGTGTACTCACATTATATGAATTGGGCAGCGGGTTTATCGTATTGACTTTTTTGCTTCCTGTTTACCTGCTTTTCTACAAAGCTGAATATTATATACCATCTCTTTCAGACTGGGGCTGGTTAA
>Ga0075152_10001968_pt1 | contig 14697 bp, 8 predicted proteins | sample JI61114C2DNA_FD_70964 | JGI IMG/M metagenome (GOLD analysis project Ga0075152, IMG submission 70964) | Wastewater effluent complex algal communities from Wisconsin, to seasonally profile nutrient transformation and Carbon sequestration -... | ecosystem: Engineered > WWTP > Effluent > Algae...
GGTCCTAATTTATCCATGACTTCACCCACCAAACCAGGTTCTGAAACAGTTTTAATAGTATCACCCGTCATCATGCCCTTGGCAGAATTACCCAATTTGATTTCAACACTTGGGGTGCCCAACATGCTTTCTTTGATTACAGCTACTGAGTTATCCGGAATCATATAATAATCCTTCAACTTAATGGTCACCAAAATACTAGAAAGGGCTTTGTCTGAATTTTCTAACTCAAATACGGAGCCTACCTGGTATCCATTAATATATACGGGATTGGATACCATAATACCCTTGGTATTGGCGTATTTGGCATAAATAAAATGTCCTGTTTTGAACATGGTTCTACCACGCAGGAAATTAAAACCAAGAATCAAAAAGGTGATGGCTATGGCAGTCAGAGCGCCCACCTTGGTTTCATTTGAAATCTTCATAGCTACAAAACTAAGGGTTCTTGGCCTGAAGCCCCTTGTTCCTGCTTGTAAAAAATCAGGGGAAATGGTTAAAATTATTTGGAACCGCCAACTGAGAGTTGCTTCTCAAGGGAAAATTTGTAGCGTTTTAAGGATCGAATAATGACTTCGCAGATTTCACGCTGCCCGTCTTCATTGTTCAAATATTCCTCTTCTTCAGGGTTAGAAATAAAGCCCGTTTCAATTAATACAGAGGGCATGGCTACGGCCTGTAATACCCAAATGCCTTTTTGACGTTGTTGTGCCTGACGGCTAACCCTACCTACTTTCTGAAATTCTTCTTCAATGGTTAGGGCTAAATTGGCGGAACGCTGAAAATATTGTTGGGTCTTCAGGGTGGAAATCATCATTTTGGTAGGGTCATTGCTATTGTTCTCATTGAGAATCTTGGCAGATACACTATCCATATACATGTCCATATTTTCTGTCAATGCTTCTTTCTTGGCATCGGTTTTACCCACTCCATAAATAAAGGTTTCGGTTCCCTTAGCCGGATTTGGGGTAGTCCAGGTATTATAATCAGTTACTTTTCTAGTGTATTTCTTTCTTTTTTTACCCTTACCCTTATAATAAGTTTCTGTATGATGCCCAACCACTTCTTTATGGCGTATGGGGTCAGCACTGTTCACGTGAATGCAAACAAACAAATCGCCCTTGGCTTGATTGGCTATTTGGGCCTTGGTAATCACAGAATGAAAAATATCTGTGGTGCGGGTCATAACCACTTCTACATCGGGCATTTCCTCGCGCAGCATTTGCTCTAGTTTCAAGGAAACAGCTAGCGCGATGTCTTTTTCATTGGAAAATTTGCCCCTGGCACCGCCGTCTGATCCACCATGACCCGGGTCAATCACAATCCTGCGCAAGCCCTGTTTTTGCATGGGATTGGGTTTAGGATGGATAAAGGACATGGCTACCAAAGCACAAAATCCGCATAAAAAAAAGCCTGTTATTGTTCTGCGCATCATATCAATTCGTTAAAGGATTTTCCTCACATACCATTATACCCCTCGAAGCCCTTATTTTTGCCCCCTGAGAACTATGAGCAAACTGTGCAAATTTAACGTAAAAACGCTCCTTGGTATTGTTGTATTGGCTTATTTGCTGATATTAACAATTCATACTGAGGCTTCCAGAGCGCAGCAGCCCATGGTATGGAACTGGCTGAACACCCTACAAGATACGGTTCCTGAAACGGTGCCCGTGAAAAAAAGCATTGAACCCGACCCAGACGATACCACCAAGCTGGATAGTATTCCCAAAGTTGATACCCTACATATTTCTAAAGACAGTATAGATGCACCCGTAAAATACAATGCAGAAGATTCTGGCGTGCTCATCATTCCTACCAAGGAGTTTATTTTATATGGTAAGGCTAAGATGGATTACAAAGACATGAATTTGGATGCGGCCACCATTAAATATGACCAGCAAACACAGATTATTAAAGCCTATGGGGGAGTGGACACGGCCAATAATCCCTTGAATAAACCTCATTTTAACCAAGGAGAGACCAAGACCATCAGTGATTCTATTGCATTTAATACAAAAACGGGAAAGGCATTAATCCAAAATACATTTTTGCAAGAGGGTGAGATTTTTGTGAATGCACAACAACTCAAAAGAGTGAATGCCGAAGAAGCATTTGCTAGAAAAGCCAGGTTTACTACTTGTAATCTAGATACCCCGCATTTTGCCTTTAGAACGGGTAAGATGAAAATTGTGAACAACAAATTGGGGGTCTCTGGTCCGGCATTTCCTGAGTTTGAAGGCGTTCCCATGCCAGTTGGGATTCCTTTTGGACTATATCCATTGAGTAGGGGACGTCATTCCGGCTTTATGGCACCAGCATTTATTACCAGTGAAGACTTTGGGGTTGGACTAGAAGGATTGGGTTATTATAAAGTGATCAATGACAATGTAGATATAACCAGCAAGGCCAATATTTACTCCTACGGAGGATGGCTACTGAATTTAAATAGCAAATACATCAAGCGCTATCGTTACACGGGTAATTTGAATTTGACTTTTCAAAATACCAAGGCCTTAAATAGGTCGGGAAGTTCAAAAGAAGAATTTAGTCAGTCTAAATCCTATATGATTAACTGGAGTCATAGCATGGACAATCGGGCAAGGCCGGGCACCAGTTTTGGTGCATCGGTGAATTTTGGATCTACCAAGTTTAACCAGTCCTTGCTCAACAATCCTTATGCCAACTATAATAACCAATTGAGTTCATCTATTAACTATTCCAAGGATTGGAGGGGCAAATACAACCTGTCTTTGAACGCCAACCACAACCAGAATAGTAATTCCGGTTTGGTGAATGTAAACTTACCAACGGCCAACTTTAACGTGGTTACTTTTTATCCATTCCAGAAAAAAGAATCAGTGGGTACGCCCAAATGGTATGAGAAGCTTGGTTTGGGTTATAGTGGCAACCTGCAAAACCAATTCTCTTTCTACGATAGTACTTTCAATTTTCGTAGAATGTTAGATACGGTTCAGTGGGGTGCTCAACACAATATTCCTATTACCTTGTCATTGCCATCACTGGGTCCCATAACCATCGCGCCAAGCATATCTTATGAAGAACGTTGGTATGGTCAATCAAATGAAAAAAAATGGAACCCAACTACGGAAAAAGTAGATACTACTATCACCAAGGGTTTTTATACGGCTCGTCAAATGGGATTTGGAATAGGGGCCAATACCCGAATTTTTGGTACTTATTTGTTTAAGAAATCTAAGGGTGTGCAAGCTATTAGGCATGAGATTAGACCCAATATCTCTTTGAACTATAAGCCCGATATGGCTAAGAAAGATTATTATGAAACACAGGTGGATACATCTGGGAGAATGCAGCGTTTTTCTAGGTTTGATGGTGGCATTATGGGCTCCTTTTCTGAAGGAAAATTTGGAGGTATTGGATTTGGGGTTGACAACCTGCTAGAAATGAAAGTGAAGGATAAAAAAGACACGGCCAATAAAGAAGCCAAGAAAGTGCGCATCATTGATGGTTTTGGTTTTTCTTCTTCTTATAACTTAATGGCCGATAGTTTTGCCTTGGGCAATTTTAATTTATACGCACGTAGTACCTTGTTTGAAAAAATCAATATTACGGCTAGTGCCAACTTGGATCCTTATGATGTAGATAGCAAGGGATACCGTATTAATAAATTATTGTTTGAGCCTGGTAAGGGGAAATTTGGTAGAATAACCAGTGCCAACCTAGCTATTAGTACTTCTTTCAAGAGTAAGACCAAAGATGAAAAAGAAGGTAAGGAATCTAATAGCAAGGAAATGCCTTTGGATCCTTTTATGACACCAGATGAACAGCAAAGACAATTGCAATTTGCTAGGGCCAATCCGGCAGAATTTACAGACTTTAATGTGCCTTGGTCATTGAGTTTTTCTTATTCCTTAAACTATACCCAAACCCTGAAATCTGATTACAGCGGATATCAAAGTCAGATCTATTCTTCTATGAACTTTAATGGAGACTTTACGCTAACACCAAAATGGAAAATGGGTGGTACGGGTTATTTTGATTTTAACGTGATGCAGTTGCAACAGCTGAGTATGTTTATTACCCGAGAAATGCACTGCTGGCAATTGTCTATCAATGTTACACCCATTGGTTTGTACCGATCTTTCAATATTACCATCAATCCTAAGTCAGGAATCTTGCGCGATTTAAGGATTAACCGTAGTAGAACCTTCTCTAATTTCTAGATATTTCAGTTTCCTGATTAACAGCTAGTTGCGATTGGTTAATTTGAATTAATTATTGGCCAAATAATAAGCAGACATGATTTGGAATACCTTGTCTCTTAGTTCTTTGCTGGTTAATCCTACTGGGCTAACGGGCTCCAAAAAATGAATAGCAACAGGGTGTGGTACCAAGTAAAAAGACTTGTCAGCAGGCATGGCTTGCTTGGTATGTAAGATCACAGATGGGATAATCTCAGTTTGGGTATCCACGGCCAATTTAAATGCCCCATCAAAAAATGTCTTTAAGGGTTCCTTGGTTCTATTTCTAGTTCCTTCAGGGAAGATGCACATATGGAAGCCTTTTCTCAAAGCGGCTTTCATGTCATCAAAACTTTTTCTACGACTGGCATCGCTATTGCGATCTACCAATACGGAACCTCTGGCATAATAAAATCCAAACAAGGGTACCTTGGTAAATTCTTTTTTGGCAATGGTTTGATTAGGGCCAGGAATAAATGGAGCAGACAGGGGAACGTCTAATAATGCATTGTGGTTACAGGTAACTATATAGGTTTTGCCTTTTGCAAAATGCTCTTTTCCTTTTACGCTAACTGGGCATCCTATCAAGTGCAGCCAAGTCCATTGCCATCCTCTAGCAATACTGATAAACCACCACATACCCTTGGGGTCTTTAATCAGTTTGGTCAAAAGGGATGGGATTAAAATAATCAGGAAGGTTCCTGCAAAACTAATCAGACCCCAGAACGCCCAGATCCGGGCAAAAATGTCTAGGAATGGGTTGGAAGATGTACGCTTGCTCATGCTTGGTTATTTCAACTGGGCTGCAATATCCTATATTTCTTTCAAAGGTTGAACAGGGGCATCCAAACTCCAATCAATTGGGTCAATTCCTTCCCTCATGAGTAGTTCATTGGTTCTGCTAAAATGCCTGCAACCGTAAAATCCTTTTTCAACGCTAAAAGGAGAGGGGTGGGCTGCTTTTAAAACATGGTGTTTGGTTTGGTCTATTAGGTCCTGTTTTTCCTGTGCAAAACGCCCCCAGAGCAAAAACACAATCCCTTTTTTCTCATCCGAGATTTTCCGAATCACCGCATCGGTAAAAATCATCCAACCAATTTTGGCGTGACTAGCGGGTTCATTGGCCCTAACGGTAAGGCTGGCGTTTAATAGTAATACCCCTTGTTCCGCCCAAGGCGATAGGTTGCCAGTAGCTGGTATGGGCAGGCCAATATCCATTTTCAATTCTTTGAAAATGTTCTGTAAAGAGGGTGGGCAAGCCACTCCTTCTGGCACAGAAAAGCTCAAACCATGGGCTTGACCGGGTCCATGATAGGGATCCTGGCCAATAATTACCACTTTTAATTTGTTTACCGGCGTTTTTTCAAAAGCATGGAAAATTTGAGGCCCAGGAGGGTAAACCGTTGCCCCCGTTGCCTTTTCGGTCTTTAAATGGGCCGCAATTTGTAAAAAATAGCCCTTTGAAAACTCCTCTTTTAGCAGTTCTTTCCAACTTTGTTCAATTTTTACCTCCATTGTTTGAATTGCTTTTGGCTGCAAACTAATTAAAATTTATTTTTGCGACCCTTCAGGTCAGGAAGCCTAGCTTTCAAACCCGAAAAAGTCCATAAAACAACAACATGGACCGGTAGCTCAGCTGGATAGAGCAGCTGCCTTCTAAGCAGCAGGCCATTGGTTCGAATCCAATCCGGTTCACAAAAACCCGACGATAGTCGGGTTTTTTAATTCCACAACCGTCCCAAACTAGTTTGGGTAAGGGCGTGGAATTAAAAAACCAGCCGCTGACAGGCGGCTTGGGTTTTTGGGTAAGGACCTCTACAAGGATCAACGTAGTTAATCCAGTTTTTCATTAGAAAGAGGGTAAGGGCGTGGAAATAAAAAACCAGCCGCTGACAAGCGGCTTGGGTTTTTGGGTAAGGACCTCTACAAGGATCAACGTAGTTAATCCAGTTTTTCATTACAAAGAGGGTAAGGGCGTGGAATTAAAATACCTCCGCAGAAAAGCTGCTAGGGTAACTCGTCCTAGAAAAATAGACACAACTGGCTAACAACCGTGAAAGGTTTAACTGAAAAGCCTATATATATCAAAAGAAAAATTAGTTTCAAATATTTAAGAATAGTTGAAGAAACAGACCTGAATTCTAACAAATATTATGTGAAAGCATTAAGCCTTCATTGAATAAGGAGTTAATTTGTTGGTAAGACAACTTTTTCCATAGAATAAAACAAATTGCCATCAGCGGTCACCCCTTCTATTTTTATGATAAACGCTCTTTTTAAACTAAATTTTTGATTTGGAATTGACAATGAAAATTGCTTTTCGTTTTTCAAAGAAAACGCGGGTTGCCAATAAATAGTTGCATTACCTGCTTTACTTTCGTCAACTCGATAAAGAAAATCAGTAGCTTCATTGTAACCTGCAACCATAAAATAGTTTTTATTTTCCTGTGTGTTATCAACATTTAAACCTACATCGTCGTATTTCTTTAAATAAACGCAGATAGAGGGCTTCCCGCCTTCTGACATAGCAAAACCTGACTGAAAGACCTTTATCAAGCCTACATCTTTCACTTGTATTGTTTTATATTCTTCTTCAGAAGAAGGCGCTTCATTTAGGTACAATACCCATCCTCGGGCATTTGTTGAATACTTTAAGTATTCCTGTTTTATATAAGAAAGTACATTTAGTGAGTAATCTGGATAAGGATCATTTAAAAGATCAAAACTCTTATCTGCCTGTTTGGAAAAAAGGCCTTTCGTATAACGTTTTTCTAACAGTTTTGTCTTCTGTCGCAAAGTAATGGCACTATTTACTGTAACATTCTGCAAACTTGTCACTTGATCTTGTTCGGTTGGTATTAATATACTGATGCTTGTATTAGGACTGTAAGGAATAGTATCAATCTGAATTGGCAAGTAGTTAGAACCAATTCCGGGAATAGATTTGTGCAAGCTCTGTAAAAGCGAAGGCGTTATAACAGAAACGGAAGCATATTTGTCCTTTTTTGTACCGTTCGATGTGAAATAGATTCTAGCGGAGTCAGTAAACACTAAATCATCATCCTCAATGATACCTTCTTTTGAAATAGGCACGCTTTTGAATGAATTGCCCTGGCCTTTTGGTTGAATGATCAAATTCAATGTCTCATCATCTACATTTTTGCCTCCTTTATTATTAAATGGCAGAACTTTAGCCTTGTAATGAATATAATTTTCATGTTCTTTTGGGAAACTTTGAGCAATTCCCATCATATTGTCCCAACTGGGTTTATTAAGACTATCTGTATTCAGGATTGAATTGATTGTTGTCAGGTCAAAATCCGCTAGGTCGTTAAATATGGTAGACATAAACCTATAGTATCGGGTTAGATAAGGTTGTAGGCTATGACTCTGTATAATTGATTGGGGAGGATAAAAAGCAGTTTCAGGTTCAGCCCTGCTTTCGACAGATACGGAAGCAAAGAGATCTACCAAATCAGCAGTGGAATTGGTAATCCGGATTGGATGAATGAGTTGATTTTCAATGATATACTTATAGTACAAAACCCTCCATATAATCTAAATAGATCTATTTTCTCTCATCAAATCAATCGAGAATGGTTGAAATCAGACATATGTGCTGACAAATCTGCTAAAATGGACTATTCCTGATATTTGGCGGTCAGTGGGTTATTTCCCATTCGTATTTACCCGAAGATCTAAACCATTAATACCTTAATCCTATCTCCCTACATGGGAAAGTGTTTTCCCCATTGAATAGATAGAATATTGAAAATGTTAAAAAAAATAATGAGTTCTAATATTATTATTTATTACATTCACCTTGCTATATTTTATGCACCCCACAGCATACCAATAATTCGATCCTCCCCGGGAATTATTTATAGCAGGGTATCTCATGACTTAGTTTTTCTTTTTTTACAATACTTGATTAGAGAAATACTGTTCTGTTATTTGAATTTAATTTCAAATTATAGATTATTATTTTATTCATGTATTAAAAAAATGCAATGAATTTATATAGAGTTATACCATTAATTATTTTGTAGCTAAACCTCATTTCAAAATATTATGAATTAATAATTGGAGTCCCTCAATCATCAAAAATCGTAGCGAATCCGAAAAGCAATAAGAGTGGGAAAAATTAAAATTTAAACCAATGAAAAAAGTAAGTTTTATTTTAAGCATTTGTTTCATAGCAACTTTATTTCTATTAAGCTGTAAAAAAAACAATCAAACTGCACCTGATAAAGTACTATCAGATAAAACTTTGATTATTGGGAGTGATATAGTCAACAATAGCCTTATAGCTGTTGACTCCACTACGCTAACTTTTTCTTCCACAGGTACGGGAATTGATAAAATTAAGGCCGGTTCAATTCTTGTAAGTGATATTTCAAACACAGCCCCAATTGGTTTTTTAAGAAAAGTAATTTCAATTTCAAATACAGGCGGTAATCTTATTTGTAAAACGCAACAAGCAGCATTAACTGATGCCATTGTTAAAGGCAGTGTAAGTTTTAATAAAACTTTTTCAGATAATGATATTATAGGTGGAGACACAAGTGGCATTGATATTTCAAGAGTATTGTGTGTATCATGTCCAACCCCGAGTTTCACTTTTTCTTATAGTAATGTTGTATATGATGCGGATGGAAATTACCAAACTACTTATGATCAAATTACTATTACAGGTCAAATGAAAATTGAACCAACTTTTGATTTGAAACTTGATATTGATGGTAGTAGTATAAAAAAGTTCTTAGTCCAAATGGATTTGAAAAATACCAATATAATTTCTGCGGAATCAAAAGCAAAATTAGCAAATTTCAATAAAGAGATTGTATTAAAAACATTTGTGTTGGCGCCCTTTACTATCAACGTAGCAGGCTTACCTGTACCAATCGCTAAACAATGGATTGCAATTGTGCTTGGAGTAGATGGTAATTTAACAGCAAGAATAACGGCTGGTGCTCAAAATATAAATACTATAAGTGCGGGTTTGAATTATGAAAACAACACATGGAATACTGTAAATACTACAAACAATAATTTCACTATTCAACCAGTAACATTTGAAGGATCAGCAAAAGTAGAACCCTATTTGCTAGTTCGATATGAAATAAGACCCTATGGAATTAAACAAAGCAGAATTTATGTTGGTGTTCGAGGATCAGTTATAGGTGAAGCTACTTTAATTCCAACAGGGTTAAGTACTTCTACCAAATGGGGGGTACAGTTTTCGGCTAAAGCCCAAATGCAAATATTTGACAGAACTATTTTAGATTATGAGAAAATTTTCTATCAAAATGAATTTCCGATAGCACAGTCAAACGCATTTGCATATCCTATATTAACTACAACAAATACAAGTGCCGTTACGCAAACTACTGCACAAACTGGTGGTGCAATTAGTTCCGATGGCGGTGCAGCAGTAACAGCACGTGGCATTTGTTGGAGCACTTCACCTAATCCTACAACTATAAATTCTAAAACAAGTGATAGTACAGGTACTGGTAATTTTACAAGTAATATAACAGGCTTAACAGCAAATACAACTTATTATGTTATGGCTTATGCTACCAATAGTGCTGGAACGGCTTATGGTAACCAAGTAACATTCACAACAGCACAAGCAATTGCCAAACCGATAATTACAACAAACTCAATTACCAGTATTACCCAAACTACGGCAAGCGGTGGAGGCAATGTAACATCTGATGGCAATGCAACAGTAACAGCCCGTGGTGTTTGCTGGAGTTCTTCACCCAATCCAACAATTTCAAATTCTAAAACAATTGATGGTACAGGTTCAGGTAGTTTTACAAGCAATATAACTGGGTTAACACCTAATACTACCTACTATGTTATGGCTTATGCTTCCAATAGTGCAGGAACGGCTTATGGTAATCAGGTAATATTCAAAACGGGACAGCAAACAAGTTCTTCAAACTGGTCTCAAATTATGCTAAGTACTTTTGCAATGTCTATTAAAACAGATGGTACTCTTTGGGCTTGGGGTTTGAATACTACTGGAGAATTAGGAGATGGTACTTCAACAAATAGAAATATTCCTACTCAAATTGGAGCAGGAACTAACTGGATGCAAGTTGCTTGTGGTAATGTCCACACAGTTGCAATAAAAGCAGATGGAACACTTTGGGCATGGGGTGATAATAGTAAAGGTGAATTAGGCGATGGAACCACAACAAATAGATATACTCCAGTACAAGTTGGAACTGCCTCAAATTGGAAGCAAGTTGCTTGTGGCAATAGTTTTACACTTGCCATAAAAACAGATGGTACTCTTTGGGCATGGGGTATGAATTTTTATGGAGAATTAGGTGTTGGAAGTGTGGGTGATAAGCATACACCTACGCAAATTGGAACAGCCTCTAATTGGAAGCAAGTTTCTTGTGGAAGAAATGAGTTTACACTTGCTATTAAAACAGATGGCACCCTTTGGGGCTGGGGTTTAGATGGATATATAGGAAATGGAAGCCGTAATAATTTTTTTACTTCCCCAATTCAAATTGGAACAAATAATAATTGGAATCAATTGGCTTGTGGATCAAATTCAACACTTGCCTTGAAAACAGACGGTACTCTTTGGGCATGGGGAAGGAATAATTATGGACAATTAGGAGATGGAACCACAACAGATAGATGGGCACCAATTCAAATTGGTACAGCCAATAATTGGAAGCAAATTGCTTGTGGTTATGATGATGGTGCTAGTGTGGATCATAGTGCTGCAATTAAAGGAGATGGCACTCTTTGGACATGGGGAGCTAATTCGTCTGGGGCATTAGGTGATGGAACTACGACCAATAGATATACTCCTGTACAAATAGGAACCGATAATCAATGGAAACAAGTTGCATGCGGATGGAACACCACAGCTGCAATCAAAACAGATGGAACACTTTGGGAGTGGGGATCAGACGGTTTACAAAATATTAACAGTAAAGTTCCGGTACAAATAAAGTAAATTAAAAAAGCATGGAACCCATTTTTTTTGTAGTTTGTTAGTGTTCCTCTTAAATAAGTGTATTAAAAAACGTAGCCCCTACCTGTGTTTTCACCGGCAGGTTTTGTTGATAAAATTTGTCCAAGTGTTCTGCAAAGCGGTTCATTTATTATTCATCAATTTATATTTGAAAATCGTGTTCAGAGAAGTATAGATTTTTAATGGTTCATTTGACCCACAGAAGCCATTGTGTTTTTCTGAAGAATAAGACTACATTAAAATACTATTCTTCAAACCTGCCCAATTTGAATTGATTATCAATTAGTTAACCAAAATAGTATATATGCTGTATAGGTAAATTGAGTTTTGCGCTTCACACTTCTGCACAAATATGTGTGTAAATAGTATAAAAAAATCATATTTTTTTATTGAGCTATTTAATAAGTTTAATAGAATATTGTGCAATATACCCCACTTGTATAGAAGCCTCCTGTTCATTTTCAAAAATTTAAAAAATGAAACATAATTGAAATTGGTTTTATGATTTTCAATTAATTAAAATGGTAAAACTTGTTATTATTTTATTCGTGATTCCTAAAGATCTCATTAAATAAAAACAGGATATTAAAATACAGGCAATAATTTCTAATATGAAAAGTAATCTATGTATTTCGACATTTTTATTAATAGCATTATTAGGTTTTATTGAAGTAAGCTGTAAGAAAGCTGAAACCCCAGTAGTACCTGTTGTACCGAGTATTGTAAGTGTTTCTCCTCTATCTGGCAAATCAGGGGATACTATTACTATTATTGGAACAAACTTTAATTCAAACATTTTAGGCAATAGTGTTTTAGTTAATGGAGTTGATGCAAGTGTTATTTTTTCAAATACAACTTCAATTAAATTTATAGTTCCGAATATAAATTCAAGTGGACAAATTATTTTGACAACTGGTGGACAAAAAATAAACGGCCCTACATTTACAATTTTGTTTCCTCCAACAATTACATCCGTTACTCCAAAGACAGGACGGAAAGGAGATACTATTACAATTGCAGGGACAAATTTTGGAATTGATATTGCCAGTAACAAATTAACGATGAACGGCGTTGCTTCAATAATTGTTTTAGCTTCATCATCGATTGTAAAAGCTTTAGTACCAAATATGCAAACAAGTGGGGCAGTTCAATTAACTACAGTAGTTGGAACTGCGAATGGTGGTAACTTTACTTATATTATACCACCTGCACCAACCATAACATCAATTTCGCCTTTAAGAATTACTCAAGGAGATACAGTCACAATTAGTGGAACAAATTTCAGCACTTCAATTTCTGGTGACAGCACAACTATTAATGGAAATAAGATAAATCTTATTTCTGCAAAATCTACATCACTTCAATTTGTGTTTAATGGCATAACAACTCAAAGTGGAGATTATCCATTTACACTTCAAGTTTCAACCGGTGGCGGAACAGGAAGTTTGCAAAAGACCTTTAGCGTTTACAATGATATATATACTGCAGGTTATGGTAGACTTAATTTATCTTCTGGAGGTCCCCTTGTAGCTAAATACTTTAAAAATGAGATTGAAACAAACTTGACAAATGGAATAACTGATGCCGTAGCTTATGGTATTTCAGTTTTTGGAAATGATGTATATGTTGTTGGTACTGAAAAAAATGCAAATGGAATTTTCGTAGCAAAATACTGGAAAAATGGAGTTGCAAATAATCTTACTGATGGAAAACAAAATTCATTTGCTACTTCTATTTCATTTTCTCAAAATGGCGATTCACATATTGTCGGTGTAAATGTAGATTCAGTTAATATCTTATATTGGAAGAATGGAACTAGAATGAGTTTGAATTCAATTTCTCTTACTAATATCAGTTCAACTATATGCACCGCACCATCTTTATTTATTAGCAAAAATAATGACGTTTTTATTCAAGGAGATAATGGATATTTAAAAAATGGTAATTTCATCCCATATCCTAATAATAATTTACAATTTGGTGGATCAATATACGTTACAGCGAACAATGATGTATATCTAGCATGTGCAAAAAAAAGAAATGTTACAAATTTTAATACCGGGTTAAAGGAAGCTGCTTCTTATGGTTCTGTTATACTTAAAAATAATATTGTGATTTATAATGATGAGGATCCTTTCTATAGTGATTTATCTTCTATCGTTGTTGATGAGAATAATAATTATTATGCTTGTGGGCGTTTAAGTTCAGGGTTTATTCGAGCTTGTACAATAATTAATGGGACAAAAAATGTTATTGATAATTACTTTTGGGAAGATGGGTTGGGAGGGAAACAAGGAGCATCAGCTATAAGTAAGGAAGGTAATAATTTGTATATTATTGGTGGGATGGGTTTTATTTACAAAAATAATGTGAGAACAGTAGTGCCAAATACATTACAATTAACTTCTCTGTTTATTAAATAATAAATCTAAATATTAGATGTATTAATTTTTAAAATATTATTTATAAATATTAATCAAATAAGATGATAGTAATTAATGGTTAAACATTTCCGCAACAGGGAATAAATTTAAAACACCATTGGGAGGCCAGTTTAAGTGTTATTTCTACCCTTAGGTCTCTTGTCATGATAGTTGTCAAATGTTTCTCCAATTATCGACCTTAAAAATTTAACCCAACCATTATAACATCAGGAATAAGTCTTTCAAATAAATTATTATTTTTTCTAATTTGAAAATGCTAAAATCACCAATTTTGGATTTGGGTGTTGCTTTTTCATCTGCCCAGATAGCCCAACTAGCAAATTCTCTATATTTGTTAGCAATATTTTTGAAATGTTCTTTAGTTAACATTATACATCTAAAACTTTAATATGAGTATCCTTATTTTGAAATTCTAAAATTATATCGATTTTAATATTCGGATTTACTCAATTCATCAAATGAACATTGACCGTCCTTAGTTACTACCGTCCTTGTTCTCATATTAACTTCAATCAATTCTAACTGTCTAGTCCTGAAATTGCTTGTAAAAAAAACTATTCAGAATGACAGTAAAAGTTCAAAAAAAGTCTAAACAAATACCCTCATAATCTTAATTATTTTGAAAGTACCGATATTTTAATAAAATACCAGTACTGTATTATTTATCCAAGATGACAGGATTATTTTGTTCATCTGATTTGAATATCCCTAGCAACTTGCTCCTAAGTATTGCTTGTTTATGTTTCTTCTAATGACATAAAGCTAATTACTTGAATATAAATATTAATATTGTAAAAAGAGTATCTTCAAGTGTAATCAGATTACAGGATTTAATCTTAAAAAAAATGTAATTATTATTTAGGACGTGACAAAATCCCCTCCCCAAACACAAATTTCACCCCCTCTCAAAGTGTTTTTTCCTCAAACAGTTGTAATTCATCTCTCTAAATTGCCCCCCTTGCTTTTAGAAAACTTATATAAAATATTCATCACCCGAAATAATATCTCCTATTTTTCGTTTTCG
>Ga0075152_10001969_pt1 | contig 14697 bp, 10 predicted proteins | sample JI61114C2DNA_FD_70964 | JGI IMG/M metagenome (GOLD analysis project Ga0075152, IMG submission 70964) | Wastewater effluent complex algal communities from Wisconsin, to seasonally profile nutrient transformation and Carbon sequestration -... | ecosystem: Engineered > WWTP > Effluent > Algae...
TCGAGCGACTGCACCACCTCGAAGGCGCCGTGCACTTCGCCTTCCTTCCAGTTCTCCATCGCCGCGCCGGTCGGGTCGAGCCCCTTGCCGTTCCCCCACACGGCCTGCGAGGTCGACGGGTCGCCGTGGCACAGGAGACACTCTTTCGTCAGGCGGATGGGCCGGAAGTAGCGAACGGCGTTCTTCGCCGAGTCGATCTCGTAGTGCTCCGTGGCGTCGGTCGTCTCGAACATCTTCAGCACACGGGCCTCGACGACATCGGGCTCGTTGGCGGGGTTGCGCGGCTGGAATTTCGGCACACGCACCTCATACCCACCCTCCGTCGCCTTCATCATCGCGGCCTTCCACGCCGTGACGACCGGGACCGCCGCGAGGATCTTCTCGTTCTGCCCCGCGTCCGCCCACGCGCGCAGCGAGTCAGCGGAGAAGATGCCCTGTTTCCACTTCGTGGCCATCTCTTCCCGCATCGACTCGGCGGAGAGCACGATGGACCGGGCTTTCTCGACGTACTGCTGTTCGACTTGCTGCTTGGCGGAACGGTCGTAGACGATGGTGAGGAGGATGCCGAGGACGAGGAGCGGAACGGCGGCGGCGAGGAGAATCTTGGTGCTCAGGCTCATGTGCATATCGGTATGAAGGCCCGCGACGAATGATGATGGGCACGGCGTCGCATCAGGACGCGTGCACGCTCGTTGTTGACTGTCCGGCAATCGACGCCGAACTGCGGGGCTTTACCGGTGAGGGCGGGTGTGGGGTAGACGAAGGTGGAGCGGCGACGCCCGCTTGGTAGCAGGCGCGCCACCGCTGCGCAGGATGGCTCGGCCCTGCCGCGACTCCGGCTGCCGCCAGGCGGCGGCACGGCGGGCAGGTCTGGGCTTGTGACGCTCAGAATCGACCGTAGGTCCCCGTCTTCTGGAGCACCTCGTCGTGCACCGCTCCTGAGCCGAAGCCGTCAGCGTCCAGGCGTCTGGACGGTCCCTGTGCCTTGCGGTGCATCCTGCCGGGGGTCGCTCGCGACGGCGCACCGAGGACGAACGCATCGAGTTCACGCACCGTCCCGAGCGTCGTCTCCGCCTGGGCGTTCAGCTCTTCTGCGGTGGCCGCGCTCTGTTCCGCCTCCGCCGCGGTCGTCTGGGTCACCTTCTGCATCTCGATGACCGCGCTCGACACCTGGCCGATCCCCTGCTGCTGCTCGAGCGTCGCGGCGTTCACCTCGGCCATCAGGCCCCGCACGTGCGACACGCTCTGCGCGATGCCGGTGATGGCGCCGGTGACCGCGTGCACCTGCGTGGCGCCCGCGTTCGCGCGGTCGATCGACTCCGCGATCAGATCCGCCGTGCCCTTCGCCGCTTCGGCGGAGCGCTGCGCGAGCCGGCGCACCTCGTCGGCGACCACGGCGAAGCCCATGCCCGCCTCTCCGGCGCGTGCCGCTTCGACCGCCGCGTTCAGGGCAAGCAGGTTCGTCTGGAACGCAATCTCATCGATCGTGCGGATGATGTTGGAGACCTTCTGACTCGACTCGGCAATGGCCGCCATCGACGCGACCATCGTGTTCAGCGAGTCGTTCGACGCCTGCACGCTGGCATCCACCTCCTGCATCAGCCTCGCCGCATCATCGGTCCGGCCGGTGGTCTGGGTCGTCGTCGCCCGCATCTGTTCCATGGACGCGGACGTCTCCTCGATCGAACTGGCCTGTTCCGTCGCGCCGGTCGCGAGGTGCTGGGCCGACGAGGACACTTCCCTGGCCGCGGCGAGCACCTGCTCGGACCCGCTCCGAAGCTCGGCGAACCGCACGGTCAAGGGCGCGATGACCTTGCGCCGGGTGAAGAACAGGACCGCGGGTACCGTCACCAGCAGGCAGAGCAGGACGATGGCGACGAACTGCTGCACCATCGACGTGCGCGCGGCGTCAGCCGAATCCATCGACTGCACCACTTCGAAAGCGCCGTGAATCTCACCGACCTTCCACCCCTCCATCTTCGCCCCGGTCGCATCGAGCCCCTTGTCGTTCCCCCACTGGGCACTGGACGTCGCAGGGTCGCCGTGGCAGAGCAGGCATTCCTGCGTCAACCGGATGGGACGGAAATACCGGACGGCCCGCTTGGCTTCGTCGATCTCCCAGTACTCCTTCAGGCCTTCCCGCTCGAACGTGGCCAGGGCACGTTCCTCGGCCTGATCGGGCTGGTTCTTGGGGTTGCGCGGCTGCCGCTTCGGCACCCGGAACTCGTAGCCGCCCTCCTGGGCCTTCTTCATCGAGGCGCGCCAGGCGACGACCACGGGCACGGCCGTCAACACGCGCTCGCGCTGCCCGGCGGCGGCCCACGTCTTCAGCAGGTCGGCAGAGAAAGACCCCTGCGCCCACGCGCCCGCCATCTCCTCGCGCATCGACTCCGCAGACAACGCCACCGAGCGCGCCTTTCCGACGTACTCCTCGACGACCTTGTCGTGCTGCGTGTTCGCACTCCGCGCGAACACGGCCGTGAGGATGACACCGAGCGCGAGAACCGGGAGGACGGCAACGAGGACGATCTTCTTGCTCAGGCTCATCACACACCTCGATCAGCGCCCGCCGTGGTCCGCCGGCGGCACAGGCGTAATCGACCGTTCACCGGAGGGCTGGAGGAAACGGTGTGCAGGGACTGACGATTGTGTAAAGGATGAGCTCGCGGAGCGCGGCGATGAGAGGGGCGCGATGCTACGAGACGGTCTGCTCCTCGAGCGAGGTGACAGCCAGCGAGATGGCGAAGGCCGCCTTCGAGTCCTTGGTGTGGAACCGGAAGACGAAGCCCTTGTTGTCGGGCATCTCCGAGAGCGGTTCGAACGGGTTGTTCACGCTCGTGTCCGGGAGCGAACACACGCTCTTCACCGAATTCTCTCCGGAGTGGGCGTGCAGGCGTCCGGCCACGAGGTTCACCAGTTCGCCGACGGTGGCGATGCGATCGCCCTCGCCCGCTTCGGGTCCGATCAGGATGTTGTTGACCTCGTCGACCACCGCCTCCGAGAGGTGGACGGTCACGGCGACCTGCAGCCGCTCTTCCAGTTCCATGGTGATGGTGGACTGGAGCGCGACGCTGAGCTCGCCGCCGTCGGTCGAGGCTTCGACCTCGGAGCCGAGCATCATGCCGAACACCTGGTGCACCGAGCTCGTCGCCGCGTTCTGGAACTCGGGCAGCAGCTGGCCGAGGGCGGCCACGGGCCCGGAGGGGCGCGTGAACTGCCGGAACTCGGCGGTGAACACGTTCGGCACGAACGACCGCAGCATGAAGTCGTCGAAGCCGAGCTTCGCCTGCTCCAGCTTGGCCTTCTCGTTGTCCACGATACCGACGATCCGGACGGGGCGGTCGGTCGACGCCTCGCGCAGCTTGCGGATCAGCATGTCGGCGTTCATCACCCCGAGCTTGGAGCCGATGAACACGACGTCGACGGGCGCCTTACGGTACTGGGCGAGGGCGGACGCGGCGGAGTCGGCCACGCGGATCGGGCCGTGGCGCTCGGCCTCGACACAGAAGAAGTGCCGGTAGTCGAGGTTCCCCTCGGCGAGAATGCCCGGGTTCTCCGGCGCGACGTGCAGGCTGGAGATGTCGCCGCGATTACCGCTGTGGCCGCGTGCCTTGAGCTTGAGCGAGGCCAGGCGGTCCGCCACCTGCTCCGCGCGGATCGGCTTCAGCAGGTAGCCGGCGATGTGCTGCTCGCGCAGCCGCATGATGATCTCGCGACGCCGCTCCTGCGAGACGACGACCACCGGCAGGTCCTTCAGCGACTCGGACTCGCGCAGGACCTCGAGCACCTCGAACCCGGAGAACGAGGGCATCTCGAGATCGAGGAGCAGGAGGTCGAAGCGCTTGCGTGACAGCTGCTGCAGGGCGTCGACGCCATCGCTGCTCTCGGCCACGCTCCACCCGAGGTTCTGGGCGAGGATGCGCCGCAGCACGAACCTCGTGGAGGCGTCGTCGTCGCAGATCAGGACATTCATGGCCGTCTCGTCCCTGAGCGGCTACGAACCGAGGGTCTTCGCCCAGGCCGACATGGAGGCCACGAGATCATGCGCGGCCCGATCGACCGGCTCGAGGGACGCTTCGGTCACGGTGCCACCGGAGCGGATGGTTCCTTCGAGGTCCGCCATCAGGCCGGCCAGTCGCACCGCGCCGACATTGCCGACGGAGCCACGAATGGTGTGCGCGAGCGCCGCCACCTGGCGCATGTCCCCGGCCCGCGTCGAGGCCCGCAGGTCGGCGATATACACCGGCACGCTCGACAGCACCAGCGCGACGAGTTCCTTGACGTCGCTCACCTCGCCATCGAACGCGGCGAGCAGGGTCTGCCCGTCGAACTCGGCGGTCGTCCGCCCGGCGCCAATCACAGATACCTCCACCGCTGCCCTTTCCGTCTGCACTGCTGCCCCCGCTCCTGTTATCGGCCGGAGCCGGTTAGTGGGATGCGGGCTTCGCTTCGGGCGCCGGCGCTTCTTTGCCTGGCGTCCCAGCCAGCTTGTCGTTGATCTGGGCGGCGATCGCTTCCGTCTTGGCCGCCACCTGGCTCTTCACGAGAATCGACACGCGCCGATTGCGCGGATCCTTCGGGTCCTCGGTCACGTGCAGCTGGGTGTCGGCATAGCCGCGGACCCCCTTGAGCTGCTCCGGCCGGATCCCCTCGCGCATCATGACGCGCCGCGCGGCGTTCGCACGGTCGGCCGACAGCTCCCAGTTGGTGTACTGCTCCTGGTCGGTGTAGGGACGCGAGTCGGTGTGCCCTTCGAGGTACAGGTCGTTGTCCAGCCCGCCAATCTCGCTGGCGATGACCGACAGCACGCGTGCCGACTCCCCGCGCATCAGCGCGCTGCCGCTGTCGAAGAAGCTCGAGCCGCTGCGATCCGAGAGCTCGATCCGCAGCCCCTCTGCCGTGATGGACATCTCGATCTGGTCGCGCAGCGACGCGAACTCGGGCTGCTCGACCAGCTTCTCCTTGATGTGATCGGCGGCGGTCTCGAGCCGTTTCATCTCGGCTTCGGCCGCCATCTCCGACGGGCTCTGCGCCGTCGGCGTGCCACCCGGGTCGATGCCGCCGCTGGAACCCGGCAGGATGCCCTGGCCCTGCGCATCGAACACGCTCGGGTCGCGGAAGTAGCCGCCGACGGCGGCCTTGACTTCCTGCTTCTGCGAGACCAGCCACATGACCAGGAAGAACGCCATCATGGCGGTCACGAAGTCTGCGTACGCCACCTTCCAGGCGCCGCCATGATGTCCGCCATGGCCGTGGCCGCCCTTCTTGATGATGATGACCGGCTGTTCTTTCTTCATGCTGCAGCCGCCTCCGCCCCGCCCTTCGAGGCCCGGCACAACTTCTCGGTCTCATCGAAGCTGGGGCGCACTTCAGCCGGCAACACGCGCCGGGCGAACTCGATGGCAATGGCCGGCGGCAGCCCCTTGTAGACCGCCATGATGCCGGCGCGCATGCACTCTTCGTACTTGCCGTTGTCGCTGACGCGCGTTTCCATCGCGGCCGCCAGCGGCTGGATGAACCCGTACGACATCAGAATGCCGAGGAAGGTGCCGACGAGTGCCGCACCGACGTGGTGGCCGATCTCGGCCGGTGGCCCGTCGATGGCTCCCATCGTGATGACGATACCGAGCACGGCGGCCACGATACCGAGGCCAGGCATCGCGTCGCCCACCTTGGTGAGCGCCGAGGCCGGCTTGCCTTCGACGTCGTGATGCACCTTGAGGTCTTCCTCCATCAGCGCATCCAGGTCGTGGGCGTTGATGCCGCCGACGATGATGACCTTCATGGAGTCGGCGAGGAAGTCGAGCGAGTGGTGCCGGGAGAGGAACTTGGTGTGCTTGCCGAAGATCGCGCTTTCGTTCGGCTTCTCCAGATGCGACTCGACTGACATGACGCCGCCCTGCTGGATCTGGCGGAAGAGCTTGTAGAGCATCACCAGCAGGTCGGCAAAGTCGTCCTTCGACAGACCGGCGCCGAGCAGCCCGCCGATCTGGGAGCCGATCGCCTTGAGCACGCTGGGAGCCGTGCCGATGAGCATGCTCCCGACGGCCGCGCCGCCGATGATGACGAGTTCCGATGGCTGGATGAGGACGGCGACGTTTCCGCCGGCCATCAGGTAGCCGCCGAGGACGGAAGCGATGACGACGACTGCACCTACGATGACGAGCATCAGAGTCCCTGGGCCGCGATGGGCGGCGTATCGAGGGCACGCAGACACGCGGCGACGACCGCCGGGTCGAACCGCGAGCCCGAGTTGCGAAGGAGTTCAGCGGGCACGGCATCCTGCCCGACGCCGAGCGATGCACACACCGACGAGAGCGCGTCGAACGTATCCGCGACGTGGAGCACCCTGGCCCCGAGCGGAATCTCACCACCGCGCAGGCCGCGCGGGTAGCCGGACCCGTCGATGCACTCGCGTGATGCCTTGACGAGCGCCGCGGCCGGACCGAGCACCGGCACCGTCTCGATGATGCTCACGGCAATGTCCACCTGCCGCGCCCACCGGGCGGTCGACAGTTCGAGGGCATGGTCGTCGGAGCGGTCGGTGGTCACGTCGATCTCCGGAGCAATAAACCGGCCGAGGTCGTGCAGCCAGGCGGCTCGCTCGAGATGCTCGAGTTCGCGCGCCGAGAAGCGCAGTTCCTGGCCGATGCGGGTCGCCACCGCGGCCACGCGCTGCGCATGGCCGAGGGCGTCAGGTGAGGTCCGGTACAGCGCCGACATCAGCGCCACCAGAGTGGCCGTGGAACCCACGGCGTTTTCCGAGAACGCCGCCACCACTCGGGTTCGGCGTTCGGTCCATTCGTAGTCGGTAAGTGTCGGAGGACGCATGGCTTTTCGTCCTCCGGGAAATCGGCACCTGCCGCAACATCTTGAGCATGACCTCAGCCTTGAGCGGACGGGTCGAGGAGAGCGCGATGCACCTCCGCGAGCACGCTGCGCCACTGTTCCAGCGTCGTCACGACATCGTGTTCGAGCACGTCAGCAACCGTGATCCAGTCGCCGGCTTCACGCGCTTCCACGAGGCGGTCCACCTGGTCACTCACGTCGGCCAGGCTGCCTGGCTCGAGCCCGGTGACCGAGGCAATGGTCCCGGTCAGCTCCACCAGCGACGCCAGGTTCCTGGCGAAGAGCGCCATGTCCCTGTTTCCGCGGTCGAGGTCGTACTCCCTGAAGGCGCCGGCCAGCGAGAGCGCGACCGCCCGCAGCGGCTGGATGGCGCGCAGCGCGTCACCCACAGCGGAGAGGACAAGGTCGTCCTGCCGCGCCGTGTCGACCTCGATGCGCAGCGCGTCGACGTGTCGGTCCGCCATCTGTGGTTCGCGAAACGACGGCTGGGCGACACCGTCGAAGGCCACCTCCGTCACCACCACGCCCTGACCGGCGCACTCATCATCGAGCAGGGACAGCAGTTCTCCCCAGTTCTGCACAGGGCGTCCGGGTGTTGCATCGACGCCGTTGACGACCACCTTCATGGCTGCATCCTTTCGCACGTCCGACTATGCTAGGGCCTTGCCAGCCTCTGGAACGCTCATACCACGGGCGGGCGGGGCAGGCTGGGCAGGCTGGCCTGTCGGTGCCGGACCTGGTGCCGGAACCCGCCGACCGAGACTCCGATGACCGATCGGTTGACCATCATGATGGCGGCTCGCAACGCCGCCGCGACCATCGAGCGCGCCGTTCGCTCGTGCGCCGGCGAGTCCGCCGTGCCGCTGCTCCTGATCAACGACCACAGTACGGACGACACCGTGGAGCGGGCGCGGGCTGCGTCGGGCGGACACATCCGTATCGTCGACGCGCCCGACCCTGGCGGCGTCGCGATGGCGCGGCAGGCCGGGCTCGACGCGGTCGAGACCGAGTACGCCACATGGCTCGACGCAGACGACGAGTGGCTGCCGGGGCGGATGCCCGGCATGGTCGCAGCCCTCGAAACCGGGGCCGATATCGCCGTGGATGCGTTCGAACTCCACGACGGCGGGTCCGGGGCCTGGCTTCGCACGCTGCAGCCGCCGCTCTTTCTGCAGGTTCCAGGCGGGGCCGTCCGCCTCTTCGAACGCAACTGGCTGCCGGGAGACTCCCCCGTCGGGTTTCGTGTGTCGGTCTTCCGCGACGCTGGAGGCTACGACCCGGCCGTCTACGGCCCGGAGAGCTACGACCTCCTGCTGCGTGCGCTGGCGCGTGGCGCTCGGGTGCACTGGAGTCATTCGGTCGGCTACCGCATCTACGCCTACCCGGACAGCGTGTCGCGGAACATCCCGCGCCAGCGTGCCGCTGTCGCCGCCGCGCTCAAGAAACACTCGTATGCATCAGTGCTGAAGCTGTATCTGGACGCGGGCTTCTCCGCGAGGATTGCGGCGTGGGGACTCGTGTCGATGGCGCTGTTCCGTCAGGAACCCGAGGCGGCCCTCGCCTGTCTCGAGTCGGCCTCTCCGGCCGGCGCAGACCCGCGTGAGGTGCTCGAGCCCGATGGCCCCTGGCCGTTCGCAGAAGGGTGGCGCCGCGCGTACACCCGCGGCGTGCTGCTGTTATTGCTCGGCGGCCGCGACCTGGACGCCCTCGAGTCGCTGACGCTCGCCGAGGAACTGGAGCCGACGGCAGAAGGGGCCAACAACCTCGGCGTCGCGCTGCACCGCTGTGGACGGATCGATGAGGCGCGCCAGGCGTGGGCACGTGCCGAGGCCCGATTCCCCGGCTATGCCGACCCGACGGTCAATGCGTCAGCCGACACTCCGTCTGCAATCACGACCCATCCGCTGCGACGCCAGGCGAGCCGCAGCGACTACCGTCTGGGACAATAGGGGCCTTCATCTTCTGGCCTACTGGATCTCGAGGAACAGCTGCCCGAACAGATAGAAGTAGCCGTCTTCGTTCGGGAACGGCTCCTCGTTCGCCCTGTGAATCACGACCCGGTTCTGGCCGGGATGCACCCTGGCGTACCCCATCTCCTTGAAGATGCGGTTCGCGATCCACACCCCGCTCGCCGTGCCCCGTGCGGCCAGGTACTCGCCGGGTAACCGCATGAAGAGTTCGCGCGTCGGCGGACCTTCGATGCTGCTCCGGTTGATCGTGAACGACAGCATCAGGGTCTTGCCGTCGACCCGGTAGCTGTAGGTGATGCCGCCATGGTCGCAGACGCGCCACTGCATCGGCGCCGCCGCGTAGAAATGCTCGGCGTCGAACGGGACATCGATCCAGTCGGACTCGGCAGTACTCATGTCCGTCACTCCCCTGAAGGCGTCGAGTCGACGCCTGTTGTGTTCGAGCGCCCGGGTCAGTTCGCCTCGGTCCACCCTCGGCACGCGCTCCTGCCACGCAGCCCACGGCTCCTCCGCCTCGGCGCTGACCGCGCGCGTCAGGGCCGTCAGCACCGCCGCGCGCCGTGGCCGCCAGGACCCGACAGCTACTCGTGCGAGCCGCGGCTCCACCTCCCCGCGGAGTGCAGGGGTCCCCTCGAGCCACGACTCCAGCGTCGCCTGGGTGATCCCGTCGCCGTGGAGAATGCCCGCCCCCGTCACGTTCACGAAGCGGCAGTTCGGCGTGTTCGCGACGAGGGTCCGTGCCCAGTTGCGGAACGCGACCAGGTGACTGGCCGTTGCTGCGGGGCGGCCGTGGACGTCCGGCTCGTCGACCGTGTTCCCGCGCAGCCGCTGGTCCCACACCGCCTCAATGGTCGGCAGCCCGTGGTGGACGCGATGCTCTTCCCAGTCCTCTTCGAAGACGGTGCCCCGGCAGTAGGTCTGGCCGTTGGTGTACGCGAGGTCGATGGCCGCGAACGCCACGCTCGCGGGTTTCATGTGCGTGATGAGGTCGCACGCCGTCGTCAGCACGGAACCCCACGCGCGCACCTTTGTCGGCGCCACACCCAGAGTCTCGAGCCAGGGCCACGGGTCTGCGCGGTTGATGCGACAGGCGAACAACCGTCCGCCGAACGCGGCCAGCGCACGCGGGTCCACGCTCGTCTCGGCCACGAGCCAGGGGCGCTGACGCCGCGGCAGGTCGAGCAGGTGGCGCCCGTTGAGCGGGGTCGGGTCGATGCACACCACGAGGTCCGGCACGATCCCGGCGGCCATGAGCGGCCGCACCGCCGTGTCGAGGGCCACCAGCCACGAGCGGCTCCGGTGTGCCTTCAGCTCGGGCAGGAGGCGGTCGAGTGACGGACCGGCCCCGCAGAGGATCAGCGGCTCCCCTGCCGCAACCCCCTCGAGCGCGCTGACATCGGTCGCGTCCAGCAGAGCCCCGAGATTCCGGAGCGTGTGCTCGAGATACATCGGCGCCAGTCGCTGCCGCGCTTCCTCGTTCGCGCGCCGCTCGTACAGGAACTGCGCCAGCGCCTTGCGCGCACGCTCGACAGCCGACGGCCAGTGATGCGCAAGTGCCGGATGCACGATCACGAGCGGTTCATCGACGAGCACCGACGCTGGCCACGGCGCCGCAGGCAGTTGGTAGGACGGGTCTGTCGCGACCACCAGCTCTCCGGCCGCCACCATGCCGTCGACATCCGCGCGGAGCCGCCAGTGCGGGAGCAGTTCTGGGAGGACCTCGAGCGCCACGATCCGGATGTCCGCACGCCGGCTCCGCAGTTCATCGATGACGAACCCGAGCCCGACCCCGATGACGGCAGCCATCGGCGGCACCGCCCCGCCGTTCAGCGCCCGATCGACGAGCCCCTGCGCCTCGGCTTCCGGCGCCCTCGCACTGTGGAGGCGCAGCCAGTCGCCGGCGGGCGTGCGAACACTCAGGTCTACCGGTCCGCTCGAGGACGAGAGACGCACCCGTCCCGCAGCGCCAGCCGGCTGTGCCGGCGTCACGGACGGAGGGTTGGCGGGCACGGGATCTCCAGAGCTACTCGGGCACCAGCACGGACCAGGCCGGCGCCTTCAGGTCGTGGAGCGGCACAAGCGTCATCCGTGCTTCGAGCGGCTTCAACTGTTCGTAGATGGCCGGGCCTGAGTAGGCGGCCGCAATCAGCAGCACCTGCGGTGCGACCTCGGGCAGGTCGAACGCGCTGTAGACCGGAACGCCTGCGAGGCGCCGTCCGGCCATCGCCCTGTCGAATAGGCCGACCAGGCGCACGTCGTCATGCTTCCGGACCTCGGCGAACACGGCCTCGGCCATCTCGCCTCGCGCGCCGTAGATGGCCACGCGCTGATCGAGCAGCGCCGCCAGCCGCAGCACCCGCCGCAAGGGGGCCATCCAGACGGGCGTCGGCGCCCCGTTCTCGTCCACTGTCGGCGCCGGTGGCAGCGCGACCTTGACCTCGTTCAGCACCAGACCGGTTTCGATCGGCCCGAGCGCATCAACCGCCTCGACCTGCCCCGAGAGGAACGCGTCGATCAGCGGCAGGAGCGCGTGCGGCCGCGCGACGTAGTTCATCAGGAACCGGGCGTGCTCATCGTCTCCGACCGACGGCAACGCCTCGAGCAGCGCCTCCCGGTGCCAGGCGGGCAGCGTGGCGAGCGTGACCGTCTCGTTCAGGAACCCACCGACCAGCTCCGTGCGCTGCGGCTGCAGCGGATTCTTCGCGGCGGTGATCGCCTGATAGAACGTGCGCCCTGCGAACACGTCGGCGTCGGCCCGCCACCAGTCCCGGAGTGCGGAGTACTGAGTGGACACCGTCGTGCCGGCGCAGCCGCCTATGTGCACACCGTCGACACCGGAGAGGTCCACCTCGCCCGCCGCAAGCCTGGCTCGCAGCCCGCTCAGCTCCGCGCGTGTCGCCGCCTGCAGCGACAGCAGGCGAGGCGCCGGACGCCGCGTCGTGGCGGAGTGTTCCGGCGGGTGTATCCGTGAGACCTGGGTGAACAGCGAGCAGACCCGCTTGTCCAGAGTGTGCTCGTTGTGGGCTCTGGCGTAGCCCCGAGCGGCCATCGCGAGCCGCTCATCGTCATGCGACAGGTAGTACGACACCTTGGCGCAGAGGTCGTCGTTGTCGCGGTAGAACGCGATCTCCCGCCCCGGCTCGAACAGTTCGGCGAGTTCCGCGTTCTCGTTCGTCAACTGGAATGCGCCGCAACCGGGCACCTCGAAGTGCCGGAGCTTCGTCTGCGGAACCGGATCACCCTCGTCAGCCGTCCACCCCGGGTTCAGCACGATGCGCGACTCGTGGAACGTGCGAATCATGTCTTCGTGCGAGAGGAGACCGCCGGCGAAGCGCGCGAGCGTCGGGTGCCTGTCCCAGCCGTGGCCGAACAGCGAGAAGCGCCAGCCGTTCCGCTCGCAGAGCGACGCCACGGCCTGCAGAGCCTCGTCGCGACGCTGGCCATCCTCACGGAACAGGGTCGTATCGTGCTCGTTGACCTTGAACTTCCCGATGAACACGACGTCGTGCTTCGCGGTGACGGGCGCCGACGGCTTGTCGAAGAAGCGCTGGTTGAACCCCCACGGCACGAAGATCGGCCGCGTGGGCCTGTTCTCGGAGAGCCGGCGCTCGACTCCGCGCTTCGCGTGTGACGCGACGACGTCGTAGCGGGCGTCGAACGGCATGTTGCGGCCGTACCAGACCTCCGGCTCGTCATCTGGATGATAGGCAATCGTCCGGACCCCGGCGCTTCGCACGTGCGCGAAGAACTCGTCCGGGAAGTCCGCGAAGATGTAGTCGTGATACAGGAACAGGTAGTCGTACGAGCCGGTCGCGAGGAGGCGATAGATCGCCTTCATGTGCGTCTCCGGCTGCGTGCACGCCAGCCAGGCCGACACGTTGACCTGCGTCACGTCCTCCTTCAGGACATGACGCAGGGCATCGGACCAGTTGTCCCGGATATACGGCACATCAAGCGCGCCGAGCGCCAGCACTCGCATCGCGATCGCTCCGCTCCTCAGGCGACGGCGTAGGCCGCCGGACGCTTCGTGGCGTGGCCGGTGCCTGGATGCAGCACATCACCGCGCACCGTCACGCCGACGATCGGACCAGCCGTCGTCGCGGCGGCGACCGCATGGACCTGCTCGTAGTTGGCGCCGGTGGCGTTGTGATACGGCACCACCACGGCCGCGAACTCGGTGGCATCCACCAGCTTCGACAGCGTCGGCGCCATCGCCTCCGCATCGAAGTTGTAGGACTCGCCGAAGGTGTGGATCTGGTCCGGGCGGAAGTCGTTCTGGAACGACGGCACAAAGCGCTCGTGGGTCAGCACATGCGGCTCATAGCCGATGGCCGCCAGCGAGTTGAGCACCACGCGTGTGAGGCCAGGCCGGGCCGACTGGGTGACCAGCACCTTCGTCGTGCCCGCGGCGGACGCGACCGGAAGTGCCGAGCGCAGCACGCCTTCGAACTCCGGGGTGCGCAGCCGCCGCAGCGCCTGTTCCTCCCAGAAGCGCGAGTACGCCTGCTTCACCGCGTCCTCGAGCTGCTCCGCCGTGAAGTTGGCGGTGCGGGCGACCGCACGATGCGAACCGAGATACTCGTCCCAGTTCTCGTTCAGCAGCCAGCCGTTCTTCTTGTAGAGACGGTACATCTCGGTGCCCGGGTAGGGCGTCGTGATCGAGAACTGCACCGTGTCCACCGGCAGGCGGCACGCGAGCTGGATGGTCCGCTCGATCGTTTCCGGCGTGTCACTCGGCAGGCCGAAGGTGAACGTCAGGTGCACCTTGATGCCGAGCTTCTTCGTCATCTCGACGCCCTTGATGACGTCGTCGATCTTGATGTTCTTCTTGATCTCGTTCAGCAGGTTCTGGTCGGCGGTCTCGACGCCGTACTTGATGCTGAAGAGGCCGGCGTCCTTGAGCGCGAGGAGCATCTCCTCGTCCATCAGGTCGGCGCGTCCCATCGTGCCCCACGGGATCTTGTCGAGCCCGGCTTCCTTGATCGCCTTCGCGAGGTCCAGGATGTACTGCTTCCGGATGTTCACCGTGTCGTCGTCGATGTAGAAGCTCTTGTACGGGACCTTCTCGAGGTTCGCCTTGATCTCGGCGACGACGTCCTGGACCGTGCGGACGCGGTACTTCGGCCCGCGGTACATCATCTGCGGCCAGCCGCAGAAGATGCAGCCGTACGGGCAGCCGCGGGTCGCCATCAGCTGGAGCTGCGGACGTTCGAGGCCACAGACACCGTCGTAGTAGTTCTCCATGGGGAGCCCTTCACGCTCCGCCCATGGCAGCTGCTCCATCGGGACCAGCTTCTTGAAGTCGTTGCGGACCACGGCGGTGCTTGCCGCGACAGCCTCGTCCTTCTTGAGCAGGCGCAACGTCTTCGGCGCCGACGAGTCGGCCGCGGCCGTCGTGCCGCACCCGCCGCCTTCGTGCGCGTGGTCGTGCGCGGGCTCTTCAGCGACAGGCTCGACAGCGGCCTTCACCGCGGCGCCGTTCGAGCGGTAGATCAGGCCTTCGATTCCGGTGAAGTCGGCCTCGCCCTTCTGGAGGCGGTCCAGCACCTGCACCGTCGAGAACTCGTACTCGCCGTAGACCGTGAAGTCCACCTGCGGGTACTTCTCGAGGAAGGAGGCCTCCTCCAGTTCGAAGTGCATGCCGCTGAACAGCACGACCACTCCGGGGACTCGCTGGCGAATCTCGTCGACCACGCGGAGATCGTGGCGCAGCGTCGGCGTCGAGGTCTCGATGATCACCGCGTCGGGCTGGAACGCCTGGACGTGCGCGTAGTAGGTCTCGTAGGTTTCACCCGACGCCACCGAGTCGCGCATCTCGGTCTCGTGCCCGTGCTTCTTCGCCAGGGCGGCAGCCGTCGCCAGGAACACCGGGAACGGG